>Ga0247611_10005175_pt1 | contig 17482 bp, 13 predicted proteins | sample 177DNAGHGhighgp2_FD_192422 | JGI IMG/M metagenome (GOLD analysis project Ga0247611, IMG submission 192422) | Sheep rumen microbial communities from Palmerston North, Manawatu-Wanganui, New Zealand - 1770 DNA GHGhigh gp2 | ecosystem: Host-associated > Mammals > Digestive system > Stomach > Rumen... | reverse complement strand
CAAAGACGAGTAATGGCGACCCTAACGACATGGCGAAGGTCACCGTTTATCTGCCTAACCAGAAGCACGCTACAGGCCGTGCCATCGTGTGCTGTCCTGGTGGCGGTTACTCACATCTGGCCATGCAGCATGAAGGATTCGACTGGGCACCCTTCTTCAATGGTCAGGGTATTGCCCTTATCGTGCTGAAATACCGTATGCCCCATGGTAACTATACGGTTCCTGCCGAAGACGCTGAAGAAGCCCTCCGACTGGTTCGCCGCCATGCTGAGGAGTGGCATATCAATACCAAGGACGTAGGCATCATGGGCTTCTCGGCAGGTGGTCATCTGGCTTCCACCGTGGCTACCCATGCCACAGGCGATGCTGCGCCTAATTTCCAGATATTGTTCTATCCCGTCATCTCTATGGAACAAGGTACCACCCACCAGGGCTCACGCGACAATCTGCTGGGCAAGAACCCTAAGCGTAAGCTGATTAACGAATACTGCAACGAGCAGCACGTCACTAAGCATACGCCACGTGCCTTCCTCGCTCTGGCTCATGATGACCGTGCCGTACCTCCCGTTAACAGCCTGAACTACTATGAAGAGCTGTATGCCAACAAGGTACCCGCTGCCATGTATATCTACCCCTCAGGAGGCCACGGCTTTGGCATCCGCCAGTCGTTTACCTACCATTTTGAGATGATGCTCGAACTGAAAGCCTGGTTGCGTAGTTTCTAACATGAAACAGGTTGTACACCTTATTGTAATTATATTTATTGCACTCCTGACGTTTGCTAGTTGTGGAGACCATAAGTCTGTGAGGCAAGTGCCACATTTGGGTAATACGCCTTATCAGCAAGATTCGGTGTTGGTGACCTATGCCACTAATCCCAAACGTGCACTCACGTTACTCGACTCAGCGCAGCTTTTGGGTCATATCAGTGACTACCGTGGTCAGTTCATCCGTGCCAAGATCTATAGTAAGTCACTTGTGGAGCAACAGCAGGACTCTGCTATCCTTATCTTGACGTCACTGCTCACCCACGACTCCGTGCGCAACAACGCCACGGAGCGGGAGAACATCTATGACTTGCTCATCACAGCTTCCCGTATCAAGCACGACCTTGAAGCGTATCTGCATTGGGCCACATTGAAGGCTGAACTCTGTCGCGCAGCGGGGCAAAGAGCTTATACTGCGAGATAAGCGGCAGACAGTCGAATATGACACGGCGGCCGTCATTGAAGTCCAGCTCCAGCAGATAGTCGCCCACGACGCGGGCTGCAGTGACCCATTTCAAAGTATTTGTCTGTTCCATATATTCTCAATCAAGTGGGTTAATCTTAGCCAGCGTCTCACCGTTCTCCATGCGCTTCCAGTTCTCCATCAACTCATCCTTGTGCAGGTCAAGCCAGTCGAATACGAGGTGCAGTGCGCGGCGTGGCATCTGACCCGTCACCTCGCCTGTCTGAATGTCGATGGTGGCACGATACTCATTGTAGCGCACATGGAAGTGCGGCGGATTGTGGTCGGGCAGATACATCGTAATGACGATTCCGTAGAAATGGCAAATCTCTGGCATATTGTTTCGCTTTATTGTTCTAACGCGTGCAAAGATAAGAATAATTTCGCAAAGTTATTCGCTTTTGCCGTTAAAAGTAACAAAACGTCACAAAAAAAAGAGCGGGAATCTGCGCCGACACCCTCGGCCTCGGCTTCCCGCTCTTGTTCCACATTAATTATTTTATTGGAGGCTATGCTTTAATCTCTTCCAATGCTCCCGTTTCTGAATCAATGATAAACCCGCGAACCACGATATCCTTCGGCACCAACGGATGGGTTTTGATGGTCTCTACGGTCTTGCGGACGGATTCGGGAGTATCCTTGAATCCCTCCAACCACTGGTCGAGATCAATGCCACACTTGCGGATGGTGTCAAGGGTTTCATCCGTCACACCACGGGCAATCATCTCATGGTGGAAGTGGTCGTAACTCATGTGGCAGGCTCCGCAATGCGAGTGTGCCACAACCATGATTTCCTCTACACCTAACTCGTAAATAGCTACGATAAGGCTACGCATGGCAGAATCGAAGGCAGAAATCACCAAGCCTCCAGCGTTCTTGATAATCTTTGCATCACCGTTCTTCAGACCGAGGGCTGCAGGGAGCAGTTCGGTAAGTCTGGTGTCCATACACGACAGTACCGCCAGCTTCTTGTCGGGGTACTTGTCTGTGAGATACTTCTCGTAGCCTTTTTGTGCCACAAAGTTCTTGTTGAAGTCGATAATCTGGTCTATCATATCACAAAACATATTAAAACTAACGGCAAAGTTACTTCATTAGCCACAAATATGCTCTTTTTACAGCAATTATTAAAATAGTTTAGGATAATTGACCACGAAGTCGTTACCCATTCCATTATCTCTTTTTATTCGTAGGCATATACTAGCCCGTACTTCTCATGTAGCTTCCGAAGAGAGCCGTCGGACTTCATCTGACGGATGACATTGTTCACCAGCTGCAGGAGATCCTCCTGACCCTTCTGCATCAAGACACCAATTTCGCCATGAGTAAATGGAGCGTTCAACAGTGGGGCGGCCAGTCGGGGGTCAGTCTGCACATAATAAGGAGCCTCTGTAATTTCCGTTATCATCACGTCGGCAGCACCTTCGGCTATGAGTGCCGGGATTTCCTCGTTCTTTGGGTGAACCACAATCTTAGCGTGAGTCAGGTTCTCGTTGGCAAACTTCTCGTTCAGTCCACCGGGATTCACCATGACACGGACTTCGGGCTTGTCAATGTCTGCCAACGACTTGTAGCGGTCTGCCTCCGAAGCACGGCACAGGATGGTCTTACCGTTAGCCAGATAGCCGTCGCTCATAAGCATCGTTTCCCGTCGTGTATCGGTAATGGTAATTCCGCCAATGGCAAGGTCGAACAACTGAGGCTCTGCCAATACATCTGCCGTCAACGTAGGCCAGGAGGTCTTTTTGAATGCTATATCTACTCCTAACCTTTTGGCTATCTCCTTTGCCATCTCAATGCCAAAGCCCCAATATGTCCCGTCAGCCTCCCTAAAGGATAGCGGACGATAGTCGCCAGTAGTGCCAACGAGGATGGTGCCTCGATTCTGAATTTCTGCTACTTTGCCATTACCCTCATTTGAAGCGCACGAGGCAAAACTGGCCGTACCGCAAATGGTAAGGACAGCTAATAACAGCCAAACCCTATATTTTTCCAGTCGTATCATATCACAAATTCTATTAGAACACGCTGCAAAGGTACTCATTTTCCCTTTATTATTCGTATCTTTGCACCCAACATTACAATACTTTAAGAGAATGCAAATATGAATAAGACAATGAAAAAAGTTATCAGCACAACAAAATATTTAGAAAGCGGGAGGAAAGCCATTACTGACTCTTCCTCCCGCTTTTAAATTATCGTATTGGAATGGCGTGTATTACTTAATCACGACCTTTCTTCCATTGACGATGTAGAGGCCCTTGGTGGGCTGAGCTATGCGCTGGCCATTGAGATTATAGAATTTATCATCCTCTCCCTTGCTCAATTTCACCATCTCACTAATGCCTGTAGGTATTACCTCTGCGCCAAACATCAGCGTACCAAAGCCGAGTTCGTCGGAAGTACTGCTGGCACCCTCGCCATAAGGATTCTTCTTGCGGAAGTACTTCACCCAAGCTGCTGTGTATGCATCAGCCTTATTGTTGGCCTTAGCATAGGCATGGAACAGTTCCCAGCAGAAGCGCTCATTGCCACGACCGTCAGCAGATATAGCGGTGTGCGTCTGCTCGCCATTGGTATATTCCGTGAAAGGAACGTTGTCGTAAACGAAGTCGCCGCTTGTAGCATTCTTCAGGTTGTATTTGCCTACATACTCTGCCATCTCCAGTGCCTTGTATGCAGTCCACAGATCAGTGTTAGCACCACTATTCTGAGTCATCTGACAGAGCGCACCCATCAGGGTTACGTCGAGGGTAGAGTGTCCCTGGTCGCGACCGCTCTCCTGACACTGTGCCAAGGCTTCGTCAGAGTCTGCATCCTGATGGACGGCTACGATAGCGTTATTCTTGTTGCCAGTTCCTGTGCCGTTGTCAACGTAGTTCAGGGCATAGTCCACGAGTGCCTTATCGTTGGTCAGCACACCTACTGATACCAGTGCGTTCAGTGCTGCAAGGTCCCAGTTGAGCCAGTAGTGTAGTGGATTGGCATTGCCGTGATGATTCTCGAGGAAGATGACAGCCAGGTCGGCAAAGGTTTCCTTCACCCACTTGTTGAACTTCGTCTGGTCGGCAGCAGCCCAACCGTTATATCCTTTCAGCAGTTCTGCTGCATTAGCAAACTGATAGGCCTGAATGAGGATGAGGTACTCATTGGGATCAGGGATGTTGTTGACATAGTTCTTTCCGCTAATACGAAGGATACCCTTACAGTTTGTTGCCCAGTCGTTGAGGATGTTGACTGCTGATGTTGCTGCAGCGGTAGCACCTTTCAGTTGATAGCGCAGTGCCAACTCATAAGCCAGTTTAGCATCGGTTGCAGCACGGCTGAAGTTGTTATAGTCAGGATAAATAGCCTCCCAATTGTTCTTGTCCATACGCCTCAGGAACTCTACTGAGCCAGCAGCAGTGCCAGCACTGGCAGCCTCAAGGGCTGTGTATGCGGATGCATAAGGTTCTGTGGTCAGGCGTCCCTTGGCGGTCTCTATTTCTGCTGCAGAGTGTAGCAGAGCAGGATGTGCATACTCGAAAGCCTCAGTCAATGGCATAGTATAGATACCGTCTGGCTGCTGTGAGAGGCGATACGTGGTAGCGGTGAAGTCAGTGGACTTGCCACCCTCCACAATCATCACATACGGATAGCCGTTATCCATTGTCAGTGCTATAGGTGAAGTGATAGTGGCCTCGTGGGCATCAACCTTCAGGCCGCTCTTTACGCCACTCTTTCCTACGAAGATAGAAGGAACGGCGATATTGCCCTTCAGTACCAGTTTACCACCGCTCTTGTTGACAATAGATGCACTGGCAGAGGTAACAATATTCTGGATAGTCACGTTGTTCAGTGTCGTAGTACCATTGTTACTGGCTTCAATGACAGCTGCAGTGGTAGAAACGTTCTGACCGTCGATGGTTATGTTCTGCAGGGTCAGTTCAGCATCCTTGCCCGTGTCGGCAGTCTTGGCCTGAGTGAGGAACATCAGTCCATTGGCATAGCTGGTTGCGCGTTTGATAGCGTAGCCACTTCCATCAATGGTGATGGCCTTGTCCTTTACGTTGATGCGAGCAGCAACCTCCTGGTCTGCCAGCAGCGTGATGGTCTCGCCATCCTGAACGGCAGCAAGGGCAGCAGCCAAATCAGCATATCCCTTATCGCCAATCTTGACCGTGGCAGCAACAGGTGCCACCAGCTTCAGGTCGTTGTTGACACGAGCCATTGTCCAGCCCTCAGGAGCACCAGTCAGTGCGAAGCAGTTAGCAATAGCGTTACTGGTCACACCCACTACGACGGATGAGTTGGCAACAAAGACATCCTTTGCAGCATCGCTGCTCACCCAGCTGAGGGTGATTACCTTCGAAGCGGTGAAATTGTCATCAGCCACCTTGATGCGTCCTTCAACAGTGCCATCACCTTTCAGATTGGCAACATTATTAATCATCAGACCTGAACAGTCGTCAGCGATATTCAAGAAACCTTTCAAGATAAGTGCATCGTTAGCTATACGCTGGTTATCAATCAGGGCATGCGTAGAACTGCTATTAGTCATCGCAATATTCTCCAGCGTGATGGCACCACCGGCGTTCTTACAGCTCACGAGGTGGTTGGCGCCACAGTTGAAGTCCTTAAACTCAATGTTCGTCAATTGGAGTTGGGTATTATTCTCACGACGGACCACATCAACATTCGTGAATGTCGAACGGTCGTCGTTGATACCATCGAAAGTCATCTTATGCTCTGCTGAACCAATGTTCAGTGTGGCATTATTAGTATTCACCAGGAACCACATGGTATTCTTCGGACCCTTGACGGTGATGTCCTTGGTAGGAACGATGGTCAGCGTGTGAGCCTTGTTCCACGTCAAACGAGCTGTTAACTTCTGGTCACCACTTACCTCGATGGTAGCATCTGCATCAGCGGCCACAGCAGCAGCCCAGGCCTCTGCCAATGTCTCATACTCTGTGTCACCAATCTTAGCCGTCTTGGGGGCTGGGGCAGCAGTAGTAGCCACCAGCACGGGACGGTTAGCCTCGTCGTTGGCAGTATTGCTGCTCAGGTAGGAACGCTTGTTATTGCTGTTGAGCAGATCGTTGTTGGTCAACAACAGTGTGAATGTACCATCAGCAGCGGCATTAGCCTTGATGGTGGCCAGTGCTGTTCCCGTGATGGTAAATGTAGCCTTGGCGGGATTGCTCTCAGCGACCTTGGCACCTATCACCAAAGGAGTGTTGGGTGTGCCCTCAGTAGCGCGGGGAGCAACACCAGTAGCAGTTGTCACCACAGGCACTATATCGTCAACACCTGTTGAAGCGCTCCATGTTGTAAGGGGTATTGACCACAGACGTACGGCATCCACACCACTCTTGCTGCCAACGGTCAATGTCAGCACAAGTTTGGTAGCATTTGCCAAATCGGACACAGTGTACTTCTGCAAGGCAAAGAGTCCTGCAGCATACGTCAACTCGAAATCTTTACAACCTTCGTCGGCAGCACTCTTGGGGTAACCGCTATTCCAGGCTGTATTACCGGTCGCTGTGCGGAAGTTCACATCCAGCACGGGCGAATACGGGGTCTCTGTCTGAGCCCACATCGTTGCTATACCGCTGAGCAGCACAGTCAACAAGAAAAGTAATCGTTTCGTCATAATTACACCTAATTTATAATATATATAGTTTTTTTTTGTAATACGAGCAGAGCCGCCACTTTACGCAAAAAGCCCTCCCACCTCATGAAAATACTCCGTGAGATGGGAGGGCTGGTGAGTATAGAATGTGTAGTTCGTCTAAGCGTTAAGGAGACTCATCGTTACAGGCCTTCTTCGTCTTCTTCGGCATTGCCGTCCCACGACATTCGGACACTTGTCGTTCCGACACCGCCGCTGCTCATGAGTACGCCTTGTGCCTTGAGTGTATAAACCTCAACAGTTGGTTTCATATATGTCTTCTTCATAATTTTGTCCTCCCTTATTTTACTTGATAATAACCTTCTTACCATTCACGATATATAAACCGCGGGTAGGCTTCTCAACACGCTGACCAGCGAGGTTATAATATGTAGCGGTAGTAAATTCTTCACTCTTCACTCTTAACTCTTCACTTACACCAGTTGTTTCTCCACCAAAGTCAATGCCGAAGAACTCGCGGGCGCCAGTAGAATGCGTTACAGACATATAAGCGCGATTGGCTTGTACCTTATTAGTTGTTCCATTAGCTTTGCGGAAGCAAACTACTCCCGAACGATTTGTCAAGATGTAGTTATTAGCAGGTACAACATAATTAGCATCATAGTTACCAACCAGCACGCCATAGGCTGATGTCTGACCGCTGCCAGTAGCCAGATCACCGCTCGTTGTGGTAGAAACAAATTTATAACTTGTGTTTGCGGTTCCCATAACCAAGACAGGACTATTTGCAGCTAACGTTCCAGATTCAGGTGTCGCTGTAATATTGTCACCACTAGTATAGTCCAATTTATAACATGTGAGACCCGTAGGAGTTGTTGGAATTGTTGACGCAAATGGAAGCACCAATGTTGCGGCACCAGCAGCAGTAACAGAGAGGTTATAGGCCTGGGTGAGCTTCAGGTCTTTGTTCTGTCTGAAAGTTCCATATGCAACATCATTAGCCAAAGCGAAGACAGCCGCTGTTTCATCAGTGAAATTATTCGTACTGTTGATAATAATCGGTGCTCCAATCTGTGGAACGTAAGTAGTGCTTTGTTCTGTAAAAGTGACGGTAATTGTTTTTGTAGCCGTAAGTGCTCCTGCAGAATCATCTACCTTAATACGCCCAGTAGTGGTATAAGTTGAAGTTCCTGAATTATACTTTGTCTCCAACTTAGTGCGAATAGTTGTTCCTGTACTTTTTTCATCAACGTTCAAGTATCCTTTCAGTTTGATAACATCATTTACAACACGATCGCTGTAGATGTATGCCGTTTCGGGATTTGTACAATTCTTGATGGTAATATTTTCCAGGATAAGACCATCAGCGTTGCCTTCACTCTTAGAATAACAAAGATGCGTTGCAGAATTCAGATTAAAATCTTTGAACGTTATATTTGTCAGACTAACAGAGCCATTTTTCTCTCTTCGTGTGATATCACCACTAGTATGGGATTTATTTTCTCCATCAAGCGTTATTTTATACGTATTGTTTCCCATTACTATCTTAGCATTATCAACATTGGCTAGGAACCACATTTCTCCTGCTGGTCCTTTAACCGTAATGTCTTTTGTCGGGACAATTGTTAACGTATACGCCTTGCTCCATGTTAACCGAGCAGATAAAGTCTGATTTTCATTGACCTCAACAGCAATATTAGATGTTGCAGAAGAAAGAACAGAACTTAATGCATTTAAATTTTCAGCCTCTGTCCAATTGGAGCCACCGTCGGTTGAATATCTGACGGTATTATCTGCCCACGCACTCGTCACTTCTCCTATCATCAAGAGGAGCATCATAAGAAATTGTAGTTTTCTTGTCATAATCGTAACTTTTATTTTAAACATTTCTTTTTTATACGAAAAAGGCTGGCGGTTTACGCAAAGGAAATTTTGCTGTTTCTCTCTTTTTTCTTATCTTTGCACCATCATAAGGAAAGAGCAAATATGCCAAGGAGCAAAGAAGAGGCCATAGCGGCTGGCGTAAAGACCGCAGAGACACAGCACCGCATGAAGCCGCCTGGTAGAGTTTATTGCCATCTTATAACAAACGAGGATGTGTCAGAACAGGCACATCCTCGTTTTGCATACTCTTTCGGGGCTTGTTATTCTTCGAAGTCGTAGTCGAAATCATCCTCCCATGTCATGTCCGGCTCTATCTCGAATTCTCGGGCCAGGCCGTCAATGCCAGAGTCAAGGCTTCCTTCTGTTACGACATCTCCCATGAGGCTGCCTGCCATCAATTGGCATACATTAATCTTTACGATTTCCAACTCAGGGGTAATATATTGCTTCTTTTTCATTGTTTTCATGTTTTAGAAACGAATTATCCTAATTAGACCTTAATTTTACTTAATCACAACCTTTTTCCCGTTTACAATATACAGGCCCTTGGTTGGTTTAGCAATGCGCTGACCACTGAGATTGTAGTATGGAGCGGTAGCAAATGCTTCATTCTTCACTCTTAACTCTTCACTTACAGCTGTTGTCTCGCCGTCAAAGTCTATGCTGAGGAACTCGCGTGCGCCAGCGACATCTGCTGTCAGGTAGGCACGGTTAGCACGTACATAATTCGTATTCTCACCTGCAGGATGATAGAAACCTACCACGTCATCCTTCTTGCCCAGAATATAAGAAGCAGAAGGACAATATGTGTCAGCGTATACACCAGTCAGAGCGCCAACGGTAACAGGGTCGGAACCTGTAGCGGCATCGCCACTGGTGGCTGTTGATACAAACTTATATTTCCCTTCAGCGGCATTTACCAGTACAGGAGTGTTAGCGGCCAGTGAGGTCTCTACCTCAGTGGCACTCACCTTGTCGTTGCCAGCTGTATAATGCAAGGTGTAGCACTTGGCATCAGAGGGGAAAGTAGCCTCGAAAGGCAGAACCAACGTAGCAGCTCTGGCATCGGAAACAGAAAGGGTGTAAGCCTGGGTGAGCTTCAGGTCACCACTGCTTGACACACGAAAGAAACCATAGTCGGAATCGGTAAGATCAAATTTTGAAAACTGCGAACCGGGAACCTTTATCACGACAGGACCTGCTCCAATAGACTTGGTTCCTCCCCAAACAATTGAAATAACATTTGAAGCCGTGAAATCGTCATAAATACTGTTGCTTGTCTTATCCCCTAACTTCATGCGAGCCATGAGTTTGAAAGCAGGCTCCGATCGTCCTTCTTTATGTTCAATGTTGAAATAGCCTTTCAGACAGATGGCATCATTGTTAGTATTGACACTGTTAATGAAAGCATCATTATCTGTTTGCGAATTAGTAATGGTTATATCCGTCATGGTAACAAAGCTTTGGGTATTACTTACGGCAGAAACTTTATTGGCGTAAATGCAGCCATATTTTGTACCATCAATATAGAAACGGAACTTGCTGAACGTAAGATTGGTCAGTTGCATGACACCTTTCTTTTCGTTAGCACATACGGCGTTTAACTGACGTTGGTTGTCATTGAAGCCATAACCCTCAATGGTCATGTTATGGGCAGCGTCGCCAATAATGAAGGTACTGTTGTCCTGTGCGTTGAGGAACCAGATGTTACCACGATTATGACTACCAGCCGTCAGGATAATACCGTCAATCATTGGCTTGATAGTCAGCGTCTTTCCTGCAGGAATCGCAATACGAGAGTTCGCTTCAGTACCCAGTTTTGGACGACTTTTCACAATCTGAATCTCTAACTCGCTGGCAGCATTGTCCTTGATAGCATTAAAAGCTGACAGCACGTCATCATAATATGCCTCAGTCAAAGGACAATATACGGAGCTAGTCGTATTGTCATCTGCCCACGCACTCGTCACTCCCACCGACAGCAGGAGTGCGGCAAAAAGAAATTGTAGTTTTCTTGTCATAATTGTATTTTTTATATTAGTCATTTCCTTTAAATACGAAAAAGGATGGCAGTTTACGCAACAGCCATCCTTGAAAGATCTATCAGTATAAGAAACTATTTACACTTACCTTTATATAGATTATTCAGAGAGCATCAGTGTGCCCCAGCCTATCTGGTCAAAAGCACCTGAGTTCTGACCATAGCGGTCGTCACCAGAGCCACACTCTGGACGGTTTACCTCGGCATACTTCTTAACAAAGTAGTTGCCCGATGCGTTCTTATAGTGCTTGTAGTAGATCTCGAAGCCCGGACGCAACTGTCCACGGTCTTTCTCGCCAAATGCCATCTGCATCTTTCCTGCCTCATGACTGGGGTTGGAACACCACTTTCCCACAGGAGTAAATGGTATTTGAGAAAGGTTGTAGAGCCACTCACCGCCTTGAACACCCGCTCCACCGCTTATGGTGATGTCGGCATGGGTACCCGTCTTCAGATTAGCCATGGCATTGTACTCAGCCATGCGCAGCAGTGCCTGATCATTGCTGGAGAAATAGTCAAGGGCAGCATAGGTGGGATTATCTTCATAGAGTGCCCATGCACACTGCGCCAAGTTGGCGGCAACGACGATAGCCATCGTAGCATGTCCTTGGTCACGACCCGACTCCTGAGCCTGGGCAATTTTCTCGGTACCCTCGGGTGAAACGAAGTCGTAGGTAGCCTGCACAATGTTAGGCAGAGCGCCCATTCCGTCACCCGTCTTGGTGAAATAATTCGTTACAAAATTGATAATCTCATCGTTCTCCGTCAAGACACCAATTTGAAAGTAGGAACAGAGGTTGACCAAATCCCAGTTGGACATGTAGTGCTTGGGCGAGCCGCAGTTGCTCGAGCCGTGGAGCATGAGGAACTTGTAGTTCTTCGAGCCAAACACGTTGACCATCCAGTTCTTGTACTCAGTGAATTCTGTCTCCGACCATCCACTGTAGTCGCGTAGTTCCTCACCGGCCAACGCAAAAGTAAATCCTTGGGCACCAGCAGCCAGATAGTAGTTATTGTCGTTGGCAGTTATTTCCTTACAGGTCGATGCCCATGCCTTCAAAATCTTAACACCTTTCTCAGCATATTCTTTCTTTCCTGTCAGCTGCCACAGCAGTCCGAACTGATGGGCAGCAGCAGCGTCCTTCATTGCATCACCATAGTTCTCCTGACCCTCTTTTGTACCAGTGGGATCGCCACGGACAATCTGCTCATGGGCATGAGTCACTACGCCATAGTCTCCAATCACATAACGGCTGGTCTGCAAGGCATTCCACTCTTCCTGTTGGACAGCATTCAGTGTGCCTGCTGCAATGGCAGCCTTCACACGAGCGAAGTCAGCAGCACTATACAATGCACAGGGGTGGTTATAGGTCAGCGTAACCTTTGGTGCAGGCTTATAGCCGGAGAGATCCACCGAACCATATTCATTCTCTTGGCAGGAGGTAGCGGTTGCGCCAAATGCGCAACCCATCATACCTGCAATAAGGATATTTTTGAAACTAATCATAATTCTTAATTCCTAATTATTAATTCCTAATTATTTTATAACCTCATACGTCAGTCCGTCCACATCGGTCACATACTTCTTCACGTCGTCCACGCTCTTGAAGGTCTGGAACCAGTAGAGGTTATACGTAATCTGACGGTTGATGGTCTTGATGTCGGCATACTTCAGCTGGAAGGTGCGGAACGAGATGCTCTCATTCGTAGGAGCCTTTCCGCCTGTACCGAAGGCAAGTACTGAGAGGTCGTAGATGAACACGTGGCTGCCGTCCGAGCACTTCAGGTCGCCAGAGTACTTGTTGTTACCGCCGCCCAAAGCCTTGTACTCTACTCCACCCTCAGAGGTTCCGACTACGTCGAAGTTCAGGTTGCGGGCTGTGACACCGTCTGCTTTGTAGAGATCCTTTACGTCGTCCACCTTGATGGCGATGATGGGATAGTTGCCGGCGTGGAGCACGGCTGGCAGGTCATACCACTTCAGGTCGGCACGTTGTGTCGTGGCGTTGACGGTATAGGTGGTGATGGTCAGATAGCCATTGTGCCACTCGTGACTGGTGCTCGTGCCGCTTCCGCTCTGCTTAGCATCGTAGATGCTGTAGTGCTTCTCGTTGTGGAAGGTCTCGCGCAGCAGTCCGCAAGGCACATTCAGCTTGATATTGCTCTTCTTGCCTGTTGTCGGACAGGTAGCAGTGATAGTAACCTCACCAAAGCCCTTGAAGGTGACGTTGCCGCCTTCGACCGTGGCGATGGTCTCGTCGCTCGACGACCACTCTAGCTGGCTCAGGGTAGCCTCGGCAGGAACGGTGGTAAACTTCAGCGTAGTACCCTGCTCGTTGATGGCGAAGGCATAGCCGTTGTCAGCAGAAACGGTCTGGTCGATGGTGACATCGGTAGGATCGACGATACGCTTGACGGTGATGTCGATAGAGGCAGAGACGCCCGAGCCGTCCATGGTCTTACCAGTGATGGTCACGACCTTGGAAATGGAACCACCCGTGCTGACACCTGTCACGACACCTTTGCTGTTAACGGTAGCCACACTTTCGTCGCTCGATACCCATTCCAGTGTACGATAGGTGCAGGCTTCAGGAGACAGTTCGTAAGCAATGGCAATCTGCTCACCCTCATAGACTTCTGTCTCTTCAGCAGTCAGTGTCACTGCCGAAGCCATCTGCATGTGAGCCGATACTTTAATTTTCAACGTACTCGATACGCCTGAACCGGCATACATGCCAGTAGGTGCTACCGTAATAATAGAATATCCCAGTCCCTTGTCGCTCAAGGCATTCACGTTGCCATTGTTCACCGTGGCAACACTCTCTTCGCTGCTGCTCCAAATCACGTTGTTGAAAGTAGCGTCTTTCGGAGATAGTGTATAGTTCAGCTGGACTGCCTGTCCCACAATAAGGGGCAGCACGTCAGCACCGGTATTGTCGGTATATATCAGTTTCTGCTGTTCGGCGGGAATGATCATTTCAATGCCGTCAGGACACTTGGCCGACGTGACACTGGGTATGCGCTCGTCGTCGCTGCAGGCTGTCAGCACTGCGACTAAACCACAGCATACGAGACCCGCACACATTTGTTTATATATCTTGGTAATCATAATTTCTAATTTCTAATTACTACTTTAAAATTGAATGCTTACTCCCAACCAGGATTCTGCGTGAGGTTCGGATTCAGCTGCTTCTGGTCTTGTGGCAGGGGATAGAGGTAGTGCTTCTGAGCCCACTGACGACCCGAATACATGATGATGCAGCCATCGCTGTTCAGCGAACGGGCCTGTGCCGGCCAGTTGCTCTCAAACCACGTACCCGTCATCTTTACGCCCAACTGGTCGATAGGCATTTCAGTCTCAGCAGTCTTCCAACGCTTCAGGTCGTCAATGCGGAAACCTTCCAGGAAGAGTTCCACGGTACGTTCACGACGAATCTCCTCGCGCATGTTCAGTCCGTTGCTTGTTACGAAGCTGTTGCTCAGCTTCGGCATGTTTTGGTTGACACGACGGCGAACCAGGTTCAGGCTGATGTCGAGGTCGTTGTCACTGATATTCTCATTCATCTCGTATGTGGCTTCGGCATAGTTCAGCAGCACCTCGGCATAGCGGATAACGGGATAGTCCATCGACTCATAGTAGTCGGCCACCTGACGCTCCACGCCCCACTTCTGGTTCTGGTAGCCGCTGTTGGAACGGGCATTGGCAACAAGACTATTGTTCAGATCGTTATCGTTCCATCCGGTACGCCACTTTGAGTCGTTGTTCCAATAGGCTTCATTGTGCCAGAGCATGGTGTTGTCCATGCGGGCATCGCGGTTCTGGAACTCACTGGTAGCCTGTGTGTAGCCTTGGAAGAGCGGGCTCTTGTCAATGGGCAGGCCATCGGAGCAGAGATACATCTGTGCCATCTTGCGAGTGATGTAGCAGACGTTGGCCAGCATGCCATGGGTGATGTTGATGCCCAATTTGTCGGTATCGCGGTGGCGATGAGCCAGGATATACTCGGTGTTAGCGGCCTTGTTCAGTCCAGCGGGGTTGCACTGTCCGGCATCCTCGAGGATGAACATGTAGCGGTAGCTCTGATTGATGTTGTTAATACCGGGGTTCACCAAGGCGTCGTTGTAGAACAAGGCATAGTGCTTGTTGTCGATGACTTTCTTGGCAGCATCCTTGGCGATGTTCAGCAATGACTTGGCACGCTCTGTGTTGTTATTATGAAACTTCTGCCATGTACCCTCGTACAGTGCCACGCGGCTCAGCAGGGCGTAGGCGGCATCTTTGCCCAATCGACCATCCTCTGCGGGAGTCTCTGGCAACAGTTCGATAGCTTTGTTCAGGTCGCTGATACACTGGTCAATCACCTCACCACGAGGGTTGCGTGTGCCATAGAGCTGACTGTTGTCTATATCGAGCGGTTCTGTCAGTATCTGGGCGTCACCATAGATCTGAACCAGTTCGAAGTGCAGGTAGGCACGGAACCAGTAGGCCTCGCCGGCAGGAGTAGCCACTACAGTCTCACCACCGATGTCACTGGTATGGCTCAGCAGCAGGTTGGTGTAGTAGATGCGCTTATAGATTGCGGTGAAGTTGCCGTCCTTGTCGGGTACGGAATTCGTTCCCTGGCTGTAGGTGTTCACCGATGCAGTACAGATGAGGTCTGAACGATAGTCGGAATGCACGCCGTCGGAAATGCCGTTCTGGTAGTCGGTGCCGCTCTGCATATCGCGTGTCCATCCATAGAACTGGTTGGCGAACAACTGGAAGTTCTCGGCCTTGTTCCATACCAGGTTGTCACCCAAGGAGTCCTTCGGGTCGAGGTCCATGCAGGAGGTAAGACCCAGCAGAACACAAATTGTTATTAATATATTCTTTTTCATATCAAATTCGTTTCTTAATATATCATTACTCTATTTCTTTCTATTAGAATGTAATGTTCAGTCCAAACGTATGGTTACGGGTGAAGGGATAGAGTGAGGTACCACTCTTGGCAATCTTCGACTCAGGATCCCAACCGTCCTTGATCTTTGTTGTCTCCCAGAGGTCTGTGCCTGTGTAGTAGATGCGCAGGCTTTCGATGATACGGGTCTTGGCGAGCAACTTCTTCGGGAAGGTGTAACCCACGGTGATATTCTTCAGGCGCAGGTAACGGCCGTCCTGAGCGGTGAGTGACGAAGCCTGGTAGTTGTAATTGTTGATATTGGCATCGTTGGTATAGGGAGCATAGTATGCATCTTGATTCTCTGCTGTCCATGTCTCTCCGATAGACGACTTCAGGTTGTTCATATACAGACCTCGGAAGGGAACCGTCCAGTTGGTGTCAGAACCACGATAGATGAAGCGGTTGCCGGCTCCTTGGAAGACGACGTTCAGGTCGATGCCTTTCCAGGCGGCTCCGAAGTTGAACGAGTAGCTGAGTTCAGGATTGCTGGAACCGAGGTAGATGTAATCGTTCTCATCGAGGCGGCCGTCGCCGTTCTCGTCACAGTACATATTGTCACCCACGCGCAGGTTGGAGGGCATGCCTATTCCGTTGTTCTCGAAGTAGAGGGCCTTGTAGGCTGCTAATTGCTCCTCGTTCTGGATCTTGCCGGCATAGCGCAGTCCGAAGAGTGAGGAAATACCGTAGCCCACCATGTTGCTGGTATATCCCGACGACTTCACCGTCGTGCCGTCATACTCGGTCAGTTTGTTACGGGCAAAGGTGATGGTTCCGCCAGCGTGGATGTCCACTTGTCCTACCTTGCCGTTATAATTCAGGGTTCCTTCCCAACCGTAGTCCTTGAACTTACCCTTGTTGGCAGAAGGAGCAGCATCGCCCAGTGTGCCAGGCAGCGTAATGCTGACGAGCATGTTGTTGTTACGCTTCAGGAAGTACTCTAACGTACCGTTGATATTATGTCCGGGAGCTACTGTTACACCGAAATCGACGGCGATGTTGTAGTTCTTGATGCGCTCCCATGAACGGGTCTTCGAGGCGAAGGTGCCGTTGGTGGTGATGGTGGAGAGCAGGTCTGTACCGACATAGGCCCCGGAATTGCTGTTGAGCTTATAGAGCTGTACGCCGTCATAGTTGCCGATGCCGCTCTGGTTACCCACCTCGGCATAGCTGGCTCGGAGCTTCAGGTTGTTGAGCCACTTGAAGCGTTTCATGAACTTCTCCTCAGAGAGTCTCCAACCGGCACTGACACCCCAGAAGAAGTCCCAGCGGTTCTCGGGCAGGAACTTCGACGAGCCGTCGTAACGTCCGTTGAACTCTACGAGGTAGCGGCCTAAGTAGTCGTAGTTGAAACGTCCGAAGTAGGAGAGGATGCTGTTCTGGTACTTCTGTGCCACATGCTTGTCCTTGTCCGTCAGTACGACATCACCGGCACCGTTGACGACTTCCAGACCTTCCAGGATGTCGTAGGCCGTGACGAAGAACTCACGGAACTCCTTGAATTCATATTGCGAACCGAGCGTCAGGCTCAGGTTGTGGTCGCCAAACTGCTTATGACCGTTGACGTAGGCGGAGAAGGAGTAGTTGTCAATACGCTGGCTGGCCTGCGTATAGTACGACTTTGCCTGTACGGGGTCAGAAAGAGTCTTGGTAGCTCCAGTGATATTGTAGTACTGAATGGAGTTCTGTACTTCGTCCACCATCTTGTCTGAGGTGTTGTAGCCTAAGTTGACGTTGGCGGTGAGCCAGGGAGTGATGTCGTAGTTCAAAGTCTCA
>Ga0247611_10005174_pt1 | contig 17483 bp, 17 predicted proteins | sample 177DNAGHGhighgp2_FD_192422 | JGI IMG/M metagenome (GOLD analysis project Ga0247611, IMG submission 192422) | Sheep rumen microbial communities from Palmerston North, Manawatu-Wanganui, New Zealand - 1770 DNA GHGhigh gp2 | ecosystem: Host-associated > Mammals > Digestive system > Stomach > Rumen... | reverse complement strand
TCCACATCTTCAATTACCTGTGCGATTTCATCGTCGGTAAATGCCTGCAACTCAATTTCGTTTACAGGAAGCGTAGTGGCAGAAGCAGGATAAACTGCGTCAGGGTCCCAGTGTGCCGATTCAGGGTATTTCTGAATTGTAGCGTCGAGGGAAACTTCTTTCGGGCTGTCCGGGTCAACGGTGTTCTGCAATGAGATTCCGTTGATTGTCGGGATATTGTCAAGCTCGTTGAAGTTTGTCTTTCCGCCGCCCATCTCGTACCATTCATCGGTTACGTCAGGGTTCTTTACGCAGCCTGTAAGCGTGCTTCCGTTAAGGACGAGATAAAGAACGTCGTTCTTTGCCGTTGCCCACGGCGGAAGCGACGTGACGAGCTGCCATGATGATGTACTGGTGATAGGCTCCATCTGTGTATCGCCCTTTACCCAGCCGGTAATCATGTCGCCCTGCTTTACAAAATAAATTGTATTGTAGTCTGCGTCCGAGAACGAAGGCAAAGTGTCTACGATTGCCCAAGTCTTGTTCTCAAGGCTTTCGTATGTCGCAATCCAGTTGAAGCCGTCAGAATGATAGAAATGTCCGTTGGTGAACTGTAAGTTTGTTTCACCTACATATTCGATTGTGCGGCCAACATAGGTCACAGGTGACGGCATTTCAACAAACTGTATGATGTCCTGTTTCTTGGCAAGGTCCGCTTTGAGCAGGTTAATGAGTTCCTGTGTGGCGGTCACGCCCATGTATTTAATTTTCTTGCCCATCAGTTGCCTCCGTTGTTGTACATATCGAGAATCTCGCTTGTGGTAATCTCGATATTGGCCGTAGTTTCTTCAAGATTGTCAAGCCGCGCGTTCTGCGTAGCCTGTTCGGTCTCCACTGCGGCAAGGCTGTTCTCAAGAGCCGTGAGCCTGTCCTTGATAATCTGTAATTGGCCAGCGTCCAAATCGCGGAATTTCTGGTCAATCATGTCCTGCATTTCTTTGCAGAGCTTCTTGATTTTCGCCCAGTCAGCCGCGCTTATGCTGCCTACACAACAATATGCCATGTCACGCCCCCTGCTTTATTTTTCAGTAAGAGACAGAACTGTGTATGTGTCTGTGGCTGACGTTGCGCCTGCAAAATCAAAAATGTTGATAACAGTAACATTACCGTTATTGTCAAGACGGCAGTGAATCCAGCATGTCTTTGAAGCACCTGTACCGTCAAGCTGCTCAACGTCCATCCAGAAATCTACGGCCTGCTTCGGGAAGAATTTCTCGTCAACGGTCGTGATTGTATCTCCGACGTGCAGAGATTTATCGGTATTGTGTACCGTAAGGATTGCAATAGGAAGACCCTTGAGACGCTGTGCGTAAGAATTCGGATAATGCTCTTCCTCAAACGTGCGCATTTCGTCAATAGCTTTGATGATGTCCGTATCACCCTGCTGTCTGACAGAAGCTTCCTGTTCGATTTCCGTTCTCAGAGCTGCGTCCTCGCGGCTTCTGATTTCAGCTTCGTCAGAAATCTTGTCGTCAAGCTCAATCTTTTCAGCTTCGCGCTGTGTGCGCTCCGCTTCAAGTGCGGTGCGGAGAATGTTTTCCGCAAGCTCACGCGCCGATTTTTCTGCATTTACTTTATCATCAATAACTTCCTCTGTAATTACAGTAGCGTCGAGCATCGCTTCGACTTCCTGCCGTGTAACCAGTTGTACGTCGCCCAAAACCTGTGTACTCATTGGGTTTCCTCCTATATAGCCTGTTTAATCTTTATAATTTTCTGCTTGCAATAAGGCAGCCAGATTTTGCCTTCCGTAGTCACGTTGTCAGGCATGAACGCGGCAAGCTCAGGATAATCAGCAGCGTCAAGCTCTGCCGTTCCGTCAAGCGCGTGCCAGTCTGTAGGAATATCTTTTGAAATATTCAAATGTACTACACCGTCAGGTACATCAACAGAATAATGTTTGCCGTGAACATCAAATTCAAACGGCTGGTCAGATACTACAGTCCTGTCCACACATTCCGATACAGGCCAGAACATCGTTTCTCCAACCGGTGCGTTCACAAGCGCAAATGCCTCAAAGATTCCGGCAGATGAAACTACCTTGTCAGTTCCGTCTTCTGTCGGGTGAGGTTCAATAGAAGCCTTGTCGATTTTCTCGTCAAGAGCTTTTCTGATTCCGTCACTTGTAACAGGATTCTGAGAATCCAATGTCGGCGTTTCGTCGAATGTAAGGTTGTCCTGTTTCTGCTCAAGAAGCTCGTCAACAAATTCCTTGTTGTAAATCTTCTCTCCGCCGTGATAATTAATAATTCTTGAAAGTAAGCCCATTTAAGCCCCCTGCTGCTGTTCCTGCTGTGGCGGTTGGGCAGCCTGCTGCAACATGCCCTGCGCCTGTTGGATAAGTCCTCTCAGCCAGTTCTTGTATGTACGTCCGATGTCCGTAGGAATGTCATCTTCTTTCTGCAAGTTCCTTACCCATGCAGCCTTGATGATTCCGTTCATTTCCTCTTTCGTCATACCTGTACTTCCCAGCCTGTAGCAACTTTCTTGTATACATAATACAAGCCGTCCTTGCGTACAATAGCAAGCGTACCGTCAGGTACGGAGCTTGGAAGCTCGTCGGCTGATTTATAAACCTGTGTTCCATGAATAGTGGCAACGGCATCTGCAAGGCTTCCGCCCGGAGCATTGAATGTGTCGATTACTTCAATAAGGTTCTTCGCCTTGATAATGCAGTAATCAACTACTGGAAGCACGTTGCCGCCGAGAACTTCTGCAAGTGTCGGATATTCATTCTCGTCGAATGTAGAGCCGTCACATGCAAGGTAGATTCCCGGAAAGTCTTTTGCTACTCTCTTGTCACCGACTTCTTCCCATGAAGGCCAGTAAACAATAGTGCCTACATTGTCAATTGCCTTGATGTCGGAAATTGTGACAAACGGTGTTTTTCCGCCGCCTTCTCCGATAAGATAAGGCCGTGCATGAAGCTGTATATCTGTATAGGTATTGTCAGCGAGTACAAGATGTACAAGGCCGCCGTCTTCCACAACCTTAAAGATTGTCTTGCCTGTAATCGACTTGAACTCGTTTACAGCAAAAGAAGAAGTAGAGAATCCCGGTCCTGAGTAGCAGTCAACTACATCGTGGCAGTCAGCGTTGGGCTTTACATATCCTTCCGAATCTACAGGAATGAAATTGATTCCTGCGCCGAAGAATTCTATAACGTCAAACTTGCCTACGCCGTCCGTACTTGCAAAGTTCTGAATCCATTCTGTAGACTGAACGGCAAGGTAAGCGTGTTTCTCGCCGTTCCTTGTTCCTGATACAATCTTGAACTTCAAACCTGCAAGGTCGCCGTCTGTCGTTACTGAAAGTGCGCCCTTATAATCAGGCGTAACCGCAAAATTGATTGCCGCGCTGAATGGTTTTGTGTTTTCGTATTTGATGTATGCAGTTCCGGCTTTATCCATGAGCATACCGAGAATGTAGTAAACGCCTACATCATCAGAGCCGCCGACATTTGCCATAAGGCGTTTGTCGGTGAACTGAATCTGCTCAAGAGCATGGATAATTCCTTCTATATACTGTCTTGATTTTACAACGCCGTTAAACTCAACAGTCTCACCTTCGAGGAACGCATTGATTTCTGCAATCGCGTTCTGAATGTCGATAATTGCCTGCTGTGCGCTGAGGTCGCTTTTCTTGAGGTAAGCATTAAGAACAGGTGTCGCAACAAAGTCTGCTATATCTGTAAGCTTTGCATACGGTGTCAAATCAGGAATAGATGATTTGAGTGCAAACTTTTCATCAGCTTCAAACTTTGTGTAATAGCTGTTAAGCTTTATTGTAAGCTCAGAAAGCTGGACATAATCTGCGATAATCGGTTCTATGTATTCTTTGATTTTATGAACATCGTTTGCAGACGGAGTTGCAGCAATATGCTCGTGAAGTTCACTAAGCATACGCTGATATGCGCCAGCAAGTTCGATTAAATCAGAAGCCCTGACGTTTGAACCGTTTGGGCCGTTCCAGTTAGTAAACGTACTCATTTATATTACTCCCCAGTTTTCTTGCCGCCAAAAAGTTTGAAACCTTTTTTTTCTTCTGTCACAGCATTTTCGTCTGCAGGAGCAGTTGTTTCTACAGATGTATTTTCTGTAGATTCTGTTTCTGTATCATTTGTTACAACAGGTGTTCCTTCTGTTACAACAGGCGTTCCCTCTGTTACAACAGGTGTTCCTTCTGTTTCTGTATTATTTGTTGTTACAGGAGGTGTTCCGATTTTTTCCCTGTTTTCAGGAGCAAGAAGACTTTCTTCTGAAACCATATCATTTTTGCCGTTTGGAAGCCGCAGGTTCATTGGAATACCAGAACCAATAAGCATTTCTACTTCTTCCTTAGAAACAATACCGAGCATTGCAAGGTCAATGATAACACACTGATAATCCTGAGAGCGTCGGATATTTCTCATGTTCATATTGTTCAAAGTACATCTTCCAGTCATTTTGTATTCTCCTTATATTGCTGAAAATCGTCGTAATCGATTTCATCACCTATCCCAGCATAATGCTTAGGAAAGTTGTAAGTTTCTTTTCTAACAGCACCGTTTTCTTTCTTGTTGTTTATCGTAACAGTGTCTACATACAGTGCTTTTTTCAGGAAAGTTAAAGCTCCCTGATAATCCTGCTGCTCCAAGAAAGCATTGTAAGCGTCCTTGTCTTCTTTGCCCTCAATCTTATCTTTGAAGTCAATGAAATCCTGAATTTTCCAACGCTTTCCGCCGATACCGAAAACGCCGCTGTTTTCTTTTCCAAGCTCGCTTGCGCTTTCTTCTTTTACTTTTTCCGTGCTGCTCTTTTCAACAGCAGGTGCTTCCTTTTCCTGTTTTTCAAACGGAAGCTTCAAGTCTTTTAATTTCTGATATTCTTCATCTGAAAGTATTGCCTGTACAGTTTTTCCTGTAGGTTCAGACATATCAGCTTTTATTTTTTTCAAATAAACATCTGAAATCACAACATGATTTCTTGCCTTACTCACTTCCGAGTTTACACCAGTAAAACTACCTGTATAAGCAAATGGGTATCTTGCTCCTGTCTTTTGATGTGGAATTCTTATAAGTTTCCAGAACTCAATACCGACATTATGCCTGTCACCTGTCATAGAACCGCGCTCACCAAGCTGTAACAGTTTTGTGGCAAGTGTTCTTGAAATTCCGATAAAATAACACTCGTTTCCTCTGCGTCCGTTTTTTCGGAATGTAACTTTCAAAACAAGATTGTTGTAATTGTACTCAATCTGTGTTATGTGTCCGCCCGGCGGAGTAACTTTATAAATAAAGTTTTTCTCACCTACATCGTTAAATGCCGCTTCGGCATAAGCTTTCATTTGTCCATTGTCATTGTCAGCGTGAAAACCGATATAGTCTTCATAGCCTTTAACAACATAAACTCTCTGCTTAGTGCCGAATTGGTCTGTGCGCGTTCTGAGACTGACAGTGCCTTCTTTTTTTCCAGATTCAAGCCAACCAGACTGACGTTTTTTGTGCCAGCCTACGTCCGGGTCAAGTTCATAACCCGGAACTGTCATACGTCCAGTTTTGAACGTCTTGAGCTGGCTTACATCAAATTTCTGGAAATTAGGAAAATTTCCGGCACTAGCAGCCATCAGTTACCTGCCTTATATAGTTGTAATATCAAAGATTGGTTTTCTCAGCTTAACAACTGTGTAAGTGTATGGATACTCTGTAAACAAAGCACCCATTTCGTGCATAGACAGCGGCATTTTGTTCTGCGGATGACGAATGTTGTTTCCAGTCTGGAAAGAAGCCATTCTGCCGTCGCGGAGAGTTGGTGCGCCGTATGTAATGCGCTTTGTAAGGTCAATCTTTGCAAACAGGTCATCAGGAATAGTAATATCCTTGATTGCAGGCGGCTTAGATTTGCCCCATGTTTCCTGAATATACTGTTCCATTTCAAAAACAGAGTTATCCCATGCGTTATAACTCATGTCATTTCTTGGCCCGATAATTACAACATCTGTCGGGAGGTTCAAATCTTCGACAACTTCATCGATATTGATTTTACCGATTGTCAATGCAAAGTTTGAAATACCTCTCTGATATGCAATCGGAGCAGGAAGTTCGTTCTTACGGATAACCTGTACTGTTGAACCTTCCTCGTATCCGAGTTCTACACGAGTAACAGGATTCATCCACAACTGTACTTCTGATTCAGGTACGGTTGCTTTTGTAAGGAAAGCACCACGCATGATTGCGTCGATGATATGTTCATTCTTCTGCTGCAAAACAAAACCGCCGGCCTGCTGTGTAGAGTAGCGGAGGCGTGAAGGCTGGTCGCGGAAAGGACGGTCAAGACCGAGACGTACTTCAATACCAGCGTTAAGAGCAACAGGGTCAATATACCACGGCAAGAGGTCTGCAAGACCTTCCATGGCACCAACTACAGCGTTATCGTTTGCTGTATATCCGAGTGGGCCTGTGTAATTGAACAGGTCGTACTGTCCGGCATAAGGACCGTACTGTACTGTAATTCCATTCGGCTGCCATGAGTTTTCAAAAATATCTGAGTTTATTGCAACTTCACGGTTTCCTGTGATTTCGAGGAATTCGCCTTCCTGCCAGTCTGAAACAGTTGTTCCTACTGCAAGCAGAGTAAGGAATCCCGGCTGATTCTCGAGAATGAGATACATTTCAGAAACATCAGCAGCACCCCACGGAGCGCGTTCCTTAGTTTTGATAAGGTAACGGCCGGCCTGAAAGTTAGACTGGAATACGTTGATTGGTGCTTTAATACGGAATGGTACGCGCTGTGCGCCTGTACCGCCGATGTCAGCAGCAGCAAATGTGTTCGGGCAGAAACGGATTGCAAGACCACCGCCGAGTGTAACATCATGTACGGTGTTATCATTGAACTGTGGCGAAGTACCGCCGCGCCAGTCTGCGCCGTCCTGATAAGCTCCTGAAAGCTGGTGAAGAACGCCAAACTGTCCGTGGATAGCGAAATTCTTGAAAATGCCTGCTACGTTCATACGCAGACAGTGCATATCAACAGAAAATGCCTGCTCGAAAGCAGCCTGCTTCTGAGCAGTTTCGAGGTTTTTCATCATGTCAACTTCGATACCGTCTGTAACAGTACCGTATGTTGCATGGAACGTACCAATATCAACAGAACCCGGCTTAATCAAGCCAACGCCCTGTTTGTGAACCTGAGAGTTCAAAGAACCGCCAGTATTTGTACCAGACAACAACATGCGGTATTCAAACTTATCGTTGTTATCCCATTCCTTTTTGTTTGAACGAATCAGACGAACAATGTTAGACTGACACGGAAACAAACCGTTCATAAGATATTCAACAATAAAGCTCTGTTTAGCAAGACCTTCAATGTAATCCTGACTAATAGGCATAAGTATTTTCCTCCGTTATACCTTAATTTAATATCTCAAAGCACTGAGAGCTGCCAAGATATTTGTTGGTTTTATCCCTTTGTCATGTGGCTTGTCCTCGTCACCGTGCTTTTCTTCTTTATCAACTACAACAGCGTCGTTATCGCCGTCGCCGTCTGTATCAACCGGGTTCACTTCTTCCGACAGGTCTTTTGTAAGAGTGTCATCCGCACCTGATTTTTCCGGTTCACCTTCCATGTTTTCTTCGGCAGAAAGAGTTTCCTCAGCTGGCTGAGTTTTAGCCTTTTCCTCAATATAATCTTTCAGAGATTCGAGAGTTTCAAGAATGATACCCAGTTCTTCTTCTGAAAGATTTTTTGATTCAAGTACGCTGTCTCTTTCTTCGTCTGATTTACCTTCAACTTCTGCAACAATTTTAGCAAGTTCTTCATCTGTCATTTTAGAACCCCTTCGCAGCTGCATTAATAAATGCCGGTGAGATTTTCACACCTTTTTTTGACTGAATACGTTTCATGCGAATATCAGAAACAACGCTATTTATTTTCTTGATTCTTTCGTCCGAAGGCGCGGTATCAGGTTTTTCTTCTTCTGGATTACCCTCTGGTTCTGCAGGTGGTTCACCGCCTTCTGGTGGCATTGGAGCTTCGCCGCCCTCTGGTGGCATTGGTTCTGCAGGTGGTTCACCGCCTTCTGGCGGTATTGGTGGTTCACCGCCTTCTGGTGGCATTGGAGCTTCGCCGCCCTCTGACAATGGTGGTGTTTCACCACCCTCTGACGCTCCTTCTCCTGTATCCGGTTCTACGTTAGAATCTGGATTGTCTGCGACTTCCTTATCAACAACATCTTTGATTGCGTCAATTTTGTCAGCCTGCTCTTCGACAGCCTGTTTTACATCGCCTATAATGTCCATAAGTTCGCGACACTCTACTCTGAGGTCGTCAAGAATATGGTCTACCGCTTCGTCTGCAGCAGAAACGTCAATACCCTGCCTGTCAAGTTCATTGAGGATAGAAAGTCCTACACCACGGTCATTTTTGAACTTTGCGCCGTATTTGTCAAAAAAACTTTTTTCTTTGGCTTCGCGTTTGTCGTTGTCGTATCTACTTTCCAAAGAAGAAAGTCTGCTTGTCAATTCTTCAAGCTCTGGCATGTACTTCTCCTTAATATAAAATATGATACCACTTCGAGTATCAATGTTAAAATGTATAAAAAATCATACACTTAATATTTCAAATCTGCGATAGTCCGCTTGATATTCTCGAAAGTATCTTTCTGAGACCTGCCGAGATGTTCTGCGTCTCCGCTCTTTGACTTTTTGTTTGCTATGAAATTCTTCATAGCATTTCTGGCAGCTTCGGTTACAGTTTTATCACTGCTGTCTTTTCCGCCTTTAATAGCGTATTCTTTTCCCTCTCCGATAAGAGCTGCCTCTATGGTGCGGCAGAATTCTTCATTCATAAGGTTTGCAGGTTCATAATCTCTCAAGAGCTTATTGTACAAATGATTGTACAAAGAATATGAGCCTTCTTCGTTCTTACGTTTCTCGTGGTCTGTCGCTTTATCCTTATACATTACTTCTTCTTCTGCTCCTCTTCCTTTTTCTTTTTCTTCATAACGTCCGTTTCACCCCAGCCGTTCTTCATCTTCTCAATGCTCTTGCGGCGCATTTCCTTACACCTTTCGTCGCTTACTTTCCTGTTGTTCTTGAATATTTCAGCCATTGCAGCAGGTACATTGTACATTCCTGTCGGTTCACGGAATTCAGCATTGATGTCTTCGTTTGAAATGGCTTCTTCAATGTCACTCTTGATTTCGGCTTTTTCTTCAGGTGTTATTTTTTCTTTGATTGTTTGTTTGATTTCCTTTTTAGAAATGTTGCCATCATTGTCTGTATCTAGTTCTTCCATGTCTTTTACTCTTTTCTCTTCATCTTCTAATCTTTTTTTCTGTTTGCTTTGTAGCAGACTGATTAATTCTGACATAAAGCTAGGGTTTTTATTCTCAGATTTGAATTCTGAGTTTTTTACAAATTCACGTATTCTATTAAGGTCTTTAACAGGTCCATAGGAATAATCTAGTAAATAATACATTGCGTCCATAGGAAGACTTCTGAGATATTCTCTTGGGTTTCCATATTTTGTATATTCTTCTTTAACCATAATTTACAACCAGTCTGTTGCAGTCGGCAGATTTACATTTCTGATTCTCTTCCAGCCGCTCTTGTCTTTGTCTAAGAAAGCTTGGAAGGCAAACGCAGCGTCCGCCAGTTCAGACTGTACCCCCATAATATTAGATTCGTTAAGCGCAGAAAACTTCTCCGCCAGTCTTGCGACTAAATATCGATAAACTTCCGGCGCAGGATAAACAAGCCGTGAATCTGGTGTCCAGCCGAGTTCCTTGTATACAGGATTTGTTTCTTCCTGTGCTACATGGATAATATTGTCAGCTGCAACCCATGCACTGCCGTTATATCTTACGAGCCGTCCGTTATCATTTACAACATCGCCAACATCAGGGCTTGCAGGATATGCCTCAAGCACCTTTTCATAATTATAATCAGTAGCGTATCTGTTATACCAATAACCCTGAGTAAACTTATAAGCAACGCCGTCTGTTGCCTTATACTCGAAATAATTTTCAACAAAGATAACTGTATTGCCTGAATTCGGCAGCTTATCAATATTGAGAAGTTTTGTATCGAAAGTATTCCAGTCACGGACAACAACGCCCATTCCGGTCTTGTCGTTGTATTTACAGGCTACATATTCAACATTATCGTTTCTACCAGCAAACTCAAAAGGATTATAATCAGTCCATTCCCATGCCTTATTGAAGAAACCTGAGTGCCATTCACCTGTAATGCTATTTCTGTAAGAACAGAAAATATAAGGAAAATCACAGGAAACGTATCTTAATTCCCATTTTCCAAATTCCGGTTCGTACCGCCGCACCAAAAATTCAGTAACATCTTCGTCTCTGATACCGGCAGCAATGTTTTTATGCCGTAAATACCACCGCTCACATGAAGCTATATCATCGCCGGTTACAGTTCTGTCTGTGATATTGATTCCCTTATTATTGATAAGAGTGTAAAGCTGATAATCAGAACTTCGTATAACATCATGGCCGTCAGGATAAATCTTCGGGTCACGGTTATGAAAAGTGAAGAATAACTGCGGCGGCTGTGGACAATACTCAAGCCATACCGTTGTACGCTCAGCAGACGGACAAAAAAGGTCTGTGCCGGAAATTCTATATGTACCGCTTGCACCGTTATCTCCGTCGTCACATACCCTGAAATCATATCGAGAACCAACATCATCAGGTCTTTGAGCTGCATATACTCTTACACTGTTGCGCACAAATTTCGGGAGCTTTGTAAGCTTACTCTTGAGCTGTACAGTTCTTGAATAATATCCAGAATCTATCATGCAGATTTGAGAATATATATCCGCCCATACATAATTCAAGAAGTTTATGCAGTCTGAGAATGTATAACTGTTAAGTGCTTTGGTCTGTGCCAAGCGCATTGCGTCCTCAAGTGCGTCACTTGCAAAAGGACAAACATCAACCTGTAACATTAATTCTTCCTAAATAATTTTGTCCAGCCATTTTTATTAGCATGTTCTTGGAAACCTTCTTCTGCTTTAGAACCCATTACACCGTTTACCATATTCATGGTATCCATAAAATACTGCAGCCCCTTTGCAGGGTCATTGCCATATTTTGCAGCTCCCTTTTCCATTAGCTGTTTTAGATAAGGGTCGAGGAATTTGTATGTGTAATAATCCTGAATAGGTATAGCCGAAAATCCTAACGCGGCGTTTGCAAATACAATAGACTGTAATGTATTTGTTTTTGCCAGTTCCGCCATAATAGGACCGAGCAGGATACCGTATTTTGCACTGAAAACTTTCTCGAAGTTTGTACCCCATTGAGACATTGTTTGCTGCGCTCTGTCTACTGCTCTTATCTGAGCAAAAGCACGCTTTGCCTCGGCTTCTGATGTACGGATATTGTACTTTTCGTCCATCGTCTTCTTGAAATATTCATACGGCAGCTTAGTAATATTATGCTGTAACTGAACATCAAGACCTCTCTGCATTTCATCAAGCCGCTCATTTGCCCTCATCTGGCGCATTTCCTGAGTTTCAATCTTTGGTCTGTCATATCCTGTAGTTTCAAAACCACCGACACCCTGACCGGCAGACGGATTGTAAGAAATACCCAAGTGCATTTTTCCGACAGGTTTATTGTTATAAGCGTCAGCTTCCCTAGAAAGTTTCAAAGTATCATCAAAAGACTTGTTGTTAAGATTGCCATACCGACCTTCTTTAACAAAGTGCTGATTGTACTTTTCATCAAATTCTGTTCCGGGAGTATTCTTTACATCTTGGTAAAAATCATCATAATCAGAAATTGCCTGATTACTTGCTTCATGTACATCATCATTAAAATCTTCCTGAATATTTTTCAATGTTGGTACTTTGTGTACCAGCGGTGTGATTTCATCAGGAATAATACCAGAATTTACATACTCTGGATTTAATGTTTTGCCAGAAGGGTTATTTTTATTAGTTGAATTTTCAGTAACATTGCCGAATTTAATCTTTGGAAAAGCCATTAAATTTTACCTCCAGCGTCCATAACTCTTCTTGCTGTTCTGTAAACTTCTCCGCCTATATCGTTATTACGTCCAATATCAAGCATTTTTCCCATTTGATAAGCACCTGTACCAGCACCTATAGCGTCTGATATGGCACTTGTAATACCCTTTACCAAAGCAGCTCTTTGTTCTTGTCTTGCCTTGTACAAATCAGCAGCAGCTTCGTTATGTCTGTCAATAGGATTCAGTCCATAATCTTGTAACTGTCTTTCTGATTTCCAAGAACGTGTTTTTTTGAAAGTTTCTGCAAGTGAATTACCTCGGTTTTCCATTATATTTGCAATAGCTTCTCCACCATTTTTCAACAAAGCACCTGCAGCTTTCAAAGCTATAACCCAGCCATTACCGGTAAGAGCTGCTGCAAGAGTTGCTGGTTTTACAGACATTTCTTCTGCGCCTGTTGCTGTTCTTGTACATGCTTCTACCATAGCAGAAAAATCTCGCATATCTCTGCCTGAGATTTTTCCTTTAGTCATAGGAGTGAGAATTTCTGTTATTGTTGTCTGATTACCAGCAAGAACTTCTTGAAGCTTTTTTTTGTTTTCCATTTTGAATAAAAGTTCTGCAGCATTTACCATTACACTTGGGCTTACCATTTCTTATCTCCTACAAAGACGAATATTCAGTTATTGCATTATCATCAAATCCACAGTAATTCAAATATTTCTGAAACTGAGAACCCTTGAATTGTTCCGCATACTTAAAGAATTCCTTTCTAAATTCTTCATCTACCGGAAGTCTTTTATTAACAAGATTCACAAAATTCACAGCAAGCTTGTCGCTTTCGTTATTCATATTAAAATCTGGTGTAACAAGTTTTCTTGATTCGAGAACTGTGTTTAATTTCTGTGCCGCCATTCCACCTGTAATATCAGGCCCAAACTCAAGATTATTCTTCATGCTTTGTTCGTAATCAATGAACTTTCTTTTGTAAAGCGTATTTATCAACAGTTGTTTTGAGCCAGATGCCCTTTTCAGTGCTTTTTTGTCAGAAGACATCCCATTACCTTTATTAGCTGGATAAACCAGTTCATAAGGAACATATCTCCATACAGTTACTCCGCTTTCTGCTGCATCCTTTATTCCTACTGCATATTGAGGGAAAGGAAGTTCGCTGAACACTTTATCTTTTGCATTGGCAGAATACAAATCTACAGGAGCTTGTCCTTCGTTTCCTGCACTTTTGGCATAATTAATAATAGTTTTGAGCAGAGCCGTATAAGGATTGTTTCCTGCTGACGAAAACTGTACTTCCATTTTATTTTTTATGTCAGGTCGAATAAAGCTGGAACCAGATGAAGAAGTTTTTTTGTGAGTTTGTTCATAATATTCAGCAGCATTATTTGCAGCTTGAATGACTGCTTCGTTGTTTATCTTAGTCGCTAGTGCATTGTCTATCTTAGCCATTTATAAACACCTCTTTTAATTCCCTGAGCTGTCTTGCAAGGTCGCCGATTGCACCGGCGTTCATCATAGCAAGCCGTCCTGTATCAACAGTCTTTACACCCTCCGGTGTTTCTACAATACAAGCAGGATTTACTTTTTCAATATCCTGAGCCATTGGTCCGATATGTTCCTGTTCCGGGTCTATTGACTTGTCAATTTTCTGAGCTTCCGGTTTATATGTATAAAGATAGTTCTTGATATGGTCTGCATATCCTTTAAGCACGGAATCATCATTATCGTTAGCCCAATCTTCCTTTTTGTACCAGTCGTATTCTTTACCGTTGAAATTGAATTTTCCGCCCTGTTTTTTTACAAGCCAATTAAAATCTTCGTCTGACATTCCCAAACCCATATCGAGAATTTCTTTAATAAGTTTTATGCGCTCGTCTGAAACAATACGGTCAATGTCGTCATTGTTCGGAATCACTACTTCACCGCCATTCATTTTTACAATTTCAGGGCCATTCTCTCCGACAATAGCATACCCCGGCTTTGCGTTCTTTGTGCCACAGGCATATTGCTGTACCTGTGTTGTCATTCCTTTAAGCTGCTCTTGTGTCATACTATTGTTTTGTTCCGGTGTATCAAGTTTTCTCTGAGATTCAGCCTGCTTCTGCTTTGCCCAATATTCAGGACGCAGCTCACGCATGGCTGTCTGTAACTGACCTATGTTTGAATCTGTACCGAAACCACTGCCTTTACCGTCTGCCGGAATACCAGTGTATTTACTGGCTTCCTGCTCTGTAAGAGGCTGAGGAGAACCCCAAGATTTCCACAAAGCTTTCTGTGCGTCGCTGAGATTTTCAAAATGATTCTTACTGCTTGTCGGGTCGTTTCCATAAGTCATGTAATTAAGAATCTGATGAACTTCTGCTTCTGTAAGCTGTGGTTCTGGTGCTGATTCCGGCTGATTTTCTTCTGCAGGTGTTTCTTCTGTTGTTTCTTCTGTCTTTTCTTTGGTTTCACCTTCGCCTGTACTTGTTCCTGTACCGTTTCCCAAAGAAAGACGGTTGCTTTCAGCTCTGTCAGCAGACATTTCATTACCCTGTGTATTAAGCTGCTGTGCTTCTCCAAGATAAGCGGTAGACTGCCCCTGAGCATTAAGTTGCTTCTGACGAGGTGTTTCTGCTTTAAGCCGAGCGTCCATAGCTTTCTGGTCCTGAGTATTAATATCCATAGGATTATTAACTCTCGAAAGACCTATCTGGTCTCCGCCTTTTGCCGAGTTTGCAGTAACATTCGCCGCTATTTGCTGTGCATTTGTAGCAGAAGCATATTTTGAAGCTTCACTGTAAGGATTACGGTTTGCAATCTGCTGCCAGCCCTGAGCTTCCATACCATGAGTTGCAGCTTCATTAGTTGCTTCATCTGAAAGATTTCTCATCATATCACGGCGGTCAAAAAGAACATTGTTCGGGTTTCTTGCTCCAAAAACATTACCAAGCAAACTGAATCTTTTTAGAGAACCTGTTCTGTCTTTTTCGTCACCCTCACCTTCGTCTTCTTTCTTCTTACCGCCATTAAACGGTGTAGCTCCGTTATTATGAACATCATGGCCGTAATACTGAGTATACCAGTTACTTGTTGTTTGGCCCTGATTCTGAGTGTTTTCTTGTGACTGTGGTTGACTGTCAGTAGTTGCGGCAGCTGTTGAATTTGGTGTTGTATTTTTTTCCGTTTTTTCCGGGAGATTTATTCCACTTCCGCGCATTTCAGCCTCAAGTTCTTTCATGCGCGCAGTGTTTCCGCCTTTTGCCTGTTCTTCATTCATATCGCGGCGGATTTCAGCTTCACTTCTTTTCTCTGTGCCGCCATTATTTCCAGAAGGTTCCTGTCTGTTTTCATTAACCAATTTTGTGGCTGTATCATAAGATACATTCGGATTTCTTTTTCTTATAGCTTCTACAACCTGAGCATTTGTTAAAGGTTTTATAGCTTCATCATCTTTCCACTGATTGAGATATTTTAATACTGTTTCTCTGTCCTGTGCCATTTTGTATTCTTGCGTAGTAGCGGCCATATCCTGACCGCTTGCAAGTTTCCGTCTGTATTCCTGTGAATCCGGCATATCAAATCCTTTTATTTTACAATATTACAGAATTGTAAATTTGTAAATATTATTACAGTTCTTTTAGATGTTTTATTTCAAGCTGCTGTGTAAGCTGCTCAGTCCGTCTTTCTGTAATTATCTTACGCTCGCAATATATGCTTGAAATAGCTATATATTGGTCTGACCAGATATGAAGCCGCTCTCTGTTTCCGGCTCCATTTTTACTCTGGTATCTGAAAGAGTAATATCCATATGCTTCATGCCGTGTGAACAGTTCCTTAGTTAAGAAAACATGTGTCGGTCGCGACATTGTTTTTCCGCCCGGTGTCATTGTCTCAGCAGTAATGTTCACCACAGCATAATTATCGACGCCATAAATCAAATCCATTTCTACAGGCCAGCAGAAAGTGATTTCCCATTCAAACAGGTTGTCAATATTCTCTGAATCACCGAGCGCACTCGTAACAAGCAGAAACGGATTATGTGTCCAGCCGTCAACTCCCTCTACATCACGGAGAATATTGCTGTAATTCTCTTTGTATTCGCGCTTTGTAACATATTTTTCTCGGTTCATTTTTTTCCACTTACCGAGATTATCTTTAAGGGTCTCAAGCATATACTCTACGAATACGCTTCGGTTGATGATTACACGGTTCGGGCCTTGATAAGCAAATCCTGACGGCAATGATACCGCCTTATACCATGAACGGTCATTAAAAATCGTAGTTATAGGCGGCGGAACTTCACCAGAAACGCGCGACTGAGATAAAACAGGAACAATTACGTTATCAGTTTCAGTATCTTTGTCTTCAACTTCCGCATTAAGGCGTTTATAAGTCATAAGACAGGGCATTACTACTTCCTGATTGACAAAATCCCAATAACCGCGCTGAACGTCGCGGAATCTTTCGAGCATATCCATCTTTGACAATGAATTTCCGTTAAAAACGTAATAACACCGCGTAGCTTTGCTGTAAAAATAAGCTGTTGTCGGTGTTGCTCCGATGAATTTCAAGCCCAAAGACGGTACGAGGTCTTTTGTGATAATATCACCATATTCATTTGTTTCGAGAGAACAAATGTATTCTTCTGTCTGCCTGTAAGCCTGCTTTCCGATAGTAAAATCCATAGAAACCGGTGCTTTGTAGGCATTATTTGCGTTCTGCAGTGTAGTTGTAAGCGAAGTAACACCGTCGAATACGCGCAGAGGCATTGCTGCAAGTGTCTTTACGGCAGCAGGAAGCGTAGTTACAGGTTCGGTGAAAATCGGAATAGACCATCTTACACCGTCCTTGTCTTCACCTATAGTGCCGCCTTCCATTCCTTTTTCTTTTGTCGCGACGGTAACTATTGTATGCAGACGGTCGATTGTTTCAACAGCCTGTACAGGTTCGGACGCGAAGCTTCCGAGAAGCTCATTTGGTGAGAAAATATTACTGCGCTTAAACCTGTCGTTTACTTGGAAACTGTAAAGGAATGTCTGCAAGTTCTTTCCCATTCCGGCATTGCCCACCCATTCAACAACGCGGAAAGATATTCCGTCAAAAGCATGGTACAACTTTTCATCAAGAATACTGTTCAGGCCTGTACAGTTAAAGGCAAGGGTAGACGGCGTAATTGCCCACGGACGCATGTATGCCTTAGAAAGACCGCGCTTTACTTCGACAGCTGTATAAGTGCTTGCGATTCCGCAGAATGAATCATGTACGCGCATGTTTGACGGCTTGCCTGTAATGAGCTTTGTGTCCTTACATGTCACCCACTGCTGTGTACCGTAAGTACAGCACTGAGAAAGCTCCCATCTCTTGTCAATAACGTAGTCATGCTGCATTGACGGCGCGAAGGCAGGGTAGTCCATGCCGATATTCTCATTCTTAAACGGCTGCCCCGGAAGAAGACGCTCTACACCCTCGATTA
>Ga0247611_10005172_pt1 | contig 17487 bp, 32 predicted proteins | sample 177DNAGHGhighgp2_FD_192422 | JGI IMG/M metagenome (GOLD analysis project Ga0247611, IMG submission 192422) | Sheep rumen microbial communities from Palmerston North, Manawatu-Wanganui, New Zealand - 1770 DNA GHGhigh gp2 | ecosystem: Host-associated > Mammals > Digestive system > Stomach > Rumen... | reverse complement strand
TGCGTATTTGATAAATTATAACTACCTTTGTAGTGTCAAATAAGATATTTACTTCAAAACTTCAAGATTATGAAAAAAAGAGTCATTACAAGTGACATGGATTTCGGGACGCTGATAATAGCTTCCCTTATGTTCGTTATCATGGTATTTGGCACCATCTACGCTATTATTGTCGGTGCCTCGCATTTCTGGCTTTACGGTCTCTTTGCATGGGGTGCTTTCTCCATTGCCCGCTATGCTTGGCTGGAGGGAACAAAGGTAATAACGAGAATCCAGAAAGACGCTAATGCCTGAGACTAAGCTGACACTGGAACAGATCGAGACAATCATTACAGGTTATCCCGATTCACCGTACTACATTCGACAGAATATAGTCGTTCCGAATGTGGATTGGGGTTTCCTGAATCATGAGGCCGATTTGTTGGTGTTGTCAAAGGCGAAGTGTCTGACTGAGATAGAAATCAAGCGTACTTGGAGCGACTTCATGGCCGACTTCAAGAAAAAGCATACCCATTACGACAAAAAGCTATCCCATTTCTATTATGCAGTACCTTTCAGTATTGGTGAGCGCGTGTTCAACTGGCTCTATGAAGGAGAATACAAGTGTCGCCCATCGTTCATCTACTATGAGCGTTCAAAGGTTACTGGATATACTGAGCACAATCCGAATAAATGCGGTCTTATCATCTATGCAAGTAGCGAAGAAACAGCTTCGCGCTCTCAGCGTATTGGTAGCTGCTGTCTGAATGTAGGAGCAACGCGGATGAACAATTACAAGTGTTCGGTGGAAGAAGAACTGAAGCTGCTCCGTCTGTGCGGTATGCGCGTTTGGAATTTGAAAAAGAAATTGTCTCTGCTTCAGGCGAAGCAACAGCGGAAGCAAGAGAAAATAGTTGAGCAGAGAAAAGCGGCCTTAGAAGAATGGCCGGAGTTATTCACTAAATAAGAAAGGAAACAAGGAATGAGTAGAAAGATGCCAGCTTTAATGGCTGCAATGTTGATGATGGCTGCTGCGGGTGGAGGCAGAGACATCTTTGATGTTCCACGTCCTCTGACCGAAGAACAGAAGAAAAGACGTGAGCAATGGCGCAAGGAGCGTGCTCACAAGTTGTATGGCGAAGATCGGAGCGAGCGCGAGTTTGTTATCAATGGTGAGGCTATCATGGCCCATGACCGCAAGACTGCACTCAAAATCTACGCTAATCGTCACCCTGAACAAAAGAGTAAGAAACGCAAAAAGTAACGATTATGGTTTGTAAGGTCTGTGGGGCAGAAAATCCCGATGTAAAAAGATGTTGCTCTGAATGTGGCTCTTTCCTCGAAGGCTATACGGTCAACAATGTTACTGGAGAATATGGCTATCGTGGGGCTGATGGAAACTTCTATAAGTCACAAGAGCTTTATGAGCAGGCAAAGCAGATACGGTCTATCCTTCAACAGGCAATGAAGGAGAAGTTAGACCCTATTATTCATCAAATGACATCAATTCTCGGAGCTGCATTTCAAGCGGGTTTTGATTCTGGGTTGGAATGTAGCAAACTGATAAACAAGGAGGGCGAAGTATGAACATTGAAGAAATAAACGCTTTCATCTGCAAAATGGCAGATAAAAATGTAGTTGGAATAAGTATAGCTTCATCTGTGCAGGATTGTTTGAGAAAAATCGGATTATTTGTAGATGAAGGGGTCATCAAAAGAATAGGAGGGAATCGTTTCAATGTAGGCGATTGGATTGTCGGACCGAAAAATAGTATCTTCCAAGTTATTGAGATAAATGCGCTTCAGTATAAACTATGCAATTTGGAGGGAAAGACAGAAGATAATTCTATCAAAGCAGTTGACAGATACGCTTCCCCTTGGTCTTTGAAGGAGTCGAAGGAAGGTGATATACTGGCATATCGAGACGGTCAGTGGATTTTCATTTATAAAAAGCTGGTTGATGGCGATACGTTCTGCTATCATGCTTTGTACTCGACCATTCATCAGGATTTAACAATAGACGACGCTGCATTTACTTTGCTGAGTGATGCGGTAGTTCCTGCTACTTACGAACAGCGTCAAATACTCTTTGGTAAACTGAAAGATTTGGGGTATTACTGGGATGCGGAGAATAAGAATCTCTACAAAGTCGGTATTGACGTTGCATCACCAGAAGGAGATAAGTCATCTATAGTGTTGCGAGAACAAACTGACATAAAGGAAATCAGGCCCTGGAAATTCATTGCCGACGATGTTCTTAGAGTGTGGTTAGGCATAGGGCAAAGACTTGATGACGGAAGAATGGAAGATGTCGCAAGAAATCTTAGCAAAGCAGCTCGCAAGCAGATTCTCAGTGAGATTAGCGTAACCGAAATGACAACAGCTTACAAGAAAAAGGTACGATTCACTTCTACTGATGAAATCGTTGGCTATACACGAGGGATAAAAGACATTATCGAAGCAATTTCAAAAGCATAAAAACGAATGATACGCAAGCAAGAATTTTTCAATATAGAGTGTGACCACTGCGGCGCAATGCTCGACGAAGAAACTTGGTGGGATGACAAAGAGACCACTGAATCCCTGTTGGACGAATGCGGATGGAAGAAACTCGGTGACCGCCACTACTGCGAGGACTGCTGGGAGTTCGACGATGATGACAATATCGTAACCAAAGACGGGCGCAAGTTCACTGAGGATGGCGAAGAAATAAAGGAGGGAGGTGACGCATGAACGGCATAGGAATAAAAGTTCAAGACGTGAAAGTGGGTAGGAAAGTGTTCTACTATTCCTATGCAGATGATTATTGGCATTCTGAGCCACAAGAGGCGGTGATTACCAGCGGGCCGTGTGAGATAGGCGAAACGCTTTGCTGCATGATAAGCACTCAGTCGTCGGTAGTTGCTCTTTCCAACCTATCTTTTGAAAAGCTGCCGACTTTCAAACCTCTCAACCTCGGACAGCGGATAGCAAAGGAGCGTTACCACCGCTACGCTCATGCGGATGGAATCTACGACGGTATCAGCTTCGGCGATTACCTCAGACATAGAATGTACGAAGATTAACTAAACTCATAAATTATGAAAAGAGAAGAAATTGAGAACAAAGTAAACGAAACGTTGACGGACGTTTTGGGTGTTGAACAGGAAGAAATCAAAGAAGGTGCTCGCTTGGAAGATGACCTGAATTGCGATTCTCTTGACTGCGTGGAAATCATCATGGAGTTAGAGCATGAACTTTACGTCAACATTCCAGACGAGAGGGCTGACAAGTGCGTAACCGTTAAAGATGTCTATGACATGGTGGAGGAGTTGGTATGAGTACGCTGAAGCATATCACATTCACTGGTGTTGACGCTATGAGCGACATCAAGGCACTCCTGGAGATTCAGAGAGAGTTTCCACTTGCAGAGTTCGGAGTGCTAACCAGTTACCATTGGAACGAGAACGGCAACCGCTACCTCGACCCCGAGTTGATGAACAACTTGCGAGGTAGTGGCTTGCACCTCTCCCTGCATATCTGTGGACGTGCTGCCCATGATGCAGCCGTTAAGGATTGGGAGAAGATCGATGCGCTGACACTGGGCAACCTCGACATCTTTAAGCGCGTTCAGCTTAATCTTTCCGGAAGGAAAGACAATCCTGAGTTTTGCTGGATTCCTATTGTCATAGGTCAGGAGTTGATTGTGCAGCAGAAAGGTTGTAACGACCTCACTCTGTACGAGAATACTCTGAAGCATTGGAAGGAGAGTCCACATTTGCACCGTGACGTTATCAGCGTATTGCTTGACGCTTCGGGTGGCCGAGGAATTGACACGCCCATAGAAATTCTCGAATCACAGGAGAAAGTCGGCTATGCTGGAGGCATAAATCCTGAGAATGTCGGCGATAAGCTATACCAACTGATGACATCACCCAAAGTCGGTGACTTTTGGATTGACATGGAGAGCGGCGTGAGGACGGACGATTGGTTTGACCTTGACAAAGTTCATCGTGTCCTGCGCATCTGTCGAGAGGTTATTGCTGAAATAGGATAAAAAGTGGTTATGGAAGGCGAGAACAAGACTTTTGTCTATTGCAATATCTTTTGGTTCAAGTCGCTTTGTTGGCGACTGATAGAAGATAAGCCGTTTGGCGTAAACGGCATTACTCGCGACGAATACGAACATCTGAAGGAACGTGTTGAACAGCTTCAAATCTCCGATTTTCAAAAGATTCCGAAATTCTGGCCGACTCTTATTGGCCCGACCGAAGAAGGATTGAGAGAAGCAATAGCTGCTGTAAAGACGAAATTCAGAGAATTTGCTCAGCATCCAGAACTACTTGCAGAAACAATAGAAGAAATAACAGTGATACCCAAAATTGTTGTTCCTTCTTTCAATCAAGATGGTGCCGACACGACGAATCGTTTTGAAGGATTGGAAGGCTTTTGGGAAAAAATCAAAGATTACGATAATGAATGAAGCGAAAATCAGAGAGTATGTGAAGCAGGCCCATGAGACTGCTACAAAGCACGGCTTCCATCAGGAGCCAAGAAGTGATATGCACTGGCTCTGCCTCATTATCAGCGAAGTGATGGAGGCAATGGAAGCCGACAGGAAGAGCCATCGCGCCCAGAGGAAGATGTTTGAAATGAACTTCAACACAAAGCAAGTGGCAGGTCATATCATCGAGCATAGAATGTTTGTCTTTAAGCATTTCATCAAAGACAGTGTAGAAGATGAGATCGCCGATGCTGCTATCCGAATCTTTGACTTCATCGGAGAAAAGTTTGGTGATAGTATCACCTATGAAGGCGAAGGTATCAGAAAGATGTATCTTGAAGGTACGTTCACCGAGATAGCCTATAACTTCATCTACTATGTATTGGGGCCAGGAGAGTCACAGCTTGCAGACAGCATAGATTTCCTCTATGCCTGGGCTGACAAGCTGGACTTCGACCTTGACTGGCATATTGAGCAGAAAATGAAATACAACCGTTTCAGACCGAAACTGCATGGTAAACAATATTAAGTATGGAAAGCTATTTAATGAAAATCGTAGGCCCGAACATTAACGAATATCCTAACAAGCATTGCAAGGATAATGAGGGCGCAATGGAATTGGCAAGGAAAATGTCAAAGCGTTACCCTATAGGTACAACTATTTCCGTCTATCATGTCATAGATGTTGACGGACGGGAAACAAAGAATTATATAGGAATGGTTATACTAAAATAATACTATTATGGCAGAGACAAAAATCAAATTAGAGGGTGAGCATTTCATAGAAGTGCTTGACCGAGTGGTTGACAAGTTCAACAAAGATATGGAGCTAAGAATTGCGTCTTTTGGCGGTCAGCGTCTAAAATCTGTGCCTGTCCTGAAGATGTATCGAGAGGGCCGTATTACACGCGACCTTATCCTTGCTGAAATGAAGAAGTTGCAGGATAAGACTTCTACGTTGCCAAGCGGAGAGCGTCAGGTATATTCCACGCTTATCAGTGACGCTATCAAACTGGCTGCTCTTGAAATCGCAGAGAAAGAAAAGAAGGAAGGGAAGAAAGAATGATAGAAATTCCGAAATACTCAGTCCCTACCTACAACCCGGAAGGGCAATGCTATAATGAACGCTCTGACTTCACCAGACGCATACCTGCATTAAAACCGAAGCAGTTAGCGCGAGACTCAAAGATTGCTGCTCAGATTGTGCGTGCAGGAGAAGGTGGTACAGACGGAAATGCCGAAGCAAAGGTGCTTGACATCTTTCTGCGTAAGGCTCACCTGCTTTCCAACCCTCGCTATTGGGAGTTGATGCGGACTGTTTGGGTAGCTGCTGGAAGTACAGAGACGGCAGAGACTTTCCGCAAGATGATGCGATCGTCGCGTCCTTGCAAGTCGTGGTTTATGACTCCGGAGGACGCTGAATCCCTTGACAACATGGATTTTCCTCTGACCGTCTATCGGGCCTACGACAAAGAGCAATATCCTGGTGATACTGACCCCGGCATCAGTTGGACGATTGATAAGGAGTGGTGTGAAGGATATGCTGCAAGTAAAGGTCGTGTCATCAAAGAGCGGCAAGTGTATCGAAAAGACATCTTTGCCTATGTCAGCAGACGAGGCGAGGAAGAAATAATAATTTTGTAAGGTATGAAAAAGTATTTTCCGATTAAGATTTTTAGCATAACATTTGGTTATGGTTGGTGGTGGGGCAGTCATTTCTTCTTCCTGAAAAAGGGAGTGTTTGCCATCATGCCTATGTGGTTCCACCATAACAAGTGCGAATACAAAAACGGCAAGGCTATCGAGGGCGGAACGACACATAGCTGGAATGAAGAGCGTCAGCGCGAAAAGCAAGAGGACGAAAACAGAGTGAAGAAAAATGAGCATGAGTAGAGAAGAAGTATTCGAGAAGATTGCAAGGCAGACAGGTCGTAAACCTGTTGAGTGCTCCTGTGGCTTATGTAAGGCCATGTGTCACACCCCATGCCTTGGAACTCCGCAGGATATTCTCGCACTTATCGATGCAGGGTACGCGGATAAGCTATGCTATACAGACTGGCTTGTTGGCGTGATTCTTGGCTTCACTCCTAACTGCATCGCAATGATACAGATAAAAGAAGAGAATGGGTGGTGCGTATTCTACCACGACGGCCTTTGTGAACTGCACGATAAAGGTTTGAAGCCAACGGAGGGCCGGCTTGCCTCTCATATTGTTAGCCCGCGTGAGGTAAATCCTGAATACAACCTCTCATTTCAAGTGGCGAAGGAATGGGGTGACGACAATTTTGATGTCGTAAAGGAAATAGTCAGGAAATTGAGCCACTACTGGGATTCAAAGAAAGAAACGGCATAAAGCCGATAGTTATTCACTTAAAACAAAACAATTATGAAACTTATTGTAAGAAACAGAAACAAACAGATTCAGTTTGTAAACGTAGCCTCAAAGGAGGAAATGGTTTGGGTTGACCCTGAAGTTTATTCTCAGCTCAGCCATGACGCTGCAGAAGCAGCAATCAACTTTATGAAGGAGCATCCGAAGATTCACGAAATTAAGTTCTCTACCCTGCCAGAACTTGACCCGGACGAGGATGAGGAGAACTTCGACGCTTACGATGAGCCACAAGGCGAAGGCGATCAGACTAACGAGAGTAATAACGAAAACGGAGAGAAACATGATTGATTACAATTCATTTCACAGATACCTTTGCGAACTCGTTGAGCTGTTTCAGAAAACGCAGTCGCTAAAGGGAATGTCGAACATTGCCCGCAAGTGGCATTGTACGGCACTGACGAAGGAGCAGTTTTTCAAGATGAACCTTGACAAGATGACCGTCTCACAGGTGACACCTCAGTACAGCCGCATGGTGCGTGACGTTATCGGCAAGCATGATGCAAAGATGACACTGAGAGACACAATCGGCCGATTGGCTACTGATTTCCTCCGTGATGGCAAGGTGTCGCAAGGTAGTGATAGAATGGTACAGATTACCATTACTCAGTCAGCACAGCCATTGTCAGATTCCCAGGCACCTCAGAAAAAAGAGGCGAAGGCTGCACCTCTACCCCTATACAAGCCGGGCCAAATTGTTTTCCGCAAAGGTCGTGACGGTGGAATGCTCCACCTTGTCAGCAAAATAGAGGGCGATAGGTTCTTCTGGAGCTATGAGACCATGAAGGGCGAAGATGGTGTAGAGCGTGTCTATGAGAATACGGTATCGAGCAGCTATCTCGGCAATCCTGACATAAGACTTGCAAAGGGAAACGAAGTAGCAAGGTTCCTTGGTGCATTGACCCGCAGCGGCTACCGCTGGAAAGCCGACAATACAAATGGTCTGTTCTATGTGCTTGGTAAAGAGAAAGAGAGCAAGCCAGTAGATGTGTTCGCCAATGACCTGCCTTTGAACGATTACGAGAATACGGGTATTCACCCGCTGCCGTCTGTTGGCTCTTCACCATACCGCTATGCGCTTGGGCCTCTGATACCCATTGACAACGGAGGAGATTACATGAGCCGCTGCTATGATGTTTCCTTGCTCAACGCTGTAGTACGGCAAATCAAGACTGCCTTCAGTGACTTCGACCATATACGCGAAATGTTCCAGTACGACATGCCGGCTCTCTGCTGTTCGGAGGAAATCAAAGAGTATCGCGTCGCATTGGTGAAAGATGATAACAATGGTACTTGCTACTGGCTGGCGCGTGACCGTGACGTGTTGCGGTTGCTGTCATGGGTGGCTTTCAACGTATAGGAGGGCCTGTTATGAGAATCAATTATAGGAATTGGGCAGCTGTGCAGGTGCTCGACCCAGAACGATGTAAGACTTTTCTCAGCACCGAGTACGACTACGGTCATTTCTTCTGTGCTTTCAATGCGCAGGAGAATTTGACCGAGGCCGACGCAAAAAGGCTGGAAGTGCAGACGTTCATGGAAGTAAGCACTGGTTTCTTTGCTCAGATAAAGAACCTCTACTATATCTCCAGTACGTTCATCGAAGCACTCAAAAAGAGCAGCCTCACTCTCTACAAGATGCTTGGCAAGCGTGAGGAATGTATGAAGGTGTATGAAGATTGCGCTTTCATCATGGAAGATATGCTTTGGGTGGTGAAGACCCAGCCGAATGACTATATCCGCTTTATGCGTATTCAGAAGGAGGGAGCACTCTTCACGTCCTTTGCCTTCCGCATGGTTGGCGACAACCAGTTTATGACGTATGACTCGACAACCAGCAAAGAAGCAGAAAGAGGGTGCGTAGCCTTCTACTTCATGTTGATGATGTTGAAGAAATACGGCCAGGCAGATATTGAAATGCTGCCAAAGAACAAGAAGGTGCGCTCTCGACTGCTCAACGAGAAGTCCATCAACGAGACAGGGCTGGAAGTGAAGGTGCTTGACTCCCGATGGTTCACTACTATCTGCCGTGACGAGGGCTTTCTTGTCTCAGGCCATTTCCGGCTCCAGCCGAAGAAAGACGAAAATGGCGAGTGGACGCGTGAACTCATTTACATCAATCCCTATGCTAAGAAGGGCTACCACCGTTTAGCCCCTGTAGTAAATATTGAAAGTACAACCAATCAAACAGAGTAAATTATGGATAAGAAGATTTTTCTCCCTGATGCAGAAATGTCGGCAAAACTCATAGAAGATGCTTGGCAGGCATTCAAGAAGCAAGCTGCAGAGGGTGGCCTTGATTTCGACAACAACCCGCAAGCTGCCTCATTTGCTAAGGATATGTTCGTCAGCGGCTATTGCTACGGACATAATGATTGTTTGGAAATCGTCAGAGGACAGCTTCAAGCGATGGATTTGGTAAACGATTTATTCCCTTCTAAAAAGAATGAAGCCAAAGAATAGAATATGGTGCCCTGACTGCAACCGCCCGAAGATGCTCTTTGAGACGGAGCGCAAAGCCAACGACTTCATCAAATGGAATGGTGGCGACTTGGCTACAGGCAGCGAAACGCTCCGGGCGTATTACTGCCCTTCCTGCTGTGGTTGGCATATCTCACACCGCTCTTACAAGCCAGTCTATGAGTCGCGGACAGATAAACTCATAGGAGCCTATAGACGCATGATTAGCAAAAAGGGAACTGACAGGATAGACCGATTGCTCACAAATAAAGGCGAGACGGTATCGAGAATGGCTGAGAACATTTTTAAGGAGCTGCCTGAAGAAATAAGGACGGTAGATAGCAAAAATGCTCTCAGGAATGCCGTGAGCCTGTATTTCAGTCAGAACGGAATCCATGATGAGTGTGGTGATATAAGGAGAGAAATCTATCGTATTTGGCGAGAGAAAAAAGGAATTTAACATGAACATTTTTACAGAGATTAAGACGAAAGTCATGGGTCACATGAGGCAATACCTTGAACAGCCCGACAACAGGCCCCGTCCGCAGGATAATGTGCCGGACGAGCGCGTTCTTCAGTATATAGTTGGTGACTATCAGAGAATGTTCCGAGAGCGATTGGCGTTGATAGCCTATATTCGTCGCATGGAGCATATCTACAAAGCAGCACAGGTGGGGATATTCCGCTATGCAGCACATGACAAAATAGAGAAGATACCAAATAAGAAGCGGTTGGTTGCTGAATTGCGCGTACTTCTCTATGACATGACCAAGGAGCATCTTTCGGCCCAGAAGCAGCTACGCAAAATGCTCGGGATGCCTGAGCAGGAAACAGAAAACGAAACCCCGAAGGAGGCGGGAGAGCTATGACTACGTTTACAACAGTGCTGTTGACTATCAACTGCGTTTTGGTTGGCTTTCTGCTGGGTACGCTATTCATGCAGAACCGCTTTAACAAGCACTATGGCAAGGAACACGACCGTATCACTGCCGGAGTCATTCGTCGCCTGTATAAAGCTATGCTGTCATTGTGCTACAGCAGGGAAGACATAGATATGGTGGTGGAGCGCATGGGGCAGAAGATATTACCGCCAAGCATCCCTGCACCTCACCATGTACTGACCAAAGAGAAAAATAAGGAAAATTCAGATGAGTAAATTTGCGCATTTGATAACTTCTTTGTACCTTTGTAGTGTAAATAAGATAAACCCTCAAAACTGAGAGATTATGAAGAATATTATTTTGAACGTACCCGATGAACGGGCAGAAGAGTTTGTCACAAAGCTGGCAACTCTGATGAAAAATTGTGGTGCTTCTGTAGGTGAGACACAGGAAGCCCGCGAAGTGTATAATCCTGAAGAAGGCGAGTTTGTTGCTTTTGGTGACGATTCTTGCGTTGAAGGGCTGCTTGTCGGCATCTTCAAGGAATGGTATAGCGACACCAAAGACAAGATTGTCTGCTATGCTCACATCAATGTAGGTGGAAACCTCGAAGATGAGGAAGCATACTGGAATGCTGACACCTTGCGACCTGCCACGGAAGAAGAAAAGGAAGCTCTCATCAAGGAGCTTGCAAAGAATGAGAAACGCTGGAACGCTGAAGAATTGGAGTTTGAAAAATGCGAGACCTATGAGGCGATCCGCACCTTCGAGGACGCAATGATGGCAACAGGCATGACGTTCCCCATTGATGAGAGAACGATGGACTTACTCGGTGCCGATGTGGTGGCCTTCATGAAGTTGCGCGTTATCTGTGCCGCTATCAACGGACTTTCTGAGACCACTCTTGACGAGTTCCCGAAGTTCACTACTGACGAGTACCGCTATTATCCCTGGTTCTACCTCTATACTCAGGAAGAGATAGACCGTATGGATGAGGATGACAAGGCACAGCTGCTGTTCGTCGGGGGTAGCGCGAATAACGGTGCGCAAGGCGGTATCTCGTCCGCGTGCTCGTATTACGCTTTCTCGAGCTCGGGCTCGAGCCTCGGCGCTCGCCTGGCCTTCAAAACGCGGGAACGGGCCGAGTACGCCGGCCGTCAGTTCATAGAGCTGTATGCTGCCTTGAACTTCCGCCCAGTAAAGAAGGAAAAAGAGTAGTGAAGCCGCCCTCGGCGAGCCAAAGCGAGCCGTTCTTTCTGCACTTTGCAGTTCACTAAAAGTTCGTCATGCCTACGGCATACAGGGTGAAAAATTATGTAACTTTGCCGAAAAAGGCATGACGAATACTTTGTTTAACTGGTGCATTGGTTGCATAGACTGGTGCTTGAGCTGGAAAGGCGTTTGGGCTTTCCTTGGTGGTATCTTCGGATGGTTCGTGGCTGAGTTTCAGCCGACATTTCCTTTGATGATTGTGGTGATTATCCTGATTCTGTACGATGCATGGACGGCGTATCAGCTTGACCAGCGAGTGCATTTGAAGTACCCGGATAAGACAAAACGAGAAAAGGCACACTTCACCAGTTTTGCTTTTGGAAAGGTCATTCGTCAGACGATACCTAAAAGGCTTTGGCTTATCATTCTTGCTTTCATCGTTGAGCATTGGATTTTTGTTCATGTTAGCATTCCGCTGAGTTACGTTGTTGCTGGAGCAATAGCATTTGAGCAAGGTCTTTCGATACTGGAGAATGAAGCGTCATGCAGAGATACGGAGCAAGAGAGCCGATTTTGGAAGGTTCTACATAAAATACTTATCGACAAAACAGAAAGACATTTTGAAGTTGACCTCCATGACCTTAGAGACATAGAGGGGAAAAAGGGAGAAGAAACCCAAAAACAAAATAATCAGCATGAAGAAATTTAGTTTGTTCACGTCGGAATCAGTTTCCGAAGGTCATCCTGATAAGGTGGCCGACCAGATCAGCGATGCTATCCTTGACGCGTTCTTGGCGAAAGACCCCAATGCAAAGGTGGCTATCGAGACGTTAGTAACCACTGGGCAGGTGATTGTAGCAGGAGAAGTCCGCTCGTCTGCCTACGTTGACATTCAGGGCGTCGTGCGCTCGACTATCAAGCGTATCGGCTACACGAAGCCTGAATATGGCTTTGACGATAGCTGCGGTATCATCAGCCTCATTCATGAGCAGAGCGCCGACATACGCCGTGGCGTAGAGCGTGAGAATCCCCTTGACCAAGGTGCCGGCGACCAAGGTATGATGTTCGGTTATGCCACCGACGAGACAGAGACTTTCATGCCGCTGCCTTTGTATCTCGCTCACCTCTTCGTGAAGGAGCTGGCGATTGCCAGAAAGACGCACATCGGTATGCACTATCTGCGCCCGGACTCAAAGAGTCAGGTGACAGTCGAATATGGTGAGGACGGCAAGCCCACCCATATTGACACTATCGTTATCAGCACACAGCATGACGAGTTTCCTGGTGTGCGCCTCAGTGTAACAGAGGGTATGAGAGATAACGACGAAGCCATGCACGCTGTCATTGAGGATGACGTTAAGACGCTTATCATCGAGCGTGTGAAAGACCACATAAAGGACGAGGCTATCCTTGCCCTGTTTGACGATAAGACGAAGGTGCTGGTCAATCCTACTGGCAAGTTCGTTATCGGTGGTCCTAATGGTGATACTGGCCTCACTGGCCGTAAAATTATCGTTGACACCTACGGTGGCAAAGGCGCACATGGTGGCGGTGCCTTCTCTGGTAAAGACCCCAGTAAGGTTGACCGCTCGGCAGCATATATGGCTCGCTATGTGGCAAAGAACATGGTAGCGGCTGGAGTGGCGAAGGAAATGCTTGTGCAACTATCCTATGCCATTGGTGTCGCCCAGCCTGTGAGTGTGAACGTGAACACCTTCGGAACCAACCAGACCGCTTTCTCAGATGCAGAGCTGGCAGGTGTCATAGAGGAGCTGTTCGACCTCCGGCCAAAAGCCATTGAGGAAAGACTGCAGCTGCGCCATCCTATCTATGAGGAAACCGCTGCATACGGACATTTTGGCCGTGAGTGTACCAGCATCAACAAGACCATTGAGGGAGAGACTTATGGTGTGGCTCTGTTCACATGGGAAGCCCTCGATGCAGTGGAGCAGATTAACGATTACTTCAAGAACCATTCCAAATGAAGGAGTTCAAGGTAGGAATTATCGTTGCCATGGAGAAAGAGTTGGAGCAGCTGAAGCAGCATGTCTCCAACCTTTCCTGTGAGCAGAAGGGAGTCAACCAATACTATGTCGGTACGATGGGCGCGGTTTCCGTTGTCATTCTGAAATGCGGCATCGGCAAGGTCAACGCTGCCGTTGGTGTAACGGAAATGCTCAACACATATCGCCCAGTGATAGTGCTTTCAACAGGAGTAGCCGGCTCTCTGGCAGATAACGTGAAACCTCTCGATATTGTGGTTGGTGAACGTTATGCTTACCATGATGTCTATTGTGGTGAAGGGCTGGAGCCTGGGCAAGTGCAAGGGCTCCCTGCAGAGTTTGTCGCCGACGAGTGGTTGTTAGGTGTTGCTTTGAAGGCTTGCCCTAATGCACATCACGGCCTTATCGTCAGTGGAGATCAGTTCATCAGCGACGTGCAACCAGTGATAGATATGCACCCAACAGCTATTGCGGTGGATATGGAGAGCGTAGCGATTGCTCATGTCTGTCACCTCTATCATACGCCGATGGTATCTGTCCGCGTTATCAGCGACAGCTGTAGTGAGGGTGACTACGATGCGTTTTGGCGGAATGCAGCAGACGCTTCTTTCCGTCAACTGGCCAACATTATTAGTGAGTTCAAATGAAGAAGATAGAGAGTTTCCTCGTTGACCATACGAGATTGTCAGAAGGTCTCTACGTTTCACGTAGGGACAATACACCGAGCGGTGATATACTGACCACTATTGATATTCGTATGCAGTGGCCGAACCATTCGTATATTCAGCCCAAAGCGATGCACACCATAGAGCACCTTGGGGCGACGTGGTTGCGTAATGACGTTGTGCTTGGTGACAAGGTTGTGTATTTCGGCCCTATGGGGTGCGCTACAGGCTTCTACCTTATTCTGCAAGGAGAGTGGGACAGCCACCAGCTCGTTGATACGATGATAAGGCTCATGGCCTTCATCCGTGACTATAAGGGAGAGATACCAGGAGCCACGATGAAGGAGTGCGGAAATTATCTGTACCATGACCTTCAGGAAGCAAAGAAGGTGGCTGCTGAATACATCGAGTGTCTTTACAACATCACCGCTGAAAAACTCAGCTATCCTAAAGATTAACCAACAAGTTATAGAAATGGAGATATACAAGAGAAATTCGCGTGGAGAAGTGGTCAAACAGATACAGAAGGCTTTGAATCTTTGGCCCGATGGTATCTATGGCCGTCTCACAGAAGAAAAGGTTAGGGAGTTCCAGAGAGACCACGGCCTTACAGTTGATGGAGTCGTCGGCCCTGCCACCCTTGCAAAGCTGTTGCCGAAAGTGACAGCCTCAGTCTTTCACCTGAAACGCTCTAAGCGTAGAATAGATGAGATAATCATCCATTGTACGGCTACGAGAGAAGGTCAGGAGGTGACGGTTGATGACATTACTCGTTGGCACAAGGCGCGGAATTTCTCGACCATTGGCTATCACTATGTCGTGTACCTGGACGGCAGCGTTCACAACGGTAGAGACGTTGACATATCAGGTGCTCATGTAGAGAACCGCAACAGCCATACAATAGGGGTGGTGTATGTCGGCGGTCTTGATAAGAACGGCAAGGCAAAAGACACACGCACAGAAGCACAGAAGAACGCCCTCCTTTGCCTGTTGCTCGACCTTCGGAAGCTATACCCTCATGCAAAAATCTTAGGGCATAGAGACTGTTCGCCGGATAAGAATCACAATGGTATCATCGAGCCGTGGGAATGGCTCAAAGAATGCCCGTGTTTCTCGGCGAAAGATGAATATTCGAGAATCTAACTGCAATGACTATGTACGATTATCACGACCCAAACGAATACTGGCTACCCCCTCAGAAGGATTTGAAGCCGGAAGAAGCTTTCAAAATCGGCTGCTGTAGCTCTTTGGCTTATTTGGCCGCTTTCGTTGTCCTTCTGATTTGTTGCGCCCTTTTCTCGTCTTGTGGCTCATACAAGAAAACGGTTAAGGAGAACACAGAGAAAACGGAACAGGTGAATACCACTGAGACAGCTACCAGTCATACAGAGGCAACCGCAAGCTCTCAATCTTCATCTTTCACCCAGACGTCGCTCACTGAGCGTACTGACGATAGTACAGAAGTGGTGATTACGACCGAAACGACCTGGTACGACACCAGCAAGTCCGACAGCTCCGGCCATTCTCCTGTCTTGAAAACAGAGAAGCAGACGATTGTCAAGCATAAAGGCCGGACTACTGAACGCAAAGGCGATCAGAAGAATGAGACAACGAATGAGAACGCCCTTACCTCCGTGAATAATTCAGCAGCTATCAAGGAAGAGTCTGCTAAGAGAGAAGAAACCAAATCGAGCGAGAAAGACCTTGCCGCAACAGAAACGAAGCAACTATCTTACGCTACAGGTGCTTTGCTGGCCTTGTCTCTGCTCATCATTGTAGGCATCCTTGCCTACTGGGTAAAATCGAAGTACCGACAACGAAGCTGAGATAGTTAGCCAACTTCCGAGATACTGAGCCCCTTGCCGCCAGCAGACAGGTGAGGGGCTATTTTTATAAACCTTACTGCCTATGACAAAGAAAGTAGAAGCCGTTACGCTTCTTGCGCTCATTGACAAGGTTCGTGAGTGCAGAAGGAAGCAGACAACCTTCAGACGGCAAAAGAACACAGAGAATTATAAGGCTATGCTGGCTTGCGAGGATGAAACGGACGCCCTTTTACGTGAAGTCCGCAAGTGCATTGCTTCAGACTATTCAAAGAACATCGACGTGCTGCCATGATTTGCGAATACATCAAGAAAAGGAAGCCGACGATGCTTGCCCCCTATGGGGTGTGGGTCTATACTGGCAAAGGTGTAACGATAGTCTCATTTTGGACGAAAGCCGGGAAGCAGACATCGCTCCGCTCTCGCAATCCCTACTCTGAATACTGGTGGGAAAAGTTACGCAAGCTCTATGGTCGATATGGCCCACGAAAACCAAGCAGAAGCAATCAATAGCACTCCATTCCGGGGTGCTATTTTACGTTAGTTTCTTTTAACCATAGCTACAGATAAATTTCTGAGTAAAATTTGCGTATATGATAAAATCATTGTACCTTTGTAGTGTCAAATAAGATAAATAACAACTTCAAAACTTAGAGATATGAAAGCAAAGATTTTAAGAGAACTCGCTACCCTCAATTTTGAGGTGTTGGTTTACACAGTGAACTTCTATGGATGCAACACCCTCGGTGAGCTGGTTGACAAGCTCAGCTTTGCATACACACAAGAGGACGTGAAGCGGATTCCTGATGACCTCCAGTATTCGTATGACACAAGAGAACAGTAAAAGCAAATAAGATAAGTTTAACCCTCAAAACCATTTAAGATTATGGCTCACAATTTAGAGATTAAGAAAGTGAATGGCGTAGAAGTCGCCAGCTTTGTAGAGAACGGCAGAAAAGAGCGTGCATGGCACAATCTCGGCCAAGTGTTTGACGGCCCAATGACGGTAGAGCAGGCCCTGAAGCTCTCCCATGCTGATTATCAGGTGGCATTGCAGCCAGTAGTGGCAATCACACCCGCTCTGTCTGAGGCTATGGCCAGCAATAATGCAGAAGCTATCTGCGATGCAATCCTGAGTGCTCAGATTAGCGGACGGAAGGCTACGGTGAGACTCGACACGCAAGAGTCGTTAGGCGTTGTCTCAGACTACTACGGTGTAGTTCAGAATGAGGACGCTTTCAAGTTCGTAGATACCCTTTGCTCTGGTGAGCTGGGTAATGACCATGTGCCTGTCATTGAGACCGCTGGAGTCCTCGGACACGGTGAGCGCGTTTTCATCAGTGCTAAGTTCCCTGAGCAGGTTATCCTCGACAACAAGGGTGATGACCGGGTAGAAATGTACGTTGTGTTTACGACCTCCCATGATGGCACCGCTGCCGTGAACTGCATGGTAACGCCCGTCCGCGTGGTATGTAACAATACCCTGAACTTCGCAATGGCCCACAACTTCGGTAAGATCAGCCTGCGACACACTTCACAGATTAACAGCCGTCTTGATTTGACAAACAAGGAGAATGCCGAGTTTGCCTACCA
>Ga0247611_10005171_pt1 | contig 17490 bp, 11 predicted proteins | sample 177DNAGHGhighgp2_FD_192422 | JGI IMG/M metagenome (GOLD analysis project Ga0247611, IMG submission 192422) | Sheep rumen microbial communities from Palmerston North, Manawatu-Wanganui, New Zealand - 1770 DNA GHGhigh gp2 | ecosystem: Host-associated > Mammals > Digestive system > Stomach > Rumen... | reverse complement strand
GCGCTTCCTTCCCGGCCAGCCCGTACTGCACCAACGCGGCGGGTCACGGTCCGGCCTGGGCCAACTCCCTGTTCGAGGACTTCTGCGAATTCGGACTGGGCATGAAGCTCGGCTCCGACCGCGCCCGGGAAACCGTCGCCGGCGCCATGAAGAAGGCCCTGGAGTGCGAATGCTGCAGCCAGGACATCAAGGCCCTCGCCGCCAAGTGGCTGGAAGCCCCGCAGGATTACGCCGTCACCCGCGAGGTCGCGGACAAGATCGTCCCGCTCGCGCAGGAGTGCGACTGTGAAGCCTGCAAGAAACTCGTTGAGTACCAGCACTTCATCCCGTCCCGCAGCCAGTGGATCTTCGGTGGCGACGGTGCCTCCTACGACATCGGCTTCGGCGGTCTGGACCATGTGCTCGCCAGCGGTGAGAACGTGAACGTCCTCGTCCTGGACACCGAGGTGTATTCCAATACCGGCGGCCAGTCCTCCAAGGCCACCCCGGTGGGCGCCATTGCCAAGTTCGCCGCCTCCGGCAAGAAGATCCGCAAGAAGGACCTCGGCATGATGGCCATCAGCTACGGCTACGTCTATGTCGCGCAGGTCGCCATGGGCGCCAGCCCCGTGCAGTTCTTCAACGCCATCAAGGAAGCCGAGGCTTACGACGGTCCGTCCCTCATCATCGCCTACAGCCCCTGCATCAACCATGGTCTGAAGGCGGGCATGGGCCTGAGCCAGAAGGAAGAGAAGCTCGCGGTCGATTGCGGCTACTGGCACCTCTACCGCTACAACCCGGCTCTCGAAGGAACCGGCAAGAACCCGTTCAGCCTCGACTCCAAGGAGCCCGACTGGAGCAAGTTCCAGGACTTCCTCAAGGGTGAGGTCCGCTTCGCGTCCCTGTACAAGTTGTTCCCGGACAGCGCCCAGGAACTCCTCCAGAAGACCGAGGAATTCGCAAAGGTCCGCCTGGACACCTACAAGCGCCTCGCCGGCAAGTAATCCGGCAGTCGAAACCAAGAGAAACGGTCCGGTTCTGTCCGGACCGTTTTTCGTAAAACGAAGACAGACAAGGATTGGACGTCTATTTGAACCGGGAGGAAAGCCACTGGGCGACGCCGCTGCGGGAGAACGATTCGGCAACCCGGAGGTGGAGGTCCTGCCGCAGGTGCGGCAGCGGGTCGGAGTGGAGGGTGAGGCCGGAGGCCGCATCAGAGGGAAGGATGCCGATGAGGTTGGGATTGCTCCGGACGAGGTCCGTAAGCGCAGGGATACTGTCGGAAACGAGGACGGTCCGCGCATAGATATCCGGTTGGACCAGAGGCCGATAGGGGGACCAGACAGCATAACGGGGCTCATCCGGGAGATCGGGCGATACCGTGACAAGCGACGCATCCACGACACCGATGACCGAACCGGCATCAAAGTCCAGGGTGTCCCGGCGCGCGGCGGTATAGAAGTAGAGGTCCGCCTCCATCGACTCCGGGAAGGCGTCTTCCGGATAAGTTTCGATAATGAAACTGGAGGCCGTGATGGCCACAAGGTCCCGGAGCAGCTCCGGGAGCCGGTGCGCCGCGACATAAGCCGTAGCGGCGACACGGACAGGCCGGTTCACTGTCAGTTTTCCGGCGCTGCCGAACAGGGCGTCGGCCGCGTCGTACCAATGCAGGATCTTGGCCGCATAGTCCTTGAACACGTATCCTTCGGCCGTCAGGGAGACTTCTCCCCGCTTCCGGACAAAGAGCGGAGCGCCCACCTGCTTCTCCAGCTCGGCGATGTGCTGGCTCACGGCCGGCTGGGTGACGCCGAGGTGCTGCGCGGCGCGGGTGAAACTGCTCTCCGCAGCCACCATCATGAATACCCGCAGCCTGAAATCGTCCAGCATGATAAGAAACGCTTATGCGAAAGCAAAGTAAACCAATTTCACGCACAAAACCAAATTTATTGAATTTTTCGCAATAATTATTGTTTTTCAATAAAACATGATTATCTTTGCAGTTAAGATATTCTCTTTTATATGAAAAGATTGCTGATTCTTTCCGCTTTCCTGCCGCTTCTGGCCGCATTCCCGGCCGCCGCGCAGAACCAGGAAGAGGCCATGCAGCAGGCCATGGCCGCCCTTCCGAACGATCCGGCCGTCCGCATCGGACACCTGGACAACGGACTCACCTATTACATCCGCCACAATGCCCTTCCGGCCCAGCGCGCGGAATTCTACCTCGCCACGAATGTGGGCGCCATCCAGGAGGAACCCGACCAGGACGGTCTCGCGCATTTCCTGGAGCACATGTGTTTCAACGGCACGAAGCACTTCCCGGAGAAAGGCATACTGGACTACCTCCGTTCCATCGGTGCCGAATTCGGCCGGAACATCAACGCTTCCACCGGATTCGAGGAAACCCAGTACATGCTCAACAACATTCCCGTCCAGCGGGAAACCGTCGTGGACACGTGTCTGATGATCCTGTGCGACTACGCGTATTTCGTCAACAACGACCCGGTGGAGATCGACAAGGAACGCGGAGTCATCATCGAGGAGCGCCGCCAGCGCCGGAACGCCCAGTGGCGTACCATGGAGCGTTCCCTTCCCTACTATTTCAAGGGGACGAAGATGGAGAACTGCACCCTCATCGGCCGGCAGGAAAGCCTGGAAACTTTCAAGCCCGAGAGCCTCGTGAACTTCTACCGCACCTGGTACCATCCGGACATGCAGGCCGTCGTGGTCGTGGGTGACGTGGACGTGGACCGCACGGAGGCGAAGATCCGGGAGATCTTCTCCGCCATCCCGAAGTGCGAGAATCCCAAGGCGAAGGAGCACCTGAAAGTTCCTGACAATCAGGAGCCTATCGTGGGCATTATCACGGATCCGGAGACTACCATTCCGACCGTCGAGATGATCTGGAAGAGCGAAGCCATGCCCGAGCAGTTCAACCCCACCGTCATCGGACAGACGCAGGAGCTGCTGAAGATGCTCATCGGCCGGATCATGGCCGAGCGTTTCGCCGACATCGTTTCCCAGCCGGACAGCCCGTACCTCCAGGGCATCGTGGACATTTCCTCCCTTATCTATGAGGACATCGACGCCGTCATGGGAGAGGTCGCCCTCAAGGAAGACAACCTCCTCCCCGGCTTCAAGGCCTTCTACACCGAGGTCGAGCGCATGAAGCGCTTCGGCTTTGCCGATGACGAACTGGAGCGGGCCAAGACCGACATCCTGACCGCCTTCGAGAACGCCGTGAACAAGGCCCCCACCCGGAGGAATCCCCAGTTCATCGGCCCCATCCTGAGCAACTTCTTCGACAAGGAGCCCATCCTGGATCCGGAGACCGAACTCCAGCTCGGAAAGCAGATCCTCGCCAGCATCAATGCCCAGGTCCTGTCGATGCTCGCCGCCCAGATGATTACGGACGAGAACCTCATCGTCCTCTACTCCGGCCCGGAGAAGGAGGGCATCGCCACCCCGACGGCGGAGCAGCTTCTCCAGGTCATCGCCGAGGTCAAGGCCTCCGAGATCAAGCCGCTCGAGGGTGAGGAGATCGCCTCCGAGTTCCTGGATCCCGCCCTGCTCAAGGGCTCCAAGGTCAAGAAGACCGCGAAGGCCATCTACGGCGCCACGCAGTGGACCCTCAAGAACGGCGTGAAGGTCATCGTCCTTCCCACCGACTACACCAAGGACCAGATCCTCCTGAACCTGAACAAGGACGGCGGCCTGAGCCTCGTCGCCAATGAGGATCTTCCGTCCATGGACCAGAACATCGTCGCCCTGTACCAGAGCAATACCGGCGTCGCCGGCTTCTCCGGCACCCAGGTCTCCAAGATGCTCACCGGCAAGTCCGTGAGCGTGACCCCCTACATCGGCCAGCTTGAAACCGGCATCCGGGGCACCTCCACGCAGAAGGACCTTGAGACCGCTTTCCAGCTTCTGTACCTGTACTGGATGGACCCGCGCTTCGATCCCAAGGAATATGACAACGGCATCCAGCAGCTCAAGGCCATTCTCCCGAACCTCGTGAACCAGCCCGCCTACAAGCTCCAGACCGAAATGTACAAGACCCTCTACGGCGACCATCCCCGCCGGCAGATGATCTCCGCCGAGACACTGGAGAAGGCGAACCTGGAGACGCTCGAGAAGGTGTACCGGAGCCTGTTCAGCGACATCGCCGGCGCCACGATGATCATCGTCGGCGACGTGGACCTCGAAACGCTCAAGCCGCTGGTGGAGAAGTACATCGGTTCCCTCCCGAAGGGCAGGAAGGCCGCGAAGTGGGTCGATACGCACGAGGATATCGTCAAGGGCCGCGTGGAGAACATCTTCGCCGTGGACATGCAGACCCCGAAGAGCTCCGTGCTCCAGGTCTGGAGCGCCGACATGCCCTACACCGAGCTCGATGCCACTGCCCTGGACGTCGTGTCCTACATCCTGGACATCCGCTACCCCAACCCCCTCCGCGAGGATGAAGGCGGCACCTACGGCGCCAGTTCCTCTGCCCAGATCAGCCGCCGTCCCAAGGAGCAGGCGCTCATCCAGGTCAGTTTCGACTGCCGCCCTTCCGTGTGTGACAAGCTCCGCAGCCTCGCCATCGAGGGAATCCGCGACCTCGCCGAAAACGGGCCGACCGACGAAGAGATGGACAATGCCGTGAAGAATCTCCGCAAGAACATCCCCGAGAGCCGCGTGAACAACGCCTACTGGCGGAATTCCATCGAAATCCACGAGCGCTACGGCGAAGACCGTGACGCCGCCCGGGAGGCCGCCATCAACGCCCTCACCAAGGAAACCGTCCGCCAGACCCTCCAGCGCGTCCTCGCCCAGGACAACCTGATTGAGATCGTCATGAAACCGGCGAATGCTGCTGAGGCGGAATAGATTCCTTCGCTTCGCTCGGAATGACAGGGAACTTCGCTCGGAATGACAGGGAACCAGCTCGGAATGACAGGGAACCAGCTTGGAATGACAGGGGGGTCTGTCATTCCGAGGAGGCCGAAGGCCGACGAAGGAATCTGAAACGAAAGCTCCCGGCCTTTTCCAGGCCGGGAGCTTCATTTTCAATGGGTTCCGGAAAGATTACTCACCGGGAGCGATCGCCTCGCAGGGGCAGACGCCGGCGCAGGTGCCGCAGTCGATGCAGATGTTCGGGTCGATGCTGTACACATCGCCTTCGTTGATGGCGCCGGTCGGGCATTCGCCCTGGCAGGTACCGCAAGCCATGCACTTGTCGGGATTGATTACGTAAGCCATAGTTTTAATTCCTTTAAATTGTTGTTGCAGTCGGTTTGGTCTGCAAATTTAAACATTTAATTTGTTTTTCAAACATCCGCCCCTTAACTTTGTGCCATGATGAAACACATTGTCTATAGCGCGCTTCTCCTCGCGGCCGTATGCGGCTGCAGGAACGCCAGCAGCGCAGAGGTGAAGAAGGCTTTGCAAGACTTGAGCCAAACCGTCGAGAACCCCACGATGGCCATCGCGCCCGACGAAAGCGACGCGGAAGCGGTCCAGGTGGGGGAGGTCGTGGAGTTTGACAAGACCGTCCACGACTTCGGGGACATCTCCGTCACCGACGGCCCCCTGAGCTGCACGTTTACGGTCAAGAACATCGGCAAGGACCCCATCGCCATCTATGAGGTAGTCACATCCTGCGGCTGTACGGATGCCCAGTGGACGCGCGAACCGCTCCAGCCGGGCAAGACCGGCACCATCTCCGCCACGTACAAGAACGAGGACGGCCCCGTTCCCTTCGACAAGACGCTCACCGTCTATATCGCCGGCGTGGGCAAGCCGGTCATCCTCCGCCTGAGGGGCGTCGTCCACGAGAAGCAGAAGCCGCTTGCGGAACTCTACGGAGCCGAGCGCATCGGCAGCCTGGGCCTCAAAGGGCTCAGCTACAAGGTTCCCAACGTCCTCCAGGGAGAATCCTCCTCCGACGAGGCAAAGGTCGCGAACCTCGGGAAACAGCCGCTGAAACTCACCTTCGCCGACCTCTCCCCCAACCTGACCGTCGTGGCCGAGCCGGCGACCATCCCGGCCGGAAAGACAGCCACCATCCGCTTCAGCGTCAAGGCCGATCCTTCCACCTGGGGCCGCCACAGCTACTACGCAACCCCGGTCGTCAACGGGAAGAAAGCATCCAAAAGACTGGAAATCAGCGCCCTGACTCGGGGTAATTTCGACTCCTGGAGCGCGGAGCAGCGCAAGAACGCCGCCCAGTGCATCTTTGACGAAAGCACGGTTTCCTTCGGGACCGTCACGGCCGGGACCCCGGTCGAGGCCTCCTTCAACTTCACCAACAAGGGGAAATCGGCCCTGACCATCCACAGCCTGGACGCCGATGCGGAAGGCCTGACCTATACGCTTCCCGCCGACACGCCTGCGCAGAAGAAGAGTTCCATTCCCGTCCGCCTGGACACCTCCCGCCTCCCCAAGGGCGAGACCGTCGTCATGATCACCCTGACGACCAACTGCCCGGCCCGTCCGCTCGTGAACCTGTTCCTCGTAGGACAGGTGAAATAACCGTCCCTCCGCAGGAGGCAGGTTGAAATTGTCGGGATAAATCCGTAACTTTGTAGGATTAGTGAAAAGAAGGTAACATGGCCGAAGAGACAGAGAAAAAGAAAGGATCCGACTACAGCGAACAGAATATCGTCACCCTGGAGTGGTATGAACACATCCGGCGGCGCTCCGGTATGTATATCGGCCGCCTGGGCAACGGCGAACGGCAGGGAGACGGCATCTACGTGCTGCTGAAGGAAGTCATCGACAACTCCATCGACGAGTTCTCGATGGGTTTCGGCAAGCGCATCGACATCACCATCGAAGACAAGACCGTGACCGTGCGTGACTTCGGGCGCGGCATCCCGCTGGGCTCCGTCGTGGACGTCACCTCCAAGCTCAACACCGGCGGAAAATTCGACACCGAGGCCTTCCAGAAGTCCGTGGGCATGAACGGTGTGGGCACCAAGGCCGTGAACGCGATGTCCTCCGATTTCTGGGTGGAATCCTTCCGCGACGGCCAGAGTTCCTTCGCGCACTACTCCCGCGGCATCCTGCTGGACAGCGGCCTCCGCGAGTCCAGGGAGAAGAACGGCACCTTCATCCGCTTCACCCCCGACGACCAGATGTTCGAGGGGTACTCCTTCCACATGGACATCGTGGAGACGATGGTCAAGAACTACTCCTACCTCAAGAAGGGCCTCACCCTGAACCTGAACGGGGTGCCCTACATGAGCGAGAACGGCCTGCTGGACCTCGTCACGGAGAACATGGCGGAAAAACCGCTGTATCCCCTCATCCATATCGAGGGACCGGACATCGAAATCGTCCTTACCCACGGCAGCAGCTACGGCGAGAACATCTCCTCGTTCGTCAACGGCCAGAACACCCGGGACGGCGGCACGCATCTCGCCGCCTACCGCGAGGCCATTGCCAAGACTTTCAAGGACTTCTTCAAGAAGGACTACAAACCCGAGGACGTGCGCCAGGGCGTCGTGGGCGCCATCGCCATCCAGATCCAGGAACCGATCTTCGAAGGCCAGACCAAGACCAAGCTCGGCTCCACCTACATGTGGGAAAAGCAGGTGAAGAACCCCGACGGGAGTTCCGCCACCGACCGCGGCCCCACCATCCGCAGCTTCATCAACGACTTCGTCTCCAAGAACCTGGACAACTACCTGCACATGCACATGGACATCGTCCCGGTCATCGAGAAGAAGATCAAGGAGTCCCAGGCGGAGCGCGAGGAGATCGCCGGCATCCAGAAAAAAACGCGCGAGCGCAACAAGAAGGCCAACGTGTATAACCGCAAGCTCCGCGACTGCCGCATCCACTTCAACGACAAGCCCCTCAAGAACAAGGAGGACGAGCGCGAGAAGACGTCCATCTTCATCACCGAGGGCGATTCCGCCTCGGGAACCATCACCAAGGTGCGGAACGCCAACACCCAGGCCGTCTTCTCCCTGAGGGGAAAACCCATCAACTGCTACAAGGAAAGCCGCAAGAAAGTGGCCGAGAACGAGGAGCTGAACCTGCTCATCTCCGCCCTCGGCGTGGAGGAAGAGCTGGACGACCTCCGCTACAACAACATCATCGTCGCCACTGATGCCGATGACGACGGCATGCACATCCGGATGCTGGTCCTCACCTTCTTCATGAAGTACTATCCGGACCTGATCCGCCGCGGCCATGTCCATATCCTCCAGACGCCCCTGTTCCGCGTCCACAACAAGAAAGCGACCCGCTACTGCTACTCCATCGACGAAAAGGAGAAGGCCGTCAAGGACCTCAAGACCGGCGTGGAAATCACCCGGTTCAAGGGTCTCGGCGAAATCTCCTCCCACGAGTTCGTGGACTTCATCGGGGAAAACATGCGCCTGGACCCGGTGAAACTGGCCGACGAGGAATCCATCTCCGAGATCATGGAGTTCTACATGGGCGACAACACCGGCGAACGCCAGCGGTTCATCATGGAGAACCTCCGCAGCGAGGAGGAACTTGAAGACGTAAACATCTGACTATGGGAAAGATCAAATCGACCGTTAGACCCGGCTGGGCCCGTTTCTGCGGACGCTGCCTCCGCCTGCTGGGCTGGAAGAGCGTCGGCGGTCCCATGAAAGAAAAGAAAGCCATCGTCCTGGGCGTTCCCCACACGACGGTCTGGGATTTCCTCATCTGCTACCTGTTTTACACGCAGTTCGGGAAGGTGGCCCATATCATGATCAAGAAGGAATTCTTCTTCTGGCCCCTGGGTCCCGTCCTCCGCGCCTGCGGTGCCGTGCCCGTGGACCGGGAGAGCGCCGCATCCATGGTCCGGAGCCTGATCCACGAGATGGACGCGGTGGATGAATTCCACCTCGCCATCGCTCCGGAAGGAACCCGAAAGGCGACCAGGCGCTGGAAGACCGGCTTCCACCTCATCGCCCGGGAAACCGGCGCCACGGTGTACCTGGGCTACTATGACTGGGGCCGGAAGCAGATCAGCGTGGGCGAGCCCTTCGAGCTCACCGACGACCCCAAGGCCGACATGCAGCGCATCTACGACCACTACCGTCCGCTTGGCTTACAAGGCAAGAACAAGGACGGATTCATCGTTCCCTAACCGTATTGACCCGTTCCCTATGGCCAAGAAAGCAAAGAACTACTACAAGCCCTGGCGGAAATACAGATACCGTGAAAACCACTGTACGACCCTGCAGAAGGTCTATGAGTACGCCACCTCCACCTATGCCAAAAGGACCGCTTACCAGTTCGTGGACGGCGGCCAGTCCTATACCTACGAAGCGTTCCGCGTCAAGTGCGACCAGCTCTCCCAGCGGATGTCCCGCTACGGGATCAGCGCCGGCGACAAGGTGGCGATCCTCTCGCAGAGCATGCCCAACTGGATCATCGCTTTCTTCGCCACGACCGCCTTCGGCCGCGTCGCCATTCCCATCCTGCCGGACAGCTCCGAGAACGAGGTCACGAACATCCTCACCCATTCCGAATCCAAGGTCATTTTCGTTTCCAAGCGCCTCGCCGGCAAGATCTCCCCGGCCTGCTACGACCGGATGACCCTTGTCATCGACATTGAGACCTTCGATTTCATCAAGAAGAACGACGATGATTTCCAGTGTGACGGCTGGACCTCGGTCCCGCAGCCGGACGACCTGGCCACGATCATCTACACCTCCGGGACCACCGGCAACGCCAAGGGCGTGATGCTCTCGCACCGGAACATCGCACACAACCTGGCGGCCTCCTTCAAAGCGCAGCCCTGTTTCAAGAAAGACCGGTTCCTATCCATCCTTCCGATCGCCCACGCCTACGAGATGAGCGTTTCCTCGCTGTACTCCTTCTACGTGGGTGCGTGCTGCTACTACCTGCAGAAGCCCCCGACCCCGAGCATCCTCCTTCCCGCCATGAAGAAGGTGAAGCCGACGGTCATGCTCTCCGTGCCCCTGGTGGTGGAAAAGATCTACCGCAACAGCATCGTCCCGACGGTCAAGAAGAGCCGCATCCTTTCCTGGCTGCACGAGCACATGCCCTGGCTCCTGTACGCGCTCATCCATTCCCGGCTGATGAAGACGTTCGGCGGGAAACTGCGCTTTTTCGGCGTGGGCGGAGCCAAGATGGACACGACCGTGGAAACCTTCCTGAAGAACTGCCGCTTCCCGTACGCCGTAGGGTACGGCCTCACGGAGACGGCTCCGCTCGTGTGCAACGTGCTGGTTGACAAACCCAAGCGTGTCGGCTCCATCGGCATCGCCTCCTACCGGGTGGAAGTCCGGCTGGACAACGTGAATCCCGAAACCGGTGAAGGCGAGATTGTCTGCCGGGGCAACAACGTGATGCTGGGCTACTACAAGGATCCCACCCGCACCCGCCAGGTCCTGGACGACGACGGCTGGTTCCATACCAACGACGTCGCCACCGTGGATGAAGACGGCTGGTACTATATCAAGGGTCGCCTGAACAACACCATCCTGGGCCCGTCCGGCGAGAACATCTATCCGGAGGAGATCGAGATGGTCATCAACGACATCGAAGGCGTGAACGAGTCCCTCGTGATGGAGCGCGACGGCAAGCTCGTCGCCCTGGTGAAGTTCGACGACAATGTCCTGAACTGGGACCAGGCCGGTGAGGACAAGTTCTTCGAGGAACTGGAGGCCCGCAAGAAAGCCGTTCTGGAATGGGTCAACAAGACCGTCGGCAAGAACTCCAAGATCGGCGAAGTCGATGCCATGAAGGACCCCTTCGAGAAGACGGCCACCCAGAAGATCCGGCGGTTCAAGTACAAGGATTCGCACGGGGACGAACCGGAAAAACCGTCCGCTGACTCCAAGGACAAGAAAGAATCATGAAAAGAATCCTGACGCTCGTCCTGCCCCTTCTCATGCTTTCCTGCACGTCCGGCTACGATATCGTAGTGATCGGAGGCGGAACGGGAGGAACGGCTGCGGCCGTGGAAGCGGCCCGGGACGCCGCCCAGGTCCTCGTCGTCGAGTCCACGCCCTGGCTGGGCGGCATGCTCACGGCCGCCGGGGTCAGCGCCGTGGACGGCAATTACCGGCTCCGCGGCGGCCTGTTCGGCGAGTTCGCCGATTCGCTCGCAGCCCGTTACGGCGGCTATGAAGCCCTCAAGTCCGGCTGGGTCTCCAACATCCTGTTCAACCCGGCCGTCGGTGCGGAGGTTTTCAAGAACATCGCCGGCAAGGCCGGCGTCCAAGTCCGTTTCGGGACCCATGTGGAGGATATTCAGCGCCGGAAAGCCGGCGGATGGACCCTCCGCCTGTCCGACGGATCCACGGTCCGCGCCAAGGTGCTCATCGACGGGACCGAACTGGGTGACGTCGCCGAAAAAGTGGGCGCGGAAGAACTCCGGGACCGCGTCAGCGCCCAGGACCTCACCTACGTCGCCATCGTCAAGGAATACGACCACGACGTGAGCATCCCCGAGCCGGAGGGCTACGACATAGACCTGTACCGGAGCTGCTGCGACAACCCCCTCGCGGACAACCGGGACGGTTTCAACCCCTATGGACAGCAGCTCTGGAGCCCGGAGATGATGCTCTCCTACGGCCGGCTTCCGGACGGTTACATGATGATCAACTGGCCCGTATTCGCCAACGACTATTTCGCGGAATACCTGGATATGGACGCGGAAGGCCGGGCGGAGGTGGTCCGGAAAGCGAAACTCCGTACGCTGGGGTTCATCTACTTCCTCCAGCACGAACTGGGATACCGGAATATCGGCATTGCCGACGACGTATTTCCGACCGAGGACGGCCTCCCCTTCTACCCCTATTTCCGGGAAGCCCGGAGAATCGCCGGACGGGATACGATGACCGTCGATGCGGCCAAGCATCCCTATGATTACGACTTATACACACGCGCCGTCGCCGTCGGGGACTACCCCGTGGACCATCACCACGTCCAGAATCCCCGCCGGGAGGAGCTGTCCCACCTCTGGTTCGGAAAGATTCCTTCCTTCAGCGTGCCGATGGGCGTCCTCGTCCCCGTCCGCGTGGAAGACCTCCTGGTCGCCGACAAATCCATCTCCACTTCCTGGGAGATGAACGGCGGCACCCGCCTCCAGCCCGTCGTCATGGGCCTGGGACAGGCGGCCGGCGCCCTGGCGGCCATCGCCGTGAAGACCGGACGGCATCCGTCCGAAGTCCCGGCCTCCGAAGTGCAGTCCATCCTGCTGGACCATGGCTGCTACCTCCTTCCCTTCCTGGATCTCAAGCCCTCCGACGCCGGCTTCCGCGAGTTGCAGGAAAAGGGTGTCCGCGGCGAAGTCCGGGGCACCGGCCGCAGCGTGGGATGGGCCAACGAAACCTGGGTCAATCTGCCTGAAGATGAATAAGAGAAACCTCGCCATCGACATGTTCAGGGGCCTCACCATGCTCCTGATGGTTTTCGTCAACGAATTCTGGAAAGTGTACAACGTCCCGCACTGGCTGGAGCATTTCGCCACGATGGAGGACGGAATGGGACTTTCCGACATCGTGTTCCCCATGTTCCTCTTTGCGATGGGCATGTCCATCCCGTACGCCCTGGAACGGCGGAGGGAGAAAGGGTATTCCACGGAAAGTACGCTCAAGCACATCTTCAGCCGGACACTTGCGCTGCTGGTCATGGGCGCCTTCATCTGCAACCAGGAGTCGCGGGAGATGACCGGGAACCGGGGCCTGTGGGTTCTCCTGATGGTCGTGGGATTCTTCCTCACCTGGAACCAGTATCCCAGGGACTGGAAGCCCGCCCGGTGGCTCAAACTCTCCGGCGTGGTCCTCCTCGTCGTCCTTGCCCTCTGCTTCCGATCCACGGACGGAGGCCTCTTCCAGGGCCTCTGGTGGGGCATCCTGGGCCAGATCGGCTGGATGTACCTGTTTTGCGCCCTGGTCTGGCTGCTGTGCCGGGAACGCCCGGGAATCATTCCGATTATCTGGGCGGGTCTCTGCCTGGTGAACCTGTCTGTCATCCCCATGCGGGACGGAAGCCAGCTCGTCGGCCCCAACATCCTCGCCGATTTTGCCCAGGCGCTTCAGCTGGGCAAGTGCTACGGGCCGATCATGGGCCTTGGCGGCGTCATGCTCACGGTCGCGGACTGGAAGCTTTCCAACCGTCCCACCGGGCGGCGGATCGGCCTCGGGATCGCAGCCGCGGCCGTCCTGGCCATTCTGGGGATGGCGGCCCATACCGGCTGGATCGTTTCCAAGAACCTCGGGACGCTCCCCTGGTGCCTTTTCGTCTCGGCCATCTCCGTGGCCCTGTACACGCTTCTGCGCTACATGGAAAAAAGGGGCTGGACCGGCTGGTTCAAACCCCTTGTTCCTGCGGGAACCGCCACCCTGACGGTGTATATGATTCCCTATCTGTTCGTCGCGCTTTGGATCTTTGTCAATCCGTCCATTCCGCAGTGGCTCACCGGCTGGGTGGGCGTCGGCAAATGCGCCCTCATGGCCGCCGTCTATATCACCTGCGCCTGGGGATTGACCAAGGCCGGCATCAAGCTCAAAATCTGACGTCCCAGTAGTCGAAAGCCCGGATGTGGCAGAGGTCGAAGAGGAAGAATCCGTCGGCCTCGGCCCGGATGGTCTTTTCGATTTCAGGCAGGAGGTCGATCTGTCCTCCGTTTTCAAATCCCTTCTCGTTGCCGATGTCCGGACCGGCGTAGAAAGGCACGTCGCCGCAGAGCCGTTTCCGGCCCAGGCGGGCAAACCCTTCCATGGTCTTTTCCGTGTCGCCATGGACATTGGCCGCCGGACAATAGGTTCCGAGAAGCATGAAGTCCACGAGGTCCGCCAGGCCTGTCGCCTGATAGGCGGGCGTCGCCCAGGCAAAAGTGGGTTCCTCCTTCGCCAGGTCGTACTTCGGACTCGTCCAGTTCACGCCGCTCCGGTAATACTCTGAGAACCAGGCACCTACATAGATTCCCAGCGGGAGGTCCTTCCGGACGGAATGCACCTTGTCCGCGCACCGGGCCACGAAATCGTGAATCACGCGGCAACGGAAAGTGAGCCACTCCGTTTCCAGCGCATCCGGTGTCTTGTCCAGGAAGATGTGCCCAGGTTCCGTAAAGACCGGCCAGCGGTCCGGTTCCCGGCCGATAAAGGCCGCAAACTGCTCCCGGGCCGTTTCCGTATAACCGGCGTCCATCGCATAGTCATCATAGCGGCAGCGGTCCATGACAATGCCGTCCAGGCCTTTGTAGGAGGCCAGTTCGCCCAGCATCGTCAGGAGGAAATCCTGCACCTCGGCATTGGCCGGATCCAGGAAACAGCCCCCGCGGACGGCGAAATTATCCGCCTGATTCACTAAAGTCCCGTCGGGAAGGAGGTCCACGGCGCACCAGCTCTTCCGTTCCGGATGGTCGTACACCATACCCGTAATGAAACTACTGCCCATCCGCCAACCGCCGACCATCATGTTCACCCCGGCATGGACCTTGAGGCCCGCCGCATGGCCGGCGTCGATGAAGGCCTGGAGGTAGTCGAAGTCCGCCTTCCGCTGCTTCAGGCCGATCTCCCCGCCGAACCAGGCCGGGACCTCCGTCAGCGCCGGAGCCACGGAACTCTTGAAGAGCACATCCCCGCAGGTGGGCCGTACGTCCACGACGATGTCCGTAAAGCCCATCTCAGCGATGCGCTTGCAGTCCGTCGCGATGGAATCCGCATCGTCGGCATAACTGGAGAAGTTGGCCGAAGCATCGATCCAGAGGAAGCGGACAGGGGCCGCCTCCTTAGAAACAGGAGCGCAGGCTCCCAGAAGGGAAACCAGCGCTCCGATTATGATGGAAGTTCTGAAAGACATTACTCCGGATTGAAGATGAACTTGGCCAGGGTCGCCAGGCCGGAATGGATGACATACAGTTCGATAAAGCCATCACCGGGGCGGAGCAGCACATCCGCGCTGTTACTGCCATTCGGCCATTCGTTGAGAATCCAGTCTGCCGTCTTTACGGTCGCCAGGATCTGCGGTGTCGTCGGATCGGTTATATCCACGACATAGATGTCGGCGTTGTAACCTGCCCAGGTGAAATGGTAACCCTGCGTGAAGGCGATAATCTTCTTCCCGTTGTAGTCGATGATATCCATGTTGTTCTGGTTCTCGTTTCCGCCGGCGCCGGCAGAGGTGACGAGGGTCCACGGCTCATATTCGATACCGGCCATATCCGCCGCCCACTTGGGCGTATAGGCATCCTTCCGGTAATACACATTCTCCGTCCCATCATAGGCACGGAAAAGAATGCCGTCATGCAGGTCCGCACCATAAGCGAGGGATGCACCATACTCCGGAACCCACATCTTCTCTCCAGGAGCCGCACCGCTGCACTGGACGCCATAGTAATTAGCCTGCGCCTCAAAGTTTGCAATGTCATAACCGAACCAATACATCGAACCTGACGCCACTCCGGTGATGGCTCCCTTCGTGGCAAGGTCTCCCCGGGCGCGGAATCCGCCGAGGGTACCATAGAGTCCGTTGGGAAGGACGATTTCCTTCGGCGTCTCGTTCACGTCCGTTGCATAGTACACCTTCAGTTCCGCACCACTGGTCAAGACTTGGGCATCCCAATCCATTTCTGCAGTGACATTCTCGGCCACGATGACATGACCGGCATCATCCACATCGATGGACGTCGGAGTGATTCCAGGCCAGGAAAGGGCCTTCCAATAGCCGCCGTCCGCGGGATTTAGCGCATGGACCTGCTCGCCGTCAGAGATAAGCAGCGCACCGCTTTGGGAGTACGCCAAACGGTTGTAGCCCAGTTTGACCTGCTCGGGAACGGTCACGTTCCAAACCAGCTGAGGAGTGACAGGTGCGGAGACCGGTTCCTGATAAACCTGGAAATAACCGCCGAACACGTCGCCGTATTCTTCTTCATTGGCATTGACATAGATCCAGTTGTCACGGGCGATGTAACTCTCGTTGGGCTGGACAGTGATGACGATCGAGTTCTCTTCCTGCTTGAACTCCAGCCAGCTGGTATCCACCGGCGGCCATTCCTCATCATAATGGGCGCGCCAGGGAAGGTTGGTCACGACGCTGATGGTGAAAGTACCGCCCTCCTGCGGAATCGTCATGCGTCCGCCGTACTGAATGGCGCTGTAGTCGCCGTCAAAATCGAAATAAGGGACGAACGCCTTCTGACCGACAGTTACTTCCTTCGTGATGCCGGCCGCGGTGATGGTCACTTTCGCACTGCGGGCGATGGCATCTTCCAGGATATCACCGGTAGTCTCGTCCTGGACATACTCATGCGTGCCGTCCACCGTCAGGGTGATCTTGGTGTCCACCATCCCGCGGGTCGAGGTCACGTGGATCCAGTCGACGGCATCGGGAACGATGACGGCATACTCCACATTGGCGGAGACGGGAATCTCCACGGTGCCGCCCTCGGCGGCCACGGTGAACTCGGTCGTGGCGATGTTCATCGCATCGAGCTGCGACTGGACAATCGAGTACGTGGCCGTCTTGGTGCCGGCCGTGAAGGTCACGGTCGCCGTACGGCTGTCATTGGTGTCGTTCTTGAGGACGGAAGCCTTGACGGTCGCGTCCCCCGCCTCGCCACTGGTGGGAGAAAGGGTCACCCAGGATTCGGAAGCCTTGGCGGTCCAGGGCACCGTGGAGTTGATCGCGATGGAAAGCACGCCGCCTTCCACAGGAACGACCTGCTCGTCGGTCTTGATGGTCACGGCATCCTCCACCTTCGTTTCTTTCTTGCAGGAGACGGCGCAGGCCGCCACCAGCACGGAGACAATCAAAAGGATTCTTTTCATAGTAGGATGGATTAAAAGTTAAAGTGTTTTCAAATAAGCGTCGATGCTCGTCTGGAAGGCGTTCCAGTAGTCGAACATCCGGATATGGCAGAGGTCGAAGATGAACATCCCGCCGTCGCAGGCGCCGAGCATCGTCGACACGATGTCCGGAAGGAGGGCTTCCTGCTTGCCGTTCTCGAAGCCGGTGGCGTTGCCGATGTCCGGGCCGGCGGCGAAGGGCACCACGCCGCACAGGCGCTTAGCCCCGAGCTTTGCGAACCCTTCCATCGTCCATTCACCGCTGCCGTGGATGCTGCCGGTTCCGGCGTAGGCGCCCAGCAAGATGAAGTCCAGCAGGTCGGCGAAGCCGGTCTTCTGGTAATTCGCGGGAACCCACTTGTAGGTGGACTCGTTCTTCTTGAGATCGTATTTCTCGCTGGTCCAGTTGACACCGCTCTGGTAGTACTCCGAGAACCAGGCTCCCACGTACACGCCGAAACGGACGTCCTTGTTCACTTCGTGGACCTTGGCCGCCGCCCGGGCGATGAAATCATGGATGACCTTGCAGCGGAAAGTGAGCCAGTTGCGCTGGAGCGTGGACGGATTGGACGAAACATAGGCCTGTCCCTTCGGCATCACCGGCCAGGCGGACGGTTCGTCGCCCAGATAGGTCGTGAAAGCCTCCTTGGCCGCATCGGTATAGCCGGCGTCCAGGCTGTAGTCATCGTAGCGGCAACGGTCCAGGACGATACCGTCGAGTCCCTCATAGGCAGCCAGT
>Ga0247611_10005170_pt1 | contig 17494 bp, 20 predicted proteins | sample 177DNAGHGhighgp2_FD_192422 | JGI IMG/M metagenome (GOLD analysis project Ga0247611, IMG submission 192422) | Sheep rumen microbial communities from Palmerston North, Manawatu-Wanganui, New Zealand - 1770 DNA GHGhigh gp2 | ecosystem: Host-associated > Mammals > Digestive system > Stomach > Rumen... | reverse complement strand
GTTGTTCAACAAGGATATCGCGGTGGTATGTAACCGTCGCTGTGTCACCTATTGCCCGGGTTGTCTCACGCCGAGTGAGATCGGTCTGGCGCAAGAGGTAGGATGCGACTTCACGAAGGTCTTCCCGGGTGATGTAGTAGGTCCGAACCTCGTGAAAGGTCTGATGGCTCCGATGCCATGGTCGAAGATCATGGTGACCGGCGGTGTCGCTCCCGAGAAAGAGAACCTCGAGAAGTGGTTCGCTGCAGGCGTATACTGCGTAGGTATGGGATCGAAACTCTTCCCGTCCGACAAAGTGAAAGCCGGCGACTGGAAGTACGTGACCGACAAGTGCAAAGAATGTTTTGAAATCATCGCGGCTTGCCGCAAATAATGAATCGTTATGAGTGATATCAAGAAAACCGTCATGACCAACTGGCGTTGGGTCATGTGTGCGATGCTCTTCTTCGCCACTACGGTCAATTATATGGACCGCCAGGTGCTGTCCTTGACCTTCAAAGAGTTCATCCAACCCGAGTTCCACTGGACCGACTCCGACTACGGAACGATCACCGGTGTATTCTCCATCGCCTATGCGATATTCTGCCTCTTCGCCGGTAAGTTCATCGACTGGATGGGCACGAAGAAAGGTTACCTCTGGGCGATCGTCATCTGGTCGCTGGGTGCTATCATGCACGCCGCTTGCGGTATCGCCACCACTTGGTTCGTGGATGGCGTAGACAGCGTAGCTGCTTTGCGTGCGGTAGAAGCCGGAAGTGCACTCGCTGCGACGATCTCGATGGTGAGTGTATGGCTCTTCCTTGCTTGCCGTCTGATTCTCGGACTGGGTGAAGCAGGTAACTTCCCGGCTGCCATCAAGGTGACCGCAGAGTATTTCCCGAAGAAAGACCGTGCGTTCGCTACGGCCCTCTTCAACGCAGGTGCGTCCGTAGGTGCACTCGCCGCTCCGGCTACTATCCCTCTGCTGGCGAAAGCTATGGGATGGGAGTGGGCGTTCATCATCATCGGTGCGCTGGGCTTCATCTGGGCCGGTATCTGGATCTTTGTCTATGACAAACCGGGGAGAGCAAGCATGTGAATGATGCAGAACTCGAGTATATCCACCAAGACGAGAAAGATGCTCCGAAAGAGGAAGTAAAAGAGGAGAAACAGATGTCGTTTGGTGAGGCATTCAAGCACAAACAGACTTGGTCGTTTGCGTTCGGTAAGTTCATGACCGACGGTGTATGGTGGTTCTTCCTGTTCTGGGCACCGGCTTATTTCCAGGATCAGTTTGGTATCAAGGCTTCTGACCCGCAAGGTATTGCGTTAATCTTTACGCTGTATGCGATCGTAACGGTCGTTTCGCTGTTCGGCGGTTATCTGCCGAAGATCTTTGTGGAGAAGAAAGGTATGGAGCCGTACGCAGGTCGTATGCGCGCGATGTTGATCTTCGCGTTCTTCCCGATCTTCGCGCTCTTTGCACAACCCCTCGGTGGCATCTACGGTCCTTGGGCGGTAGCGATCATCATCGGTATCGTAGGCGCAGCGCACCAGAGTTGGAGTGCGAATATCTTCTCCACCACAGGTGATATGTTCCCTAAGTCGGCCGTTGCTACCATCACCGGTATCGGCGCCATGGCAGGTGGTGTAGGTTCGTTCCTCATCAACAAGGGTTCGGGTATGCTCTTCACGCACGCCGAGAAGATGGGCGAAGCCTTCCAGTTCTTCGGCTTCAGCGGCAAACCCGCGGGCTACATGATCATCTTCTGCATCTGTGCGGTAGCTTACCTCATCGGATGGAGCGTGATGAAGACTTTAGTTCCTAAGTACGAACCGGTTGTGGTGAAATAAACTAATCGGCCAATAAAAAAGCGACTCTTTTGAGCCGCTTTTTTTATTTCACTACTTCTGCATCCTCGAACTTATCCCTTGGATCTTCCGGTCCTTTCATCGGAATGATGAGCACCATGATGATGTACAGCAGGATTCCGGGGAAACCGGCAGACAATACGGAGAGTGCAGCGTAGCAAACGCGAATCAGGGTAGCATCTACTTCGAAGTACTCAGCGAGGCCACCCAATACACCAGCCAACACTTTGTTGCTGCTGGAGCGAGTTAATTTCTTCTGTGCCATAATTATCTTTTGCTAAATTATTAAACGTTTATTTCGTTATTTTTCTCTACAAAAACTGTACCAAAGCCAAAGCTGTCATAGCTTCAACCACCGGTACCGCCCGTACGGCTACGCACGCATCATGCCGTCCCTTCACGCCTGCCTTCGGTGTACTCGGTGTGGGTTTGAACACGCAGCGGAACACGATCTCTGTTCCATCCGCTATGCCGCCTGCTATACCTCCGCTGATACCATTGATGGCGCTGCCCGGTTCAGTCACGCCGCCAAAACCCGTGCCGTACTCAAAACCCTTGCAGGCATTGATACTCATCACCGCGTAGGCCAGGTGGGCTTGGAGTTTGTCGAAGATCGGTTCGCCTGTTCCGACGGGAAGACCCGTGATACGGCACTCGATGATGCCGCCTATGGAGTCGCCGTCTTTCTGATAAGCCGCAATCGTCTCAGCGAACTTCGCCGGGTTTTTCTCTGCGCCTACCTGTATGAGCTCCGCATGTATCGCGATATCCTTTGCTGCCAGTTCCTGCTTGGCGATGCATCCGGCTACTACACGTGCGGCCGTCTCGCGCGCACTCGCTCTGCCTCCACCTCTCCAATCGCGGATACCGTATTTCTGCTCATATACCTTATCGGCGTGTCCCACACGATAGGTATGCTTGAAGTCTTCATAGTCTTCCGGCCGCGCATCTTTATTGCGAATGAGAAACGCAATCGGAGTACCGAGCGTAACACCGTCCATCACGCCGCTTAACCACTCCACTTCGTCGGGCTCGCTCTTTGCACGGGCAGAAGCGCCAACTGCTCCTCGACCTGCACGGCGTGCTAACTCCTGACGAATAAGCGCAAAGTCAATACGCAAGCCTGCCGGAACACCATCCAGCACACCGCCTATCGCCGCGCCGTGCGACTCGCCGAAAGAGGTAAAACTCCACTTGTCTCCAAACGTATTGGTCATCTTCTTCACTTTTGCAACTGCAAAAGTACTGCTTTTTTGCGACATATGCAAGAACTTACTGCATTTTTGCATTTTTATTTGCGCATGTCATTTTTTTGTTGTAATTTTGCGACGCAAAATTTGGTTTCGACATGAAGACCCCGGAACAGATAGCACTCGAAAAGCAACTGAATCGCCTCACGAAGCGTTTCCATAAAGCATGCGCTGACTATCAGCTCATCGCCGACGACGACCATATTCTCATCGGCCTCAGCGGCGGCAAAGACAGTCTGCTGCTCACCGAATTGCTGGGTCGCCGCGCGCAGATTTACAAACCCCGCTTCAAAGTCACTGCCCTTCACGTGCGGGTCAAAGAGCGGGATTACCATACCGACCTCTCCTACCTCGAGTCCTTCTGCGCCGAAGCCCAAGTGCCCCTCATCGTCAGGGACACGGAGATTGGAAATCCTCAAAAATTTGAAATCATAAATCATAAATCACAAATCTCCAACCCCTGTTTCCTCTGCTCCTGGTATCGCCGCAAGGCGCTCTTTAATGTCGCGCAGGAGTTGGGCTGCAACAAGATTGCTTTCGGCCACCATCGCGACGATGTGGCGCAGACGCTGCTGATGAACCTGTTCTTCCAGGGCGCTTTCGCTACCATGCCGCCGATCCTGCAACTGGACAAGATGCCGCTGCAACTAATCCGGCCGCTATGCCTCATTGACGAAGCGGACATCGTCACCTACGCCGCCATGCGCGGGTATGAGAAACAGACCAAACTCTGTCCTTTCGAGCATGTCTCGTCCCGCGAGAAAGTGAAAGAACTGCTCGAGCACATCAAAACCCTCAACCCCGAAGCCATCGACTCCCTCTTCGGAGCCATGACCAATATCAAAACGGACTATTTACCTAAAGTATGAACGGATTATACACCATTTTATTACTCCTCGCGTCGAACATCTTCATGACGCTTGCGTGGTATGGTCACCTGAAACTGCAGCAGACCGGTTTCTTCACCAACGCCACGCCTCTTATCTTTGTGATTCTCCTTTCCTGGGGCATCGCTTTCTTCGAGTACTGTCTGCAAGTGCCGGCGAATCGCATCGGTTTTGCGGGCAACGGCGGACCCTTCACGCTGATGCAACTGAAGGTCATTCAGGAAGTCATCACCCTGGTGGTCTTTGTCGTCTTCTCGGCTATCGCTTTCCAGATGCCCCTGCGCTGGAACCACTGCGTAGCCTTCCTCTTGCTCATCGGTGCTGTCTATTTTGTCTTTGGTTTCAAATAATATGAATCCCTATATTCAATCGCTTCGTCTCCGCACCTTACCCCTCTCGATGTCGGGTATCGTCTTAGGAACAGGTTTGGCCGGTTGGTCCAACTGGTGGATCTTCGCCCTGGCTATCCTCACGACGCTGAGTCTTCAGATTCTCAGTAATTTAAGCAACGAACTGGGTGACGCCCTCAAGGGCACGGACGCGGATCAGAAAGGACGCGAGGCGTATGGGCTGCAAGCCGGCACCATCACCGTCAAGCAGATGAAGACTATGATCTGGTGCTTCGTCGGTCTCTGCGTCATCTTCGGCACCGCCCTCGTCTTCACTGCCTTCGGTATACCAATCATCAATCATCATTCATCAATCACCAATGTCCTCCTCTTCTTAGGACTCGGACTCCTCGCCATCATAGGCGCAGTCACCTACACGCTTGGCAAGCATAGTTACGGGTATATGGGTCTCGGGGACTTAGGTGTTTTCCTCTTCTTCGGTCTGCTCAGCACCCTTGGCGGCTATTACCTGCAGACGCAGACGCTGACGTTCGAAGTCATATGGTGCGGCATCGCCATCGGCTTACCCTGCGTCGGGGTGCTCAACCTCAATAACATACGCGATATGAATAATGACCGCGCGCATGGCAAGCGCACGCTCGCGAGCAGGTTAGGCGCGCGCGGGGGAAAGATTTACCATACCTGCCTCCTGTTTATCTGCCTGATCATCTTCGTGACGTTCGACCACAACTGGGTGCTTTGCGTAGCGCCCGTCTGGGCTTGGCATGTGGGATATATATGGACGCACGAGAGCAGTAGTCTGGACAAACAGATGCCCGTCCTCATGCTCTCCACCCTGCTCGTCGCAGCCCTTGGATGGGTATGAAAAATTTTTCAAGTTCGTTAATCATCTTAATCATATAAAGCACAATGAAGAATAACATCAATGCCTTGATCATGGAGGCAATGAAAAACCATGATTCCGTACGCACAGAGACGCTGCGCGCCATCAAGAGTGCATTCCTCAATTGGCAAACCAGCAAGGAGAATGCAGGTAAAGAACTGACCGATGCGGATGAGATTCAGATCATCAAGAAGATGGTCAAGCAGCGGCAAGAGTCCGTCGAGCAATACCTCGCGGCCAAACGTCAGGAGTTAGCCGATGCCGAGCAGGCACAGATCACGGTGTTGGAGACTTTCCTTCCCCAAGCAGCCAGCGAAGAAGATATCATTCACGCTTTCAACACCGCCAAAGAGGCAAACGGCTGGGAAGCAGAGAAGAAGAACATGGGACTCTTCGTGAAAGCCATCAAAGCTGCGCTGCCTAACGCAGACGGCAAGATGGTAGCACAAGTCGTCCAGAGTCAACTGAACTAAAGGACTGACGAATAATCAACAAAAAAATGACATGCGCGCTTGCGTGTGTCATTTTTTATGCAAAAAACGGGAAAAAGTAAAGAAAAATGCATTTTTTTTTATTTTTTTGCGAAAAAATTTGGTCAATTCAAAAAAAAGCAGTACTTTTGCATCCGCTTTCGAGAGAGCGATGATCTTTTAGAGATTAACAAAGAAAAAAATGCGGAAATAGCTCAGTTGGTAGAGCACAACCTTGCCAAGGTTGGGGTCGCGAGTTCGAGTCTCGTTTTCCGCTCTTTTTTTTTGCCCAGATGGCGGAATTGGTAGACGCGTGCGTTTCAGGTGCGCATGCCGCGAGGTGTGCAGGTTCGAGTCCTGTTCTGGGCACAAAAAATCCCGCGCAGGTGGTGAAATTGGTATACACGCTACTTTGAGGGGGTAGTGGTCGCAAGATCGTGTGAGTTCGAGTCTCATCCTGCGCACGTTGAGACATCTTCTTCGGAAGGTGTCTCTTTTTTATTTCCGTAACATACTGAAAATCTGTCAAGTAAATCAAAAATCGCATTGCGGTTAGTGGTTCGATAATTGCGAATTTCTCTATCCCACAAAATTCCGTTAGGAAACACCAATTCCTGTATCTGACGCTTAGTTTCCAAATCGCCATCCTCCCACAAACTGCCTAATTTTGAGCAAGTTACGAGAACTTGATTGATTTTCTCATCGAGGTTCGATAAATCAAGACTATATTTTTCAATCTCTGATTCTAAATTCGCCTTCTTATTCTTCAATTCTTGTGAAGCAACTGCATAAGTTTCACTATCTATCTTATCAGTAGCATATTTAAGATGGCATTTCTTCAAATCATTCTCAACTTCGGTTAATCGCTTTTTGAGCAATGTCACCTGATTAGCACTTTCTTGTGTGTGCTTGCAGAACATGTCACGAATGATATTTTCGTATTGTAACAGCAAAGACATAGGTAAGTCATAAGCATATAGTAACTGCTTGTACTTGCAATGCATTTCCGGTGCAGATACGTTATTCTTGCAGCCAATCTTATTGCATTTGTAATAGTCTTTCCCTTTGCTCTTAACGCTGTACGCAGTAAATCGCGTGCCACAATCGGCACACGCTACATGGTGTGTTAAAGGGAATTGCTCCTTTTTCTTCTTTTGCTTATACTTTCCCGAACGGTTAGACATAAGACGTTGTACCTCTAACCAATCCTCCCAACTAACCGCCTTCTCAATTTTACCATCTACCATACCGCCCTCCAGCATTTTTGAGCGAATCTTCCCTGCATACATGGGATTGTTGAAGTAATGATTTAGCGTTTGCTTGGTTATATTCAACCCTCTAGCCTTTAATGCATCTAATATCTCTCCATTTGAATAGCCTTGTATCTTCCACTTGAATGCCATTCCTATCAATCGTCCTTCATCATTCAAATAGCATACTGAGTTGAGGCTTTTTCCTTCTCTGTAATAACCTCTTGGTAGTACACCGATATATGCACCGCATTCATAACAATGCTGCCTTCCGGAATAGAACTTGTCGGCACGGTTGTCATTATCCCACTCTGCCACATTCAAGGAATTACGAACCATCATAAAACCTTCTTTAGTGGAGGTGTCAAAACCTGTTTTCGCCGACTTCGCAATCACTCCCAGACTGCGTAAATCCTCTAGGATTGTAATGGCTTGTCCATTGCTGCGACTGAACCTATCAAATTCAGATACTATCACATACCGAATTGACGAATCCTTCTTTACAATTGAAATCATCTGCTTAATCATCTTGCCTGGCGTCTTAGCCGATTCGTGCTTACCTCCAAAATAGCCATGGTTTTCTCCTACATCTGCGATAGTTAATCCCTCACGCTCTACATACTTTTCGCACAATGTCTTTTGATAATCAAGACTACCACCATTCTCCTCTTGGTACTGTGTTGAGACTCGCGTCCATATAACGCATTTCTTTCCTTTTCTGTCGTTTCTGTAGTTTATCATAATATCTCCTTTTGTTTCGTCATATAATCAATGCCTATCAGAAATAATTTTCTGATGTACCTTTCTGCGATTAGTCTCTCATCATCGTTTAAGTGGTTGATATTTAGGCAGTTATTGTTCAATTAGTAATTTTCTGGTTGAATTGAGGCTAGTAGGTGTATCTTAGTTCAAACCTCTCTAGCACATGTCCGTATATGCATTGTTTTTAATCGTCAATGCAAATATACGGCGAATATTTCAAACAACCAAAAACTTACAACATTTCGCGCAATTTTCTGAGCGTGTTAACACTCGTTCCTGTTATGGATTGTACGTTGCGCAAGGATATTCCTTTACGTAATAAAGACATCTCCTTAATATATTGCGCGCGCATAGCCTCCTCGCTTTTCCTATACCCCTCTTTACGTCCTACTTTGCCACCATTCGCTCGATATACCTTATAGCCACTAGACATCCGGCTACGAATGAGACTTCTCTCCATCGAGTTGAATTGTCCGATTATACCAAGTACTAATTGGGCAATAGGATTAACACTACCATCTGCCATTAACGTTTCTAATCCGTTTTGTAAAATATACACACTAACTTTCATTTGTGTCAGTTGCTCTATCACTTGCAGAAAATCAATTGCACGTCTGCTGATCCTACTGCACTCGTAAACCAGTACCTTGTCTATATGATTGATTGAGGCATAGTCTAACAAGTCTGTTAATGCTTGACGCTCAGCAATAGTTTTAGCACCGCTAATCTTTTCGCTGAACTCTTTAACTACCTCATAGTTCATTCGCTCAGCATATTCACGAAGTTCTACTAATTGACGTTGATAGTCCTGTCCTTGTGTACTTACTCTAGCATAGATGCAAATTCTAGTCTTCATAACCTCTAATCTTTTTCGTTATTATTTGTAATAACGTTTAGTTCTGTTTGTTATTATATATCCTAATTATTTACGATGCAAAGGTACAGATTTTTTTTGATATGTGCAAATTTTTAAGCAGAAAAATTACGATATTTTGCATTTTTTTGCGATTTTGTTTGAATATATCATAATTTTTCATTATCTTTGCAGAAAAATTTCAAATATGGCAGAAGAACAAGAACGAATCGCAGCGTCTGTGCTGCTAGAAAACAACGTTAAACGTATTGTAGAAGAAAACAAAAACAAAGCGCGTGGGTATCGCTCATTAGCACAATTAGCAGAAGCGATTGAAATGTCCGCACCCTCGCTGACACACGCATTGAAGCATAATCCAAGCCTTAGCACAATACAAAAAATTGCGGACGCGCTGAACGTTTCAGTTGCTAGTTTGTTCTACGATGAAAGGCAGATTGAAGGTTATATATCTGTTGGAGGATGCGTCACACGCTTTCATACAGAGGAGGAATTACAAAATGCGCTCATGACCGAGCGCATTCACATCACAAACAAAAGATAAGGGAGCAGTAACGCTCCCTTTTCTTATTCTAAATCGTCTTTAATACCCTTAATTCTAAATACATGCGCATCATATACCGTTAATGTGAAGTAGTCAAACACTTTCTTTTTAACAATATTGGAATACAAATAGGCTTCATCTAATCCTAACCTCTTTACATCAAACACCTTATCTGAGCCAAGTTCAGCAGCCAAATCTTCCACCGTTATTATGCCATAAAACGTACCAGATGTGCATCTTATAATCTGGTTGTCCTCATCAAAAATGTAGGCTAAATCTCCGAATTGAGTCCATGCCACCCCTTTACTAACATGCAAATAGCCGTCGGTAGGATTATAGATTGCACGCTCTTCTGCGTTCTTTTTCTTTTCTACACATAGCAAATGCTTGTCGCTCTTAATGTCATAATATATACCTACGTTGTTTGCAGAATCTACACTAACCCATGTTCCTATTATAGATTCAGTAGTGAACCTTGTGGTGTCATCCGGTGATGTTTTATCACAGGATGAGAACATAATACCCATTGCGCATACAAGCGCTAATAAAACTTTTGTTTTCATTGAATAATAGTAATTTGATTTGTTAAACATTGAACAGCCCTCTTATACAAATAAACAAAAGCGCGGGCTACTGCTTTATATAGTAACTCTAGGGCTTCGACTCCCTTATACCTCTATATACACAGATAGCCCACACCTTAGTGTGTGCGTATCACTATACTAGGTTGGTATAATTCCAAAGTGTCGAAGTTTTAGAGTTATCCTAATAAGCAAAACGCTTTATGTCCGTTCTTAATCCGATTTTATCTCATAGGCAATATGGTTTTTCAAATTCGGTGCAAAGATACGAAAAATTTTTCAATTAACCAAAAATCTCTCGTGCAAAATAATTTTTTTGATTGTTTTGATACGTTTTGCACGCTTTGTAAAGCCTCAGCCGTTAATTAAAAAGTAACATAATTAGATTGATACAAGCATCCCCATGATTTTGTTCCTCATGTTGTTTTCGTTTGTCGCAGAATCATTCTCATTTAGAGCCTTTCGATATGGGGCTAGTATTTTGGACATGTTGTTTCCACGTGAGTAGAGACACCTCATTTTAGCCTCTACTTCCTCTATGTCGTAATGACAATCTTCTAATACCAACTTAATCATATAATCCTTTATACTCGTTGTTACTATGGTACAGTCTTTTGCTAATACCTTGTCCATAAAAACGGATATGGGATTTGCAGAACTTTGCAAAACTGACATAAGATTTGTATCTGAAATCTGTAGTGAGTCGCGTATCTGCACGAGGTTATCTAATGACAGTTCAAACCTGCACTTCCCTTTGAAATCATTTCCGTCAATACCGTACATATTCTTAAATGAACGGTGCTTTGCTAGATTCATTTCTGCTTCTTTGTCGTAGATGGTTAGTTTCTTCATGGCTGTCTTATCTGTAACGTTTTTAGCAACGGTAAAGTTTCCATTTCTATGTTGACGTGGAGTGTATAACCTATAACTAGAGATGTTGTTGCGTATATATGAGCACATCCCTTTTATATCATCACACTCTACGTCTGTAGTGACATCACATGAACATACTACACTATCATTGATAAGATTGTCTATGTCTAACGTGCAGATGCCTAAAGCGTTGATGTTCTCGAAGCATTGTCGGATAGTGTCTAATGATATGAGTTGAGGATATTGCTTTCCTAATACCTTTCCGGTAAATTCTATAAATACTTCCGGCATGGTATAGTTAATTTTGATTGTTAGTAAGTAGGGCACTTTCTGTTTGTACATCAAGTTACCCTTTTTGTCTTTCTCGAATTCGTTAAGGTTGATATTAGTTACATATTCTATCCTACTTGAAATCTTTAGTTTGTCAAATGTTATCACTCTATTACATAGTTTATTACCTCGTTATTATTACCTAAAATCATGCAACCCTTACCCTTAATAAGTGGTTAGTTCGCCCCGATTAAATCACTCATCGTTATGCCTGACTTCGGGCGGTGTGGAATAGTTTGCCAATAGTCCTTTAAGGCTTGGCTTATCCTTTGTTTATGTTGTTCTGTTTTGCGTTTTCCTTGCGTACTTCTACTTATGCGCTCGCGTGTGGCATCGTCTAGTTCTCGCCATCGTCTTTTGTGTTGTTGGTTTTCCATAATTCTATATCAGGCGCTATTTTGCCTGCTCCTATAATAAATATAGTAAGGTAAATAAAAACGACAAGTATAGTAGAGATTTTCGTAAAAAAATCGTCCGGAAAAGTTTTGTACAGACTAACTAGTACGCCCTAGTATGGTTATTTATTAGCCTATATCGCGAGGGGGGAAACATACACGCAACTATTGATAATACAGGGAGATAGGGGCTGAGGCTGTCAACAAAACAGCCTCTTTTATAGTCCAATAATCTGGGACAAATTATTTTGCAAATAAATATTCTCTATATAAAGAGCGTGCGGTGTATGTCGTACCAATCCATGAACTCCAATACGGCTACGAAGCCTTCTATGAGGGTTCGATAATTGGTAAGAGGAGCGCACTTAGAGGTGGTTTCTTCGGAAATCACCTCTTTTTTTGTGTTTTTCTTTGCGTATCTCAGATTATTTTTGTACCTTTGCGCCGGGCATATGGGATAGCGTGCTCAAATGGGCTTTTGAACGGACGCATACGCTTCGCGTAGATACCCATCGTGACAATCATATCATGCAGCACAACATCCTCAAACACGGGTTTACGTATTGCGGAATCATTTATTTACTTTCAGGCGATGAGCGCCTGGCATACCAAAAGACGATAAAATAATTACAGCAGGAATTAGTTTGCATCAAAATAACTAGGAATAAATATGTTATCTCGTCTCTACGGCGTTTTACTGCCGTTCTTTGTAAGTTTTTTGCTAGCGTGGCTGCTTGATCCGCTGGTGGGCTTCATACAGCATAAATGCCGCGTGAAGTTCCGCAGTTTATCGGTGGCTATCACGCTCATTTTGTTCGTCGGCCTGCTTTCGCTGGCGGTGTATCTCATCATCCCTGCGATGGGTAAAGAGGTTAAGTCTGCGGCGGTGGCTGTGGAACAATATTTCGCGCATTTTGATGCGGATAAGTACTTCACGCCCGAACAGCAAGAGAAGATTCATTCTACGCTTGACGGGCTGAACTTGGAATCGATGTTGTCCTATCCGGAGGTGCGTGACGCCATCAAGAACCTGCTGCCCAAAGTAGGCGGATGGATCACTGGCGGACTGAGTTGGTTGAGCGAGTTATTAGTCATCTTCATCGGTTTAATGTACCTCATCTTCCTGATGCTGGCTTTTCCGTCCATCCGCGCCAATTGGCGAAAGTATGTGCCGAAGAAATATTACACGCAGATCACAACGCTCGTGCATGAGATGAGCGTGAATATGAACGCGTATTTCCGCGGGCAAGGACTGGTAGCGCTCTGCGTGGGCATCCTTTTCGCAATAGGTTTTACACTTATCGGAATGCCTATGGGATTCGTCATGGGACTGATCATCGGTGTGCTCAACTTAGTGCCGTATATGCAGGCACTCGGAATCCCTCCGTGTATCTTGCTCTGTCTGGTACAATCGGCGCAGACCGGTCAACCCGTTTGGCTGACGCTACTGCTTATGGCAATCGTGTTCATCGTTGTGCAGACCTTCCAAGACATGTATCTCACGCCGAAGATTATGGGTAAAGTGACCGGTCTAGGACCTGCTGCTATCCTGCTCAGCCTTAGTTTCTGGGGTGCACTGATGGGTGTCATCGGGATGATCATCGCTTTGCCGCTCACCACACTCGGTCTCTCGTGCTACAAACACTATGTACTCCACGAACCATTTATGTCTCAACAAATCGAAGCCGCCAAACCTACTGCCGAACCGATCAAGGCTCCGCGGCCCCGAAAAAAGAAACAATAATGAGAAAACTAATCACCTTTGCATTGGCGGCGACGATGTTCGTCGCGTGCGGAACTCAGAAGCCGTTGACAAACGCACAATATGAGCAAAGCGTGCGCAAAGATATGCCGTTTGAGGTAAGCGAGTTCAAACAAGTCAAACCGGACGTGTATGCGTTCAAATGCAATACGTATGTAGGGCAATTACCGGACTACGAGGTGGATAACGAGGGCGCGCTGATGATCTGGCGAACGACTTTTGAACCGACGCATACAGCCCAGCCTGCGCAATATATCTGGCGCAACATAGTAATCGATAAGAAAAATTGCCGTGTGCTGTGCATCGACCGATTGCTTAACAGCGGCAAGACGTTCGGTTATGTGTATGTACTGCAAGGGGAGACAAAACAGATTCCGAATGGTTTTCATTGGGATGTCACTGACCAACGGCATATGCTCAATGTCGCGCCAATCTTAGAAGAACAAACGGAATTATCCGTTGAATTGTTAAAAACTTTATTACCATAATGGACTACCTACCGCAGAACCCCGCTATATTAGTATCAAGCATCAATATGTTGCTTAGAGACGAGGAATTTGACTCGCTCGAATCACTATGCTATAATTTCAACACCGAGCCGGAGAAAATCAAAGCAATTCTTCACGAAGCCGGTTACGTCTATAGCGAAGAACAGGAACAATTCCGCCCGATTGGATATGATAACTAAGAAATAGATATAATGAGAAAACTAATTACCCTTACATTGGCGGCAATCGTCTTTGTTGCATGCACACAGAAAAAAGAGGGGGTTTATTCCTCCTCTTTTTTTTGTTTTGCTTCCTCGAACATGGCCTTCATCGTCGGGTTGCCGTAGGTGAGTTTCTTCACCGAGAGGTCCATAGCGTTGTTGTTGGCCAGGCGCAGCTGGTTGGCCGAAGTGGTGAGCGCTTCCTTCACTTTCTCGAGGTTGCGGATGGAGGTGTCGATCTGCTTGATAGCCTCCTCGTAGTTCTTATGGGCGCTGAGCACATGCTTGCCGAAAGCGTCCTGGAACGCCGCTAACTTATCTTCGAAATCCGTCACATCGACCTGTTGCTCTTTGACTTGTGCCAACTCGCGGCGGGTGTCGAGGCTTTTCTTGTTCGCCTGACAGAGGAGCGTGATGAGCGGGATGAAGAACTGCGGACGGATGACGTACATTTTCTCGAAGCGGTGACTCATATCGACGATGCCGCCGTTGTAGAGTTCGCTCTCGGGCTCGAGCATCGACACGAGCACGGCGTACTCGCAGTTTTTCTTCTTGCGGTCCGAATCGAGTTTGGCAAGGAAGTCTTCGTTCTTATGCTTCGAGGCGGTGTCGTCGTTCTCGTTCTTCATCTCGAACATGATAGACACGTACTCGATGCCGTCTTCGCTCTTGTCGCGGAAGACGAAGTCACCTTTGGTGCCGCCAACGACCTCGTTGTCTTTCTCGAAATAGGCGTTGGGCATGATGGGTCGCAGCAGTTGGTTGAAGAGCGTCGAGCAATGGATCTCGAGCGTCTCGCCCACCATCTTCGTGGACTGACGGAGCTTGAGGTCTTTGTAGTACTGCACCTGCTCCTGCGCCGCTTTGAGTTGGGCATCGAGGCGCATGTAGGACTCGGTCGCTTTTTGGCGCACCTCCATCACCGCCAGTTGTTTCTGCTGCTCAGCCTGCTGAAGTTGGGACTGCTGCTGTTGGAGCTGCGCTTGCAGTTGCTGCAGCTGCAGTTGGTTCTGCACCTTCTCGGCCTGCAACTGTGCGGTCATCTTCGCCTGCTGGTTCTGCTCTATCTCATGGAGCCGACGACTCAGCTCGTGCTCAAACTCAGAGTTCTTCACTTGGTTGAGCAGCGCCGCATAATCGCTCTCATCGACGGTAAACACATTTCCGCAATGCGGACATTTCAGCTCTTTCATAGGGTATTTTCAAATTCTGTGGCAAAATTACTACTTTTTTTTCATTTATGCAAATAAAAATTTGGTTATGTCCCAAAAAAGTTGTAACTTTGCAGCGCAAAGTTTGTGAATATGAGAAAGTATATCTTGATAATGCTCGCGCTGGTGGCGCTGAGCAGTCAGGCGCAGGTAAGCGCTATCTTAGGCGACTGGCGCACCGTGGACGACAAGACGGGCGAAAAGCGCTCGATCGTGACGATCTACAAAGGTTCGGACGGCCTGTATTACGGCAAGATCAGCAAAATGCTGATGTACACGGACTTGGACCTGAAGTGCGACCAATGCAAAGGTGAGGACTATAACGCGCCGATCGTAGGGCTGGTCATCATCCGCGGCATGAAAGCCGAGAAAAGCGAGCTCGTAGGCGGCAAGGTGCTGGATCCAGAGAGCGGGAAGTTCTACTACGGCAAGATATACCTCAAGGACGGGAAGCTCGTGCTGCGCGGGTCGCTCGACAAGCGCGGGTTCTTCGGGCGCAATCAAACATGGATACGATGAGATTAGTTTTTGCATCCAATAACGCGCATAAGTTAGAAGAGGTACGGGCGATAATGCCTGCCGGCGTGGACGTGCTCAGTCTGCGCGATATAGGTTTTGAGCAAGAGATTGAAGAGACCGGCGTAACCTTAGAGGAGAACAGTATGATAAAGGCCCGCACAGTGGCGGACTTTATCAATGGTGGAATGAGCGCTTCGCTCAATGGTGTAGACGGTGTATTTGCAGATGATACGGGTTTGGAGATCGATGCGCTGAACGGTGAACCGGGTGTGTACACCGCGCGATGGTACCTGATGGACGAAGGTGCTCAGGAAGCCAAGACAGAGATAGAGAACTTCGCCCGCAACCGCGCGAAAGCCTTGCGGGAGCTCAAGGATAAAGACAATCGCGGATGCCAGTTCCGAACGGTCATTACATTAATATTGCTGAATGGTGACGCTGCGCTAAATAGTGAAAATGGTGGAATGATTCAAGTGGAAGGTGTTGTACGCGGGCGGATGGCGACGGAGGAATACGGCGAAGGAGGATTCGGATACGACCCGATATTCATTCCCGAAGGCTACGACAAGACCTTTGGCGAGTTGCCGACAGAGTTAAAGAATACGATCAGTCATCGTGCGCGCGCGCTGGCGGAATTAGTTAAGGTATTACATGATTAAACGACTTACATATATCGTGCTTGGTCTGCTGTTGAGCCTTCCCGGCTTCGCAGGAGAATGGACTTCGTACTTCGCGTATAACAACGTCACGTGGATCGCGATGACGCCCGACAAAGTGTATGCGATGTCGGACGGCAGTCTCTATAGCGTCGACAAGCAGACAGAGAAACTGAAGGTATATAACCGCCAGTCGGGCCTGCACGGCACGAACATCACCTGTCTCGGTTACGACGAGACGTCTCAGACCCTGATCATCGCCTACGAGGCAGGACGTATTGACCTGATGAACGATCGCGGCGTGAAGTATATCAGCGACCTGTATAACAAAGACATGACGCAGGAGAAGACGATATACAACATCACGATTCATGGCCGTATTGCGTACCTCTCCACCCACTATGGTGTGCAGCTGTTTGACCTGCGCGACCACCGTTTCACGGACAGCTACTGGCTGCGTCCGAACGGCGAAGTGACGCCTATCAAAGATGTGCTGCTGACGAGCGATAGTATCTATGCCTTCGCGGACGACAGTCTCTATTGCGCGAAGTTGACAGATAACCTCGTGGACTACCATTTCTGGAAGCGCGAGAAACGCTCGGCGCGTATTGCCCCGGATCCGAACAAGGGTATTCATTACCAGGACGAGTTGAGCGATTGGTATGCCGGCCATGCGGAAGGAATAGTGCGTGAGACAGTTACCGAGCGCATGAGTTACAAGCCCGAAGGTCCGCTGAGTAACATTCCCTATTCCGTACGTTGTGACCAAGGTCAGTTGTTCGTCGTGCAAGGCGGCCGATGGACGGCGCAGTACGAGCGTCCGGGTGTGGTGATGCGCTACGACGGCGAGCACTGGTTGAATATCCCAACAGACTCGATCGCGGCGTCGCCGGCCGACAAAGTGCTGGACTTCGTCAATGTGGCGGTAGATCCGAAGGATAAAGACCATTATTTCGTGACGAGTTACGGCACGGGTCTGTATGAGTTCCGCGGCACACAATGCGTGCAGCGGTTCATCGCCTCGGACGATAATACCTTAGGCGCCGCCGACCCGGCTGCTCCGGCGACATACACCCGTTTGGACAACGCCTCGTTCGATGCGCAAGGAAACCTCTGGTTACTCGATGCGGGCGAGGTGCCGTACCAACTGGTATGCTTTGATGCCGATAGGCAGTGGCACGGTGTTCCATTAGTAGTAGGTTCGGAGCAGATCGCGCTGCATACCCCCGCCGGACTGATACTGGACCAACAGAACGCCAACTATAAATGGATGGCGACGGCGCGTTATAACACCGCGCTGTTCCTACTCGACGACGGCGGCACGCCGTTTGACACCTCGG
>Ga0247611_10005168_pt1 | contig 17498 bp, 18 predicted proteins | sample 177DNAGHGhighgp2_FD_192422 | JGI IMG/M metagenome (GOLD analysis project Ga0247611, IMG submission 192422) | Sheep rumen microbial communities from Palmerston North, Manawatu-Wanganui, New Zealand - 1770 DNA GHGhigh gp2 | ecosystem: Host-associated > Mammals > Digestive system > Stomach > Rumen... | reverse complement strand
TCTTGGGTTAAATATACTTTTTTCTTTTCAGACATGTGTCGTTCCCCTCTCAAATAAACTACATAAAAGGATACTATTTTTTTGGCATTTTGTCAAGTATTTTAGTTAAAAACCAACCCTCATCATCGAGTTTTCAGGAATAGCTTTATCATATTTGACTTTTATGACTTGTTTAGGATGATTAGCAGCTCCTATTTCGTTCATGTCTTCGTCATATATATGGTCCAAAACAAAATTATATTCTTCTCCATTTGGACTAAATATAGTAACAGAATCGCCTTTTTTAAAGTAGTTACGTTCTTCTATAACAAGACAACCATTCGCTTTATCATAACCTGTAACCAATCCTAAGAAATCTTGATTAGATACTTCTTCTCTACCAATATAGTATTGATCATTTACATCTACATCTCCTTTAAAATATTGAGAAGTAGATTCTCTGTTTGCAACTCTAAATAATCTTTTTTGCATTTCTTCTAAAAGATCTTTAGATAAGCTATTATTATAATATGCATCAATCAGTTTTCGATAACAACTAATTAGTGTAGCAATATAATAAGAACTTCTCATACGACCTTCAATTTTTATTGAACAGACTCCCATTTCTATTAGATCACCAATATAAGATGATAAGTTTAAATCTTTAGTAGCTATAGAATAGTCTATATCTCTTTTTTTATCTAAATCAAAGACAAATCTACAAACTTGAGCGCATCCTCCTCTATTAGAATCTCTATTTGTAAAATAATTAGATAATACACATCTACCAGAATAACAAGTACACATAGCACCATGTAAAAATACTTCAATATCACAACCTGTATCACTAATTATTTCTTTTATTTCACATGCAGGTACTTCACGAGCAAGAACAACTCTTTTAACACCTTTACTCATCCAGTATTTAACACTTTCACTATTTGTAGTACTTCCTTGAGTACTCAAATGTATTTCAAGATTTATATTATTTTCATTAACCATATCTATTACTAAAGGATCACTAACTATAATTGCATCAACGTCAGCTTCTTCAAGTGCTCTCAAATAGTCTAAAAGGCCCTCTATATCTTCATTATGAAAAACAATATTAACTGTTACAAATACTTTCTTATTTAAAGAATGGGCAAAAGCACAAGCTTCTTTTATATCTTCTATAGAAAAGTTTTTAGCATTAGCACGTAAACTATAATCTCTTCCTCCGATATAACAAGCATCAGCGCCATATAGAAAAGCAATCTTTAATCTTTCTAAATCCCCCGCAGGAGCAAGTAATTCTATCATATTATTTCACCTTAAATACAGTTTTCTTATCAAGAAACATTGTAGAGCCAGGAATAAGCTTATTGATTTCTTCTTCCATGGAAACAAGTTCTTCATCACTTAAATCTTCACAAACTGCCCTTTCATACATCTTAGATATTTTATAAAAAGTATCGTCATCTATCATAAAATTATCCAAAATAAGATATTTTACTCCAGCTTTTTTAAATTCATTTATATATTTAATACTATTAAGTACATCTTTAGTATATATTTTAGTACCAATACTACTTTCTACAGTAGGATAACTACCTGTGCTTTCTATCATATAATGAATAGATTTATTATTTGTTTCATCTATGTATTCAAAATAATCAGATATGAGTTTTCTTCTAGATAAAGCCATCATTTGATAACCAAATCCATATAAATATATATCAAATTTAGTATTATTACATATATCAACTATTTCATCATGCGTAATTAAAGATGATATTAATGCTCCAGAAACACCTTCTTTTTCATAAAAATTACACGTTTTATAATTAGTGACTAAATAATTTTGACTCCATATAAGAGGGGTTTTTACATTAAGTTTTTTACTAATAGATAAAACGGATAAATCATAAAAAAGAATACCTGAAATACCATAATTATCTATAGAAGAAAGAATGTCTTCTAATTCTTTTAAATCACTATTAAACATATTCTTATCTATAGACAAGAATATTTTCTTATCAGAAAAAGTAGATAATTCTTCTAAAGTAATTTCTTCTTCTAAAGTAGAAAACCCTTTTAAACCAAAAAGAAATGCATTAGCATTCTTAAAATTTTTATTCGTCTTATAAACTATTTCCATATTAAAGCCTTCTTTCAGTAACTGAAATACCATCACCTATATTATAAAAGTTAGTTTTATACTTAGGATTATTCTTTAAAAAATCAATATAAGTTCTTATTTTTTTAACAAGTCCTCTTATATTTCTACTAGGTATTTCAGAGAGATTTTTATTCACATAACCATGAAAATCAAGATTATCTGTAATAATAGAACCATTAACTTCTAAATTGTTTTCAAAATGAGAAAAGAAATCTAAATTCTTACTTTTGGCAGCATCTATTATAATTAAATCAAACTTATCAGATAAACTAACTTCTAAAGCATCTTTAAAAATAAGAGTAATTCTATCCTCTAATCCGAGTTTTTTAACATTTTTTAAAGCCTTTATATATCTATCACTATCTTTTTCAATAGAAACAATTTTAACCATAGGATTAGCAAAAGCCATCATAATTGCAGAATATCCTACAGCAGTACCTATTTCAAGAATAGTTCTGACTTCATTTCTTACAATATAATCTGTTATAAAATCAATTGTTTCATCTTGCATAATAGGAATGCCTTCGTTTAAAGCATTCCTTTTTACTTCTCTTATATTATTATAAATATTGTCTACCATTCAAACCACAAACCTTTATTCTTTAAGTCTTCAATTACTCTATTATGTGTTTCATAACTCTTAGTTAAATAAATCTTACCATTCTTATCTGCCACAAAGTATAAATAATCATGCTTCGAAGGCTTAAGTGATGCTTCAATAGATACAATTGAAGGATTACATATTGGGCCTACAGGAAGTTTGCCAGCCATAGTACTAAGTCTAGTATTATATGGATTATCATCGTCAAGCTCACTTTGTGTAATATCGCTTGTCATATCTTTTTTAACACCATAGTAACTAGTAACATCACTTCCTAAAGTCATACCATTTTTAAGTCTATTATAGAAAACTCCTGCAATGTCTTTACGAGATGTTTTATCTATTCCTTCAAGTTCTACAATTGAAGCCATAGTGATGATTTGATGCATACTATATCCACTTTTTTTAATACTTGACTCATATTTTTTAATATGTTTACCAAAATTATCAATCATAGTATTAAATATTTCCTTAACACTTACTGATTTAGAATTAAAGCTATAAGTATCTGGAAATAGATATCCTTCTAAAGGATAATATAAACTTTTATTTTTTATATCTTTTGTAATAAATGAATATTTATTGATAAGTTCATTTAAATAAGTATCACTATTTAATAAACTCATTACATCATCATAACTATTATCTGTTTCTTTAGTAATAAGATCAGTAATTTGCCTCATATTAAGTCCTTCTTTAAAAGTAATAGTAATTTCACTTGCATTAGTACCACCACTTTTTAAAGTTTTAACAATTTGACTAAGTTTCATATTCTTATTTAAATCATATTTTGCAGCATAGATCTCTCTTGAATTTTTTAACACCAAATATCCTAAGAAAAACTTCCTACTTTTTATAAGCCCTTTTTCTCTTAAATTAGTAGCTATTTCAGTTAAAGATTCTCCTTCAGTCACAACAAAAGTAACCTTTTCATCTTCACTAGAAATAGGACTTAATAAATACAAAAGTACTATCAACACAAGTACTAAAAAACATAAAAATCCTGCAAGTACAGTATTAGTTTTATTATTCATTATTTTTTTCCTTTAACTCTTCTTGTAATACTCTAAGTGCTGTTTCAATTACTTTCCATTCTTTTTCACTAGTAATTGCTTCAAGTTTCATATAATCTCCATCATATGTAACAATAGAGCCATACGCTTTAACATTACCATTATCATCTAATTCATTATCAGTATAAGCCATATAATGTTTACCGGTTTCATCAGAATCAAACTCTAAAAGCTTATAAAAAGTTTTTTCTTCACCAGCTTCATTAAAACCTATAAACATGTCATCACGAAGTTTATCTTTATGTTCTTTTAATTTTTCATCTATCATTTTCTTTTCTTTATCAGTCATAATTTCACTTCCTATCTAAATATGTTTGAAGTATCACTACAGCAGAAACCCCATCTATAACATTTTTCCTTTTTTTTCTAGACATATCAGCTTGAACCAATACATCAGTAGCAACTTTTGTAGATAATCTTTCATCTTGAAGCACTATTTCTTTATCAATTGCTTTTTCAAGTTTTTCTTTAAAAGTCATTGTTTCCTCAGCCCTAAATCCTAAAGAACCATCCATATTAATAGGAAGTCCTAGTACTATTACATCAATATTTTCATTAGATACAATATCTTTAATTCTAAGCACAAGTTCATCCTCAGATTTATATCTAAAACTATCATAAAAAGACGCAATAATACCTGTTCTATCGGAAATAGCGACTCCTAAAGTTTTAGTACCTAAATCAAGTCCTAAATATCTCATTTAACATCCTTTAAATAGTATTTTAATAGAGCTTCAATAATCTTTTCTCTATCTAGTTTTTGAATTTTTTTTCTAGAGTCCTTATAACTAGATATATATCCAAGATCTCCACTCATCAAATAACCTACTATTTGATTAATACCATTATATCCTTTTTCATTTAAGGCATTGTTTACATGAGAAAGAACTTCTGTAATCATATAATTTTCAAGTTCATCAATCTTAAAAACCATAGTTTTATCCACAATATCACCTCATTTTTTTATAAAATAATTGTACCATTATTATACCCAATAAGCAAGTATCAATGATTAAAGAGAAAAAATAACAAAAAAAATCCCGAAGGATTTATTTCTTTATTGGTGACCAGTACGGGATTTGAACCCGTGAATGCCGCCGTGAAAGGGCGGTGTGTTGAACCACTTCACCAACTGGCCATAAAAAATGGCGCCCCAACTAGGACTTGAACCTAGGACCCCTTGATTAACAGTCAAGTGCTCTAACCAACTGAGCTATTGAGGCATAAATGGTGGGCCTGAATGGACTTGAACCATCGACCTCACGCTTATCAGGCGTGCGCTCTAACCAACTGAGCTACAAGCCCATTTGCTCACATTTAGCAATATAAATATTACTATATATTTCACTATTTTGCAAGCATTTTTTTAATTTTTTAGAAAAAATCTAAAAAACTAAACAAATTTAGCACTACTTTCTACATTTAAACTTAAATCTGAAGTATTACCATTTTTGTATAAATAATATCCAGCAGCTGCAATCATAGTAGCATTGTCTGTACAATATTTTATGTTAGGATATGAGAAATTAAAACCTTTTTCTTTTGATAAAGTATCAAATTTTTCTCTAATTCCCTTATTGGCAGCAACACCACCAGCAAGTATAAGATTATCTATATTATATTTTTCCATTGCCCTAATTGTCTTTGATGTAAGAGAAGTAACTACTACATTTTGAAAAGAACAAGCTAAATCTTCTTTAACTAGTTTTTCCCCTCTTTGTTCAATGTTATGAGCAAGATTTATAACAGCACTTTTTAAACCGCTGAAACTAAAGTTAAAACTATCATCATCCATAGGTATAGGTAAACTATAGTTATCTTTTCCTTCATGAGCAAGTTTATCCATCATAGGACCTCCAGTATAAGGAATACCTATTACTCTAGCAACTTTGTCATAACATTCCCCAACAGCATCATCTAAAGTGCTACCTAAAACTTCATAGTCAAAATGATCTTTCATATATAAAAGTTCTGTATGACCACCACTTATAATTAAAGCAAGAACTGGAAAAGTCATACCTTTACCAATACTATTTGCATAAATATGTCCTCTTATATGATGAACAGGCACAAGCGGTTTATCGTATATATAAGCAACTGTCTTCGCAGCTTCAAGTCCTACAAGCAAAGAGCCTACAAGACCTGGTCCATATGTTACTGCAATAGCATCAATATCATCAATTGACATATTTGAATCTTTTAAACATTTATTTATTACAAACACTATATCTTTAACATGATTACGACTAGCTATTTCAGGTACTACTCCACCATATAACATATGTATATCTATTTGACTAAGTATTACAGTATTTATCTCCTCAATACCATTTTTAACTATAGAACAAGAAGTTTCATCACAACTTGTTTCAATTCCTAAAACATAAACATCTTTCATAAAAATCACTTCATTTCTAATATCATTAAATGACCATCTACTCCGTCATAATATCCCTCACGGATTGCTACCTTTTTAAATCCATGCTTTTCATATAATTTAATTGCAGGAACATTATTACATTTCACTTCTAAACTTATATTTTTATTTTTAGCTATTAAATGCTTCATAAGTTCAGAAGCATGTCCATTTCTCCTATATTTATCTAATACATTAATTTGATTAATTTCAATCCTATCATATATATCACTATAGTATAAATAACCAATTACTATTCTATCATCAATATATACTAAATAACCGGCATAAGGATTAGTATCAAAAGATTCTAATACCATTTTATACATATCTTCAAATTTACTAATTAACTCTATATTATCAATTCTAATGTCCACTATCATTTAGCTTTTCCTCTGCTTCTGTTCTTTTTAAATAATTAGGAACAAAAGTCATACTATCTTCTTCTGATTTTTTACCATATTTATAGAAGTTATCAATATCTGGTTCAAAAGGAACTACTTCAAAATCAAATTCATCTGATGATACAAACAATGGATTATTATTAATCTTTTTTGCTTTTTTCACAAGCTCATCTAATTTAATATAGCATTCTTCCATAATAACGTTATAATCTTTATCATATATAGCACCAAAAACATATCCACGTCTTGCATCTATCATAGGTACTATTACATCACCTTTTACTGAAGTTGCCATAACATCTAAACTAGAAGTACTATATAACTTAATATTTTTAAAATAAGCCATAGTTTTAGCTATAGTAACACCTATCCTAAGGCCTGTAAAAGATCCTGGACCACTGACACAAACTATTTCATTTAAAGAGGAAATAGACACATTGTTTCTATCTAAAAGAGTCTTAATACTATAAAGTGCTTCTTCTGATAAGTCATTACCACAAGATTTTAATATACTATCTATTTCTTTATTATCCTTAACCAAAGAAACATGTAACCATTTTGAAAATGTGTTTAAAAAAAGACTTATCATAGCACAGCACCACACAAGTCTTCATATTTTTTACCAAAAGGTTTAATAATTAACATTCTTCTATTTTCACCAATGATTTTGAATGTTATTTCAAGCCTGTTTTTTGGAAGTTCATCAGCAATTAAATCAGACCATTCTATAATAGTGACACCTCTCTTAGTGAAATATTCTCCAAAATCGATATCAACATTAGCCTCATCAATACGGTAAACATCCATATGAAAAAATGGTATTTCTCCACTGTAATATTCCTTAACTATATTAAATGTTGGAGAAGTTATAGTATCAGTAATGCCTAAAGCATTAGCAAAACCTTTTGCAAATACTGTCTTGCCACTACCTAAATCTCCCTTTAAGCATATAACCATATTAGGAAACTTTTCACTTTCAAAATTTTCTGCTAGTTCGATAGTTTCTTTTTCATCGAACGATGTTATCTTATATTCCACTCATATCACCAAAATTATTTTAACATAAAGAAAAGATGTTATACAACACCTTTTTAACTTTTTTACCTTTACTTTGTAAACAATAATTTATTTTTTATAACCTTTTAAAGCTTTAACAAACAGAAATATAGGATAAGCTATAGCAAACATCCAAACAATTATAGATAAATAATATAAAATATAATATCCCATACTTTGCGTACACGCTGTATTAACACAAGAAACTTTTAATTTTTCCAACAAACTTGACATTATAAAATAGTCCACTAAAACAAGTATTAGACCAACTTCTATACCCCATAAAAGTTCAAATATTGCGTTTACCATACGGCTATTTCCAGTTCCTCTTAATCTTCTCATACTAATCTCCTATTTTTTTACTTTTACTTTATATACAATTTCTTCATCTTTGACATTTGTTATTAAACTAATACCAGAAAGCACTAATATAACACCAATAAATATACCTACTATTGAAATTGGAATAACTGGAGCCATAAAACATATTAAACCAAGAATGATTCTTGTAATAGAACTAGTCATTGTAGTTAGTTTACTACCCATTTTAGACATATAAATTGTAGTAGAAACTCCAGATATAAATAACCAAAGTCCTAAAAGAATTGGAATAGTTTTAACAGCGCTATCAGTATTAGATACCAATATAATACCAAATATTAATCCAAGTATAGAACTACCAATAAAATAAGAAGTAGACTCCTTAGATAAAGATAATATTATTCCAAAAGCAGAAATTGCTATTATAGAAATACCTGCAAAAAGAACAATACTCTCAAATACTCCTTTTGGACTTAATACAAAAAGCACTCCTAGAGCTATTAATAAAGCTCCGCATACATAAGTAAATTTTTTATTATTCACAATATCACCTCTTAATAATTTAATTCTTTATCATTTTTCCAAACATTTTTTTCGCTTTTAGAATTATATACTTTATAATTATATTTATGATTTTCTTTTATAAATACAGCATAAACTTTAATAGTAGTATTCTTAGATAAAGGTATAACTGTCTCTCCTTTTTCTTTATACACTATTTCACATGAAAAAACATATTTATTATCTTTACTTTCTAAAAAAGTACATTTTCTAGATAGCATTTCATCCATATTCTCAGCTTTTTTTCTTGTTTCTCCAAGTATACTATCGTTATACCAATAATCAATCACCATTTCACCATATTTTCCCTTTTTATATGGATCAATACTACATCCAGAAAGTAAAACAATTGTTAAAACAGACAATATAAATACTATCTTTTTCATATTATTACCTCAAAGTAATAATATCATATACATCGTTTTTTTTCAAGGAAACAAAAGACAAAGAAAATCTTTGTCCTTAATTTATTTCAAACTTATAATATCTACTTATATTACCCGCTACATCTCTAGCAAACGCATAATAAGTTCCTGTCTTATTAGTAGAAAACTCTACAGTAGGTTTTATACTAGGTTCAATATTTTTCCACTTACAATTTACATAGTTTTCTGTTTGACTAACACACCATCTACTTACTAAACTAGTTTTATCTTCTATAGTTATTTGAACAGTACCAACTTTGTCTATTACCGGTATAACTGATTTTACTACTGGTTTAGTGATATCAAGCTTTGAAACATAGTTTGCAGCATCACTACAAATAAATGGATTAGGAGCGCATTTTGATTTACACACTTCATTTTCACCATCTTTTTTGCATACTTCACTACATATTCTAGTACATGCTCTTACATAGTAATTAGTGACACCCTCTAGTCTAACTAATTCCTTATTACTATTAATACCTTCAGAATCAGTACCCAGATAATACATAGCACCTTTTTGTAAAACTGGAAAATTAAGTACATATGCTTTATTATGCCAATTATTACTTGAAATATGATCGCTTGGAATAATACTTGGTGTCTTCATCTTATTAACTGACACCATCACTTGTTTTTTTAGGCCATTTTCAGTATAAGCTTCAACAACTGCTTTACCTTGATTTCTAGCATATACAAATCCATCATTAGTAACATAAACAATATCTTGATCAGAACTTCTCCACTTTACAATATCTTTACTAACAGTATTAGGGTATACTAACAAACCTAATTTTTCAACATTACCTTGTGTCATATTAAGAGACGTTTCACCTAATTCAAAAGAAATAATCTCTCCCATCGAAGAATTTTGATCATTTACTATAACTCTAACTTCTGCATCTTTTGAAAATGAAGTACTAGAAAGTCTTACCGTGGTCTCTCCCGGAGCAACTGCAGTTAATACACCTTCTTTATTTACTTTCACAACATCTTCATTTCTGCTTTTTAAATCTACATCAAAACTACTAGCGTTAAAAGGCATATAATTAAGTTTTAATTTATAACTATCTCCTGGAGATAATTGGACTATAGAATCAGTAAAACTAAGGTTTTGAATTCTAATAGAATATTCAGTTACCTCTACTTTTATATTAAATGATCTATCTCCTTTTTTAACAACAATTGAAGTAGAACCAACTCCAAGAGCAGTAATTAAAGCATCGTCATCAATTATAGCAACTTTTTCATTAAGAGAAGTATAAGTAACATCTTTTGTACATTCTTCAGGAATTGAATTTATTCTTAACTTATATGTTTTATTAATTGGAATAGAGATATTACTAACAAGCCATAAATTTGAATCAAATTCTGGACATACCATAACTTCTTTTTTTACAGATTCTAAAACTCTACCATTAAGACTAGCAGATACTTCAATAGTAGTTTTACCTTCTTGCTTAGGAATTAATGGATTAGTAATATTAGAGCCAATCGCACTTTCACTAACCAAAGCAACTATATTATCATCATTAATTTTGAAAGTAGACACAACTTCAGAAATATTTCTTTTCGGAGGCGTTTCCCCAGAATATGAAGATATTACAGATATTCCAGAAGTCTCACCTACATACAATATATCAGGAATAATTATATCAGCATTATAAGACTTATTAATTCTGCTAATAGTTACTGATATAACAAGAACAATTACAAATGATATTAAAATAGTGCCAAAAATAACAATAAGAGTTCTTATATTAGCATTTTTAACTGTATTTATAAGTTTATCTAAAATATCTTTTTTGGGTTCATTATTACTAATACTAGCATTAGCAAAATCTCCAAGATCTGATGTATCTTCCAAAAGCCTACTATCATTTTTAGATTTATTTTTTATTTTATTAGCTAAGTTTTTTCTCTTTCTTTCTCTTTTATCTTCGTATACTACATCGTACTCTTGTTCATCTAATTCAAAATCACCTTTAGCCATAACTTTCGCCCCAATTCTATATAAATAATATCAATAAATCAAAGAAAAAGCAAGGTTATTCTTGCTTTTTAATTATCTACCAATTTAACACTAACGAGTTTAGAAACTCCGGATTCTTGCATCGTAATACCATATAATGTATTAGCATATTCCATTGTTTTCTTTTTATGAGTAATGATTATAAGTTGCGTCTTGTTATTATACTTTTGTAAATAAGATCCAAATCTATCAACATTAGCTTCATCAAGAGCAGCTTCTACTTCATCAAATAGACAGAATGGAATATTCTTTAAGTTCAAAATTGCAAATAGTAAACTTATTGCAGTAAGAGATTTTTCTCCTCCAGAAAGAAGATTTATACTAGATAGTTTCTTACCCGGAGGTGTAACTATAATATTTATACCACATTCAAGTAAATTACTACTATCGGTAAGTTCAAGTCTAGCTTCTCCGCCATTAAACAATTCTTTAAATACTTTATTGAATTCAACTTGTATTTGTTTAAACATACGTAAAAATTCTGCTTTCATTACCTCATCAAGTTCAGATATTATCTTTAATAGATCTTTTAGAGCACTTTCTAAATCACTATTTTGTTTATTTAAGAAATCATAACGAGTACTAACTCTATCATATTCATCAATAGCAAGTAAATTCACAGGTCCAATTGCTTCAAGCGCTCTTTTATATCTATTTACAGAACTTCTAGCTTCATCTTCATCTATTTCTAATATGTAATTTGCTTTTGCTTTTTCAAAAGTCATTTGATAGTTTTCACTAAGTTCATTTAAAAGTGTATCCATTTTAACACTAGCTCTAGAATTAGCTATTTCACATTTTTTAAGTTCTGCTTCAAGATTTCTAATATTAGAACTAGACACTCTATAACCAGCCTCTATCTCTTCAATATTAGTTTCTATCTTTTCTTTTAAAGAAAGTTCTACTTTAGACTTCTTTTCAACTTGTTCTTTCTTAGCACTAACTTCATAGTACTTCTCCATAATCTTTTCTTCTTCATCTTTAATAGTATTAAGGCCCTCTAAACTAGAAAGTTCTTTTTCAACTTTAGATAAATCATCTTTAGTCTTTTCATATATATCTTTTTTGGCATTGGATTCTTGAGATAAAACAACACATTCTTTTTCCATATTAAATACTTCAATTTGATAATTACTAACTTCTTTAGATAATTCTTCATATTTTTTTTGAATAGATTCTAAATCACTATTAGTTTTATCTTTCAAATGGTTTAGTCTTTGCAGTTCATGCCTTTCTTCAATGACAGAACTTGTCTTAACTTTACCACCAGTAATAGATCCTCCAACATTTATAACTTCTCCTGTTAAAGTAACTATCATATATCTATTATTAGTAAGATTTCTAATGTTGTTAGCATTATCTAAATTATCCACTAAAACAACACTACCAAGTCTATTTTTAATAATATTTTCATACTTTTTATCATATGTAACTATATTATCCATAGTGTTAATAAAGCCATCAGTATTCTTTAATATAACAAGTGCTTCATTATCTATAAATCTAGCTTTAATCACATCAAGAGGATAAAAAGTAACTCTTCCTAAATTGTTATCTTTTAAAAATTTTATAGCATTTTTCGCATCAATTGGATTATTAACTACTACATAGTCTTTCGCACCACCAAGCGCTACAGTAAGAGCAGTTAAATATTCATCTTCTACTTCAATTAAATTAGATATAGTATTATGAATACCACTAAGTTTTGGATTAGATAGTACTTTCTTAACATTTATAGATACTCCAGCACCTTGTTCTATATAATCTGTAAGAGATTTAATCTTATATGTTACATCAATCAGTTCTTTATTTTTAGATTCAACTTGTTTCTTTAGAGTATCCATTTCAAGTAATTTACTATTAAGTTTTTCATTTAATAAAGATAATTCTTTATTTTTAGAATTTTCTTTATCAAATATAATCTTAAAATCATCTTCTAAAGAAAGCACTTCATTCTTTAACAGCAATCTTTTTTCTTTCAAATTAGTAATATTTTCATGTACTTTTATATCATTGCTTTCATATTTACTTCTTTCATTTAAAATATTCTTTTCACCATTAAGACGTTCAAGTTCTCCTGTTAAAGATATATATTCTTTATTTAATTCAGCAATACGTTCATTAACAGAGAGCAATTCCTTTTTAGCGTTTTCTAAACTAACGTCAGAAGTACTAGATTTACTCATTAAACTAGCAATTTCATCTTGCAAAGAAGCAATTCTATTTTCATTACTATGAAACTCAGTATTAAGTCTTTCCAAATCAGATACAATTAAAGCTATTTCAGTATCAGAAAGTTTAGATTTATAATCAAGATATGCTTCTGCCTCTTCTTTTTGTTTTCTAAGTGGTTCTATTTGAGTATCTAATTCCATAATTATATCTTTAATTCTAACCATATTTTCATTAGTTTTTTCAAGTTTTCTAAGAGCTTCTTCCTTACGCTTTTTATATTTTAAAACGCCTGCAGCTTCCTCGAATATGGCACGTCTTTCATATGGAGAACTATTAATAATATTACCAACTTCTCCTTGAGATATAATGTTAAAAGCATATCTACCTATACCACTATCTAAAAACATATCATTTATATCTTTTAAACGACATTTTTGATTGTTTAAAAAGTATTCATTTTCACCATTTCTATATACTTTACGAGTAACAGATATTTCAGTATAAGGCACTTTTATATAAGAATCGCTATTATCAAAAACAAGTGTAACAGACGCAACATTAAGAGGTCCTCTACTTTTAGAACCTGAAAATATAACATCAGCCATGTTATTTGAACCCCTAAGATTCTTAACAGATTGTTCTCCAAGAACCCATTTAACAGCATCTACTATATTACTTTTACCACTACCATTTGGTCCTACAATACAAGTAATTTGATCATTTAAAGCAATATCAATTTTATCTGCAAAAGACTTAAAACCTGAAGCCTTTATCTCTTTTAAATACATAAAATCACGCCTTCTCTATCTCATATATCAATTATATCAAATTTTTTTATAAGTATAAAGAAAAAACTAAGTTAAAACCTTATAACTTAGTTATTTTATTAATAAATTTTATATCTTTTTTAATTTTAATTTTCTTAAATATGTGTTTTATTCCCAAAACTTTATATACATTAATAAGTTTAGACTTCTCAAGTCTTAAATAATCTATAAAAACAGGAGATAAGTCTTTTAATAGAATTGGTCCATATTTTAACTCATAGTCATTATAATCGCTTTTACCTTTTTCAAACACCATTATAGGATAATATTTATTCTTGTCATAAACAATAGTTTCGTTAGAGATATAAAATCCTAAATCACATATACTTTTTCTAAGAAAATAATAATCATTATTTGAAGATATTATCAACTTAGAAATATCCTTTAAACAAGAAGCACCTCTATTTAATATATCTACTATAGTAGTACTACCAAGTCCAGACATAATAACTGTATCAACGCCTTTTCTATAAGATGAAAATCCATCTCCAAGAACTACAGTTACTTTATTTGAAACTCCATATTTTCTAACATTATCTTTAGCATAAGATAAAGGTCCTTCTTTTATATCTGAAGCAATAGCTTTAACATCTTTTTTATTTAAAACAGTATAGATATCAAGAAGTGCATGATCGCATCCAATATCTAAAATAAAAGAGTTATCAGAAATAAAATCACTAATAACTCTTAATCTTTTTGATATATTCATTAGTCAGTTAAGAAATCCTTTAGTTTTTTACTTCTAGATGGATGTCTCATCTTTCTAAGTGCTTTTGCTTCAATTTGTCTTATTCTTTCACGAGTTACTCCAAATATTTGTCCTACTTCTTCTAAAGTTCTACATTGACCATCTTCTAGACCAAATCTTAATCTAAGAACTTTTTCTTCCCTTTCAGTAAGAGTTTCAAGTACACTAGCTAATTCTTCTTTTAATAATTCAGCAGTAGCATATTCTTCAGGAGACATAGTTCTTTCATCTGGAACAAAATCTCCAAGATGTGAATCATCTTCTTCTCCAATTGGAGTCTCTAAAGAAACTGGATCTTGACTAATCTTAATAACTTCTCTAACTTTATCTTCACTAATTCCAAGTTTTTCAGCAAGTTCTTTATCCGTAGGTTCTCTATTTAATTCTTGAGTAAGTGAACGTTGTACTCTAGCAAGTTTATTAATTGTTTCAACCATATGCACTGGTACTCTTATAGTACGAGCTTGATCTGCTATAGCACGAGTAATAGCTTGTCTAATCCACCAAGTTGCATATGTAGAAAATTTATATCCTTTACTTGGATTAAATTTTTCAACAGCTTTCATAAGTCCAATATTACCTTCTTGAATAAGATCAAGAAATGCCATGCCACGACCTACATATCTTTTAGCAATAGAAACTACTAAACGTAAATTTGATTCTGCAAGTATTCTTTTTGCATCTTCATTACCTTCTTCAACTTGAAGAGCATATTCGTATTCTTCTTCACTAGTTAAAAGGTTTATTCTACCAATCTCTTTAAGATACATTCTTACAGGATCATTAATTTTAATATCCTTATTTGAAGAATCAGATATGATTATTCCACCATCATCATCAATATCGTCATCATCATCAGCAGGTTCTTCTTCACTAGACACTATTTCAATTTCATTTTGAACGAACATGTTATATAAATCATCAAGTGAATCACTATCTGGTTCAATACCTTTTAAATGTTCTGCAATTTCTTCAAACGTTACCTTATTGGAGTTTTTCTTACCAAGCTCTAATAATTCTTGCTTTCTTTCTTCGAAAGACTTAATTTCATTAATCATTACCCTTCACTCTCCATTTTTGAAAGTCTAATTTTTTCTAATAACTCCGCTTTTTTAACAGGATCAATTTCTTCTTTAATCATTTCTTTTAACCTTTTAATTTCTTGGTTCTTACTATATTCCCTTATAACAGCAACGTAATCATCAAAAGATTCAAAATTAGACTCGTCATCGGTAGTTTTTATAATATCTTTAATTAATTCAAAAAGCTCTTCATTAGTAGATAAATTAGTCAAAAAATCTGCAAAAACTAAAGAATTATTATGTCTATAAGCATATATTATTTCATTAGCAAGTAATCTAGATTCTTTAGTAGGCAAATAGTTAAGATTCTTTTCATATTTTTTAGAGTATTCATAACTATTCATCATAGCATATAGGATACCATATGTTGCTTTAGTATATTTATCAATTTTTTTGACTTTTTTCGCCTCTTTTTGTAACGTTTCAATTTTACTATATTTTTCTTCTTTTTTCAAGTTATTTTTTAAAATACTTATATCTATATCAAATTCAGTACTTATTTTTTTTAATAAAAACTCTCTTTTTATATCATCAGTCTCTTTACTTATATCACTTAAAACCGATTTTATATAAGTACTTCGATCATCTATATTAGATAAATCAAAACCATCTCTCATATGATAAAGTTTATATTCACTATAGTTTATAGCATTATTATAAAGTGTTAAAAACTCTTCTTTACCATATTTTAAAACAAATTCATCTGGATCGTATCCATTACTTAAATTAATAACTTTAACATTGCACCCAGCATTTATTAAATCTTCTCCTACAGAAAGATTAGCTTTAATACCAGCACTATCTCCATCTAAACAAAGATATATATCTTTAGAAAGTCTTTTTAAAAGATCTATTTGATGCTTAGTAAGAGCAGTACCCATAAGAGCAACAACGTTTTTTATATCAATAGTATGAAGTCTTATAACATCCATAAATCCTTCAACTAAAATAACTTTTTTATCTAAACGAGAGTATTCTTTAGCATTGTAATAATTATAAAGAAGTTCTCCTTTTTTAAATATTGGAGTTTCTTTAGTGTTTATATATTTACTTCCTTCAGTAGTATTATATATCCTTCCTGAAAAACCAACTACTCTATTATTAGTATCAAATAAAGGAAACATTATTCTATTATGATATAAATCTCCATATCCATTACCAAGTCCATAGTTATCCATTTCAAGAGCACTATAACCTTTTTTTGATAATATATCAGTAAGAGCATCTTCAGAAGAAGAAAGTCCTATTTTAAACTCTTTAATTATTTCTTTTGAAATAGATCTTTTTTCTAAATACTCTACTGCGCCTTTACCCAAAGAACTATTTATATTATTTTGATATAGTTTAAGAGCAAGATCATACATAGTATAATATTTATCAAATTTAGTAGTACTCTTTACAGATTTATGATTAAAATCAATACCTGCCCTTTTAGCAAGTATTGATGCAGCTTCTTTGAAATCAACATTTTCGTATTCCATTACAAAAGTAAAAACATTACCACTTGCACCACAAGAGAAACATTTATATATTTGTTTATCACGAGAAACACTCATACTAGGATTAGTATCGTCATGAAAAGGACATACTCCAAAATAGTTTTTGCCCTTTTTAGTAAGAGGAACATATGAAGATAT
>Ga0247611_10005167_pt1 | contig 17505 bp, 16 predicted proteins | sample 177DNAGHGhighgp2_FD_192422 | JGI IMG/M metagenome (GOLD analysis project Ga0247611, IMG submission 192422) | Sheep rumen microbial communities from Palmerston North, Manawatu-Wanganui, New Zealand - 1770 DNA GHGhigh gp2 | ecosystem: Host-associated > Mammals > Digestive system > Stomach > Rumen... | reverse complement strand
CCATCTTGCGATAAACCAAAGAATCATCGTTCAACCGCAATCCACCAACATCCGGCAGTCCCAATCCCAATTTATGCGCAACTGAATCCGTAAGGCCGATTTCCATGCGCCCGACACCGCGCCATTGCCAAAATGCGAACGCTTCGTCAAAATATTCATCTTCGTTGATTGCGATTTCGTCAATACTGTATACCGCACCAAACATATGTGATTGCGACGCGTCATACGTTGCCTGGGCCCGCACGTCAAAATCGCCAAGGAAGTCCGGCTTGTTAAAATCCGGTTCGATAATTCCGGCGGTGCCGTATCCGGTAAGTGCGAAATTAAAATCGCCCGTGCGATAATGTAACGCATGTCCGCATGTTGGCGCGGTCACCGCAACAATTGCAAAGATTGAAATGGTTTTAATTTTATTTATCATCTGTGTTTTCCGTATCGTTTATGATTGCATCGCGCAGTTTATTATATGCGCGTTCTTCGATTTGTCGCACGCGTTCGCGCGAAATTTTATATTTCTTTGCCAATGCGTCCAATGTCAACGCCGGTTCAGTTAAACGCCGCGCGCGTAATATATCGCGGTCGCGTTCCGGCAAATCCGCAAGATGTTTTTTAAGCAACGCCGACCCGCGCCGCATAAATTCAGACCTTTCGACATTTTCAACAATATCTGTCTTTGAATCGGACAGGTTCGACAACATATCCGCACCATCTTGTTCGGTATTCCGCGCCGGCGCATTTAGCGATAAATCGCGCGCAACAATTCGCGTTGACATGCGTTTAACATCTTCGGCCGGCACGCTTAGGTAATTTGCGATTTGTTCGGCCTGCGTTTCGGACAAGTTTCCATCCATAATCCCCAATGCACGCTTTGCCCGCGCCAGGTTAAAGAACACGCGTTTCTGATTTGCCGAAGTTCCGATTTTCACAATGGACCAGTTGTTTAGAATCGTTTCATAAATTTCCGCGCGAATCCAAAACATCGCATATGTGGAAAACCGAAAACCCTTTTCCGGGTCGAATTTCTGTAACGCCTGCATCAATCCCATATTGCCACTTGCCACCAATTCTTGGACCGGAATGCCATAGTTTCGAAAATCATACGCCACCGACACCACAAGGCGCAAATGACTTACCAACAATTTTTCCGCCGCATCATTATCCTGTGATTTCACCCATTTGGACGCATATTCATATTCTTCGTCGGCGGAAAGTATCGGAAATTGCGCAATTGTACGAATATAGTTTGCAAATCCCGCGTCATCTGTGACCGATGGGGCGACCAAATTGGTTCCGGTTTTTGTTGGCAAAGCACTCTTGATTTGTTTTTTCATTATGTTTATAGTATAGCAAGAAAATAGAAATTATCAAGATGCCAAACCACAGGAGTTTTCAAATGGCAAATATGTTGGAAAAAAATAAAAAGGTCAAAGCCCCACAAAAAACTATGCAAGACCATGCCGAAGACGCGTTGTATCGCGAAGTATGGGAAGATGTGAATAATGAAAAAACGCAACAGTTCCTTAAAAAATATGGCCGGTATTTAATTGCGGCGGCACTTGGGATTATGATTATCGTGACTGGTATTCAAATCGGTATTCGTGCGCATCGTGCAGCACGCGTGGCGACGGCGGAAAATTATGAAACCGCACTTGAAAATTCGGATGTGAACGCACTTGTTGGAATATCGCAAAACACGGACGGTGCGACGGCGGACCTTGCGTTATTTCAGGCGTATATTTTGGACAAAGATATTAAAAAATTGGAAGATTTGGCCGCAAATGGAAAGTCGCGCGAATTCCGTGATTTGGCGCGTTTGCATATAATCGCACTGCGTGGCGATGAAATGGATGCGAACGCCGTTGCGGAATACCTTCGCCCATTGGAAACCAAGGATTCGCCGTTTTTTTACACCGCAATGCTAACAATCGCGCAAAAATATGTCGCGGCGGGTGACCATGCAAATGCGAATAAATGGATTGATAAAATAACGGCCGACCCGGATGCACCGGCGGTTATTCGCGCGGATGCGGAAACATTAAAATAAGGGAATATATAAAAATGAAAAAGGTTGCAATTTTTGCCATGTCCGCGGTCGCGCTTTGTGCGTGTGATAAACACGACCCGATTTTGCCGGGCGAACGCGTTGGAATTTTTGCAACCGATGATGTGCGCGTGCTGAACGAAAATGTACCGAATGTGCAGGAAAATGTCGCCGAATACGAACCGGGGGATTGTCCGTACAAATTGGATAATCAAAATACAATTTGGAACGGCGATAAAAAAATCTTTGCCGGTTTTCCAACGAATAATTATGTTCGCGGTGAAAAAAATCCGGTGTGCGATGGTGGGTTTGTTTATGCGGGACTTTCCACCGGCGAATTGGTCAAGGTAAACGCAAAAACGCGCCAAATCGCATGGATTGCGGACGTATATCGGCAAAGCAATATGACCGGCGGTGCATCGGTTTTGGATATAATCGCACCGATTCAAATTCATGGGAAATATGTTTATGCGGGCGGACTGGGCGGGGCGTTTTGCAAGATTTCCGTTGCGACCGGAAACACGGCATGGTGCGCGTGGTTTGGTGTTGAACACCCATTTATAATTGCGAACGATGTCGCGTATGTTTTGGATACGGATAATTATCTAAATGCGGTGCGCACGCGTGACGGCGCGGTTTATTGGCGCACGGCCGTTGCAAATTCCGCCGCACCAAAATATGAAAACAAGACGATTGTTGTTGCACACGAAAAATTCGACGCCGAAAGCGGGAAACTTTTAACTCACTAACCACTTACACTAACACTAATCACTAAACGGATTATCCGCCTTTTTATATTCAATAATTATCGGCAAATGTTCCCAGTGCAATGCGTTCGCAATTCCGCGGCGCAGGTATCGCGTGTATGATTCCGGAATATCGGACGCACCACCAACATTTATCGTAATGCGCATAGGGTGCCGGCCGGTTTGTGATGCAAATTTTATTTTCATCGGGCGTTTAAGGCGCGACATCGGCGGTTGGCGCGATTCGACCAATTCACCGATGATTTTATTTATCAAACTTGTTGGTGCGGTCGCGGTGGAAATGTCCCACTGTTGATAAATTCGTTTGAACATATTTTGCACGCCCGTTCCCTTTTCCGCCGAAATGGCAAGCATCATTGGTTTTATAATCTGATGAAAAGAATTCGTGAAATGGTGTTTAAGTTTCAACAGTTTTTCATCGCGTTCGTCCACCGGCACCAAATCCCACTTGTTTAACGCCACACACAAAATTTTTCCCGCATCATAAACGCGCGCCGCAATCCCCAGTGCCTGGTTTTCAATGTCGCGCGTTGCGTCAACAACCAAAATCACAACATCAGATTTTTCAATTGCGTCCAGCGATTTTAACGCCGACAAAGTTTCCACATCATCGCGGACATTGGACTTTCGCCGAAGTCCCGCCGTGTCCATAAGCAATATGTCGCGCCCATAAAACCGCGCCGGAATTTTCACCGTGTCGCGTGTGACGCCGGGTTCATCCTTTACAATTTGGCGATTTTCGCCGAGCACCCGATTTACCAATGTCGATTTTCCAACATTCGGTTGACCCAAGATTGCAATTTTAACGCGCGTGTCCGCGGCCGGTGTATCATTGGTATTTTCCGCCGGTGCGACGCGATTTATAAATTCAAAGATTTCATCAAATCCACGCTTGTGTTCCGCCGAAATCAAAACCGGTTCCCCAAACCCAAGTTTATAAAATTCATGAATGTCGCCAATCCGCCGCCCTGATTCGGTTTTGTTGATAAGCAGTAATATCGGCGCCCGCGTTTTTCGCCGAACGGCACGCGCCCAGTTCAAATCTTCGGGTAATAACCCGGTGCGCCCGTCAACCACAAACAAAATCGCATCCGCGCCCGATATCGCATCAATCGCCATATTTGTTGAATCGGCGGCGATTCCCGCGCGCGCGTTTTCAAGCCCCGCCGTATCGCACAGCATACAATCATCGCGGCCAAGCATTTTCCCACAAATCGTGTCGCGCGTGACACCCGGCCGGTCATGCACCAACGCATCACGCGTCCCAGTTAGGGCATTGAACAAAGTTGACTTGCCGGTGTTTGGCCGTCCGGCGATGGCAATTTTTTTCATGTCTTTTTCCATTGATTTTTTTTAATTATAAAGCAAAAATATAAATAATCAAATAAAGGAAAGGGGTGCACGATGAAGAAAATCAAAAATTGGTTTCGGGGAATAAAAGATGTTATTGTAAATCCGCGTCGATTCTTTTCGAAAATTGTTGCCGACGGCGATATCGAAGAATCTATGTTAAAGGCGTTTATATATGGGTTGTTGGGTGGCCTTGCGGTTTTGGCTATAAAACTTATTGGCGGCGCAACGATAACGATAAATTCAGTTTTCACGGCGGTTGTTATTGTGCCGGTAATCGCGGTCGCGTTGCTGTTTGTTGGTGGCGGGCTTTTGATGTTGGTGTCGGAAATGACGGGTGGCGAACGTGATTGGGAAATCGCGATAAAGGGTTTGGCATCGATATTCTTTATATACCCGGTGATATTGGTTTTGAACGCGGTTGCGTTTAATTGCCTGTCGATGTGGATAATAAGCATAATCGGCGATTTGTATGTCTTGTTTTTATTCTATAATATCGCGCTGTATTGTATGCGTGGTCGGCGCGCGGCGGTCATTGTGGTTGTTGGTATATTTGCGATATTTATGCTAACGGTTTATTTAACAAACTATCGTATCGGTTGGTTTTTGTTAAAGAACACCAGTGCCGCCCTTTCGTGTTTGATATAGGCGAGTGTTAGTGTAAGTGGTTATCCGTCTTCGTCCGTCATCGCAAAGCGATGCCGTGACTACGCCGAGACTGCGCCAGGGCCTTGCCCTGGCTTGGTGTTAGTGAGCCGTTGCGACGGTTTCTGATAATTCTTTTTCTATATCGAATCCCATTTTTTCAAATTCGTCTTCCATTTTTGATAAAATAAGTTTTAACAACAAATACATTTCACCAACCGTCATAGAATTTTGTGGTTGTTCGTAATAACGATAAAGTGCTTTTATCACCGTTTGTGGTAATGGGTTATCCGTAATAACTGTTTCAAACATTGTTTTTCCTTTTGGGTAAAAATAAAAAACCATTTGCAAAAATACAAACGGTTGGAGGCTAGAAAACTGTAAACAGAAACAGTGTTGCTTATTCTATATATTCGCAACCCTCCAACCTGTTGGAGTTTTTTCTGTTTAAAAGGGTTTTCTAGGACCCCACAACGGCAACCCGCCATTGCAAGTGCAATTATAAACCATAAAAAAATTAAAATCAAACAAAAACCGGCACAACGCGCCGGTTTCACTAATCACTAACACTAACCACTAATTCAAACTTGTCAAAAAGGTTGGAAAAACCTGTTCTTCGTCCGTATCGGTGTTTTCCGGATTTTCAGGATTGTCGGATTGTGTTCCGTTTTCAGCCGCCACCGGAACGTCCGGAATCGGTGTTTTGTCGCCCGGTGCGCGCGTTGAATCAATCTTGGCCTGTTCTTCGTTGACAATGCGGCCGTAATGTTCCGCCGATTGCAACAGCCGTTCGCGTTCGATTTCATCGGTCGCAAGACGCGCCTGGTCCATATACTGTTTGCGTTTCATGCGCCATTTGTGACACCGTTGAATCATCGCAATAACCGGCGATTGATTTCGTGAATTGTTGGACGATTGCCCACGTGAATTCGTTTGATTTTTTCTTGGTTGCATATTATTTCTTTTGTTTGGAAGTAAACTCTTTATAAACTTTGTTCGGTCAACCGAACAATTAAACCAATGGTAATGTTAAAACATCTTAAAACCAATTGCAATAAATTTTTTCTGTTGCTATGCTTATCGTATCAGGAGGGTTCATGTCGTCTGAACGCGGAAGTTTTTTAATCCAAGCGTTGCTTGCGTTGACATTGGTGTTCGTGTTTATGCCGTTTTTGGCGCACCGGATTGCGACCCGTGATATAAATGCGCAAATGTATTCCACCACGCGTCAAATCGACACAATCAGAACCGCCGCAAAGATTTATATCCAAGAAAATGTTTCAAATTTATCGTATGATCAAACAAAAATATCAGGCGACAGTTTATCTGATTTGCTGGAACCATATGGGTTACCGATTGGGTTTATAACACGAACCGCATTTGGCCAAGATATAAGTTTGATTATTAACAAAGATACCCAAGAAGTTTCGGCCTTTATTCGCGTCAGTGGTGGAAATTTGAACACCATGCAGCGCGCGGAACTTGCACGGCGCATTGGTTTTTATGCGGTGTTTGATCCCGAAGATACAACCGGAAACATTGATGTTGGAATTCATCTTGGCGAAATGTATTCGGATGTTGTTCGCCGAAACGATGGAAATTTTTCTTATTCGGGATTTTTGACCGATTTAGATATGGATAATTTTAATATAAACAACATTGCAAACATATTTGCGCGACGTGCAAAATTTGATGGCGGCGAATCGGTGACACTAACCATAACCGGGACCGAGGCCGGCCGTAAAGAACGCAGCAATATAAAATCACTAACGACAAACAAAACCGTATTCCAATCGGTGGGTGGTGAATCGGCGCTTTCGTTGACGCGTGGCACATTAAAGGTTGGTTCAATGGTCGCGCGAACCGTTGCAAAATTTGGCGATGCAAGCAATGTGACGGTTACCGATGCCGATGTGGTAAGTTTTGATATGTCGGCGGGGCGCACTGGATTTACGGGACCAACAAAATGGTCGGTTGGTGGAAACCTGGTTGCAAGTCGAATAACATTTAATGTTGAAAGATTGGATGTGGGGTCTTTTGTAAACCTTACGCGTGGGCAAGACGTGTTCATTGATTCGACAACACTTACATACAGCAGCGCCAGCGGAATTGATGCCAACAGTGTTTATGCCGGCAATATAACATTGCGTGAACAAACATCGGGGGCACTCACGCGGGGCGACAGTGGTGGCGCAACACTTTTGGATATACGGCCGTCGGGCACATCAATTTTGCCAGACGCGTTGGTTGATACAATTGATAATGGCGCGTTCAGCATACTGGCCAATCCAACCGAAGATAATGATGCGGTGGTGAATTGCAGTTCTATTATATCAGGAATGGGAAATTCGTATAACGCAAAATCTTTGGCGCAATATATAATATGTCAGTATGTTTATTGGCAACGTCTTGAACGGCGCATAGATATAAAACAATGTTTAATAAATGGGGGGGGCAGTTGTGACTAAGGTACTAAAAAAATCAGAAGTCATAGCACAACGCGGTGGCGGCCTGGTCGAGGTCTTGCTTGCCATGGTCATTATTGCCGTGGCGGCCCCGTTCACATATTCTATGATTGCTGATACAACGCATACAATACACGATATGGCGGTTGCAAATGATATAATAAGTTTGCGTGAAACAATGTTGAACTTTGTTCGATTGAACCAAGACCTTTGGCCGGACGAAGCGCAGATTAAAATGACCGATGATGAACGTGCGGCGATTTCTGAATCGCTTTCTGCGGGATTTATTGATAAATATAATGTCAATGGCGGAACGGTGGTCGATGTTTACCTTGCGTTTAATTTAGATACAACGGCAAAACGCATTGCGCGAATTGCGGCAAATGTCGGTGCGGACGCGGCGGTTGTTGGCGCGGACGGTGTTGCGTATGGCGACACATGGGCGGTGACGGCACCCGAATTTTTACCCGGAAATTTAATTTACAGAATAACCCGCAACCAAAGCGATTTTGATACAACGCGTTTTTTACATCGTGGTTCTTCGGGTGACGGGGAATTAAATACTATGCAGCGCGATTTGAATATGGGAAATCACGACATTCGTAATGTTGGTGGAATAAATGGAAAATTCTTGCGTGTCCGCAACCTTAATGCGACATTTGTTGTTGCCGAATCGGTCAATACAAAAAATGTTTATTTTTCATCGGGCGCGAACATGAACGGCGACAGTACAACAATCGGAACAATTCGTGTCACCGGCGACCTTAGCGGTTTTAGAAATATCACCGCGAAAAAATTGAGCGGAAACGGAATCGATTTGAATGCGCGTATAATCGCCGACCGTGCAACAATAAATAATTCAATAAATATAGGGAACGAATTTATCCTTAAATCCACAAGTTTGAAAACAATAAGTGGTTTTGCTGGAATGACGACGGGTACGGTGTATGCACCATATCTGTCGGCGGGCGAATTGACATTTGCGGGAAATTTTGGATTGACGGTGTCCGGTGAATTGTTGTTATCATCAAATGCGCCGATAAAATTGGGAAATTGGTCTTTCCCGTCAAAAACACCGCCATCGTTTGCGTCTTTGACATTGGCGCGGTCACCGATTCCGAAAATCGCGGACAGGAAAGAATTTGAACCGTTGATGAAAAGTGGTTGGAAAACGCAATGAAAAAAAGAAATTTGATTTTTTCTGTATCCAATGCATCCCGTGGAACGGTGCTAATAGAATTTTTGTTAACTATCGCACTTGCGGGGACATTGATTCCGTTTATATACCGTTATCAAACGCGTGCGATTGCGCGCGCGGAAAGTTTGCGTGTCACGCGTCAAATGCAAAAAATTCAGACAATTTTGGAACACTATATTGTGCAAAATCGTGAAGAAATGTTAAAAACCACGGGGCGCAATATCATAAAAATAAAATTGACCGATTTAATCCCGTATGGGCTTGATGAAAATTTTGCAAAAGATATGGCGGACAAATATCAATTACGCATACTAAAATCAATTGATGTTGGGGATCAATCAACATTGCAAGGTGTGATTGTGTTTAACGACCCGGAAATAAACGCCATGCGCACACGTGAAATTGTTAAAATGGGTGACGATAAAATCGGATTCATCGAAGGCACACGCGCATACGGTGGTTTTGGGACATGGCGCGCCGATACGGTTGATTTGGGTGTTGGTGGCACATCGGGTATTGTTCAAACAACGGGTATAACACGTGATAACGCAATGTATTTATGGCGCGTTCCGTCGGCCAGTGCGTCTGATGCAACAATGGCGTCTATTTTGAACCTTGGCAATCGCGATATAAATAATGCGGGATTTGTAAATGCCGATAGTTTATCATTAGAAGAATCTTTGGAAATCGGAAAATTGACATCTACCGATGTTATATTCAAAAACCGAACAACCATAGATTCTACATACAATACGCAAACCGCACTGGTGTCCGGAACATTTTCGGGCGATTCAAAAAGTATAACGGTAAACGGGCCGTTTAGTGTTGCGGACTTTGCAAAATTATCTTCGTTTACGGCGGACAGTTTGTCGGTGACAAATTTAACCCTTGGCGGATTTTCTGTGCCGTCGGGGTCGCTATCGACAATACGAATCGGCGGTTCACTTGATATGACCGAAGGTAGAATAAGTGCGATGTTTGTGACGGTTGGTTTTACCGGTTCAATAACACCGCGTCTTGGGGTCAAAGAAAAAATTGTCGATTCGATGAATCCGGCATACTATTGGAATGTAAGCACCCGCGTCGCAAACCTTGGTGATATAAAATCCCCAACGCTTTCGGATATGGCAACGAAAATCTTACGTCGCGAATCTGTTTCTGGGTCAACGGCCACCCGGATATTTAGTTCGGTTGTGTCGAACAAAAACGCAACTATGGGTGATTTTATGAATGCGATAATTGAAATAGAAAAAAGTGTGCGTGGGAAATATCGACTGTTGAAATTGGAATAATTTGTGGTATACATAATGCCAAAGGTGCAATATGAAAATAAAATGTGATGTTTGTAAAACCGAATATAACTTGCCGACCAAGACATCGGGTGATGTGCGCTGTGCGATATGTGGGCATACATGGACGGTAAAGGTGAAAAAAAATCGTTCCGGGTTGATGGTGTTTTTTGCGTCACTTTGTGCATTGCTTGCGGCGACGGTGTTTGCGGTTGCGGTTATTATTACATCGCGACGCGATGATTCGAATAATAAACCACTTGTTGCGGTTGTTGATGATATTCAAACGGTGACGACAAATGGTGTGGAACAAATGGTGGTGCGTGGAAAGGTGACAAATCGTTCGGATGATATATATGCGTTTCCCGACTTGGCAATCGTCCTTTATGGCGAAGATGGTTCCGTTATCGGGCGTCAACGCTTTATGCCGTCGGCGACATTTTTGGATGTTGGTCAAACGGTCGGGTTCACGCATAAACTTTCGGGGGATGTTTCTGGGGTTCGGCGTGTCGGTGTTGAATTGATGAACATAGGGGATAAAAAATGATAAAGAAAATTTTATTTTGCGTTTTTATTGGCACTCTGTCGTTTAATGCGATTGCAACCGACACGCCACAAACACCACCAACACCAAACATCCCGCGTGTAAGTATTTTTTCAACAACAACCGATTGGGCGGCGTTGACCGGGTTGCCACTGCGCCAATATGTTGGAAAATTCACATGGAAGAATTCTGATGTTGAACGTGGCATGGTTTTATATTACCTTGATGCATTCCCTTGTTATGGCGAAGCGGACAGTGTTCGCATCTGGCTTGGGCCAAATAAGCAATCAACCGGAACATTGCGATTGGTGTGTGTGCATGCGCCCACGGAAATAAGTTTCACATGGCGATACGCCACCCGTGACGCGGACCAGGCACAAAGTACTGGTTTGCTAAAATGTCCCGTGACCGGTGACCGCGAATTGGATATCGATTTTTCAAAATGTGTTCGCGGCCCCGAATGGAAGGATTACAAATAATAATGAACGAAGTGCGTGAATTTATTGTTGCGGACGAATCGGTCGGCATGCGATTAGATAAATTTTTGGTGTCGCAATTGCCGACCTTTTCGCGCAGTGAAATTCAGCGTTTCGCCGTCACACGCGATGGCAAAAATATAAAATTTTCCGAAAAAGTAAAATCCGGCGACAAAATCATTGTCGAAATTCCACCCGTACAAACCGATGTTGCAACCGATAACATATCGGACGAAATTGAATTGGAAATTTTATACGAAGACGATGACATAATCGTTGTGAACAAACCGCGCGGTGTCGTTATGTATCCATCGGCGGGCAACAAGACGGGAACATTGGTTCAAAACATTTTGTCGCATACGCACCTTTCCGCGCTTGGCGGTCCGACACGCCCGGGCGTGGTTCATCGACTTGATAAAGATACCAGTGGCGTTGTCGTTTTTGCAAAATCTGACGCGGCATATCGCGAATTGGTAAAAATTTTTAGCACGCATAATCTTACCCGCAAATATATCGCGTTCGTTTGGGGCGTTCCGAATTGGACGGGCGCGGACATAACCGGCAATATCGCCCGGTCTTCGCGCAACCGGCAAAAGATGACGATGGTAAAAAGTGGCGGCAAACCCGCACACACAATTGTCGAAGTTTTGGATGTGTGGCCACGTGACGGCGTTTCGGAATTTCGTTGCACACTGATGACCGGGCGCACACACCAAATCAGGGTTCATTTGTCGGCACATGGTTTTCCGGTTTTATGCGATGGGGTATACGGTCGTGCATCGTCGCGCCTGGGGTCGGTTAAAAATCCGGAATTGTTAGATTTTATTAAAACGCACAATGGTCAAATGCTGCATGCCCAGATTTTGGAATTCGCACATCCTGTAACGGGCGTGCCAATGAAATTCAAAACAAACCTGCCCGACGATATGTTGGAATTGAAACAAGTGTTAGTGTAAGTTGCAGAAATCCCCTTCGCTGGCGAAGGGGTGGCGCCGAACGGCGCCGGGGTAGTGGTGGATTGATACGATGTCAGTATGACCCATACCCCGCCGGGTGCTACCCGGCACCCCTTTCCTTGGGAAAGGGGATATACCACACTAACACTTTTTTCTTTTTTTTCCCTATTTTCTATGATATAATGAATTGATACCAAAAGGGGAAAGAGAATGAAATTTCTGACTACTATTATTGGAATTTTACCGGTTTTGTGCGTTGTTGCACCCGCGTCGGCGGCGTTGAATACTATCGATAGGTCGACATCATCGTCGGGTCGCATATCCACGATTAGTATTCCGGGTGCGGTGAACCTTGCGGCGGCGCGTCGTTTACCGACATTAAAGGTGCCAAGTACGGCGACAACGACCGCGACCACAACAACGGCAACAACGACCACGGCCGTGTTGATGGACGATATCGAATGCGTTGAACGCTATACCGAATGTATCAAGGCGTCCGATGTCTGCGATTTCAATTTCGAAGAATGCACAACCCCTGAATTATTCTATGCCAAAAAGCCCCAGTGTAACAGTGTCCTGTTGCAGTGTTCGCCGTCGGGCATAAACACCCTTTTTGGAACAAGCAATACAACGAATTTGGCAACGAAAAACGCGAACGGTGAATATATGTACCCAACCCCGGGCAGTGTCCTTGGGCAATTTATAGAGGCCGGCGCAATCAGTAACCGCCTTGACACATCATCATGTGTAAAGCGTTATACATCGTGCCTGAAAAAAGATAACGTCTGTGGCGAAGATTTCGAACTTTGCACCACGAACAGTGAATTCAAGAAACAAAAAATTTATTGCGAATCGACACTTGCGCGGTGCCAAGAAGACGGGATAAAGGAATTATTCGGTCTGACGGATACATCACGTGACCCGACATCACAAAGCCGCCTTGGGGTTATGATTACCGAAGGTGCGGGCCTGGCCGCCGTGAATGCGGTATCAACATGCTATAAGGTTGCCGACCAATGCGTGCTAAATGCGTGCAGTGCCAACCCATATAAATGTATGGAAAACAGCAGCACCGTTTTGATTAACATAGTTGACGCAATCAACGATGGGCGTAACATACCACCTGAACAGGCGGAAGTGATGGCCGAATCGCTTAGCAAGGCCAATGTTTTGAAATATATCAAAAATGCATGTTTCGATACAATCGGTGGAAATAAGTATTGCCATATGACCGTTAATGGCGGCACCATACCGTCGTCCAGGGATTTAATCGACGAAGAAGAACGCGAAGATGTCTATGCTGATATAATATCGCCGACCATAAAGCGTGTTGGAAATCAATTGACGAAAATCTTGGAAAAATTCGACAAGAAAGCCAAAGATACCTGTACCGATACAATTATGTCGTGCGCAATGCGTTCGTGCGGCGGCGGACTTGGGTCGGCATGTTATTCAAAGGTTTTTGGTTCCACAGATATCTGTTTTACCAGTGGCGGACTTGGCACATCGTCCGGTCAAACGACGTGTTCGATTAATGCCACCAATACTTATAATGAAATCAAACTTGGGTGCGAAGCCATAGTTGATACCGATGCAAATTGCCAATTTGCGGCGGCATCGGCCAAATCGAAAACATATAATTATACATATTCGGAAACTGGAACATTTGGTACGGTTTTTCCTGAAAAAAACACCGGCAAAGATCCGATTGGTGTGGTCGCGCGTTTGAACGCGTCATTGCGTGAAAATTACAGCCCAGCCGCAATCGAACAGATGGAAAAACAATGTAAAAATACAGTAGTAAGTTGTGTCCGTTCGCTTTGTGGTGCGGATTATACCGGGTGCTATCGTAATCGGACTGATGTTATGACCGACACATACGATACGGCCGGTTTAGGTACGGGCTCGGCTTCTGGTAGTATGAGTGGTCGTGTGTCTACTGGCACTACAACTGGTTCATCTGATTTTGACAATAGTATGAACAAAGTTGGTGGGGTACTGGATTTCACAATCATTCGTGGTTTATGTATAAATACGGTTACACAATCACCTGTGTGTGAAGAACACCTTAAAATCCAAATGGTAAAGAATGAAAATACAGAACAAACAGGATCCAGTTGGGGTGGTGCGACCAATGTTCGTGATGCTTGGGTCGGTGCAGTAAGTGGCGGTTATACAGCAGACGAGGTGTCGACTCGGGTAAAGACCGGATGTACCGTAGAGGAATCAACTGATAAATGTGATGATACAGTTGTTATGGAATGCAATACGGTTGATGAAAACGGGTGCTCATATACTAAACCATATTATGTGAGTCGAACCGAATACCGAATGAATATGGCGGCGACATCGTTGATTCGTGAAGTTCTTGGTAATCTGGAACTAGAGGCCCAGGCACAGTATAACCAGAAATTGACCCGGGAACAAAATATGTGTCGTGCCGCGAACAGTGGGGGTATTATGGGACGTAATGATATGGCATCTACATATTTGTGGGTGAAATTGCGTAGCAAACGTGTGCCGAAAAATTATTCGGTTAACGGTTTGAAAACAAACGAATTCGAGGCGAGTAATGAATTGTACGGTTCGTTCTGTCGTGCGCGTGTGACGATACAATCGGATGATGCGGATTTGCAACGCTATATCCAAGACAGAAAGAACAGTAAAGATTGGACGACAGCATACTTTGCGGTTGGTGATGTATTCACCTGTGGTTCATGGATACCGCAGAAAGACCTTGAAGCAATTGCCGAAAAAGTTGCGACCAGAAAGGTTCGTGGTGCCAATGACGATCAACAAAATGCATTGGCGGAAAAACAGAACCGTAATCGTATCTTGGCAACGATTGGTGGCGTGATTGCTGGTGGTGCGGGTGGGGCATACCTATCAAATGCGGTGCAAAGCAGTAATTTGTTGGGTGGTTTGATTCAGGGGAACAGAAACTCTGATCAACAGAATGGCCGTAATATGATTGCCGCGTCGAATTGCACAACGTATCTTAGAAGGTATAACGCCGCCAGAAGCAACTGGACAACGTATCGGTGCAGGTCTGAGGATTGTTGTGTTAAAGATAACAAAGATGTCTGTGATTATAGCTTTAATAGTCAACCTGCAACGGCTCAAAATGCCGCCCAGGATGCACTGAATGCTGCGATGGGTATGCGGAACGCGGCAAGTGCGATTATTAACCGACGTGTTGTAACCCAGAAGGATGGTAAAGATGTTTATGTTGATGAGGCTGTGCAGAATTTCCGCAAGGCTAAAGATAGTATAGATACTGCGTGCACGAATGCGGAAACAGCGGTAAGTGATGCGTGTCAAAGTGTTGTTGCGGACATGGGCAGTTTATGTAGCCAAGTAGAAGACTTTGGCGGTCAATTGGCAAATTATGACAATAACTCTCGTCGCCAAGGAATAAATCTGTTGGGCGCGGTTCTTGGTGCAGGGACGGTTGGGTATGGCGCATACAAATTGACCGAAAGTATCCAATCGACAAACCTTAGTGATGCGGAACGCGAAGCGTATGAAGCGTTTATGCGTGAAGTTGGTGAACATATCTATTGCTTTATCGGTGCGGACGAGGCCGGTACCTACGGCGACCTTATCGAAATAAGCGTAGAATAAACTCCCCTTCCCACCGGGAAGGGGTGCCGGGTAGCACCCGGCAGGGTAAGGGTAAAAAACAACGTCATACCGCCGTATCGGGCCCCACGAAAAATGCATAATATTTTTCGTGGGTGATTTCAGGCGGTATCTTGTTGCTACAAATGAAACCACCAGATCCCGGCTTTCGCCGGGATGACGGGAAAGATATAGCGTGCCGCGACGGGTGCGCGGGGCAAATGCCCCGCGTTTTTGTGCGACACCCCGCCCCGCTTTCGCTTCGCTATAGCGAGGGCACCCCTCTAGCCAGAGGGGAATTTTGTTTTTATCCTTGTTGCGGCCCGGGTTCCCCTCTGGCTAGAGGGGTGGCGGGTGAAACCCGACGGGGTGTCGCCATCGCACGTTCTCATCGACCCCGCCGCAAGGGCGGGTTTTTATCACCCGTTTTTATGTAATGATTCCAGAATGCGAAGTTCTCCTCCTGTGGAGGAGTACCCGAAGGGGGAGGTGGTCTTTTATAAACATAAAATTTCTGGAACCTGAAAGACCACCCCGTCCGCTTCGCGTCCACCCCTCCACAGGATGGGAACTTTGTTCTCTGCACCCCCCTCGCGGAGATCCCGCTTTTCAGCGGGATGACGTCATTACTCACTACCCACTTACACTAACACTAACCACTTACACTATTTCGAATCGGTTGCGAATCGGATTTTTGTGGATTTTTATAAAAAATTTTTCGCCCGCGTTGCAAAAATCCCCAAAAAAGCCAAAATAAAAAGTGCCGGTTTTCTGCGGTTTTTTGGAAATTTTTTGGGCGCCACAAAAAAAATTAAAGATAAATCAAAAAAACACTTGACTTTTTTGGAATATGGGGTCATAGTATACGGGCTTTCTAAGTTAGGGCGTGTTCAGGAACGCGAAATACTAACCTCTGGAACGCGGAAATTCCGCAACATTGTGAATAAAAGCAGCTCATCAAAATGATTATGATTGAAAAATCATTGTCATGTTCAAGAAGGGATATGCAGACAGTTGAATTTGGAAATATCCAAACTTTGACTAAGTCAAATGTGCATATCCTAGACAGGTAGTAGGTTTACAAAGTAGACCTCGTTAAAACTTGTCTTGCGAATATATATGTAAAGACGAACTGATTTATGTCAGCTTTGTTTTATATGCACGGGACTTAAACCACAGGTTTTTTAAAACTTGAGAGTTTGATCCTGGCTCAGAACGAACGCTGGCGGCAGGTCTTAGGCATGCAAGTCGAACGGGTGAAGCAGGGGCTTGCCCTTGTGGATCTAGTGGCGCACGAGTGAGTAACGCGTGGGAAACTGCCCATTACTGGGGAATAACGTTTGGAAACGAACGCTAATACCGCATACGCCGGAAACGGGAAAGATTTATCGGTGATGGATGTGCCCGCGTTGGATTAGCTTGTTGGTGGGGTAACGGCCTACCAAGGCGATGATCCATAGCTGGTCTGAGAGGACGATCAGCCACGCTGGAACTGAGACACGGTCCAGACTCCTACGGGAGGCAGCAGCTAAGAATATTGGTCAATGGGGGAAACCCTGAACCAGCCATGCCGCGTGAATGAAGAAGGCCTTCGGGTTGTAAAGTTCTTTTAGTCGTGAAGACGATGACAGTAGCGACAGAAAAAGCACCGGCTAACTTCGTGCCAGCAGCCGCGGTAATACGAAGGGTGCAAGCGTTGTTCGGATTTACTGGGCGTAAAGCGTCCGTAGGTGGTCTGTTAAGTCAGGGGTGAAATCCCGGGGCCTAACCCCGGAACTGCCTTTGATACTGGCCGGCTGGAGCGCGATAGAGGAAGATGGAATATCTGGTGTAGGGGTGAAATCCGTAGATATCAGATAGAACACCAATGGCGAAGGCGGTCTTCTGGATCGTTGCTGACACTGAGGGACGAAAGCGTGGGTAGCAAACAGAATTAGATACTCTGGTAGTCCACGCCCTAAACGATGCATGCTTGTTGTTGGTTTCCTTCGGGGAATCAGTGACGAAGCTAACGCGTTAAGCATGCCGCCTGGGGACTACGATCGCAAGATTAAAACTTAAAGGAATTGACGGGGACCCGCACAAGCGGTGGAGTATGTTGTTTAATTCGATGCTACGCGAGAAACCTTACCGACCCTTGACATCTTGGTCGC
>Ga0247611_10005166_pt1 | contig 17505 bp, 30 predicted proteins | sample 177DNAGHGhighgp2_FD_192422 | JGI IMG/M metagenome (GOLD analysis project Ga0247611, IMG submission 192422) | Sheep rumen microbial communities from Palmerston North, Manawatu-Wanganui, New Zealand - 1770 DNA GHGhigh gp2 | ecosystem: Host-associated > Mammals > Digestive system > Stomach > Rumen... | reverse complement strand
GATGAACTCAAACGGAACGTCCTTGTGGAACAGGTCGGCCATTGAGCAGACAAAGAACATTGACGGATTCTTGACCTTGCGCGGTTCATCCAGCGCATCAGGGTGGCAAACCACCTTATCGAAGCCGTCTTTGTACTTCTCCTTACCCATCGCCTTCAATCGGCGGGTCATCGTCTCCGCGTAACAATTTGCGCAACCTGCAGAGTATTTACTGCAACCCGATACAGGGTTCCAGGTGCGCTCAGTCCATTCGATTTTACTTTTGTTCATAACTGTTTTTTTAAGTATTTGTGCATTAAATTCTTATAGCTTTCCGGCACCCAAAATGTTATTTCGCCATTCTCAAGTTTTCTTATCTCATTCTCTATCCTTTCAATTTTGTCTCGTTTCTTGTTGATTGCGATGTCGAACAGATCAAGCTCGTCGGGTTCGTTGTTCAACCTTTTAAGCTGGCCTTTCTTTGCTCTCAAAAGACTTTCCCGCTTTTTTGATATGTACGCTTCAGGAGTGAGCAAGTCTATCCGTCCACAAAGCAGCTCGACCTTTTCGCGTGGAAATACCACTTTCAGGCGAGCGGCCAAGTATTCGAAATACCAACGCCAACGAAGCACGAAATCAATGTTCATCCCACGTCTGTAATACACCACTTCCATCGGATGGTACCCTTTGTACAACGTGATCTTCACAAAGAACTCAACTTTGGAAATTGCACTTTCTACTGATTCGATCTTCGGTTTACTCATTTTGGTTAGTTTTTAACGAGATACATAGAAACTAAACAACGCACCTTCTGTGTAGTTGCAGGTGACTTCTTTTCTTTTCGCGTCATCTGCGACAAAATGCGGGCAATCAGATTCCATCCATGAACCGACATGCACAAGCCTTGGTTTCCTTATCCCGGCATTGTGGCATTCAGCGGTTATTCCATGAGGACACGGGGTTGTTGATCTCCACAAGCGTATCTTGTATTTTATCTTTTCCATCGCGTGTCGATTTTTATTCTCCTCTGAATTTTTTTTCGAACATCTTTTGTAACGCCTCGTCTCCTCTCCCCATATTTACAAGCATTTGAGCAACAATGATGTCAAATTTTTCGCTCTGCGTAAGAATCAACGCGACAAGCGCTAAATGCTTCAGCTGCTGCGACTGTTTTGCAGTAACCTGAATTACTTTCTCAAGCATTCCTTCTGACGAGAATCCTCGCGCTTTCATTCCGTTCAGTCCGGCGGTGTTATTGTCAGACGACATGATGATGCCAATCAGATACTTTATCAGGCCTTTTTTGTCATCAAGTAAATTTATAATATCAGGTTGATCCATAACTTGTTGCCTTAATTGTTGTACTTCATTTAATCCTCATTACTTCTACTGAATTGCGTAAACTTAGAGCAGATAGAACTTAAGATACTCTTCGTAGAACACGTCTGCGGCGTAAAGAGCAAGTTCGCGTGTTCTAAGACAGAGACGGGAGCCGAAACACGGGACCGCATCCGACGGGTCGTTGTCGAAGCTCGCAGACGCGAAGCCGCAACCCGAGCCGCCGTTCGCGCTACCGCCCAGACACGGCACGCAACGAATAGATTCAGGAATCGGCTTGACCTTCTCTTCTTTGAGTGCATACTTCCTTGCGGTTTCTTCGTCTTTGTATAGCCAGAAATAAGGCCAATAGCGGTATTCTCCTTCTGTGAACTTAGGTGTCCATCCTTCATTGAGGGCGACTGTAATGATGCGCAGACGGCAGTACTGCACAAGGTTTTCATCTCCAGTTTCCTCGGCAGTTCTCAAAGCTTTTACATAAGGATGGCATTCGCCTATTTCCTTCAAGGCATCGTCAAACGTCTTTACACGCTCAATGACTGTGCGGTTGTCTTGTTTATTGCCGAACAGTTCGTCCAGCACTTTTTTCACGTTGTTGTCTGCGACTGCATACGCAGCATTGATTCTTTCTTCTGTGATTTCCATTTTTTTGTTGTTTTGTCTATTATATTATTGCTTATACTTCCATATTCCAAGTTGGCCTTTGACATTCCTGACCGGCTCGCGGAATTTGACGGCCTTGAATACTCGCCATGCGAATTTGTAATCCGCATTGATCACAGGACAACCGTTTCCGCCGTTCGGTATCGAGTCGCAGAACTGTACCGCTCCGATGATGCAGGAAAACAGGTCATTCTCTTTGGCCAGCTGCACTTGGTAGTTGTAGGATTCCTCGTTCACGGCGACAAGCTCTTTTTTCAGCTGAGCGCCTGCATGAATGAGAATCCACTCGTTGAAAAAAAACTTTCGCGGAAGGTCGGTGCTTCTGAACTCGTATTCCTTCGAGCCGTTGACCAGAAACAGCGCATAGGGCTGACGGACGGTGAGAACCGGTTGGCCTGCTTTGACAAAATCTTTTGCATCTGCAAATGTGAGTTCCATATCTTTTGTTATTTAGGCTTTTCGTAAACTACAAGCAATGGATTCTCGGCGTTTATTGTTATCCGCTCGCCTGTGTCGAGTGTCACTCGGTAAACCATCTGCCCGGCGGTACATCCTCCGTTTCCGTTCACGCGGACATCTTCAAAATCTACGGATATGTCGGTGACTACTCCGGGGTGGTATGGATTTTGGTCACCGATGGCGAAAGTCAACCCTGGGTGTCCACAGACGTATAGTCTGACTATTCTCTTGTTGCCGCTCATAACCCCTTGCCTTTTTTCGATTCGTTATATAAGTCCAACGCCTCGTTGAACTCTCCGGTGGTTATCTCGGTGAACTGTCCGGCCATATTCTTCGATATGTCGTTATAGTTGGCATCGTCGAAAATCATGTACACGGTGTCGTTATGCAGGAATCCTTTCGGGACCGTGAACGACTTGCCGTAGTAGGGAATGCTTGTGCCGAACATTTCAAAGAAATTGATGCAGTTGAACATATTACCCATGGCGGCATAAATACGCTCGCGCATCCGCTTGCCGGCCTTCGTCCTTCTGTTCGGTTCGTAGTAGTCGGGAAATTCTTTCATAGGTTGCCATGTCTTGCTGTCAACCTCGCCGTCGAATTTCCAGCCGACCACCACCACAGACAGCGACCACGCCATCCGTTCGGTGATGACATCGCCGTTGAACGGAGGAAGGTGCTCGGTCATCCACTTTTTGAAACTCTTGTTGCGCTGATCCTCTTCGATGAAGATTTGCGACAGCTTGCCGTAAATCGGCGAATCTTTTTCTACTTTCAGATACATATTATTTTGGTTTGATTATTTCAAAATTTAACTTCTCCTGAATCTCTAAAAGCTGTATGTCATTTACAACAATGTCGTGTTCGCTTTTATATGCGTCATTGTATCCGCCATGCCAATAAAACCCAGGCTTTGCTATGCCGGAATCAAGGATTTTTTTAATCTTTTCTTCCGTGTTACGCCATAACCAGCAGCATTGCCTTGCGTCCTTGTAGCGCTCATCTGATTTCAGGCTATCTGGCTTCACATCTTTGTCGATGTATAGTCCAAGTGGGACATAATAGCTATCCTCGTCAACCCATATTCTATTCTTGTTTTTCTCAATCATGCTTTCCAAACCCTCATCTGTCCACCAATTGTCTGACGTTTGCATGAAAGCGTCAATCACGCACAGTCCTAAAGAGCCGATCTTTACCTTTACGGTATCTTTGAATCTACAGCCTGCAACTATGGATGTGACTATCTTGTCTTTGTATTTATATCTCTCCTCAAGATAGACGAGCATCGGGTGCCTGTCGATATAGTCCATAACATCTATCAGTCTGCAACCCAGCATTTTCTTTATGGATTCAAGTCTTGCGTAGGAAACACATTCGGCCCTTTTAACATATTCTACCGCCTGCACAAATTCCTTTATCTCAATCATTATTGGCCTCCTTCCCTTTTCTGTCGATCAACACAGAAATATCATGATGGATATTGCCAACGTACTGGAACTTCTTGCCGGACGCTTCAAGCATGTAGTTTGAGTAGAAGTGTTCATCGTCAACAAACTCAACTCCTCTATTGCGGTTAATATAACCACGTCCAGGAGTGTATAACAGTTTTCTCCATCCTTTTTCAGTAGCGATGTACACGCCAGCATCGCCACCATGAGAGAACCAGTCGTAAAACACACGGTCGGTTGGGTCTCCATACAGGAAATAGATGTCTCCTTCGTAGTATTGGAATTTCTCTCGGTTATATTTCCCAGCTTCGCCTTCCAGATAGCCGAGGTGTTCGGCAACTCCTTTCAACGAAATACCTTCTCGTTGCAATACTTCGCTCAAAAGAACGATGTCTGAACGTGAACCAAGATTGATGTCAATCATTTTCCCCTCTCCGTTTTCAGAGTAGAAGTATCTGCGTCTGTCTTCTTTTCTGTAATTGTTGTGTTCAACACTCGGCACCTCATTAGAACCATCTGACATTGATATGTATGCGTATTCGGCAATTTCTAACGTCTTTGGCATAAGGTTCATATATTGTGGGAAACGGTTTTCCTTTCGGTATTCCTCACAGTCGTTGGCAATGTAGAATATAATTCGTTGTGTCATATTCAACAGGCCGTACATCATATCCAACTCGCGCTCATCGTCAATCCCAAATTTCACTGCCGCAACTTTATCGAAACGCTCCTTGCTCACATAGTTTCGGATGACGTTGATGCGCGTGAATACCCTTGCCGCCTGTTTCAATTCTTCGTAATCCATATTTCGTTATTTTGATTGTTGATTATCTGCTAAATCAATAAACACTAAGACAGGAACAATCTCGCATTTCATGTCATGAGAAGTGTACATCCTTTGCTTGGCACCTTTTTTGGTAAGGAAAAGATGCGCGTTCTCGAATCCGTCTTTCCATTCGTACATGGAGGACACATGACCTTTCCAATAGTACTTGCCATCTTCTCGGCGCAAAACATATAATTCTCTCTTCCCTTCTCCTAATTTTGCTTCTTCGCTCATTTCTCGACTCCTTTCAAAAGTTCTGGATTGTCGAAAATATTTCCAATAACTTCAAGAGTTTCTTTTCCTTCTGAATTTACATCGTCGCATTCACACAAATTATATGGGTAATCTTTGACAGAAAAAATACCATATCTAAAAAAAACTTCGCTTGTCTTTGTCAAGTCGTGTGAATAACCAGTATCATTCTCGTAGTATGTGTAAATCCATTTTACAACATCTCCTTCGTAAATATATTTTCCGTTTTTGTCAAGACATCCCGTGAACTGACCGACCGATTCAATATCGACTTTATGCTGCTGGTCGTAATTACCATCATTTCTATAGCAATGGATTAAAGCCGCATCTTTTATGCGGGGATTCTCAAGATCACCATAGACCCATTCTCCGTTGTCAATTCTTTTGCCTCTGAATCTGATTTCTCTTTTCATCATTATTTTTTCTTTCTTTCGATGTAACCTCTTAATGCAATGTGCTCAATTTCCATTCCTGCTTTCTCCGGCTGGAGCATGAAATGAATCGTCGCGTGGATTGGGCCCTCGTACTTCACCCCGTCCAATATCGTTGTTAGGTACGCCGACCACCTCGAAATGTGGCAAATGTCTGCGTTTCTTATAATCTCACGTCTGAGCTTTCGCAGAAGTTTTACTTTCATAGCTGACCTCCTTCCTCGCCATCTTTGACCTTGGCCAAAACAACAACTTCTATTTTCAACACCGTTTCCTTACCCGATGTCTCCTCGCTTATCTCTGCGACACCTTCTTCCAAGATAGCCAACGCGAGTTCTTGGGCAAGCTCGACTTCGACAAACCGTTTGAATCTGGCTTCGCCTCTGATTCTGCGAATGGTATTTTCATCCACAGCGAATGAAGCCGACACTTTACGAGCCTCGCGTTTCATTGTCTGCCTCCTTTCTTTATCTTTGCATTGAACTCATCTATCAGTTCAATGACATCGTTTATATCAACAGCTCCGCCGTCTCCTTCAATGCCGAAGTCGATGAAATAGTTGTCACATCCATAACCATCTCCGGCTGGGGAAAAGCTGATCATCTCCTTCAGCTCTTTCAGCTCTTCATTCTGAATTAGCTGCCTGACTTTTTCAAGCCTCTCTATCGCAAGCCTTTTAAGCTCTTTCTTTTGCTTTTCCGCGAGCGCCTGGATTGTTGCGTTAGTCTTCAGCCCGAGGCTTTCGAGCAACTCTATACCCTTGTAGTAGTCTTCGTGAATTTTCATTTTGTATATATTCATTATTTCACTCCTTTCTGGTGACTTGTAATAACATCAATGAACTCATCCCAGACATATTTTGCTGGACGTATTGAGTGGCTTTCTATAAGAAACACTCCTTCATTTGTATGTACGCAGACGAAAGGCCCTCCTTCGTTAGTCATAACAGAAACAAAACCGGGACCGTTCAATTTTTTGTGGGCGTTTATCAATGCTACACAGAAATCGTGGCTGTCAATTTCGCCCATCTTTTTTCCTACGAACTTTCTTGGCAATTTCATATTCACTGAATTTGTTTAACGTATAATTACGATGTAAAAATACAAAAATAATTTGATATAACCAAATATTATTTCAACAAAATACAGTTTTATTTTCTTGATATATAATCAATTAGAAAATAGTACGAAAATATTTTGCCTTTTGCGCCTTTTTTCTGCTGTTTTTTGGAAGTTTTTTCATCAGTATGTGCTAAATATGCGCAGTCACTGACGTGGTATAGGAACACGCTCGCCGTCAATAACGAAACCGCTTCTCGTCCACGTAATCTTGTCATACAGATCCGCACCTGTAACAACCTTCGTCACCCTTGTCTTGTCTGTAAACCACGCATACTCGGAAAGCGTCATCATATCGAACATCCCCCTGCACGAAGGATCGATATCCCGGCAATACCGCGTGCGGCTCCTGTACATTATCTTTCCGGATTTCAACTCAATCCACACGTATTTGTCCCCGTTCTCCAAGGCTGCGTTGAAGGTCTTCTCGTCTCTTTCCATAACAAACTTGTTTTTCTGATTATCATTCTCATTGTGCGTCGTATATCTTCGTCAGCGATGGGTTGTGTCCAAACGTGACGGTTCCGAGTGGGCCTGCCCTGTGCTTGGCGACTATCACCTCTCCGTCGCATCCGTATTGCGACACCTGCTGCTCGTCGTCATAGTACTCGGGCCTGTAAACAAACAACACCATGTCTGCGTCCTGCTCTATTGAACCGGATTCCCTCAAGTCAGCGAGTATCGGTCTTTTCGACGACCTTCCTTCCACTGACCTGTTCAGCTGGCACAGAACGATTACAGGGCATTCAAGTTCCTTTGCCATTAGCTTCATCTTCCTGCTCGCCGCACTAACCTGGCTCTCGCGGTTGTAGTTTCGGCTTGCTCCGGACGCCATGTCTATCAGCTGCATGTAGTCGATTATCACGAGGTCGCATTTCCCGTCGCGTCTCGCCTTTTTGGCATCTGCCCTGATGTATTCAGGTGTCTGCACAGGCTCGTCGTTGATGCTTATCGGGAGAGTTCTCAGAATCTCGTCTGCTTTTGAAAACTCGTCAAGCTCGACCTCGTTCACGTATCCGGCGGAATAATTGTATCCGTCGATGTCTGACAGTGAGCACACCATTCGGTCAACGATTTCCCTTCCTGTCATTTCGAGCGAGTATATGCGCACATTCCTGCCAATTCTTGCGGCTGATATGGCGAAGTGGATGGCCAGTGCGGTCTTGCCCATGCCAGGCCTCGCGGCAAGCACTATCATCCTCGAGTCCTGCCATCCGTTTGTCATCTTGTCGAGACCTGTAAGACCTGTGGTGACACCGAGCATCTCGCCCTTTGCCCGGTATTCTGCACGCTTCATCCATTCGGTTCTCGCCTCTCCAAGCAGGTCAGACACATCCTTCGCATGGCCGCGTCCTGTTGACATTGCGAACTCGTCTTCAAGAGCGCGGAGCTTCGATGCGCATTCATCGACATCCTCGGGTGTGTTTGCAAGCGCTATGTCTTTTGCAAGTTCCCTTCGCCGCTTCGTCAGCCTGCTGAACTTCAAAAACCAGCAGTGGCTTTCAAGGTTCGCTGACGAGTTAATAGCTGCGGTTGTGCTTGTAATGTACTTGAGCAGATCAGTCCTTCGCGGTCCTTGGCACTTGGCTCCTACGGTAACGAGATCAACGTCAAGGCTGTCGCCGCGCAGCTCCGTCATGTACATGTAGATTTCCTTTGCGTTCTGCTGTGTGAAATGCTCGATGTTGATACCGAGGCCGATGGCTGTGTCTATGGCAGAGCAGTCTATCAGACACGCGCCTATCACGCAGTCTTCTATGCGCTTTTGGTAGTCGTCTGTCATTTTCTTCTGTACGTTTGGTTAGTGAAAGGTATGAAAGTTGCGGTTTCGGCAAGGCGGTCGGCGATCCGGACCCCGTATCGTCCTTTGATTTTGTCGGGCGGCATATTGGTTGTCAGTATGGTTATACCGTCGATGTCATATCTTTTCGACAGTATCTCAATCATCGGGATTCTTTCGTTTCCGTATTCCTTGACTGACAGATTCTCGAACCCGAAATCGTCTATGGCAAGCAGGGGAGTGTTCTTGATACGTTCTATCTCGCTTGAATCCGCTTTGTCGATGTCGAAAACATCGACTTTCACAAACTCCATGACATATCCTTTAGTGTTCTGGAGACGCGCGGCGTTGTATATGCTTGCTATCGCCTGCATCATTGTTGTTTTGCCGTTCCCTACGCTTCCACACAGAACAAGACATTTCTTCTTGCCTTCCGTCATCCATTTGGCGACATTCGACACCTGTTCGTCGAAACTCACGTTCCGCTCGAACACACCGCCGCGAAACTCGACAAGCCACTTCACAATTTCGCTTATTTCATTCGCGGCCTGCTGCTCGCTTTCAAACGGGATTGTAAAAATGTTCTTTCTTTTCGTCTGTCTCAGCCTCCGCAAATTCTGCAGAAGCGTGCATGATTCCGATTTTTCCTGATTTTCCATAATTCTGGTTGTTTTTCACATTCTCCAATTTCTGATTTTCTTTGTGTTCAATTCTAAGCCACGAAATGAACGTGCTTATCATACCGCCGTAACTTTGCGACTTGCGTTCAACGAGCCGCATCCACGACCTGAACTTCTCAACCATCACGTCGAAATTTTCCATGTTAATACAATCTGGGTTGCTGTTTGCTATACCGATTTTCTTCATGTGGTCGCTTTTCAGCTGGTCGATGTAAAACTCGGTAGCTTTGTCGCTAAACGAATTTTTCTCGCGCGCGTTAATAGAGGGTGGGGTTAAATTATCTTTATCTATATCTATATCTGTTACATTTTGATATTCACCAGTTACATCGTTGTTATCGGAAGTTATAAGTGAGTTACAAGACAAGTTATCACTACTTATAACATACTTATTATCTTTCGCGGATTCTGATTCAGCATTCGTTTTCCCCCACCTTTTTTCCATACCCTTCTTCCCGCCATTGGACCTGGCCTCCCTCATTTCATCCATACGTTCAAGGTGGCGGCAGAGCCTGTCTGATTTGAACATCCTGCAGTCTCCTTCACCAACAAGTGAGAAAAGACCGAAATCCTCTATAACGGAACGGACAACTTCGTCATCGACGTGAAACTCGTATGCAAGATCTGAATACCTGCACAGCATGGTACCTCCATTCTGGGCAAGGAACTCCAATATCCCGAAGTACACTCCATATCCGAGCATATCATATTTGCTTCGCACAGCCCTGATTTTCTCGTCAGACATGGCATAGAAATCATGGTCGAAGAACAGAGATTTAACTTTCGCCATTGCTATTGGTTTTGGGGATGATTATTTAGTTGCCTGCTTGTACACGGTCTCTTTCCGGTACCCACGCCGTTCGAGAAGATTCCTTGCGGGGCTTCCTATTTCGTCCCCGTACGTCGCAAGCGACTTTATGATTTCGTCGTCGTAAGCGTACATCTTGCGCTTGCCTATCCTGTACACTGGTATCCTGCCGTCCTTGATCATGTTCTGGACGCTTGCTATACCGAGACCGAGGTGCTTGGCAATGCCCCTGATACCGGCTATCCTCCCTTCAGGGTCGTAAGGCCTTTTCGGCCTGCTCACGCTCTCGCTGGACGGTTCGCCGGAACCCTTGATTCTGAACGACACCTCTATCTTCGCCTCGCCATTCTCGGACAGGAGACTGAGGAACGACATGATGCCGTCAATCCCGTTAAGACTGTCTATGTTCATGTTTCCCATTTCTCTTGTGTTTTCGTTTGACATCTTTATTTTCCTTGTACCTGAAAATCACATCCTTGCCATCGTTTCGTAGAGCTCCGATGCACTCAGGCTTTGTCACGACACCGCAGTCCTTTCCGAACACGGAGTGCTCGAACATGCATCCGTCGCACACCGGTTCGGGGACCGCCACGGCCTCTATCTCAAGGCCGTTGTAGAAATACTTTCCTTTCACTAACATGACTCGTTGATTTAAAACGGAAGGTCGTCGTTTCCTACATACTCGTCAGGAGGGATGCTGAAACCCTGCTGCTGCGGGACAGGCGGGAACTGTCTTGTCGGGTCGGGCTGTTGCGGTGCTGAATGATGCACATACGCCGGCTGCTGTGTTTGCTGCTGGACAGACTGCTGCGCCTGCGGTGCCTGCTGCCCGTCTCTCTGTTTGTCTCCGAGAAACTCGAGCTGCTGGCAGCTGACGAGCGCGACTTTGCGCTTTACACCGTCCTTCTCGTACTCGTTGTAGCGGAGCTTGCCCTCGATCATCACCTGCTTGCCTTTGAGCAGGTACTGCGACAACTTGAGAGCCCTGTCGCCCCACATTTCGATGTTGTGCCACTCGGTGGCCTCGTTGAGCTGGCCGTCCTTCCCTTTGTATTTCTCGGACGTTGCCATGGTGAACGACACTTTGACAGCACCGCTGTCGAAGGTCATGGTTTCGGCATCCTTGCCGATTCTTCCTATCAAAATGACTTTGTTCATAACGCTTATTCTTTGGTTTTCGATTCTTTGACTTTGATTACAATTGAAGCCTTCACTGTGCTCTCCTTAAGGCATTCGTCATAGACTTCCGGGTGACGCTCCTTCAGCAAGGCGCTGTCAACGCTCTTTCTCGTGTAGGCGTCCTTGAGGGTGATTTTCAGCAGGTCGGTGTCGTACGTCTTCACGTTGTGCTCTGCGAATACCTCGATCAGCGCAGCCTTCATCTCATCTTCCTTCCGTTTCATCTCCTTAAGTTGCGTTTCGAGGTTTGCGATGCATAGTTCAACGTCATACAGAGCGGCAAGCCGCGTGTCGGACATCGGAGACAAGTCGCCGGCGAACTCGGATTGGTCGAACAAAACACCGTTGCGCTCAGCGTCAAGAAGCTTCTCTGCTGCCTCCATCGGATAAGGCTCTATTTCGTACAGCTTGTGCTTCAGATCCTTGTTAATCCACAAAACGCGGTAGCCTGCGGGTTCGTAGCCGTTCTGCAGATAAAACAGATACCTGTAAACAGTCAGCTGCCATTTCCAGTACTCCAAATCCGGCTTGGTGCTGGTCTTGAAGTCGTAAATCACCGCATCGTCGCCAACCGCGTCGATAGGGGAGGCGAAGTCCATGCCGTCAGTAACGATGTACTCGCTTGCTGCGAATTTCAGGTCTCCGTAATTCTCCTTGAACACGCGGAAGATGTCGGTCGATGACTCGATGCCGAGGTTGATGTAGATTTCCATGTCGCTGTGGAAGTCGCTTCCGAAAGCGGCTCGGCGGCTCAGCACGCTTGCAGGGACACCGCTGTACTTGTCAGGGAACAAGTGCTTGGTTATTACACCGGTGATTCCTTTCAGCTGCTTGCCGTCAAGATGGTAGGTGTGCTCCTCCTCGTTGAAGACCACACGTGATTCCTTCAAATCGATTTTTGTCTTTTTCATATTACTATAATTTAAGTTCTGTCTGTTCATTGGGCAGCGGGATCTCAAGGTTGAACCATTCAAGCGCGAACCTGCGGCACCGTTCAAGGTATTCTTCGAACTCCACGGTCGTCATGTCGGTGGTGGTGTGCGGTATCCTGAGCGTCTCTCCGGTGGCCTCGTTGACCATCTCCCTCCAATTGCACTGCTGTTTGAGTATCTCGTGCATTTCGTCCTTGGATATAGGCTCGCCCCACTCGTCTGACAACGCGGATCGCAGCAGCTCGACGACAACTCCGTAATAGTAGTTGTTCTGCCACTGGCTTCTCCGCTTGCCCTCGACCACAACGCGCACCCTGACGCTCCTGTTCCTGATTTTCGAAATCTGGTTCAGAAACACCGGGCGGTCGTCGCCGTTGAGGACGAGCCTTCCTTCACCGTTGATTCTGCCACTTGCCTCTATAACTTTCATTGCGTGTTACGCTGCGTTTGTCGATGACTTGATTTTCTTGCCGACGTCGTTGCATACCTTGCGGAACGCTTTGTCGTTTGCGAACACGGGGTATTCATTGAACACGGTCTGCAGCTCATCAATGGTCTTGCACGATTGCAGACGGGCAACGCCTTCGTTGAACTTCGCCTGCATCTCCTCGGCTTCACGCTGCGCGGCCTCTGCTGCTTCAACTGATTCCGCGCTCGGAATGTCTTCGCCTGCGTAGATGTAATGCCCGAGACCGAACATCGCCATGTTCTTCACAAGGCACCTCATGATTGCCGTGTTGATATCGAACATCGTGGCAGCGACCACTTTCTTGACAATGTACTCTTGCTGCACGTTGCCGTACTTGTCCTTGTACAATCCAGTAGCAGGATCGAACTTTGCATACTTGAAATTCGGGTTCTTGACAAGGTATTCGTAGTCGACTGACTTCTGGGCCTTGTTGGCGCCGTCCATAACTGGCAGTCGCATGGTGAGCGTCTCGCCGTCAACAGTCAGCGATGTCTCGACAAGGTAGCCAAGCACTTCGTCATGCAGGTACGGCTTGCCGTCCCATTCCCTGACGGTGTATGTCGCATCGGGGAAATTCTCTTTCAGAATGCCCCATGCCCATGCCCATGACAGATACGTCAATTCAACACCGTTTCCGGATTTTTTCTTCTCGGTGTGCTCGTTGCAGTTGATAGCGGCAAGCACACTCCAGGTGGACCTCTTCACGGGCTGGTCCACAGCCGCCTTCTCGTTGGTTTTCTTTTCCATAATGTTTGATTTTTATCGGTGTAAAAATACAAAAAATATATAAAATGACAAAATTATTTTTCATTTTTATTTCGTTGATTTTTAACGTGTTAAGATTTCTTATAGAAAAAGGCGGATTCAAATCGGCTTTTTTTTCGGAAATTTTGGAGGCGTGAGTGCAAATAACGTCCTTAAAAAACAAAGCGGATTTACGAAATGACAAACCGAGTTTTTGTGAAACATGTAGTCATAATTTCACAACATTCTGATATACAAACTGTTGTTGCAAACTATTTTAACTTTCGGTTGTTGGTAAATCAAGGGTGGACGACGTTTGCAGCGCAATATAAATCGTATATTTGCAGATGTCAAAACTAAATGGATTATGGGAAAAGATGAAAAGAACAGGGCAAAGGAAGCCCTTGAGCTCATAATGAGCAGATATGGAATATCCGGGCAGCAGGAAATCGCGGACATGCTCGGTTTCAGCAACGCATACCTATCGCAGCTGGCGTCAGGAGCGGTGAAGATGTCGCGCAAGGCTGCGGCCAAGTTCGAGTCGCATTTCGGCATCAACCCGTCATGGCTCATTGGAGAGCCGGGGATGCCGTGGCTGTACAAAGACACCCCACCGAAAGCAGACGCGGTGGAGTTCGACAGGAGCGACCTCAAACTCAGGTACTCCAGACTGACAGCGGCGATAAAAGCGAAGTTCGGTTTGAAAACGGAACAGGAGATATGCTCGGTGCTTGCTGTGAACAACACCTACTTCTCGAACCTTCGGCAGGGAAGGGCAGGAATGAGACCGAACATAAAAAGGCAGCTTGAAATCATTTTCGGCGTGAATCCAGAGTTCATCGACGGCGAATCTGACGAGATTTTCATTCCCGGAACACCACAGAACGCCATATTCGGCAACAACAACGTGCAGAACAGCAGAGACGTGTCCATCAACGACTCGGCGCTGACCCGCAGGCTGATGGACGACAACGAAGATCTAAGACAGCAACTCGCCATCGCAAACGAACAGCTGGCAAACGTGAACGAGCAGTTGCGCAAGTCACAGGAGCATGTGAGCACGCTTCTTGCCATTCTGGAGAAAGGGGGAGCAAATGGCTGACACTGAACAGAACCCGCTCGACCTGAAAAAGATGAAATCGCTGTACGACTCCCTCGACGATAAGCAGGAGTTCATAGACAAGACAGGGCTAACGCGCTCCGCGCTGCTGGAGGCCATCAAAGGGAACACTTCGCCGACGGTGCGCACCCTGCAGATGTTCGCATCCTACTTCGGTCTCCGTTGCACAGACCTTTTCAAGGACAACCGTCCGTACTCATACGGTGGAAGACGCTACGCGAAGTGCCTGAAGCTGAAGGACTCGGTTGTCCTCTATAACGAATAGCAGCGCGACTCAGTTCTCGTCCATAGGAATCTCAAAACCGACGGAGACGACAACGCAACCCTTGTAGATGTCGCTGACAATAGAGACGGCCTCGTCGTGGCTGTGCGCCCTCACGCTGTCCTCGACAACGGTTCCATCATGCAACGTGATTCTGAAAATATATCTATCCATATCTACAACAGCATTGAATTGTACTTCATTCTGTCCTCTGCGGTGAACATTCCGACATAGTGGGCACCGACACTCCCTGACGTGTGGCCCATCATCTGCTCACAGAACCAGTCCGGCACCTTCTGACGGATCAGGACTGTCTTGTAGGAGTGCCGCGCCCATGTCATGGAGACCGAACCATCTATCCCGAGTTCTGCGCACACGGCCTTCATCCTGACACCGATGTTCTTTCCAATCTGCCCGACACGCTTGGCCTCCTTGTCGGGAGTGTCGCATCCATCAAGCGCGTCAGGGAACAGCAACGCGCCCTTCTTCTCCTCTATGCCCATCCTTTTCATCACCTCGCGCAGCCATTGCGTTATCGGGATGTAGATATAAACCCTGCCGCCAGTAGTGTCCTTGGTCTTCTGCCTGACAAACCGAAGCTCGGTTTTCCCGCTCTTCGCCCAGTAGTCGTCGAAACGCAGTTTCAATATGTCAACGAGATTAGCTCCGTTCGCGAAGTATGAGAACAGGAACATGTTCACCTCCTTGTCGCCTGCATATCCTTCGTACAGCCGCCTCATGTCCTCCTTGTCAAGATACCTTTCAGTGCGCGACACTCCGGCTGGTATGCGTACACTGTCGGAGCGGTACCGGCCTTGCGAAAACGGGTACTGCGAACGCTTCATGTACTCCTTGTAGATGCCGTAATTGAACACCGATCGGAGGTGGCGCAGGTATATTCCCTGCGTTGTGCCTGAAAGCCCTTCCTCTTCCATCTTCCTGCGGAATCCGTTGACAAACACCTTGTCAACAGCGTCAGCGTCCACAAGCCCGAAGTACTGTTCCAACTTCAGCAATACATATCTATATATATGCGCGGTCGTGCTCTTTCCGTCTGCTTCGAGGTTTGAGATGTACTCACGGAACACCCTGTTTATGGTTATGCCGTCAACGGGCTCTCCGGGTTGTCTGTACGCCACGATAGAGAATGTGCCGTCGTCAACTTCCCTCTTAACGGAGTTGTAGATGTGGTCGAAAAACCTCTCCCACTCCTTTCGCATTTCGTAAAGATCTCCTTTTCCAGATTTGGCAGCTTTCGAGAAGTCCGTCTCAGAACATTTGTCGCCGTGCTGGATATAACGCTGCCTGTAGTTGTGTGTCAGCCGCACGCACACCGGCCGCTTGCCGTCTTTAGGAGCGTGCCTCGGGTCAAGCATCAGCGCAAAGTGAACGCCGCAATAGACCCGATCAATCATTTTGGGTTGTTTCTTTTCCATTACGTTTTGACGGAATAAACAGGGAATAAATTTTAGCACCTGAATATTGCGCGGCAAAAATACAAAATAATACAAAACGTCACAAATCTACTTTGTTTGCAATGTATTGTATCAAGTCACACCGTTCGGAGAAAAACATAATGAAACGAAGTGTTGTTTACTCTTAATCAATGGGTCCAGGGTTCGAGCCCCTGAGGGGACACAAAAAGCGGTCATTTCGGCCGCTTTTTTTTATTCGGTTATGTCGTAAAAATTTCGCATATTTGCAGCCTGGTTTTTAGTGTCGAAAATAATTTAGAAAATCGTAATAAAATAACCTAAGTATGAACATTGTAGTTTGTATCAAACAAGTTCCTAACACGAACGAAATCAAGATCAATCCCGAAACCGGGACGTTGATCCGTGACGGCGTGCCCAGCATCATGAATCCCGATGACAAGGGCGGCCTTGAAATGGCGCTGCGCCTGAAAGACCAGTACGGCGCGAATGTCACCGTCATCACCATGGGTCCCCCGCAAGCCGACATCATGCTCCGCGAGGCTCTCGCCATGGGTGCCGACCGCGCCATCCTGCTCACCGACCGCAAGTTCGCCGGCGCCGACACGCTGGCCACTTCCTACGCCCTGGCCGGTGCGCTCAAGTCCCTCGACTATGACTTCATCATCGCGGGCCGTCAGGCCATCGACGGCGACACCGCGCAAGTGGCTCCCGAAATGGCCGAGCATCTCGGTCTGCCGCAAGTCTCCTACGTCATTGATCTTAAATACAACAATGGTCTCTGTACGGTGAAGAAGGAGACCGAAGAGGGCTATCAGATCCTCGAGGTGCCCGCGCCGTGCGTGCTCACCGTGCTGGCCACCGCCAACCAACCGCGCTACATGCGCGTGAAGGGCATCATGGAAGCTTTCGACAAGGATGTGGAGATCTGGACCGCCGACCAAATCGACGTGGATCCCGCCCGTCTCGGTCTGAAAGGCTCGCCCACGCGCGTGAAGAAGTCCTTCACCAAACCGCAGAAATCCCCCGGCCAGGTCTATGAGGTCGATGCCGAGGAAGCGGTGGGCATCATCATCAGCAAACTGAAAGAAAAATTCATCATTTAATCCCAAAACGACAGAAAAATGGAAAAATCCGATTATAAAAACGTATTTGTATTCGCTGAACAACGCGACGGCGTGATCCAATCTGTCGCGCTGGAACTGCTCGGCAAAGCCCATGAGCTCGCCGGCGTGCTGAACGAGAAGGTGGTGGCCGTCCTGCCCGGACACAACATCACCCGCCACGCCCAAATGCTCATCGAATATGGCGCAGACGAAGTCATCTGCATCGACGAGCCCGAATTGAAAGACTATCTCACAGAACAATATGCGCAGACCATCTGCCAGGTGGTGGACAAGTTCAAACCCAGCATCCTGATGATCGGTGCCACGACCATCGGCCGTGACCTCGGACCGCGTTTGGCCGCCCGACTCACCACCGGCCTCACCGCCGACTGCACGCGCCTCGAGATTTCCGAGGAGGGCGAGCTGATGATGACGCGTCCGGCTTTCGGCGGCAACCTGGTGGCCACCATCATGTGCC
>Ga0247611_10005164_pt1 | contig 17513 bp, 19 predicted proteins | sample 177DNAGHGhighgp2_FD_192422 | JGI IMG/M metagenome (GOLD analysis project Ga0247611, IMG submission 192422) | Sheep rumen microbial communities from Palmerston North, Manawatu-Wanganui, New Zealand - 1770 DNA GHGhigh gp2 | ecosystem: Host-associated > Mammals > Digestive system > Stomach > Rumen... | reverse complement strand
GTAAATCTCCGTGTACCGCCAACCGCACTCGATGGGGGTACACGGAGATTTACCGGGATGACGAGGGGGCTCGTTCGGGAAGCAAGAGATACAGGATGAGCAGGGCGGCGAAGGAGAGCATCAGGATTGAGAAGGAACGGATGCTGCTGCCACGGGTGAGCGCGGACGAGCTGCTGCAGGTGCTGCGGGCCGATGTGCTGGCCGACGTACCGAAGGACGGCAAGCCACACGCGGTGAGGATCTATACGCCTGAGATGTTCGAGTGGAAAGGGTTCTACTGGCTGAGCATCGCCTACCCTTGCAAGGACGAGGAGATGGAGGCGGTGAAGATTGAGGAATACCGGCTGGCGAACTCGGAAAGGGCAATGACGGAAAGGGCGAAGAAGGAGCTGGAGGGGCTTGCCAATTAAGAGTTAAGAATTAAGAATTAAGAGTTAAGATGTGTTGCCCTTGCGGGCAAGTAAGATGTAAGATGTAAGACGTGACTCGCACTCTGAAAATTCTAAATTCATACTTTTTACTCGCGTAGCGATACATCTAAATTCTAAACTCTAAATTCTTACTCGCGTAGCGATACATCTAAATTCTAAATTCTTAATTCTAAATTAAAAAAATGGCGAACATATATTTGAAGGTGCCGACGGCAGTGGCGCAGTGGTACAGGGGGAGGTACAGGACTCCGGCATTAGGAGAGATGGAGGCTGTGGAGCTGTCGGCCTATCAGGACGAGATGGCGATTATTTCCGCTGATATTATGCTGGTGCCGGAGAGGCAGATGGATCATACGCTCTGTTTTTCCGAAAGGATGTGGAGGAACATCTTGAACGGGAGACCACCGCAGGGTGGCAAGGCGCTGCTGAAACGGGATGCACAGGACTGGCCTACGATAGAGGAGGTGAATTTCCTGACGGACGCCGTGAAGACCAAGAAGAGCGACGGGTACGACTATCTTTGCATCGCGGCTCCGAAGCAGATTGTTCTTGACGGGCGGTATAGGTCGGTGACTACTTCCTATACGCTGACGCAGCCGGGCGCGAGCCAGTTGGCGAAGTGTATGCGCACGGAGTTCATCAGGGTGATGCTGCACGAGATTCTGGCTGAGATTGCGCTGAACGATAAGCGGGGCATCAAGCGGGATGTAATGTCGTGTATAGACAGGTTCTTCTACAGGAATAATATGTGCCTGGGGACGAACACGAAGGACAGGGACTCTATGCGACGCATGGCTACACGCTGGATGGGAGAAGCTCGGCTGCTGGGGCAGGACGTGAAGGATGAATACGTGCTGCACGTCTACGAGAAGGAGCAGGAGCAGCAACAGCGAATGGATGTTGACGTACTGATAGAAGAAGTGAAGAATGAAAAGAAACGTAAAAGCGCAAGTTAAGAAATAATAAAAGACACATAGAATTAACGTTTATTTAGTCATAAGGTGATTTAGTCTGAAAAAAAGATATTTTTTAACTTTTAATAAGATATGATTGACGCTTGTAGAGAGAAGATTTTGGACGACGTAGTGCGCGTGGATATGGTGCTGGCGTCGGAGTGTGAGTTTGATGTGCCTTGTCAGGTGTGCGTGACCACGATGGCGGGGACGAAGAGTGTCGGCGGGGAAACCGCCGACCGCGTGGGGGCGGCTTCGCTGTCGGTGGCTTATAATGTGCAGGACGGCGACGACGGGCTGATGGAGGATGCTCCGAAGCTGACGCGCACGCCGAAGACGACGGCGGCTGGGCTGGTGAACGCGCTGACATTGGAGGTGCCGATTGCGGGGGGCTTCGAGACGACGAGGAAGGCGGCAGAGCTGCTGCACAGGCAGGACTTCCATGTGGTGCTGACGACAGCTGACGGGACGCGATATTTGCTATATTCGCTGCCTGGGAGCTGTGAATGTATGCTGAAAGGCACGGATATTAACCAACAGGACACGCTGACGGCCTCGATGCAGTCGATGAGCCAGATGATACGGCTGACGGAGAGTGATGATAGTTTGTAACCATATATGTTTTTTATAGTTTTAGGTTTTACAGTTTTATGGTTTTAAATTAGGTAAACTCTGCCCAAGGCGTTGGGCTACTTTCGGCTTTCAAAGAATAAATCATTTTTTTACCATGTTTTAAAACGTTTCGACCGAGCGAAGCCCGTGAGGGTAGTAGCAAGGCAATTAACATTGTGATGGTATTTTTAATGCCAAGGCAGGCTGTCCGCGATGGATGGCCTGCCTTTTTTGTTTTCCTGGCCGAGGATGTTCAGGAAATGCGCGGAGCGGGTTTTCGGCGCGATGGAACCGCGTCGCACACTGAAAGCGGCAAAAGTGGTAGCTGATGGTGGCAGAGAATATCGACGCAGGGGAAACGCGTCGCACACGGGACGATAGAGACGGTTTTGCCCTAAAATGGGGCGAAATGGCGGTTTTTATATCCGTAACGGGGACGGGGGATGTGCGAATTTTGCGGGTACAAAAATTTTAATACGCACGAAAAGCGAAATCCCCATTATGAACGGAATACTGGAAATGATGACGGTCAACAAGTGGCTGATTGAGCCGACCTTCGGACTGAAGGCCATGCGGCTGCTCAACGCTATGGCGGCTGGTCATCTGCTGAACGAAAAGGAAAAGGTATATGGTGCCCGCTTCTACAGCATGACCGACGGGTCGTTTGCTGCCTACGCCGACGATGACGACGAGCGCGGCAGTGAGAAGAACATCAACGAGCCTTTTGTCAATGTGCTTTATCTGGAAGGGCCGCTGACCCGCGAGGGCGGTGCCTGCACCTACGGTTCGCGGCAGTTGCGCGACATGATGATGGAAGCCGCAGACACGGAGGGCTGTCTCGGGCATCTGCTCCTGATCAACGGTCCTGGAGGTGTATCAAACACGATTCCCGATTTTCTACAGGCTACGGACTATGCACGCTCCAAAGGTCAGCCAATCGTGGGGCGCATCGACGGCTATTGCGCTTCGGCGCATATCTGGGTGTCGGCCATGTGCGACGAGGTGTATTACAACAGTCCCACCGACCAGATAGGAAGCGTGGGCATCTATTGGGCCAACATTCTGAACAAGGACGGCGACATCGACCCTGAGACGGGCGGCAAGTGGCACATCGTGTATGACCCCGAAAGCTACGACAAGAACCGGTTTGTGCGTGACCTCGCAGAGAACGACGACGACACGCTCATCAAGGAAGAGCTGATTAAGGACGGCGAGGCGTTCCGCAACTACATCAAGAGCCGCAGGCCAAACGTGAAGGACGAGCACCTGCACGGGAAGATGTTCGACGCAAAGGACGTGGAGGGCATTTTTGTTGTCGGTCAGGCTACGATGCAGGAAACGTTCGAGCGCATCGTGGAACTGAAAGGGGCGAGGACGGCTGACAAGGGCGGCGGCAGAGCCACCGCAAACAGGACGGGCAGCAAGGCCGAAGCCGACGAGACGGGCAGCGGGCGCATGGCCGCCGGCGCAGCGAAGGAGAACATTTTGTCTAACCATAATAACAGCATCAACATGAAAGATCAATTCCCAGCACTTTTTGCAGCCCTCGAAGTTGAGGAGATGCAGATGCAGGAGGGCGGCGCCTTCGTGAACACGGAGCTGCTTGCCAACCTGAACACGAAAATCGGGACGCTGCAGGAGATTGCCAGCAATCACGAGCAGCAGATTGCCGACCTGAACGCCGAACACGCTTCGGCAGTGGAGAAACTGAATGCAGAACACGCACAGGCCATTGAGAAAATCAATGCTGAGCATGCTACCGCTATTGAGGAAAAGGACAACGCCATCGCTGCCTTGGAGCAGGAGAAGGATGGTCTGCAAAGACTTCTGATAGCGAAAGACGAAGCAATCACCGCTGCACAGAAAGAAAGAGAGGCCGATAAGGCTCAGATTGAGCAGCTTACCGCCGACGTGGACGGATCCAAGGCTTCGCTGACCACCGCAGAGCAGACGATTGCCGAGCGCGACCAGCAGATTAGCGACCTGAACGCCCAGATTGCGGAGATGCAGAACGAGCCGGGCAATCAGCCCGCAGCAGGGGCAGCACCAGCCAACAATGGCGGCGGGGCAGAAGCACCTGGCGTGGCCGTGAACCAGTACGTGTACGACCCGAACCTCTCCTACGAGGATAACGGCAAGGCCGAAAAGGCTTGGAACGAGGCCCACGGTAAGTAACCATAGTGCCCTTCGGTTTTCCGCAGGGCCATGCCGCCACTCCCGTTGAACACATTGCTGTGCCACAGCAATCATCCAACACCAACACAGAAACTAAACTTTTTAATTATTCACCAACACAAAAACATTTACAATTATGGCAGAAAATTATGTTTTCGTAGGATTGGACAATGTGAAAACCGTGGTCAGCAAGCTGGCTCCGAACATCGTCCTCGGCCCCGCATACTCTATGCGTGGTGATTTGGACCGCCTCGGCATTGCCGTCGAGACAGGCGCCCAGAACATCTTGAAGTTCACCGTATTCAACGGCAAGGGTGGCGAGACCCGCCGCAAGGTCGTCGGTGACGTCAAGGAAGTAAAGCTCGGATATTTCTTCGAGCGTGAAATCAAGACAGAGATTTGTATTCACCGTGTAAGGTGTACGAAGGATGCCTTCAAGGAAAAACCCGCCAACTTCCAGATTGACGGCGGTGCAGCTCCGACGTTCCCCAACATCGAGTTGTTCGTCAACGAGCAGCATAAGGTGTTCTCGAAGGACGTGTTCAACTGCGTGGCCAACGGTAAGCGCACCGAGGAAGGCACGAAGCTCGGTATGTTCGACGGTCTGAACGAGTGCATCTCGAAGGACATCAACGCTGGTATCGTGAACCAGGCCGCCATGAACCTCGTTCCCACTGGCGCTTTCGACGCTCCACAGGGCGAGGGCGACTCTGCCGCTTACGACGAGTACGTGAAGTGGGAGCAGGGATGGAACCCAGATCTGCAGGAAGAGGAAGTGTATGTTTACCTGCCTGTTGACATCGCTCTGGCCATCAAGGATGCCTACGAGCAGAAGCACCGCAGCCATCAGGCCGCTGTGACGCTGGCAAACGGCAACTTCACCCTGCCCGCTCATCCCAACCGCGTGTTCTGTCCTTGGAACCGTCTGAAGGGTACACGCATCTTTGCAACGCTGAAGAACAACATTGTCCTGGCAGTAGGCAATACCTCTGAGGACGCTGTTGTCGATGTAGAAAAAGACCCATCGCACGATACTACTGAGTTTGTGATGCAGATCCAGTCGCCCTTCGGCGTTGGCATCAAGGATCCCAGCAGCCGTGCATTCGTCACCAACGGCGGCGTGACAGAGGACGTGTTCTTCAGCGGCGACTACACCTCCGACGGTGTGTTCGTGACCTCTAACGACACCGCCCTTGGCACCGTGGCTATCACCAACGGCGCAACGCCCGTGGAGAGCGGCTCCGAGATTGTGAAGGGTACTACCCTCACGCTGACCGCTACACCTGCTCAGGGTGCTGAGTTCGTGAAGTGGTCTGACGGCCAGACGACGACGACCATCAACATCGTCACCACCGGCGATCCGATGTACTACACCGCCATCTTTAAGAGTACCGCAAGCTCGTCGAGCGAGTAATCTCTGACACGAAAGGGGTTTAGGGGGGCCAAGCGCTTCATGTCGCCCGCCCATGCCTCCCTCCCCTTTAACAAAAAAAACCAACACAAGAACTAATTAAACAATAGAAAGGAATAAGATTATGCCACAGAATTGCCCAACACTGAGCCACTACAGCGCAGCCGACGAGTGCTTGGAGAACCTTGCAGGTCTCGGCGAAGTAGCGTACATCGGTCTTCGCAGCTCGCTGAAATCTGACGCACTGGTAGCCACCGGCGACACCTACGCCATGTCGGCAAGCCCCTTTAAGGACGGTGCCCCCAAACTGTTCAAGCTCGACCTGAAGGAAGAGAGCCAGAAGGTCGCAAGCGAGAGCCAGGGTAAGCGCAAGGGCTTCAACATCACTGGTACGATGGTGTTTGATGCCGTTAATGCACGAGTTGCCGAGTTGGCACGCGGTCTGAACAACCTCGACTGGTTTGCCATCTTCCCCGACGGAGAGGAAGCCCAGATTCTCTACGACCCCTACAAGAAGATTCGCATCGACAGCGGCGGTCTGACAACCGACACGGGTGCTGCCGCAGGCGACGATCGCATCACGACCGTGAACTTCATTCTCGGCCCCGTGAAGTACCCCAACCTGTTCGTCACGCTGCCCAGCAACACCTCTTGGGACGACCTGCTCGACACGAGCGACGATTCCGAGTAATCATTTTCTCAACCAACACAAAAACTAACCTTTTAATTATTACGATTATGGAATTAACAGCAAACGATTTGGCTCTTTTGAAGTCAATGAACGAGGGAGGAATGACTCCTTACGAGAGCGTGAAGCTGGACTACATGGCCGCTAAGAGCCATACGGGTGGCGTGGCCATCGCGGGCCTCGTGACTGGCGTGGTAGGTACGGCCATCGGCGTGGGTGCCTGGCTGTTCGGAGGCATGCAGGCATCGGCCAAGGGCAAGGAGGCCAAGGAGGCTGCTATCGCCGCCAAGGAGATTGCCGCTGCCAAGTTCGATGCCGTGGGCACGCAGCTTGCGCAGCTGACCAACCTGTTTGCTGCCGAGCGTCAGGAGCGCATCGAGGGCGACAAGACGCTGAGCATCAGCATCAACGACACCGTGAGTGGTCAGCAGTCTGGTCAGCTCACCGCCTCGCAGATTGCACAGCTGGAGCAGTCGCAGCAGTTGCAGCTCGGCCTGATGACTGGCAAATACAGCGAGAACCCGACCAAGGTGCAGATTTATTCTGCTCCACAGCCTTGTGGATGCCCTGGCTGTCAGGGATAAGCACAGACGGTAAGGGCGGCTGGCGGCTCACTGGTTGCGGCAATGTCACAACATACGGGACGGGCAGCCGCCCTCTCTTTTTCAAACCTTTAATCACGGCAAATGAAATGGTTCACCAACAAACAAAAGCAACTCGAAATGATACAAGCGATACGGCCTACCTCTAAGGCGACGCTGAAGATGCAGTGCCTGATGGTGTGCAAGGGCGATATTGACGAAGCCAACAAGCTCTATGACTACTTCGCCAAGGACATGCCCGAACTACCTGACTATGACCCCGTGCAGCCGACGTGGATGGATAACACGAAGCAGACGGCTAACGGTATCATGGCTTGGATAGGTGAGAACAAGGACACGCTGGCACAGGTCTATGAGTTCTTTCGAGGCGCCATTCAGAACAGGGCGCTGCCTCCGATTACGCCGGAGGCGCCAGCAGCGGAACCGCTGCCACCGATTAACTGAGATTCGGTCACGGTTTGACACGGTTTTACACGTTTTTTTTTGACAACGAATTGAACGAATTTTACACGGCAAAAATATGAATGTATATCCTATTACAGTAAAGATTTACGCTGATAGCGAACAGGAGGCTCAAATGGCGCAACAGGCGCTCGGTCAGTTTGTGAACGACATGGGGGCTATGGGCATCCCTGTTACGGGGAATAAGATTGCGGCGGCTGTTCCAAAGTGGAAGCAGAACGCGATTGTAAAGGCAAAGATTATCGAGCACTTTAAATAAGAACGGCTATGGTACAGGGAAAGATACAAGAAGCGCCGGCACAGCCGACGCCTACGGAGAACGGAGGGGCGCAGGCGCAACCGCAGCAGCCGACACCGCAGCAACCGCAGGCGCGGCCTTGTCCGCAGGACTGCCGGATGTGCGGGATTAATCAGCAGGTGTTCTGCGCGACGAAGATGCTGTTTGACCTCAGTCGGAGGCAGCAGGTTTTGGAAATGGCGGTTGGAGAGATAACGAAAGCACTGATAGATATTCGGGCACAGTTGCAGAAGAAGGGCGAAGCTACAGAGCTTTCCATTCCATTTGCGGGAGAGTGACTATTTCTCGCGGGAGAACCGCGAGACGCGACCGAAAAGAAAAAAGACGCGAGACGCGACAGAAAGGCACGATCGAACACAAAAGCAACCATACAGCGCAAGAGGAGGACGGTGCAGAGAATAGGTCCTCGCAGAAATAAACCAACAAAAACCAAACAATTATGGCTTGTAATCAGAATGGGAAGACTTACTTCAACAGTCTGACCCCGTACCCAGGAGGCACCGATGCCTCCACGACGTACATGCTGGATGCCACGCACTACACGTGCGGCAACCGCCAGATGTGTGTCTCTGCCGACGGATTCCCGCTGGCAAGTAATTTCGACGTACAGGTGCTCGGCGTGCCCCGCCCGCTCGGCAGCGAGTATTGCTGCGACGTGCGCTGCATCTGCGACCTCACCTACCAGCAGGTCTATCGCTGCGGCAATGGCTGTCCTAACAGCTGCCTGCAGACGGAGAAGGTCATCGTCACGAAGTGCATCCCCTGCCCGTCGGTCGATGTGCCCATCGTCACTGCCGTCGGCGTGAGTGCTTCGCCCGTGGGAACATCCTGCGGATGTCCGTCAACTAACGTCTGCGAGGTAGAGTTCGCCTTCACCGTCGCCACAGGCGCATAACATCGACTATGGACTGGAGGGATATTGCAGCAATCGTGTTTGTCTGCACGGCAGTCAACCACCTCGGACTGATAGCGGCCATCGAGCGAATCGTCAAGCACTCCTTGCCCGTCATCAACTGCCCGAAATGCTTCACTTGCTGGAGCGTGATGATTTACGGAATGGCCACCATTCCCTACTCGTCATTGCAGAGTGTTGCCATTGCCATTCCTCGCTTGCTTGCAATATCCCTCCTTTGCTCTTACCTTGCCATTTGGCTTGAACTACTCATGTACGCTATCGACACATTATATAATAGAATATATGGCACAATCGAAAACAACAACCAAAAAGAAACCGACGACGAAGACTAAGCGAGAAGCCGCCGTTCCCGATGCGTCAGCGTCGGAACAAACAAAGCGCAAGCCAATAGCCGCCCGCCGCGTCCACGTACACTACACTCCTCGCATCCCGATAGCCCGATGCCCTGGTTGCTAATTCAGAAAATAAGAAGCAAAATTGTCGTCTTTCGCTTATTTCCGCAGAAATCCTGCAAATAAGACGGTTTGAACAGACTTAAAATATCATTTAAAAAAAACAAGATGAACTCAGCAGAATTAAAAGACCGCTACACGGGGCTGTATGACTACATGGCCAACAGTCGCGACCCGAAGAATATGAAGGCCTTCGGGCGCGTGATGACGGAAATGATGGAATGGCTCATCGCCAATAAGACGGACGTGGCCGAGGAGATGATTGACAAGCTGGAGGCAATCAAGTGGCAGCAGTATCTCACACCGAAAGAGGCCGAGAAGATTGTCTCAGGCATGGATCCGAAAGCACCGTGGAGCCGCGATACTTGGAAGGGCGCGATGGAAGGTTTCGGGCTGCCGTTGGAGGATGCTCCTTATTATAACCGCTGCGCCCTTTGGGTGGAGATGAACAAGATGTACTCGGACTTTGGAGACGAGATAGCAGGGCTGCTTGGGAGGCCGCTTGTGGCTAATGACAAGGATATTATCAGTGCTTGCTACAAGATGGCGCTGAAGACGCTGCGAGACAAGGACGGGGTGTATAACATCAGGGAGTATTTTCATGTATAAGGTTGCTGCGGCACAGCAACATACTGGATAGGAGCCATGACCTCGGAGGAATATCTGACACTGAAAGCCCTGATGCAGCAGAACCAGCGACACCTGCTCACCAACCAGCGGCACTTGGAGCGGCTGGTGAAGCACGCGGAAAAGGATAGGTGGTATGTAGCTTTTGGTAGCGACGTGGCGGCCAACGTGCTGACGACTTCAGGCTTCTGGCTACTGCAAAAACTTCTTGCGAAAAGATAAACCGTTCAATTTTGCCGTGGAATGGTGGGCGGGCATCCTGACACGCTTAGGGTGTCCGCTTTTCTCTTAACAATGGGCTAAATTTGCACAACAACATAAAGACTGAACAATAATGGCTAATAAAAGACTTAACAAGAAGAAACAGGCTGCTGGAAGCACGCCGATGCAGGCCGATGCCGCCTATAACCCCATCGTCACTGTGCAGGGGTATAAGCAGTTCCATGAGCAGGCCGAGCGGTTGCGCAACATGGGGATGGTGGAGATGCCGGATTCCTTTGGTGCTGGCAGCGGTCGCGGAGGGGATAAAGGCATTGACTACGGCGACTTTATCAACGCGAAGTTAGAATGCGAGGCCAGTGCTGGCAAGGCGGGGAAAGGAGAACTGCCGTTGCTACACGTGACGAGCGGGTATGCTCAGCCAGTTACGGCTGAGAACGGACACAAGGGAAACTACATCACCTGGGGAGCGGGGAACAGGTTGCCTAACGTGGTGTCGCTGCTGTGCTCGCTTTCGCCCTATACTGCCGCTGCGCTGAAGTTCAATATCGACCTGATTACGGGTATGGGGCCGAAGCCGATGTACCAGTACTCGCAGTATGTGGGCGGGAACCTGCTGAACAAGCAAATCAGCTATGAGTATGCGGGAACGCTGCTGAAGGGGTGGAAGATTGACTTGCTGCGGCAGATTAATGAGATACCCAAGGCTGACGCCTCGGGAGTGGTGGCTGACGCTGCGGGGATGGTGACTACTAATGACAGGGTGCTGGGGGGGGCTTCCAATGAGGAGGTTTCGGAATACGAGAAGGCACTGCGGGAACGGCTGGCCGAGATAGGGGCCGACCTTGCCACATGGGAGCAGACGATGAAGGAACTCAACGGCGACCCGGAATCAGACAACCCGGCAGAAAAGGTGGGATTCCTCGGGAGGAACAACCTTTTGCAGACGTTCCAGCAGCTCTATTCCGACATGCTGCAATATAATATCTGCTACCCAGAAATAGAACTGCAGCAGACGTACATTGACCCCACGACGGGGCAGGAGGTAAAGTCATCGAAATGGACCCCGAAGGCGGTGGGAATCAAGTACCGCAACGCCAAGACGGTGAGACTGGAGCAGATGTCTAACAACAAAATAGAACACGTTTATGTATCGAACCAATGGCTTTCGTCGCCCGAACAGACCATCCCGACGCAGGACGGTGATTTTAAGATTGATGCCCTGCCAGCACTCAATCCGCAGTGCCCGTCGGCAGACCTGGAGCGGATTGCACGAGACACCCGAACCGCTAATACCCCAAAGAAGCGCAGACCTACTCATGTAGCCTTGCCCGTGAGATATAATGAGTACGGGAATCCTTACTATCCGATTCCTGCTTGGTACTCGGTGTTCTCGGGTGATGTATATACCTACGCCTCCATTCTGATTAGCGACCGCAACAAGCGGAGGCAGAATGCTAATGTCATTGGAAGGATTATTTATCTGAACAACGAGTATGTGGAGAGGCTGTATTTTCAGGCCAAGGCAGATACAAAGGAGGCCAAACTGGAAGTATTCAATACCCTTCGCAATCAGATTAATTCCTTCCTGGAAGATAGGGACAACACGGGTAAGCCGCTTGTGGCCTATACTTTCCTTGGCTCAGACGGCAAGGTGTATAAGTCGTGGGAAATCATCGAGCTGGAAGAGAACAATAAATCGACCGCCGAAGCCAACAAGGAGGAGCTGGCTGAGATTTCGAGCATCATCCTCTTCGCTTGGGGGGTCGATTCTCAGCTTATCGGCAACACGCCAGGCACGACTACCCGTAGCGGGGGGACGGATCTGCGAGAGCGGTATCTTTTGAAACAGGTGAACATGTCGCTCATGCAGCAACTGGTGCTGAACGTAATGGATGTCTTCACTACCCGCAACCACTGGGACTCGCATCTGACGTGGAAGATTCAGCGGGAGGTGCTGACCACACTTGATAATAGCAAGACAGGAATAACCAACGCAGAAAACAACGTATAGCTATGATTATTACAACAATAGAAGAGCTTCGGCTCGCCAGTCCTGCCCACGCCATCGACAGCATCGACGGGCTTGTGGGCTTTATTGATAACAGTGAGCATGACTTCCTGGAAGACAAGCTCGGCACGCCGCTCTACGAGGCCCTGTGCCGATGGTACGACGAGAACAGGATGGCACGATTGACCGTCGCCGACTATCAGACGGGGTATTGGAACCGCCTGCTGCTGATGGCGCAGCGGGTGGTGGCCTTCGATGCGCTCGGTCGATACGCCGGGGTGCAGGGCGTTTCGCTGAATAACGCGGGGATTAATCAGATGGTGGCTGAGGACTATCCGAAGGCTGACAGGAACACCGTCAGCGACTATCAGGCTACCTGCAATAAGGAGGCGCACACATCGCTGAACTTGATGCTTCGGCAGCTGGAACAGTGGTGCAAGGGGACGGAGCCTCCGTCGGGAGAACCGACGGGCGCGACCGATGAATACTCGGACGAGCAGACGGAGATAGCCGGGCTGTGGAAGAAGAGCAGATACTACTATCTTGCGGCGGGGCTGATAATCCCTTCGTGTGAGACGATGCAGGCGTATCTCGATATTTCTGAAAGCAGGGAGAAGTTCATTCGGATGCTGCCGGAACTGCTGTTTATACAGGAGGAGATTATCGGGAACAGCATCGGGGAAGAAATGCTGAAGGCGGTCGTTGACTTCGCTCGGGACGGGAAGGTGCCGGGTGGGGCGGTGGCTATGCCAGGCAACTTGCCCGACGGGGGAACCGTCGGGAGCGACCGGACGAATGATTTTGGCGTCGGGAGCGACCGGGTGGCTGTGCTGACGGAGGCGACGATGGGGCGGTTACTGCACAAGCTGAGGAAAGTGATGGTGGCGCTGCTGGTAGGAAGAACGGCGGTGCTGAAATTCAGCAAGGAACAGAAGGTGCAGGCACACGACGACGGAGTGAGGATGCTACAGAACGTGATGGAATACCTGCGGACACTCGCCGCTGCCTCAGAAGAGCGCAAGGAGAGTCCCATCGTTGACGCGGCGGGCACGGGAGCTGGAGCATCGGCAAAACCGATGCCTACAGAGAGCGTAGGGATACATGCGCAAGGGGGGTGTGGCAGGCAGGCCGCTTGCTGGACGCCACCCCTGCTGTAATGTCCGATTGTTTAATATGGAAGAACTATTTTTGCCAAAAACAAAAGAACGATGAACAACATCTTGAACGAAATATGGCCCTACCTGCTCACCGCAGCCGTGCCGACGATAGGCTTATATATCGGCTATATCCATCAGCTCCGCATGAAGATGGCCGTAGTAGAGAACACTCTGCAGACCTTGCAGACCAATCAAGACAATATGCAGAAGCGTATGGATCACCACTCACAGAAGCAAGACGAAATACTCAATGCTATCTCGTCGCTGAAAATTGAAATCGTGAAGCAGCTCGCAGCCACGGAGAAACATATCAACGCCATCACCACCGAACAGGCCGTCATTGCTGCCGACGTAAAGAACATCAACCATACATTATCTATAATAGAGAAGGGATGAAACTGATAGATACTTTAAAGAGCCGCTGGCGCAACGCCATGCCGCGTTTCTTCCGCAACATCTGTTGGACGGGTACGCTCATCAGCGGTACGGCCATTACCGTCAACACTGCCATCACAGCAGGCGGCGGCACACCGCACGAATGGTGGAGCAACGCTTTTCCTTATCTTGTCGGTATGCCGGCTGGTATGGCCTTCGTGGCCAAATTTACGCAGCAGTACAGCGGCCAGCCCATTGACTACGACAAACAGCGGGTGGCAGAGCGCACGGGCCTCACTATCCTCGACCGTGACATCGACACCCTCGACGACAAGTCGGAACCACGAGAAATCGAACAATACGACGACCGACCAAACGCATAAAAGTTTCATAGTTTTATTTACGGTTAGTAGTAACTATTTGTTTTAGTAGATTGTTTTTTAAGTTTAAAGGTTTTTCTCTGGCGAGGCCACCGTGACGGTTCCCTCGCTTTTTCTTAAAAAATCTTGGCGATATGGAAATAGACATAGATTATGTAGTACCAATGGTTTTTCCCGACGACCTGAAATGGCGGCACGACTATCTGACCGTCACGGGATGCTTCCGCGACGATGGCAGCGCGGTGGCCAGCCAGAGGTATCGGTCGTGGGGGACGGAGGAACTGCTCATCAGGTGCATCAGGAAGAACCTGCCGTGGGTGAGAACGATTTATATTATACTGGCGAGGGAGAGTCAGGTGCAGCCGTGGATGGAGGAAATGGTTGCAGCAAAACAGCAACATACAGAAAAGCCGAGTGTAAAGGTGGTTTACCATAAGGAAATGATGCCGAAGGAGGTGCTGCCGACGTTCAACAGCAGGGCGATTGAGATGTATTTGCATCGGATTCCGGGGCTGAGCGAGTACTTCCTTTATGGGAACGACGACATGTTCCCGATAGGGGGAATGGGGGTGGATGATTTCTTTAGAGCAGCGGCAAAACCGCTGCCTACACGGAACGGTATGCTGCCTTGCCTGCACTATACCAAGAAGGCTTTTAATCCTGCCAATGCCTTTCACTTGGCGTGTATGAACGGGCTGAACTTCGTGGCCTCGCAGTTCGGACAGCGGTTTGAGGATTACTGGCTGCGCGTGGGGCATAACGTGGTGCCGATGGTTCGTAGTACGTGCGAGATGTTCTGGGAGCGGTGGCCGAAGAAGATGCAGGAGAGCGTGACGAAGTTTCGCTTGCCGCAGAACTACAACCAGTATATCTACTCTTGGTGGCAGATACTTTCGGGGCAGTACGTTGAGTATCGGGCTCCGCGATGCTATGTGAGCGTTGGTGGCGGCGTGGAGAAGATACGCGAGGCCATCCGCACCGCTGACGGCCTGCTGTGCATCAACGACAATAACTCCGTGAATGATATTACTAACCTTGCTGCCACCATCCGCAGCGAAATACAGAAACGATTATGAAGACAGCACTTGTAGCCATTGGGCGTAGGGAGAATGACTATGCTCGCGAGTGGGTGGAGCATCACCTTGCGCTTGGTTTTGACCATATTTATATATATGATAACAACCACGACGGGGAGGAAATGTTTATTGAGGTACTCATGGACTATGTGGAGCAGGGACACGTCACCATCATTGACTATCGGAATATAGAGAAGGCGCAGCGAGCGGCGTATAATGATGCCTATCAAAAGTTGGCAGGGAAATATGACTGGCTGGCGTTCTTTGATTTCGACGAGTTCCTGTGCCCTCCCGCCGCTGACGCGCCTGGAGGGGTGGCTGGCTTCCTTGCTGCCATACCGCAGGAGTACCAAGCCGTGATGATACCGTGGGTGATGATGACGGACGGCGGGATGGTGAGGAACGATGGGAGGCCACTGATAGAGCGGTTTACGGAGAGCACTGCCAATGGGGGCGGACAGGGGAAGTGTATCGTGAGGGGCGGCATTGCGGGGCTTCGGTTTACGAAGAGTGTGCATGTGCCTTACGAGCCGGTGCTGCGCTGCTGCACTCCCAAGGGCGATCCGACGGTGCAGAAACGACAACAACCGCAGGACACCTCAGTGGCCTATCTGAAGCATTTCTCCACCAAGACCATCGAGGAATGGCTGACAAACAAATGGCAGAAAGGGGCGGCGGGGATTACCTACGGCACCTTCCGCGAGAAGTATCAGAACTACTTCTTCACCATCAACGAGCGCACGCCGGAGAAAGAGGCATTTATCAACGACTACCTTAAAACCTACAAATGATATGAACAACAGCATCGCCCTTTGCGCCATTGGCCGACGCGAGAACCAGTACGCGCCAGAGTGGGTCGCGCACCACCTTGCCCTCGGCTTCGGCCACATTTATATATATGACAACAACCACGACGGAGAAGATCGTTTTGAGGACGTGCTCGGCGATTTTGTCGCTCCCGTCCCGTCCGTTGCAGGCGATTCCATCACCGCACCACCCGTCACTATCATCGACTGGCGCAACCGCGAGGGCGAAACTACTCAGCGTGACGCCTACAACGACTGTTACGACCGCTTTGGCCAGAAGCACGCATGGATGGCGTTCTTTGATTTCGATGAGTTCCTGTGTTTTTCGGAATGTCGAAATAACGATATGTCGAAATATCGAAATAATGAAAGCCCGCTTCAAGCCTTCCTGCGGGACAAAACCGCCTACAACTGCGTGCTGGTGAACTGGCTAACCATGACCGACAGCGGCCTTATCCACAACGACCGCCGCCCGCTGATGGAGCGCTTCACCGAACCGATGCCAATCGACAAAAAAGGCATTGCAGGTGACTTCCCCGAAAACAACCACGTCAAGTGCATTGTGCGCGGCGGCATCCACGGCCTCGCTTTCCTGCGCAATCCCCACGTCCCCACCACGCCGACCCTCCGTTGCTGCAACGCCAACAGCGACCCCGTCCGACAGAAATCCCGCATCCCCTACACCCACGACGTCGCCTGCCTGAAGCATTTTACCACCAAGACTATCGAAGAATTTCTCACCAACAAGATGCAGAAGGGAACGCCTGACCGCACCTACGAAGAGGCAATGGCGGCGTTCAAGGACTATTTCTTTAAGATCAACGACCGCACCCCCGAAAAAGAAGCCTTTATCCGCGAATGGAATACCCGTCCTGGCCACGTCGGCGCCCTCGCCCTCGGTCGCCTTGGCAACCAGATGTTCATCGCCTGTGCCGCACGTAAGTTCGCCAGCGAGACAGGCCGCGAATACGTCGGTCTTGTCTATAACGACCACAGCAAGAAACCCCGCTCATGGGACTACCCGCCGCAGCAGTTCCAGTCCGTCATGCGCAACGAAACCTACATGGAGCCCGCCGCCGTCCAAAACTACCACCGCATGTCGCAAGGCCGCTACATCAGCAACGGTTTCCCTGCCGACCTCCCCCACCGCGACATCCTGCTCAACGACTACTTCCAGGACACCCGCTGCATCGACCGCGACGAAGCCCTCCGTCTCTTCGCCCCACAGACCGAAGTCCTTGCCGCTATCCACCGTCTCTACGGCGACCTGAGCGATTACGTCTGCGTCAACGTCCGCCGTGGCGACTACATCGACCACCAGCGTTTCGGCTTCCGCGTTCTCACCGCCACCGAGATACAGGAAATGCTCGACCTCTATTTCCCGACGGAAGACTATCCCCGCGTGCTCTTCGTCAGCGACGATATGGCGTGGTGCAGGCAGAACTTCAAGGGCGAGCGTTTTGTCTTCGCTGACCGACACGCTGCCACTGTGCCAGGCGCGTCAGTGTCGGGTCTATGGAAACCCTCCATCGACCTCTATCTGCAAACCCTCTGCAAAGGAAACATTATCAGCAACAGCAGCTTTTCGTGGTGGGGAGCCTATCTGAACAGAAAGGCTGAAAAAGTGGTTGCTCCCTGGCCGTGGTTCACCAGTCCCAAGAAGCCTGCAATGACCCACCTGCTGCCCGAAGGATGGATAAAGTACCAATCAGACGACTACACCATCTGGCAGACATACCACAACGACGCTCTGCTGGCCGAGTACAATCTGAAAGAGGACGAGCACCACCGCCTCTTTGCCGTGCATAAGGACGCACCTCTCGAAAACATCAACTACCTCAATCCCTGCTGGAGCGAGCTCA
>Ga0247611_10005163_pt1 | contig 17520 bp, 10 predicted proteins | sample 177DNAGHGhighgp2_FD_192422 | JGI IMG/M metagenome (GOLD analysis project Ga0247611, IMG submission 192422) | Sheep rumen microbial communities from Palmerston North, Manawatu-Wanganui, New Zealand - 1770 DNA GHGhigh gp2 | ecosystem: Host-associated > Mammals > Digestive system > Stomach > Rumen... | reverse complement strand
CCGCAGAATCGTTCAATTCCAAAATCAAAAGTTTTAGAGGCACTCTCAGGGGAGTCATTGATGAAAAATTCTTCCTTTTCAGACTCACTAGGATTTACGCCTGCCCCCACTAATTTTCCGCTGAGCCCTGATCACTTCATCACCTCGATGATGGCTTTGCCCAGGTGGTCAACAATGTCTGAAGCCACCATGCCGTAAGTGCCGTGAACCTGTGCCGCCAGGTCGCCTGCCAAGCCGTGCAGATACACGCCCAGCACCACCGACCAGTCGGCTGGATAGTTCTGCGCAATGAGGGCGGCAATGACACCGGTCAACACGTCACCGCTGCCCGGAGTTGCCATGCCGGCATTGCCGCTGCTGTTGACATAGATCTTGCTGTCGGGACGCACGGTCAACGTGTAGTGCCCCTTCAACACGATGGTGATGTTGTAGAGCTTGGACACGTCAATGGCCTTCTTGAGACGCTCCTCATCGGTATTGTGCTCGCCAAAGAGGCGGTCAAACTCAATCGCATGGGGCGTGATAATCGAGCGCGGAGGAATGCTGCGCAACAGCATGGGGCGACGTGAGATGCAGTTGAGCGCATCAGCATCCAGCAGGCAGGGGCGCTTGAAGTTCATGATGAACTGGTGGACGGCCTCGAGTGTTTCATCGTTATAGCCGATGCCAGGGCCCAGGGCCACCACACTGTAGGTGTGGCGCATGTCAATCGACGAGGTCATGATCTCGTTGCGGTCGGGCTCAAACAGTGCCTCGGGGACAGCAGTCTGGAGCACCTGGTAGCCGCAGCGCGGGGCATGAACAGTCACCAGTCCGGCACCAGTGCGCAAGGCACCGCGGGCTGCCAGCACAGCAGCGCCCATCATGCCATAGCTGCCGGCAATGAGCAGCACAGTGCCGTGGTCATACTTGTTGCTGAAAGGGTTGCGCGGGTGCATCAGCTCATGTACGTCATCCCGCTCAATCAGGTAGTAATCGGTGGGCGTGATGGCTACGCTCTCTGGATCCAACTCGATGTCTAGCACCTTGCACTCGCCAACAAACTCGGCATTCTCGGCAAAGTAAAAGGCCAGCCGCTTGCTGTGATAGGTCAGCGTCAAGTTGGCATGGATGATGTTACGGCGGTCGTTTCCCATGTTCCACTCGCCAAACATGCCCGAGGGAATATCGATGGAAACGACATAGGCCCCACTGGAGTTGATGTACTGCACCAGAGCGGTATAGCCCCCCTTGAGCGGAGTGCGCAGGCCGTTGCCGAACAGTCCGTCAACCACCACGTCGTTCTCGTCAAGCGCCGGGGGCGTGAAATTCTGAATGACCTCGATGAAGTCCACATCATCATCGCCAATGGTCTCCAGATAGCGGTCACGGTTGGCCAGGCAGCAGGGGGAGAGCTGGGCCGACCTGATGTTGAACAGATAGACCTCGGGACGGTAGCCCTGCTCATACATCATGCGCGCAACGGCAAGGGCATCAGCCCCATTGTCGCCAGGGCCGGCAAAGATCACAAAGCGCTTGGATGTGCGCCATCGGGAAATGAGCTCATAGGAAACTGCCGATGCCGCACGCTCTATCAGGTCAAGCATCGCTATATCTTCTTTCTCGACAGTGCGGTCGCCGATGCGCCGCAAGCCGTCATTGGTAAATATCTTCATTAGCTATCGAGTGTTTTCGAGTGAATTTCAACATTAATTGTAAGAGAAAGCAAAGTTACTTCTTTTTTAGCGGATAGAATAAAAAAAAGCAAAAAAACTGGTGAAATGCATCAAAATATTTTCTCGGCTGACAGTTCTGGCAAAAATATTATTGAAAATAGCAAGTGCTATGAGTAGCTGTAATGACTTTTTTATTATCTTTGCGCTCAGAATAAACATATTACAATACAATTCAGGTATTTACACAACATGAAAAAGAGATTACTATTATGGACCATGTGTGTCCTGGCTGGCTTCTCGTGCTGGGCTCAGGACTTAAACATCGGCGGTCACCGTGCCGTGCTTGATACGCTCAACAACATCTGGCTGTGCTCCATTCCCCAGGATAACTTCGGCCAGAATTTCACTGCAACGGTGAGCTATGACAATGATGTCAGGACGCTGGTCATTGATGGTGCTGCCGTCGCTAGTGGCGAGGACTACACCTTCTCGCACGTCACGGGCGGCAAGAACTACACCGTCACCGTCTACAAGGGAAGTGAACTCATCACCGGGCACATCACCTTCACCTGGTTACCTATCGTCGAACTCAATGGCACATTCAACGTTGAGTACAGTTACGGCACCGTCAGGGTGAGCGAGCCCGACTCGGCCTATGCCGAGCCACTGATGGCCAAGGTGAAGTGGCGTGGTGGCGCCACCAACGTCAAGGGCAAGCACAAGCGCAACTACCGCATCAAGTTTGTCAACGAGGACTCTACCAAGTGCAACAGGCGCTTCTTTGGGCTGCGCAACGACAACAACTGGATTCTCGATGCAGGACAGATGGACTTCCTGCGCGTGCGCAACCGCGTGAGCACCGACCTGTGGCTTGATTTTGCACGCAAGCCCTGGTATGCCGACTCGGTCGAGAACGTGCACAACGGTTCACGAGGCAAGATGGTCGAGGTGCTCCTCAACGGAGCCTATGTGGGCATCTACAACATGTGTGAGCCCATCGACCGCAAGCAGCTCAAGCTCAAGCGTTATGATGAGGAAAACAGGACTTTCCACGGGGTACTGTGGACTGCTTATCAGCGCAGCTACACCACCGCGATGAGCAATCCGGCCAGGCGTTACACCAGCCTTCCCACCTATTGGGACGGTTTTGAGTACAAGTATCCTGACTATGACGAGATCGGCAGATCCAACTGGACTGCACTTGACAGGGCCGTCAAGTTTGCTTACAGGGCCGACAATAGTGAAATCAAGCTGCGCGCCGACAGCATGCAGTATTACTTTGACCTCCCCGTCATGATGGACTACTACCTCTTTATCACCACCTTGCAGGCTCTGGACAACGAGTGCAAGAACATCTATTATGCATGCTATGACACGCAGGGCAGCCAGGTGCTCACCATGGTGCCCTGGGATCTGGACATCTGTCTGGGAGGCAATTATGCTCCCAACAAGGACCTGCCCGAGATGGTGAAGCCCGAGCGCGACGTGGCCGAGTGGATGATGCACGTGCCCATGGCCGACATGATGGAAGTCAAGGAATGGCGTGAGCAAGTCAATGAACGTTATCATGAGCTCAGGCAGACCGTTTTCAACACCGACAGCCTGGTGAACCGTTACTGGGCAGCCATCGACGAGCTCGAGGACTGCGGCGCTGCCGCACGTGAGGAGAACCGCTGGAGCGGGGATACCGACCTGGCCAGGAAGGAACTCAACCTGATCAAGGAGATGCAGTATGTCGAGGACTGGATTCGCCGCCGCATGACCTATCTTGACGAGAATGTATTCCCCCCCATCGAGAATCCTGGACTGCTGGGCGACGTGAACCAGGATGGCGTGGTCAACATCAGTGACATCAATGCCGCTATCAACCTGATTCTGTCTGGCTCGTTCAGCCAGTATGCCGACGTCAATGGCGACAGCGTGGTCAACATCAGTGACATCAACCTGATTATCAACATTATCCTGAGATAAACAAGGATATAATTCTACACGAGGACGGGCCTTGAGAAATAATCTCAAGGCCCGTCCTCGTGTGATTCGCGTGGGGCTCGAACCCACGACCCCATCCTTAAAAGGGATGTGCTCTACCTGCTGAGCTAGCGAATCTCCGTAAAAAGCGGTGCAAAGGTACATCAATTTTCCATACCTGCCAAATAATTTGACACTTTTTTGTCCTCCTCACCGCGACACCTCTAGCCGACACCTCTTGCCTCACGCTAAGCCACGAAGCCGCTAAGTTTTTTTAAAGACACAAGTTTCGCAGCTTAGCGTGAGATTTTGCGGCAGAGGATTCGGTGAATCGTTACAATGCGGGAATGAGGCTCACTGGGCAACGAGCTTGCAAATCTCGACGATGGTCATCATCGCTTTCTCCATCGAGGGGATGGGCACATACTCAAAACGGCCGTGCATGTTCATCCCGCCAGCAAAGATGTTGGGGCAAGGCAGGTTCTTGAACGACAGTTGCGCACCATCGGTACCGCCGCGAATGGGCTGCACCTTGGGGGTGACACCTGCATTCTCCATAGCCTGCTTGGCGATGTCGATGATGTGCATCACCGGCTCAATCTTCTCGCGCATGTTGTAATACTGGTCCTTGATCTCGCAGGTGGCACAATCGGGGAACTCGCTGTTGATCTTGTTGCACAGGTGCTCAATCTCGCGCTTGCGGCTCTCAAAGCGGTCACGGTCGTGGTCGCGGATGATGTAGCTCAAGGTCGTCTGTTCTACCGAGCCTTGCATGCTGATCAGGTGATAGAAGCCCTCATAGCCCTCGGTGTGCTCGGGGGTCTCCCATCGGGGCAGCATCCCGGCAAACTGCACAGCAACGCGCATCGAGTTGAGCATCTTGTGCTTAGCGGCACCCGGGTGAACATTCAGGCCCTTGAAAGTGATCTTGGCACTGGCGGCATTGAAGTTCTCATACTCGAGCTCGCCCACGGCACCACCATCCATCGTGTAGGCCCAGTCACAGCCAAATTTCTCGACGTCAAAGTGGTGGGCTCCCAAGCCAATCTCCTCGTCGGGGTTAAAGCCCACACGGATGTTACCGTGCTTCACCTCAGGGTGCTCCTGCAGCCACTCGACAGCACTCAATATCTCGGCGATGCCAGCCTTGTCATCAGCGCCCAGCAGAGTGTCTCCGCTGGTGACAATGAATTCCTGTCCCAGGTAATCGTTCATCTCGGGGAACTGAGCGGAATCCAGGACAATGCGAGGCTCCTCGCTCAGGACGATAGGCTTACCGTCATACTTCACGATGCGGGGCTTCACGTCATGTCCGCTCATGTCGGGGGCAGTGTCCATGTGGGCTATAAAGCCCACGGTGGGAACGGGCTTGTCGGTATTGGCTGGCAGCGTGGCAAACAGGTAGCCATTCTCGTCCAGCGAGATGTCGCTCAAGCCCATCTCGCGCAGTTCGCGTTCCAATTCCTGGGCAAACGTCATCTGACCTGGGGTCGATGGCGTCAAGTTAGTGAGTTCGTCACTCTGGGTGTCGAACTTCACATACTTCATAAAACGGTCAACTAATTTCATTTTGGAAGTGTCTATTAACGTGTAAAAGTTTATTTCTGTTCAACTTGCAAATATACTATTTTTTTGAGGATGAAGCGGCAAACCCTGAAGCTTTTTTTCAAGCGTGAACATCACAAATAATTGTGGGGAAACCTCTCGATTTCCCCACAATTATTTGATGACATAATATTGGCTTGATGCGTTTACTTGGCGACCTTCTCGAGACGCTTCATCATCACAAACATGAAGATGGCGGCCACCAAGCACACGCCCAGGAACACGCTCCAGCAGGCCCACAGGGGCACCTTGCCCCACAACAGGCCACCCACGAGCACTAGCTGGTTACCCAGGGCGGTTGATACAAACCAGCCACCCATCATCGAACCCTTGTACTTGGGCGGAGCCACCTTGCTGACAAACGAGATGCCCATGGGCGAGAGCAACAGCTCGCCAAAGGTCAATATCAAGTACACGCCGATGAGCAGATTGGGCGTCACGTCGGCCACATGCTGGCCCACCATGTTGCCGTCGGCATCAGGTGCCATCTGCGGCATGGGCAGCCCCACCGAAGCAAATGCCATGACGGCATAGGCGACAGCAGCAACGACCATACCGTAAGCAATCTTGCGAGGTGCCGAGGGCTCCTTGCCCCTGGCTGCCAGCCAGCCAAAGATGGCCATTGAAACGGGGGTCAATGCCACGACATAGAACGGGTTGAACTGTTGGAAAATCGGTGCCGCAACGTCGATGCTGCCCGTCGTGCGAGTGTACTTGTAATACAAGAGTCCCAGTGCAGCCAGGATCACGATTGCCGAGATGCCTCTAGCCTTGGCACTCTTGCTCTGGAACAACGAGAAACCGGCATACACAATGAAGATCACCAGCACCAGGTTCCACACGTCAAAGGCCATGCTCTGCAGTCCGCTTGCGGTGTTAGCGGTGAACTCGTCGGCAAAGTAGGTGAGCGACAATCCGTTCTGGTGGAATGCCATCCAGAAGAATACCACCACAGCAAATACCATGCACAGCGCAATGATGCGCGACGAAGTCTCCTCCTTGCTCAACTCGGGCTCTGCAGCGGTGTCACCGGCAGCGGCCACCTTCTTGCCACCCTCGGCATGACGGAACGTGCTGCGGAAGGCATAGTAGATCGCTATCGACAGCACCAGCGAGGCACAGGCCACGGCAAACGAGAAGTGGTAGGCATCGTTGGATGAATAACCCAGTGCCACCTCGGCATACTCCTTGATCTTGACAGCAGCAGTCGGGGCAAACAAGGCACCAATGTTGATGGCCATGTAGAAAATCGAGAATCCCGAATCGCGCTTCAGGGCATACCGCGGGTCGTCATAGAGGTTGCCCACCATCACCTGCAGGTTGCCCTTAAACAGACCCGTTCCCAAGCCAATGAGCAGCAAGGCACCGATCATGACAATCAGGGCAAAGGTGTTGCCACCCAGGGGCACCGACAGCAGCAGATAGCCCAGGAACATGATGATGATACCGATGGTCACCATCTTGCCATAGCCAAACTTGTCGGCCATGAAACCGCCGATGAGCGGCAGGAAATAAACCACCATCAGGAATGAACTGTAGATGGTGCCAGCCACAGCCGGTGAAAGGCCATAATTGGCCCTGAGGAAGAGGGCAAACACGGCAATCATCGTGTAGTAGCCGAATCGCTCGCCCGTGTTGGCCAGTGCCAACGCAAATAGTCCTTTAGGTTGTCCTTCAAACATAATTCAATGTCTTTTTATTCTAGAAAATCTAGAAAATCTAGTTGTTCTAGATTCTCTAGATTCTCTATTGGTTGTGATTATTTAATTATAAATAATGTGTAGCTCGGGGATTACTCCTTCTCGCCGGTAACGCGTTCCAGCCAGTTGACCATACCCCACATGACGCCCATGGCGACGAGGCAGATCACCAGGAACACGGCCCAGCACATCCACAGCTTTGGCATCTTGTTGAGCATAACCGGGCCAATCCAGATGAGCAGGTTGCCCAGTGCGGTAGCGCCCAGCCACAAGCCCTGGCAGATACCCTGCAGATGCTTGGGAGCAATCTTGGATACAAACGACAGACCCAGCGGCGAGATGAACAGCTCGGCAACCGTCAGGAAGAAGTAGGTGGCGATGAGAACCCACCACTGCGACTTCATGGCAGCCTGCTGGTCAATACCCATGGCACGGAAGGTCTCACCATTGGGATAGTCATAACCCATACTCAGGAGAACCAGGAACAGGTAAGCCAGACCGGTGATACCCATACCGATGACAATCTTGCGCGGTGTGGAGATGGAGTGGCCTTTTCTTGCCAGTGCGGCAAAGATGGCCATGATGATGGGAGTCAAGAAGATAACAAAGAAGGGATTCACTGCCTGCCAGATCTCAGGAGCAATCTTGTCGGTGATGACATAGTCACGAGCAAATACCGACAGCGACTGACCGTTCTGGTGGAATGACAGCCAGAAGAATACGCATACGCCCAGCACTGCAAACAAGGCGGCCATGCGCTGCTTGATTTCCTTGGCCATGGCTCTCTTCTCCTCGGGAGTGTACTCCTCGACGGCGGCAGCCTCCTTCTTGGCGGGAGTCGGGAAGATTCTCTTATAGGTAATGAAGATTACCAGTGAGATGAACATGGCGATAACCGAAGCGATAAAGCTGTAGTGAACACCCTCGTTGAATACTTGCAGATAGCTGCTGCAAGCAGAACCCATGTCGTTCAGGTTAAGACCTCCCTGGTTTACCTTCTCCATCAGAGCGGTGAGGTTTGCCATCTGATCACCAGCCATGTTGGTGCCTTCTTTCAGGTACTGGTGGCACAATGCAGGAAGACCTGCATCATATACCATACCCTTGACACCGAGCCACCACTGGCGCAGCAGCGGGGCAACTAGCGGGGCAAAAAGACCGCCGATGTTGATGAACACGTAGAAAATCTGGAAGCCCGAGTCGCGGCGCTCCTTGATTTCCTTGAGTTCTTCGGCACTCTTGCCTTGAGCAACAGCCTCGGCTTCCATGTTGTCATACATCTGGCCCACAATAGCCTGCAGGTTGCCCTTGAACAGACCGTTACCAAAGGCAATCAGGAACAGTGCCACGCAGGTGAACACCAGCAACCACATGTGGTTGCCAGCCGAGTGAACAACAGGAATCGACAGCAGCACATAGCCGATGGCCATGATCACGAGACCCCACTGGATGGTGCTCTTGTAGTTCTGGGTGCGGTCGGCAATGAAGCCGCCCACGAGACTCAACACATAGATGCCGGCATAGAAGACACTGTAGATCACACCACTGGTGCCCTCGTCAAGGCCAAACTTGGAGCACAGGAACAGCAGCAGGACGGCATTCATGATGTAGTAGCCGAAGCGCTCACCCATGTTGCTCAATGCGGCAGGGATTAGACCCTTAGGATGGTTTTTAAACATAATCTGTTAGTTTTTTTTGATTGGTTAGTATTAATAATGTTATTGATTGTCTTGTTGACGGCTGGCCTGGAATGCGATGGCATAGGCACGCACTTGCTTCACCATGGCCAGCAGCCCGTTGCTGCGCGTGGGCGACAGATGCTCGCGCAACCCGATGCGCTCAATGAAGTACAGGTCGGCATCGAGCACCTCTTGAGGTGTGCAACCGTCGAGCACGCGCACCAGCATCGAGATGATGCCCTTCACGATGATGGCATCGCTGTCGGCCTGCAGGTGCATGCGTCCATCGATGCAGTCGGCCTGCAACCACACGCGGCTCTGGCAGCCGTCAATCAGGTTGTCGGCCGTCTTGTACCGCTCGTCTAGTGCTGGCATGGCATTGCCCATGTCGATGATGACCTGATAGCGGTCCATCCAGTCATCCAGACCCTCAAATTCCTCAATGATTTCGTCTTGTCGCTCGTTGATTATTGACATGTTAAAGGTTCATCTTTTGGTTTTAACCTCCAAAATTAGGTTTTTTTTTTGAGATAACCCCCTTTTGTGACAAGAAAAAATGCTTTTGTACACACATATTTCTTGATACGAACAAATAAGTCCCGACAGCTCATGTGCCATCGGGACTTGTAATCAATGGATATTCAGCTTATAGCAGAATGATCAATAGAAATCGATGAGGTGTTTCTCCACCTTGGTAGCCTTGTACAGGATTCCGTTGATGGTGCGCATGTTACCAAACACCTGGGCACCACGGGACTGAGCATAACGCTTGTCAAGCTCTTCCTTGCTCAACTTGCGCTCTGACTTCTCCTGCTTGAGCACTTGATAAACATATACTGCGTTCTGACCCTTCCAGGGACCCTGCATCGCGCCAACCTTGGCAACGGACATACGGCCAATGATGCCAGTCTCGCCACCCAGCTTGGGGTCAGCATTCATGGCAAAGGTTACATCCACAGTATCGACTTGAGTGTTCATCAGGCCGGCATAGGCATTCACATTGTTGGCCTTGCCCTGCAGCTTCTTCATCAGGGCATCACCCTTCTTGCTGTTGCGAACGATGCTGGTGAGCACCTCCTTCACCTCTTTCACATTATAGTTCATCACACCCTTCTCGTAAACGTCATCGATGGCAACGGCAACATACACATTGTTGTTGTCACTGAAGATGGGAGAAACTTCTCCCTTCTTGTTCTCAAACGCCCACTTGATGGCCTTGCGGCTATCCTTGATGCCACCGTAACCATACTGGGTGACGCCCAGTTGAGGCGTGCTCTCGGTCACAAGGGCCTCAACAGCATTGAAGCCTTCCTTAGCGGCATTATCGGCAAAGGCCTTAGCGGTGTTGTTCTTGTTCAAGAACTGCTGGAACTTGTCGCGCAGGTCCTCGCTAGTCTTGGTGCTTGCATAAGCGTCATGCGATACGGTAGCTACGGTATAGAAAGTCTTGGGAGCCTTCTTGTCGGTCACCTTGATGAACTGAGCACCCTGCTCACCGCTGGCATAGATCACATACACACCCGTTGCCGCATTGGCGATCTTGGCCTTCAGGCTGTCGGGGAGGTTGTAAATGCGCTGCCAAGCCTTTTCTTGACCATTCAGCTTCTGGGGATAAGCCTTCATCATCTCGTCGATGGTCTTGCCGGCATTGAGCTGGTCCAGGACAGTCTTCTGGGTCTTGGCGTCACCCTGGATGGCAACCGATGCAATCTCTACCGAGTCAAGGCTGACTTCCTTGTTCATCAGCTTGTACATCACATGGTGATTGTTGGCCGTGCTGTCACGATGGGTTGCGCCAATCTGTGCGCCAGCAAACAGGTCGCGCACCGACTTGGGCATATCCTTCTGGAGCATCTTGGCGGTGTCGATCTGAACGGTACCGAGCACACGCACCGAGTCGATGCCGCGCCCCTTCTGCAAGGCGATATAGGCGGCATCAGCAACCTTCTGAGCAGCGGCGATGTCGGCAGCACTGGGGTCAATGTTCACGGCAATGTAGTGGATTGCCCTGGAATCCTCATCAACCTTGAAGACGGCCTGACGCTTTTGCCACTCGGCCTTGATTTCCTCGTCGGTAACGGGGAACTGATCGTCGGGCAGCGACGAGTAGTCTTGCTTGGCGAACAGGACCACATTGGTCATCGATTCGTCCTCGGCCATCTGGGCACGATCCAGGTCGTTAGCCTGCATGCAACCTGCTATCAGGTTCTGCAGCTTAAAGGCCTTGTAGCTCTTAACCACCTGGTCCTGCATCTTGCTCCACTCGTTGCGCAACTCGGCAACGCTGGCCTCGGGGACGCCATGCTTGCCGGGATTGGAGATGAAGTCATAGAGTTCAGCGGGCGACTGGGCGTTGAGCTGCTGTGCAAATTGAACGACAGCGGGAGCCGGATTCTTACCGATGGTCAACTCGGTGATCTCATCGTCGGTCACATCAATGCCCACCTTGTCATACTCTTTCTGGAGCAGAGTCTCATTAATCATTTCATCCAGAACCATCTGGTTGCGCTGAGCGGCATCATATTGCTGGTTCTTGTCATCGGCTGCCGCTTGTTCAACGCGCTTTGAGAACTCCATGATGTCAATCTTCTCGCTGCCGACCTTGGCGGCCACCGTTTTTCCGCCCGAGCGGCCGATAGCCTCAATACCTACCTCAATAATAAATGCAAGCAAAGCACCGCCAATCAAGATGGCGAGCCACAACTTCTGTTGTCTAATCTTCTCTAATGTAGCCATTTACAATTATTTTTATTATTTCATTTCTTTCTTTTTTAGGGCTTTTTGCCAAATAAACACGCAAAGGTAGTTATTTTTTACATTATACCAAAAATCTTGTCATTTTTTCTTTCTTTTTTCACCTTTGTTGTTTTTTAGCAATATTTTAGAAGTATGCTTGCAGTTATTCGGCAATTTATCGCTATATTTGCAGTTATTATTAATGTATGCGGCGTGGGTTACCCGCAGCGAGCGTCTCCCCCACCCTGACATTGAATTGAATAACAATATAACAGCAAGATATGTCTAGTTTTAGGAAAATCTTATGGTCAGCGCTTGTGGCGGTTCCAGCAATGGCAGCAGCTCAGCCTGGCGTGATGAGCAGCGAGGCTGCCGGTTATCTGCAACGCGGCTTGTCGATGTATGAGTCCCATAACTACGTGGGGGCCATCGACCAGCTTGCACATGTGAGCAATCTGCCCTGTGATGCGTCGATGCGTGAGCAGGCCGAGTACTACATGGCCTTGAGCCACTTTGAGCGCGGTGAGCAATCGAGCCTCACAGCACTGGAACGTTTCATCAAGAACCACCCCGCCTCGCCACTGGCCATCGAGGCGCAGATGAAGGTGGGCAACTACTACTTCTACCGCGGTCAGTGGGAAAGTGCGTTGCTCAGCTACTCGATGGTGCGTAACCGCTCTCTGGACAAGGATGCCGACGAGGACCTGATGTACAGGCGTGCCTATTGCTACCTGCGCATGGAGGACTATCGAGAGGCAGAGCGGCTCTACTATGAGCTCGAGAAGAGCAAGCGATATGGCGGAGCCAGCGATTTCTATAAGGCCTACCTGGACTATGCCCGTGGTGACTACGACGCCGCAAGAACCGGTTTCAGCGCAATTCCGCAATCCAGCGAGCTGGGGTTCCAATCCCAATACTATCTCACACAGATGGCTTACAATGACAAGCAGTATGCCACAGTGATTGAGAAGGGAAAAGAGCTGCTCGCCATGCAGCAGAACGACTACTTTGACGCCGAGTTGAACCGCCTCGTCGGTGAGAGCTATTACCATCAGGGGGATGACGCATCGGCAAGGGTGTATCTCAGGAAATACTTTGAGAACCCTGAGGGGGAACCCTATCGCACTGCCGCCTATACCATGGGAGTTCTCGATTACCGTGACGGCAATTACAAGGCCGTGGTCGATGACATGCTTCAGGCAACCAACGGCATCGACGCGCTCACCCAGAGTGCCTACCTGTATATGGGACAGGCCAAGCGGCAACTGGGAGACATCAACGGGGCCAACATGGCTTTTCAGCAGGCAGCAACCATGGATTGCGACCGCAGCGTCAAGGAGACGGCATTCTACAACTATGCCGTGGGATTGAGCAAGGGGGCACGAACGCCCTTTGACAAGAGCATCGACTTGTTTGAGGACTTCCTCAACGAGTACCCCAATTCCAGATACAAGGACAATGTGGAAGGCTACCTGGTGGATGCCTATACCGGAACGACCGACTACAAGCGTGCCCTCACGAGCATCAACCGTATCAAGAAGCCTGGAGCCAAGGTGCTCACCGCTAAGCAAAAGGTACTCTACAACCTGGGCGTGCAGGCGATGGCCAACAACCGCAACAGCGAGGCCGCCGACTACTTCAAGCAGGCCATTGCCGTGGGAAGCTATGACAAGACGGCCCTCAACGAGAGCCGCCTGTGGCTGGCCGAGGCCCAGTACCGTGAGGGAAACTACAAGGAAGCCGCCCGCAACCAGCAGGAGTATGTCAAGCAGATCCAGAAAGGGGATGACAACTATGGCATCGCTCAATACAACCTGGGCTACAGCCTCTATGGCGAGAAAAAGTATGTCGAGGCACGCACGGCCTTCCGCAACGCCATCGACAGCAAGTCGTTGAGCCCTGACCTCATGGCCGACGCCTACAACCGCATCGGCGACACGCAGTATTATTCGCGGGACTTTGCCAGCGCACAGCATTCCTATGACCAGGCTGCAAGCATCGACAAGAACAACAATGGTGACTACTCGATGTACCAGAAGGGTGTCATGATGGGACTCAACAAGAATTACAACGAGGAAATCGACCAGATGGAAGCCCTCGTCAAGGCATTCCCCAAGAGCGACCTGGCACCGCAGGCTCTGCTCGAGAAAGGTAATGCTCAGGCATCGCTCAACCGCTATGATGACGCTCTGCAGACCTATGCCCGACTGCTCAAGAGCTACCCCAAGAGCCTGTCGGCTCGCAAGGGCTTGCTCCAGACAGCACTGGTCAACAAGGCCATCGGCAAGGAAGATAGTGCCATCGAGGCCTACAAGAGCATCATCCGTCAGTACCCCACCAGTGCCGAGGCACAGGCCGCGGCCGAGGACTTGAAGCTCATCTTTGCCGACAAGGGGCAATTAACCGAGTTCAGCAAGTTCCTGAGCACAGTGCCCAATGCACCCCAGATCGACGTGAACGAGGCCGAGCGGCTCACCTTTGAAGCCGCCGAGAAAGCCGCCATCAGCGACAATCCCAGCATTGACAGGCTGCAGCAGTACCTCAAGGACAACCCCAACGGAGCCTATGCTGCCAAGGCACAGTACTATATCGCCCGTTACCACTATGCCAAGGGCCACTACGACCAGGCCATGACTGCACTTGATGAGGCCCTCAAGGCAGGAAGCGACGCCTCCTATGCACAGGATGCCATTGCCATGCGCAGCGATATCCTCTCACGGCAGGGCAAGCTGGACGAGGCCCTGCAGAGCTATAAAGACCTCGCCGACCGCGCCACCAGCGATGACAATCGCACGCTGGCTCAAATCGGTGCCATGCGCATCGCCAAGAAGATGGGCAAGTGGAGTGAGGTACAAAGCATCGCAGGCATACTGCTCAACAGGGGCGGCCTCACCTCTAGCGAGGAGAAGGAAGTTACGCTTGACCGAGCCCTTGCCTATGCCCAGGTCGGCAATACCCAGGATGCCGAGGCCGCCTTCAGGGGGCTGGCCCGCGACCCGAGCAACGAGTATGGAGCCCAAGCCTCCTACGAACTGTCCAGAATGCAGTATGAACTGGGTAACTACAAGGGAGCCGAGCAGACCATCAATGCACTGATTGACCGCGGCACACCACACACCTACTGGCTGGCCAAGTCTTTCCTCACCCTTGCCGATGTCTATTACAAGCAGGGTAACGTCTCACAAGCCCGCGAATACCTCCAGAGCCTCAAGAGCAATTACCCAGGCAAGGAAAAGGAAATCTTCAATGAGATTGACTCGCGCCTCAAGAAGTGGAGCGGCAACAAGAGTTCCAGCACCTCTAACGCCAGCACCGACAACGGCAAGAAAAAGAATAACAAGAAAGGTAATTGACCCATCACCCGTGACATTATAATATATATAATATATATGAAAAAGTTCTATAGCATCATCATACTGCTGGCAGCGTGCTCGTTCATGACCGCTCATGCCCAGGACAATAAGAACCTGAACAAGGAAATAACCCTGGAAAAGGACATCGAACCGCTGCAAAAGAAGGCTGTGAAGAAAAACCAGCTGCCCAAGGTGAAGACTCTGGACAACTCCCAGCCCAAGACCCACCTCAGCTACAGTGACCTGATTGCACCCATCGAGGTGCCTACCGACATTCCCACCCTCTTGCCCTACGGATACCGGACGGCCCATAACTTTAATGACAAGCGTGGCTATCTGGACGTGGGAGGAGGTTCACAGGCCAACTTCAGGCTCGACTTTGGCTACCGAATCCTGGATAAGGAGCAGGAAAAACTGGGCGTGTGGATCAACCACAACAGCACCTGGGACGGTAAAAACTCGAGCAAACTGGTCCCCAATGTGAACCGTGCTAAGCAAAAGTTCAATGACAACACGCTGGCCGTGGACTACAGCAAGGCCATCGGTCATGGCACATTCACCATGGGAGTGAAAGGGCACATGGACAACTACAACTATTATGGTGGCTGGAAGGATGTTGTCTGGAATACTGCTCAATCGGCCAACAACCTTTTCGTGGACTCCAGCTATCCTGCCTACTGCGACTGGGAAAAGGAGAAGCAGACGTTCTATGACATCACGGTCAATGCCGGATGGAACAGCAGCTTCAATGTGCGTGGCAACCCCTTGAATTACCGAGCCAGCATCCAGTATGGGCATGCAGCCTACGACAAGTCGTTCAGCGACATTTACAAGAAAGGTGTCCATGACAATTGGGGTATCTTCACGCTGGGCGGCGACTATGCCATCAATGACTTGACTGCCGCTGGATTGACGATAAAAGGCGAGTACCTGAACCGCGGCACCAAGGCCAGAAGCTATCAAGTGGATGATCTCAAGGATGATGCTGGACTGATTACCGTTTCGCCCACATTCACCATCAATGGTGACATGTACAAGTTGCAACTGGGCGTGAATGGGCACTTCAGCATCAGTGACGGTCCAGGCGTGCGCCTGTCGCCCAATGTGCGTTTCAACATGGCACTGGTCGATGGCTTCACCGTGTTTGCCAATGTGCTGGGCGACAAGAAGCTTGGCTATCGATTGCCCACCCACTTCGCCAATCACCGTTACGACAGCCCGTTGCTGATGTATGGCAGCATTTATATCCCTCTTGATGCCGAGGCTGGTATCAAGGTGGGACCCTTCCAGGGTCTGAGTGCCAAGGTCTCACTGGGATATGCCATCGTGAAAGACCAGCCGGGAATCTGCTACAGGAATAGCTACTTTACTCACGCAATGCTGGCTGGCATGATGAGTACCTATCACGTCATTGACGGCAGGGGATACTATGTCAATGCCCAGGTGGCCTACAAGTACCGCTCGTTGCTCGAGGCAACAGCCGCTGTCAAGTATGCACCGCACGATAATGAGCTCTTTGATACTGACAAGCATTACAATGGTTACAAGCTGGACGTCGATCGTGCTTCTACCGTTGCCAGCATTGACTTGAAGGTGACGCCCTGGAAGCCGTTGTCGGTCAACGTCGGCCTTGAATATCGCGGAGGACGCATGGCCCTGTTTGAATTGCAAGATGAGTACCACTTTGTGAACATGGATGATGTCATCAACCTGCATGCGGGGGTTAATTACCGCATCAACAACAGGTTCTCGCTGTGGGCCCAGGCTCACAACTTGCTGAACCGTCGTTATGATATCCTCTATGGCCAGGGTGCACAGCGCATCGGCATCATGGCAGGGTTGAGCCTCACCTTCTGACGCAAGATCATCCACAGCATTGCCCTCTCAAGCCGCAATGCCCCATCAATAAGAGGCTGTGTCATAATTTGCAACCGAGTTGTTAATGTTGCCTGTTTTAGGGCAGCAGCGGCAGAGCGTCGCTGTGCTGCATGAAGGCTTCGGCGGCGTTGCAGCGGCACTCGAGGCCACGGAATTTCTCCATGGGGCCGTGCCACTTGTACACTTCATCCATCTGCTGGCTCACGTGGCAGTTGCATGCCTGATGCTTGCGCTCCAGCACGCTCTCGATATTGACCCAGTGCGTGGGGTGGAACATCTGGCTCTGAGTGCCCGACATGGCCTCAAAGTAGTAGAGCTTGAAACGGCGGTCCAATCGCCGCCAGGCATCCATCACCAGGATGCCGCACACGGCATGGTCGCGGTGCCCGTCGAGCGGCCAGTGAGTCATCACGATGTCAGGATTCTCGCGGTCAATGAGTTCACGCATCTCTTTGTAACGTTCCAGGTTGACCTCGGTATTGCCATCGACCTGACTCATGAAAATGTGCCGTGCACCGGTCACCCGGCAGGCGTTCTCACTCTCGACCACGCGGATGGCTGCTGCCTCGCTGTGGCTCTTGCCGGCAATACCCGCCTCGCCGCGCGTGAGATAGACGCACACTACCTCGTGGCCCGCCTCGGTGAGCAGGCACATCGTGCCGCCACAGCACGTCTCGGGATCATCGGGATGAGCCCCGATGGCTAGCACCTTGAGCTTGCGGCGGGGGGGCATCTGCTTGACACCATTTACGTTTTCCTGGGCGCTGGTGCCCACTGGAATCCCCAGTATGGCAGCACCTGCGGCAGCCATCCCGGTCTTCTTGATCATTTCACGTCTGTTCATAATGCTTGGGTTGTTATTCTTTCGGGCCACAAAAATAAGTTTTTTTTCGCAATGTCCAATGATAAAAGCGGCGACGATTGATACATTCAACCGCCGCCGTTA
>Ga0247611_10005162_pt1 | contig 17521 bp, 15 predicted proteins | sample 177DNAGHGhighgp2_FD_192422 | JGI IMG/M metagenome (GOLD analysis project Ga0247611, IMG submission 192422) | Sheep rumen microbial communities from Palmerston North, Manawatu-Wanganui, New Zealand - 1770 DNA GHGhigh gp2 | ecosystem: Host-associated > Mammals > Digestive system > Stomach > Rumen... | reverse complement strand
CACCGTGGATGGTAAGGTACAGGCTGTTGTATCTTTGATTGAGACTGGTAATGAGGGCGGATAATATTCGCCCTTTTAATTTATCACATGGTTATATGAATGTAAAATTTTGAATTAGTTGTCTTAATTATATTATGTTGATAAAATTTAATATTTAATTATATATAGTATATAAACAAAAAGTCAAATATTATGGTTATAGTTTTACTCTGGTTAGGACTAATTTGCTGTGGTATAGCAAATGGATTAATTTTTGATCATGTACAAGCTCCTCAGAGCTATTATTACATGATGATTCCCAGTATTATTGCTGTGATTCTGCTCGTTGTACATCGTGTTTATACGCGAAATTGGTATGACCCTATTGATGAAATTGATGACCATCATTCGTCAGTCTTTAGTGGTTCAGCTGTGATTTTATTCATTGTGACTCTTTCTTCGCTGTTTGCTGTACATACAGGAGAAGTTTCATGGGGATTCTTTGTAGCGTGTACGACGATGCTGTTATCGTTTTGTATCGCAACTATTAAAGAGAGATCTTATGTTTAGAGAATTTAGCGGTCCGTATTGGGTCGCTAATTTTTTATAATGACTTATTTTATTTTTGTTTATCTCTTGCTTTTTATATTTGAAAATTTACTCTGATTATATAGTCAGATTTTATCTCTTAACCTATGGATGATGAAAACGGCTGTTATGATTATCGCAAATAATGGGTTTCAGGACCATGAATTTTCTGCGACTTATGAGGCTTTGCTGGAAGCTAATGCACAGGTTACAATCGCTGCATGAAGAAAGTGACATTGTGTTTGAGTGTTTGGTCAGAAAATAGAGGCAGCTTATGATTTATCGGAGATAAAATGAGATAAATTTGAAATGGTGATATTTATTTGATGATGAGGTTGTTTGACTCAGTATTTGCATAATTCAGACTATTTACGTATAGCACAAGAAGCTAAAAAACTCTGAGCAATATGTATAGCGCCAATGGTGGTGAGTGAGAGTGGAGTATTCAATTGAAAAATCGTAACATCACGAGATGATGAATGATTACAGCAAAAATTTATAGAAAGTTATGGGGGAGTGTGGAAAGATGAAACGGTAATTCGTTATGGAAATATAGTGACTGCAAACTGACCAGAAGCGGCAGAAATGTTTGGTAAAGAATGTGTGAAATTATTGGAAGACAATACGATATAGAAATAAAGCTGGTATTAAGCCAGCTTTTTAGATATTATAAAGAGATTTTGTATTTTCTTCAACCATTTTTTCTAATTCATTTTGTGAAATATTCAAGATTTCACATAATTTTTCATATACATATGTGACATAATCTGGCTCATTTTGTTGACCACGCATAGTTTGAGGAGGAAGGAAGGGAGCATCAGTTTCAGTCAGAATTTTTGCAGTTTTGATATTGCTAATAGCTTCACGAATCTTTTCTGCACTTGGGTATTCGATTACATTTGTGCAACCGATTCGTAGATTTGGAAAAGTTTTTTCACATTCTTCTAATTCTTCTTTTCAATATCACCATGCATGAAAATAAATCTTCAAATCTGAAAAATCTTTGAGAACTTCCATAGTTTTGAGGAATCCATCACGAGAATGGATCATCAACGGAATATTTAATTTTTTAGCCAGCTCTGCTTGGAGTTTTAGAGCATTTTGCTGTACTTCAACTGTTGGATTTTCTGGGAAATGGAGATCTATTCCACATTCTCCGATCGCAACTATATGATTTTTATTTTCTTCATATAATCTTTCTAATTCATTCAAGAGAGGCAAAAAATTTGATTCATTTTGAGGTATATCACATGGATGTCGTCAAATGGCAGTTTTGACAGTCAATCATGGGAAATCTTTAATTGATTCTTTTACAATTTGAATTCATTTCTCATTATATTCATTATTTGCTCAAGCGTTGACTAGAATTTTTCATCAGATTTTTTCAAAATTTTCTAAATATTCTTTATAATCTCAAAAAAGCTGATTAGTATTCAAATGTGTATGAGCATCAATTATCATTTCAGAATTTTTATTCTCTAAAGTATGAGATTATATTATAATTCTTATGCTTTAATTCAATATATTTGAAGATTTTTATTTGTATTGACGTTTTTGATATATTTGTGTATAATATAGTATAAAAATAAAACTTGAAATTATGGGAAAGAAAGAATTTGTATGTAGACGGTGTGGAAAGTGTTGTGTGCATGCTATTCCTCAGTTTGAGGAAGATGAGTACATTAGAGTCAGGAATATTGCGCTTCAAAAGGGCATTACATTCATCAGAAGAGATCATGAAGATGGACCTATATACTTCACTTCGAAGACTTTCGGTAGAATGCTTGCATCTTTGCAGGGCAGAGGAAAATCTATAAATGGAGAACCTGTTTTCTTGTGTGAATTTCTGGAGTATGATAGTGATGGAAAGGCGAATTGCAGTATTTACGATTTAAGGCCTCAAGTATGTCGTGTCTTTGGATTGGATTCCAAAGATATTACGAAACGTTGTTTGAATCTCTGATTGATTAAAGTATCTGAGAATCTCTCAGATATTTTTTTATGAAAAATTATTGACATTTTGTATAAAATAATTATAGTACCAATTGAAAATAAAAGTTAAACTAAAAAAGTTTGGATATGGAAGACTTTCTTACAATTTTTGGGAAATCGGAGGTTACTTTGAAGGAGTTGTTCGAAATGTATAACTCGCTTCCAAATACACCTCGCAAAAAAAAGTTGAGCAGAATTATTTCTGCCATGAAGAAAAAGTATGTCGAGACAGAGAATTATGTTGGTATACTCAATATGTCTCGATATCTTGGAGATTATGAGAAGGATAGGCTTTTGTTGGGACTCCTAAAGCAACATCCAACTTCATCTTTGTTTGTGTTAGCATTTGCTAATTCAGAAATGCACAGCTATGAGCAGGCGTATCAGATGGAAACTTTAGATCATGACAATGATGAGGAGGCTCTTAGGAAGGATATCGAATTAATTTTTGATATCACTCTGTGCAAATTCTTGTCTACACATGAAACAAGGGAAGATCTGGAGTTTGTTCATGAATTGGCCGATGGTGCTACATGGCTGAATGCTTATAAGGAAGCAACGAGCAAACTTTCTCAGCTTTGAAATTTACAGGAACTGGAGTTTTCTTTCGGTTCCTTTTTCTTATAAAAAACTCCGAATTATTCGGAGTTAGTTTATAATCTTGTAAATATTAATTTTTGAAGAACCCAAAATCTCCAGGATTATCTCAAGCTTCTTTTACAATATTATAAGTATCTTGAGCAATCATTAATTCTTCATTTGTAGGGATTACGAATACAGGAATTTTTGAATCGCTTGCTGAAATTTCTCTAAATTCTCATCTGAAATTGTTTCTATCTTCGTCGATTTTTACTCAAAGTGAAGCGATTTTTTCGCATATCATTTTACGAGTATTGATACTATTTTCTCCAACTCATGCAGTCATTACTATAGCATCGGCTCAACCTAGCATATTATTGTACATTGCGATGTAATTTGCAATTTTTTGAACGTACATGTTTTGAGTCAGTTTTGCTCTTTCATTTCATTGTTTAATTGCATCTTCGATATCTCTAGAGTCTGAAGAGATACCACTGATTCCTAGTAACCCACTATTTTTATTCAATTCTTTAGTGGCTTCGGCGATTGTGATTCATTTTTTTTCACAAATATATCAAAGGATGCTTGGATCGATATCTCATGAGCGAGATCCCATCATAATCCCTGGTAATGGAGTGAATCACATTGAAGTTTCGATAACTTTCCCAGCATCTACAGCTGTGATACTTCATCCATTTCCGATATGACAAGTAATAACTTTGAGTTTATCGTTATTTAAATATTTACAAATTTCTTGATAAACATATTTATGACTAGTTCCGTGGAAACCGTATCTTCTTACTCCGTATTTTTCATACCATTCATATGGAACTGGATATAAGAAATGCTCTGGAGTCATGGATTGATGAAATGCAGTATCGAAAACTACTACATTTGGTACATTTGGCAAAACTTGTTGAACTGCTTCAATTCCTGTAATGTTTGCAGGATTGTGTAAGGGAGCAAGGGGAATTAAATCTTTCAAAGTTTGCATAATCTCATCGTTTACTAATGCAGATTCATGGAATTTTTCTCATCAGTGAACCATTCTGTGTCCAACTACACCGATTTCATCTAAAGATTTGATAGCTCCATTTTCAGGTGAAACTAGAATGTCTAATATTTTCTTTAAAGCTTCTCCATGATTAGCTAAATCTCTAGGAAATTCAGATTTATTTCAATTTTTGTCTTTATGTGTGATGATAGATCATTCGATACCGATTCTTTCGGCTAATCATTTAGCTTCTACTGAAAAATTGTTATCAACATCGAAAAGTTGATATTTCAAAGAAGAACTTCCAGCGTTTAATACGAGGATTTTCATGTTTTAAATTTTCATAAAATAAAAAATTTGATTTTTCATCATTTAATTGATAATAAAAAAAATGGTCAGAATTTCAAATGATTTGAAAAATGTATGTTGAAATTATAAAAAATAATTTTATATACAGATAAGATTTTATTTAATTATTTGTTTGGATGAAAAAGTCTTTAGTATTGTCATTATTATGATTAATTATTTTGGTTGTAGTAGTATTAGTAATTTTAAATAAAAACGATAATTGAACTGTAGAATGAAGACAATGAGAGCCTATTATGGATTGAACATGAATGGTAAATGAATCTTCTTCTTATAGTATAGATGTTAAGGAGAGATGAGAATTTCCATGAGAAGATATTTATGTATATGATGACAATGGAAAATTGGTTCTTAGCCTAGAAGATAAAAATCAGCCTCAATATTTATTTGCATTGTATGAAAATTATTTAGTTTTAGATAGTGGAACTAGTGCATCGCAAAGAGAAATGCTGGTTTATAATATTCCATCATGAAAGGTGATTTATAAAACTGATTATTATCCATGAGAGAATTGATTAGTCTTAAATGATAATAATATCACTTTTTATAAGGAGATAGACCAATCTTTATATTGAGAATATACATTGCCTAGTTGTGAAAGTGAGTATGATAATGGTTATATTGAAAGTTATGGATATACAATATGAGAAGATCAAGCTAATGATTTAGGAGATATTCAGTGTGCTTATTTTGAGTAAAGAACATTTAAATATGAAAAACTGACTTTGAATTAAGTCAGTTTTTTTTTATTCTTGAAGTTCAAGTTCTATCATTTGGTATCTTTGCAAAACTTTTAATGTTGCACGTGTATCTCACATTGCTCTGTGGGCTCTTTCGTTAGTGATTCAGAAGTATTCACAAATCGTTCAGAGCTTTTTATTTGGTAATTCAGGAAGTAATCTTCTAGCAATTTTGAGTGTACAAATTGTTTGATTTTCGAGATATGTTCACATACATTGATAATGATAATAGCTCAAAAATCTGAAGTCGAAACTTACATTGTGTCATATTATTATAGCATCTCATAAAAATTTAGAGAATTCTGGTATGACTTCACCAATAGTAGGAGCATCAGCGACCATCTCATTTGTAATTCAAGTGAGTCTAACTATTCAGTTTGGAATGTGTCTCTCTGGATTTACTAATGTCTGAAATTCATCTATAATTTCTCAATCCTTACATTTAATAGCAGCGATTTCAGTGATTCATTCTCTGTATGGAGTCAATCATGTAGTTTCTAGATCGAGTACTACATATTCAGAATTTTTTAAATCTTCTAGCATTGTTTTGGTATTGTTAAATTAATCTATACGCTTAAACATTCATGTACGAGATTGTGTTTGGGTTGAAGTAGGAGTTTCAGGTGTATGTGGTTTTTCTTCAGGATTTTGTATTGAAGTTTTTGGTTGAAAATAGTATTGTTTTGTGGTGATACTATTTGAGCTTTTCTCTATTCTTAAATTCTGTAGATAAGTTCTTTTGATTTCGTTTGCATTTAATATGGTCTTATGCTGAGCTTCTAACATTTTAGTCAAAATCTTTTTATCGCTCCATTTACGTTTTCAGAAATTGGTAAGTTGGACTTGTTCATGTCATTTTCCGCATGAAACTACTATATCTCCTTTTTTAGAAATTTCTGTAGCGAATTGTAATGCATATCTTCTCTCAGGGATTACAAATACTTTTTTATTTGCAGGATATCATCTATCTTGAATAGATTTTGATAATTGGTTTAGGATACTGAGTCTATTCTCAGTGTCTGGATCATCATCAGTGAAAATAACTATGTCAGAATATTTAACGGCAATTTCTCACATAATTGGACGTTTTTCTTTATCACGATTTCATGGAGCACCGCAGATTGTAATTAGTCTTCAGTCTCATTTTTGAGCTGAAGCAAATTCTAGAGTTTTTTCTAGTCAATCTGGAGTGTGTGCAAAATCTACAAAATATTTTACATCATCAGTATAGATTGGTTCCATTCTTCATGCTACTCATTGGAATCATTCTATAGATTTTAGTACAGGGTCAATCTTTAATCATAATGAAACAGCTACAGAAATAGCTCACATTATATTACATATATTATAAGATCAGATTAATTGAGTTGTTCAAGAATATTTCTGTCATAAATAAGAAAACTCAAAATAAGTTCATTCAAATCATTCTTCGATTTTTGTAGCTTTGATTACTGCAGAATTGTGAATACTGTATGAAATCTTCTGATCAAATGCCATTTCTTCAAACCATTTTTTACATATTCTATCATCAGCGCAGAATGCTGCATATTTTTTGTCTTTTCAATTTGATAATACATACTTGAATAACTTTTTCTTGGCATCAGCATAATTTTCCATAGTTTTATGGTAATCCAAGTGATCCATAGTGATATTAGTTATTACAGCAAAATCAAATTTGATTCACTCGAATCTATACTGATCTAATCATTGAGAACTGGTTTCCAAAACTGCGATTCTACATCATGAAGCTTTGGCAGTTGCTAAAGTTTGTTGAAGGTCAAAACAGTCTAGAGAAGTCATCTTTTTTGTATTCTCCATAATTTCATTTCAGATTTTTATATTTGCTGTACTAATAGCTACAGTAGGGGCTACATTCTCGTTTAATATTTTGTGTAATAGGTTTACGACTGTAGTTTTTCAGTTGGTTCATGTTACTCATATAACGAAAAAATCTTTAGATGGATTTTCATACAGGTCATTGGCAATTTTTGCACGGTATTTTTTATATGCCTGATAGAAAAAACTATCTTTTAATGTTTCATAAATTTTATCATAGCAAATAAGCTTTTTTATGAGTTTTTTCATTATATGGTATATAATAATAAATTAATTATTTCATATAATCAACAATTTCTGAAATTTTAATTCTCTTTTGCTCCATTGAATCTCTATCTCTGGTTGTTACAGTTTCTCCATCTTCACAGCTTTGTTGATCAACTGTAATACAGAAAGGAGTTCAGATTTCATCTTGTCTTCTATATCTCTTTCAAATAGCTCCATTATCATCATATTCACAGAAATAATCCTTTGATAAATCGTGGAAAATCTTTTCTGCGATTTCTACTTGTTTCTCATCTTTCTTTACTAGAGGCAAAATAGCGAATTTGATTGGAGCGATATTTTTGTGGAAATGAGCAACAGTTCTAGTTTCTTTTTCTCAGTTTCAGTTTGTATACTCTTCTTCATCATAAGCATCAATCATAGCTGTTAATACAGCTCTAGTCAATCCCCAAGATGGTTCTACACAATGTGGAACGTATCTAGCTCCAGTCATTGGATCTGTATATTGCATATCTCTTCCACTAAATTTCATATGTTGCTGTAAATCGTAATCAGTTCTATATGCGATTCATTGCAATTCTCCCCATCCCCATGGGAATAAATATTCTACATCCCAAGTTCATTTTGAATAGAAAGCTAATTCTTTTGGATCGTGTTCACGGAAACGAAGTTTATCTTTATTAATTCAGATTTTTTCAATCCACCATTCCTCACAAGTCTCTTTCCAGTTTTGTAGCCATTCTAGTCATTTCTTTTCATCATTTTCACAGAAGAATTCAATCTCCATCTGTTCAAATTCACGTACACGGAATAAGAAGTTTCCTGGAGTAATCTCATTTCTGAATGATTTTCATACTTGAGCTACTCAGAAAGGGATTCTCATTCTAGTAGTATCTAGTATATTTTTGAAGTTTACGAAGATTCATTGAGCAGTTTCTGGACGTAAGTAGATATCTTTTCATTCTCAGTCGATTACTCATTGTTGAGTTTTGAACATTAGGTTGAATTTCTTTGGTTCCGTCCAATCACAGCTTCCACATTTAGGACATTTTACTTTAAATTCGGATAAGAAAGCTGTTTGTTGATCAAACGTCCAAGCTTCTGGAGTAAGTGAATCAGCTCAGATTTTATCTTTTATTTCATCTAATGTTAATTTATTTTTGGCAATATGGTCTTCGATTAATTTATCAGCTCTATCTCTGTATTTACATTTACGACAATCTACTAATGGATCAGAAAAAGATGAAACATGTCCAGAGGCTTCCCAAACTTTTGGATTCATGAGAATTGAAGCGTCCAATCCTACCATATCTTGGCGTTCTTGAACGAAGTGTTTCCACCAAGCATCTAAAATATTTTTACGCAATTGTGCACCATAAGGTCCTAAATCCCAAGCATTAGCTAGTCATCCATAAATATCTGATCATGGGAATGCAAAAGCTCTTCTTTTGGCCCATGCAACGATAGAATCTAAAGAATAAGTCATAATTGTATTTCAAAAATTATTAAAAATCTGATTTGAATTATATGATTTGAATTATTAAAGTCAAAGGAAAGTCATCAATGATTCTATGAAAATTTTGGGGAATTTCTATCTATGCATATTATGTGTATTTTGTTGAATATTGTCAAGCATAAAATTAAGTAAAATAGTCTAGATTTTTGATTTTTTCGTAGTTGAGGAATATAATTAAATAACTTTTAAAATTTAATAAATTTACTCATGAGAAGAGTGATAAAGAATCAAAAGAAGATGAAGGATACAATGTATATTGTATTTGGAGTATTTGCATTAGCATTATTTGGAATAACAATGTGGAATCCAAGTTATGCAGAAGAATGATTAATAATAGATGAAGCATTAGATGCAATAATGCAGTGAACAGAAATGTATGGTTCATGAGGTTTTGAAAAAGTGGAAGAAGAGAAATTAATTCAACCAGTAGAAGATGATGAATGTGAAGATGCAGATATTGTAGAGTTTGAAATAACTCCTGTTGAAGAAATAGAAGAATGGGAAGGTGAAGATAAAGAAAATGGAGAAGAAAATAAAGAAGTAAATGTAGATGAAATAGTAGAAGATAAAGAACAAACACCTGAAGATAAAGAAGAAGTAGAAAGTTGAGATAATAATGTAGAAGAAAGTAACGGAGTAAATAATGAAAATACAAAAATTTATGATGAGAAAATGAATGAAGAAACGTTAATTCTGGAGAACTTACAGGATGATCAAAAAGGTAAGGAATTGGAAAATGATATTCCAGATCCATTACAATTACAAAATAATAATTTTTTAACCGCTTCTTCACAAGATAATCCTTATATTGTTTATGATGAAGAAAATTGACTAATAACTGTATATTCACAAGATTTAAGCTATTGAATTACATTACAAGATAAAAATTTATGAGCAGAAAATGTTTGAGATCGTTGAAGTTTTTATAAACGATGAAATAATGAACCAATTCCTAATAATAATACAGATTCATCAAAAGTTTCAGATAATAATGCATGGTGATGAGGTAATGACAATAACATAGAAGTAAATATTATTAAATGATATGATATTATAAACCATAAGGTGACAAATTTAGAGAATAATAATAGAAAATGACCATGTCCTGATTGATATCATATTCCAAGTCAGTGAGAAGCGTCAGAATTGATTAAATTATATTATCAATCTATTTGATCATGAGATATATTAAATGTTGATGAAAATTGATTATATAGTGTATATGATTCTAATTTAATAGAATCATTGTTTGCTAGAGATTTAAAAATGCCTTTAGTATGATATAGAAAGTATTGGGAAACAACCTTAGATAGTGTATGACAAATCACTAGATTTTGGTTATCAACGCCACATTCTCAATATGAAAATTTTTCATATTTCTTGACTGTATGAAAAACTCAGACAACTCCTAAGTGATGAGATTGACGTGCTATATTAAATAGTCTCCGTTGCTTTAAAAATGATTATATACGTCATCCTAAAACAGTAACATTTGACGCAAACTGATGATTTTTTTCATGATGAGCAACAACAGAAATGCACACATACAATTATAGTTGATCAGAAATTGTTCCAATTTATAATATTCAAATTCCTGATAGGAAATCGAATGATATATCCCAACAATCTTGATGGATGTTTGCATGATGGTATACAAAAGATTGAACAACCAATGAATGGTGAGAAGAATTTAATATAAGTAATCCAAATTCAACTATTGCCTATGCTAAATGGTTACCATTTAATGATTTAGATTTAAGTATAATTTGATTAACTGGTGTTAAAATCATGGATAGAAATCTTTGAGCAGAGAACGTAGCATCTGGAACAAGAATCTTAGATTGACATGAAGATTATTCAAAACTATGATTCTATTATCAACGATGAAACAATTATTGATTTAAGAACAGTTGAGATATATTATATAGCTGAACAAATTTTGTAATAAATATAAATTATGATAAGAAACCTTGGTGACCAAATAATTATTATTATAGTAATAAATATATTAAAAGAAATATTTCTCAAGAGATTTGCAGATGGGATTATATAGATAACAGAAATTTATGGTGATGAGAAAATTCTACAAACTCTGATTTAGACAAACAGTGACCATGCCCAAAATGATATCATGTTCCAGATATTAATGAACGAGAAGAAATAATTAATGTCGCTAATTGTTGAAATGATTCAAACTGTTTATCAATAACATTAAAATTGCCATATTTATGAAACCGTAATTGAAGAAATAGTAATATAGATAAAATAGGTAGAGACGGTTACTACTGGGCATCATCTCCAAGTGATTATGATAAAGCCTATAGCATCTATTTTGGAACACACATAAATCCACATAATCCAAACTATGAGCATGTTTATGGTATGCCGTTGCGTTGTTTTAAAAATTCAACAAATACAAACACATTGACAATATCAGCAAATAATTGAACAAACGATAAAATTGTAACATTAAGATGGCGAGAAAAAATAAGACCTTATATAGAAAAAGTTGAAAAAAAATGAAGCACTTTTATATCTCGATTTTATGACAATAATTATATCAATGAAATAAAATTAGATGATAAAATTAAATTAGATACAACCATTTTTGCAAAACGATTACAACATCCTCAATATACCTATAATGCACGAGGTTGAAAATTTATAACCTGAGATAAATATATATGAGATGTATATATATTAACATCTACAAATAAAATAAATCAAATAACATATGATTGAATTACAAGTTCACAATACAGTTACACATATTGAACAAAAATAATTGAATGAGCAACAAAATTAATTGTAACATTAAATAAAACTGATGATTATTGAAATTATCATAAAATATATCTATATGATTATGAAAAATCAGATACAGTAATAGAAAATGACTATATTGCAGCTGGTAAAGTTTGAGAATTAGAATGAATAGAAATTTTATGAGATACAGTATGATTTGTTGTTGCTAATCAATGACCTCCAGCAAATGTAGTATTTACAATCGAAGCATATATCTGATACGAAATAAACGATGAAATAATTAATCCATCTAGAGAATGATACGAATTTTCATGATGGTATGAATGAACAACATGAGTAAATAATGAATTAATTATTTCAGATGATCCATTTGATTTTACATGAAGAGAAGTAACTCAAGATAGAACATTTTATGCTAAATGGAATCCGCATCATTATACAATTAAATTTAATACAAATGAAGGAAATTGAGTAGTAAATGATATTGATGCAACATATTGAGAAAAAATAAATCTTCCAATAGTTACAAGAGATTGATATATATTTAAATGATGGAAATCAGAAGATTGAGTAATATATAAGAATATAGTTCCAGAATGAACATGAGTAACAGCAGAAGATTGAGTAACAGTTACTTTAACTGCTCAATGGGAGAAGATTCAAGAATCTTCATGAAATACTTCATCATGATGAGGATGAAGAAAATCAACACCTGCAGCATCAGAAATGAATAAGCCATCAGAAAATACAGCAGAAATTGCTATAGTAAATGAACATAATTCAGCAGATGAAGAAACTGATAAATCATCAAATCCAGAAGTTGGACAAGTAATTGCAATTGATTGATGAACTCAAAAAACAGTAGCAATAAAAAATACAGAAATAGTTGCTACAGTTAGAAATACAACTCATTCAAGTAGTTCAAAATTCACGAAAGAAGAGAATGAAGCATATTCATTTGCTAAATCTAACTGACTTACTACCACATCATCAATCGAACAAGCTAAGATGAATACGGAACTTACAAGAATACAAATGGCAAAGATGTTATCAAACTTTGCAATAAATGTACTATGAGAAGAACCAGATACAGAGAAGTGAGTAGTTAAATTTGATGATGTGACAAATAAGATGGATAAACAATATGATAATGCGGTAACTAAAGCATATCAATTATGAATAATGTGACAAAATGTGAAAAATAATGAGTTTAGACCAAATGATGAAGTAACTAGAGCAGAATTTGCATCAGCACTATCAAGATTATTGTATCAAACAGAAGAATGAGAATATAAGTGAACGTGAAAATATTATGTTCCACATGTAGCAAAATTATATAATGAATGAATAATAAACAAAGCAGATCCAAAGATAAAAGAGAAAAGATGATACGTAATGACAATGCTTAAAAGAACTGTAGAATAAAATAATTAAAAAAGAGTCAGGTTAACTGACTCTTTTTTTGTATATAATTTATAATTAGAAATCTTCGTTCATTTTTACATAATATCATTGATCATGTCCACATAATGGGCAGACTTTTGGAGGCTCTTTACCTTTCCAAACATATCCACATTTTGTACAAGTCCAATAAATTTCCTCATCTCTCTTGAAAACTAAATCATCTTTTACTAAATCGTGAAGTTTTTTGTACCTTTCTTCGTGGTGTTTTTCTGCAACCATAATAGCTTTAATTCTGGCTGCGAATTGAGGATATCATTCTTCTTCTGCAACTTTAGCAAATTCTGGATACATATCTCTCCATTCTTCATTCTCACCAGCAATAGCTGTTTCAAGATTAGTTAAAGTATCTCAGAATTTAATCATGGTTGTAGTTTCTACATCGATACTTGGCATTTCTACTCATTCTTTCTCTACAAATTCTTGCATCATTTTGAATAGCCATTCTGCATGTTCTTTTTCCTGTTCTGCAGTCTCAAGGAATACATTTGCAATTTGTTGATATCATGCTTTTCTAGCTACGCTTGCATAGATTGTATAACGGTTTCTAGCTTGAGATTCTCATGCGAATGCCTTTGCCAGATTTGCTAATGTTTGTTTCATGATTTAATTAATGAAAAGGTAAAATCTAATCTCTTTTGTTCCCCTTTATGAAAGGGGATACGGCGAAGCCGAGGGGATTTATATATTACAGATAAAAATCCTCAGTCACTTTGTGACAGCTCCTTTCAAAAAGGAGCACAATACTCAAAATTTTTCACAATGTTCAGAATTATAATTAATTTTATTTATTTGGTTCGATTATAGTTGGTTCGTTTTTATGAAAATTTTCATTCCATTTAGCTTTAAGGATAGCTCTGTATCTTCGAGAAAATTGGCAAATACTAAATAAACATGAAGTCAAAAGATAAAGTCCAACAGCTGAATTTAGTCCAAATACCATTAATCACATCATCAAACTCATTCAAATATTCATACCTCACATCATTTTTGTCATATCAGGCATTGATGCACCTGGAACTTTTGGCATAGCTTTCTTGTTTTGAGTGAGCTGAGTGAGTTGCATTTGAAGATAATACAAGGCAGTAACGATAATTGTTAAAATCCAGTTTTGACTTTCAAATAAATCCATTCCTAGGAACATATGGTTTATACTTCATGCTTCTAGATACTTTTGTCCAAAACTATAGAAGAAACTATATAACCAATCTACATCAGTAGGGATTCATCCATTTTGTGCAATCATCCAAATAACTCTATAAAGTCAGATGAAAACTGGAATTTGAATTAGCATAGTCAAACAACCTTTGAATGGTCATTTTCATTCAGATTTGAAAAGTTTCATTGTTTCTTCACTGAGTTTCTGTGGATCATCAGCATATTTCTTTTGCAATTCTTCGACTTTTGGCTGAATGTTGCTCATTCATTGTTGCATATTGTTTGAGGCAGCGGATGATTTATACATCAATCATCTTACAAGTAATGTTAATCATACGATAGCAATCCAAAGCTGTCATCCAGAAATTGCCAAGAATATTACTAGGATATTGAACACTGGACGGTACAATATTTGGGTTACCAATATATTCCAAATATTCATAATTTATGTTAAATAGAAATAAAATCAGATTTTTAAACTTTCATTACTTCTTCACTCTTAGCTTTAACCAAGTCATCTATTTTTGTATTCATTTTCTTAGTTAAATCATCGATATTTGCCTCATTTGCTTTGTGTTCGTCTTCAGAGATTTCTTTTGCTGTAAAAGATTTTTTGGTATCATTCATAGCATCTTGTCTAATTTTTCTGATATTTCATTTAGTTTCTTCTCACATAGCTTTGATATTTTTGGCGATTTGTTCTCTTCTTTCCTGAGTAAGCTGAGGAACTTTTACCAAAATATGAGAACCTTGATTATCTACTCAAACTCATAAATCTGCTTCATAAATTGCATTTGCGATGTGTTTAGATGAAGATTTATCCCATGGTTCGATTTTTATAGTTGAATGGTCAAGTGTAGTGATAAGAGCGATAGAATTCATTTTCATAGTTCCGTAGTCAGTTTCTACGTTTAGATTTTCTACTAATCATGTAGTAGCTCTTCAAACTTGCATTCATTTAAATTCATTTTCTAGGTAGGAAATAGCTTTTTCCATTTGCTGTTGATAGGCGTTTATGTCCATAATCTTTTTTATAATTATAAAAGATAGAAATTTGATTTTACAATCATTTTATCTATAGGAAAAATTATTTCGTTTGCAATATTTTTTTTAATTTAAAAGGCCACCCTAGAAAAACTAGAGTGGCATGGTTAGATAATGGATAGTACGAGAGATTATCTTCTCTTTGCTTTTGCTTTAGCTTTTTTCTTGGCTTTAGCGTTAGCTTTATAGGTTTCAGCCTGTCTTCTGTCGAATTGAACTTCTTGTCCGGTTTTATTATAGACCTTACCTGCGAGAAGATCGATCACATCCCCCTCAAAGAGTAGAGACTGGTATTTGCCGAGGTAGTTGGAGAAAATCTCTTCACTTACGACTTTACCATCTTTGTCTTTGATTGGGATTTTGAGTTCGGTAGCTACTTTGCCCCATTCCTTGAGTTGCGGTATGTAGGTTGCCAATCCTTCTCCCTTCTTGATAGTGAATCGCCACTGCTCAGCAGTGCCGAAGTCAGCTTGGGTGTATAATTTAAGGGGAGAGAGCATGCCGTTACCACACGCGAGGAAGAGAGTCGTCTTTACCTCTGGATCATCGATGATAATGATTAGTTCATTCTTGAACTTGCCGGAATAGGTTTTACCATCGCCAGATTTGACGTCTTTGGCGTAACCTGAACCGAGTACAAAGCGAATGTTCTTCTCATCTTTGATATGGGGGTAGTGAGCTATTACATTAGCGGTCAGGACTTTACGGTATTTGTCTACCATGGCCCTCTGACCGGCAGTGTCGTTGGCCTCACCGAGCTTGTGGAACTCATCCAGAGGGAATATTCTTCCGTCGGTACCGCTCCAGAAGGTTGTGTCTTCAGGTACGGTTCCGTGAATTGGATCAACGTTTGACCCGTTGCAGCTTGCCAGGGCTGCTACGATTGTGGCAATCGCCAATATGGCGATCATTCTAAATTCTTTCATAATAAATGTTGTTTTTTATTGTTGTTGTGTTATTAGTTGTTAAAATATAAAATCCAATCTAACCATACTATATATGTAAATATTTTTTATAAAAAGTCAAGCAAAGCTGAAGTTGAGGAATTATTGATTATCTTCAGAAAATAGGAATCATCATGATTGGATAGACCATAATTTGTGGTAGATTCAGTTTTCGTTTTGTATTAAAACGTTATGGCTTCACTTTTCGACGATGTTTCAGTTGTCCATTACTATAATTTTGTCCATCTTAGCTATAGTTGAAAGTCTGTGGGCAATTACGATACATGTTTTATTTCTCATTACTTCATCCATTGCATCTTGTATGTATTTTTCGGATTCGGAGTCTAGAGAGGATGTTGCTTCATCCATTACCAAGATATTTTTATTCTCAAGTATAGCTCTAGCAATAGCGATTCTTTGTCTCTCTCATCATGAAAGTTTGATTCATCTCTCTCAGACATAACTTTCATATCCATCTTTTAATCCTGAAATAAAATCGTGACATTTTGCCATTTTTGCAGCAGCGATAATTTCTTGCTCTGTGGCGTTAGGCCTTCAGTATGCAATATTTTCTTTGATAGTTCTGTGGAATAGAATTGGATCTTGAGGAACCATTGATAGTTGTTCCCTCAAAGAATCTTGGGTAACCTGAGAAATATCCTGTCAATCGATTAAAATTTTTCATCCTTGGATATCGAAGAACCTGAATAATAACTTGATAAGACTAGTTTTTCAACTTCCAGATGCTCAGACTATGGCTACTTTTTCTCATGGTTTGATATTTAGATTTAATCCATTAAATACTTTCTTTCATTCAATATAGCTGAACGTTACATTATCAAAATCTATTTTTCCATGTCAGATTTTTATTTTTTTGTTTGTATGATCCTGAATTTCATGTGGAGTATTGAGTATTTCAAGCATTTCTGTGGATTCTCATAAAGCTCTACTCATTGATTTAAGAATATATCTTACATTAGATAACTGGTTCGCAATTCTCATTACATACAATTGAACCAAAATTATTACAGAAGCTGATACTAGTCATGCTCACCATGCTTTTATGGCAAGATATATTGATCAAAGACTAAAAATACAAGTTACCATTCATGTGGCAAAGAATGTTCGTTCAGTTAATCTTCGATGTTTACCTCTCATATTCATCCATCATGTTAAAGTTTCTCTAAATCTTTTGAATTCATATGGTAATGATGCAAAGATTAAGACGTTAAAATTATTGATAATAGAATCCGATAATTCTCACGTAGTTTTTGAGTTTAGTTCATTTGTTTGTATTTCATATTTCTTTGTTATATTGAAAAATATGATTTGT
>Ga0247611_10005161_pt1 | contig 17526 bp, 15 predicted proteins | sample 177DNAGHGhighgp2_FD_192422 | JGI IMG/M metagenome (GOLD analysis project Ga0247611, IMG submission 192422) | Sheep rumen microbial communities from Palmerston North, Manawatu-Wanganui, New Zealand - 1770 DNA GHGhigh gp2 | ecosystem: Host-associated > Mammals > Digestive system > Stomach > Rumen... | reverse complement strand
TATAATTTGTTACTTCATATATATTTTTATTTCCTACTCTAACACTTAATGCTTCTTGTGTTAATCTAGCTCCATCACATGTTGGACATTTTGAATCTACCATATATCTTTCTATCCATTCTCTAATTGGAGCAGATGTTGTTTCTATATATCTTCTTTCTAAATTAGTAATAATTCCTTCAAAATAATCGAAGCTTTTTAATGTAGAACCACTTCTGGTTGTAAGTGTTAAATCTAATTTTTCAGGTGAACCATATAATATTATATTTAATTCATCTCTACTCATATCTTTAACTGGCTTATATAAATCAATATTATAGTGTTTTGCTACAAGTGATAACTTTTTATATGCTATATTTAAAGTTTCTCCACTTTGAAATGATGCAATTGCTCCACCCATAATTGATTTTGTTTTATCTGGAATTAATATATCTTCATCTATATGTTTATTTACGCCTAAACCTTTACAATCAGGACAAGCTCCATATGGACTATTAAATGAAAATAATCTTGGCTCTAATTCAGGTAAACTAAAATCACATAAAGGACAAGCATAATTTTCTGAAAAAACAATTTCTTTATCACCAATAATATTAATTACTACTTTTCCATTTGCCATTTTAGTAGATGTTTCAATACTTTCAAATATTCTACTTCTAGAGTCTTCCTTAATTGATAATCTATCTATAATTACATTAATATTATGTTTTTTATTCTTTTCTAAAACTATATCATCATTTAAATCATATGTTTCATTATCAATTCTTGCTCGAACAAATCCATCTTTTCTAAGTTCTTCTAATTTATCTTTATGAGTTCCTTTTTCTCCATGAACAACAGGAGATAATATTTCTATTTTAGAACCTATTTCTAATTCCATAACTTTATTAGTCATTTCTTCTATACTTTGACTTTTAACTGGAATATTATGTTTTTTACAATAAGGAACTCCAATTCTAGCATATAGAAGTCTTAAATAATCATATATTTCAGTTATTGTTCCAACTGTACTACGTGGATTTTTATTAGTGGATTTTTGATCAATTGAAATACTTGGACTAAGTCCTTCAATAGAGTCAACTTCAGGCTTTGACATATTACCTAAAAATTGTCTAGCATATGCACTTAAACTTTCAACATATCTTCTTTGTCCTTCTGCATATATAGTATCAAATGCTAAACTTGATTTACCACTTCCACTAACACCAGTCATTACAATCAATTTATTTTTTGGAAGTTCTATATTTATACCTTTTAAATTGTTCTCTCTTGCATTTTTTATAATTATTTTATCCATATTTCCACCTCAAAGCATTAGTATTATACTATAAAAAAAGTATTTTATACAAATTACTTTAAAAAAAAGTGTGAGATTTACTCACAACAATTATTTGCTTCTCCCATATCATTTGCAATACAATAACCATCAGTACCAGGTTCTTTATTTCTATCTATAATACAGGATTTTACTTCATCTTCTGCTTCATTAATATATATTTTAACATAATTTTCTCCACTGATTGGTTCTTTAGTAACAGGATTTTCTAAATCTTGATCAATATAATTTTCACTTCTTAAATCTTCAATTTTATAATAAATTACTTTATTTTCAATAAACCATTCTATATCAGAATTGTGTAAATCCATATATAGATTAGCAGCTCTTTGTATATCAATATAAATATTTTTTAATTCTTCTTCAGAAGTACCATCTTCAATATTACCAAAAGCTAGAGTTGAACTAACACCAACAACCGCTACTATAACAATTACTGCTAACAATTCCAAAAGAGTAAAACCACTTTTATTCATAAATCCTCCAATATCATATAGTAAAATTATACAATATTTTCTTTTATATTTAAAGATATTTTTTTAATAGTATTATATCCATCAATATATCCTAAATCATATAATTGAGATTTTAACTTTTTTGTCTTAATTACTATAAATTTCCTTTTAGTGTTTGTTAAACCATCTTTAATAGCTAAACTCATCCCATCTTTATATCCCATATCATAATATTTAATATATTTATACATTTATCCTCCTTTCAATATTAAATATGATATAAAATATATAAAACACTTTTTAAATAATTAAAAAGTACTAATTATTTAGTACTTATTATCTTTTTAATATCATTTGTTCCTCTGAATTTTTATTTTGTATTAAATCTCTTATATCCTCTTCTTCGTCTCTACTATCTTCCATACTTTGACTTAAACAATATTCTCTATATTTAATAGTAGCATCTTTTATTTCACTTAAATATTTTTCTCTCATTCCATCAGGTAATTTTCTAGATTCATCACATAAAAATTCAATCTTTTGTTCAATAATATCTTTAGGTTCATTATTTACTATTTCTTTAATATTTTCTTGCTTTCTTTGTTCTAATGTAAGCCTTAATCCATTAGATATTCTTGATATTTCTTTATCCTTTTTTATATATTCACAATTTAATGTATGTAAATTAGAAATATTCTTAATTATATCACAAAAAGCCTTATATATATTTTGAATAGCAAATATACTATTATTATTTTTATTATATATTGTTTTTATTGTTTCATAACTAGTAAAAGCTATCAAGAAAAAATTATTCAAAAATAATGATAATAACATATTAGTTGGTACCAAAAAACAAAGTCCTATTAAAGTAACTAATAACGCGGGTGCTATAAAAAATCTAACAAAACTTTCAATAATATTTGATATTATTTTTTCCCTTTTTTTAATAATTTCTTCTTTTTCTTTTCTTTTATTATTTAATATACCAAAATATATTAATGGTAATTTTTCATTTTTCATTATGTTCTCCATTTCTTAAAAATAACAATATAAAACTATTATTTTCTTAATGCTAATGATTCATTTAATTGTTTTGAAGATAAATCAATACTATCAATTACATTATTTATTTCATTACTAAAAGCTAATACTTCTTTTTGTATTTCTAATTCTTGTATAATATCTAATCTTAATACTGATAATTCTTTACATGTTTCAGATTTTAACTTTTCAAGATTATCGCTTTCTAGATCTATAACTTTAGAATTATTATTACGACAAATTTTAATATATCTATCTTTATAATCAAGTGATATCTTGTTAAGTCTCTGTAAATAATATCCTCTGTTATCTTCTATTATTAAATTACATTTTTTACCTAAATCCTTAATATCTTGTACGATTTTATCTTTTTTATCTTCTTGTTCTTCTTGTTTTATCTCATTATTTTCTTCTAAGTCTTCAGTTTCTTCCATATCTTCAACATATTCCATTTCTTCTTCATCTGGAACATTTTCTTTTAATTCTATTGTCTTTTTTATCTCAAACATTTGAATTAAATTATAAATACCATTTGGTGTTTTAATAATAGTCTTATAAAGTGAAATTAATGCAATTAATGGAAAGATTACTAATACAGGAATAAAAAAGCATCCACCACTCATATGGTTACAATAATAATCCATAACATCTTCTGTTGTTTCTCCATAATACCCATTTATTACCTTTTCTGCTAAAATACATTGTACAATTAAATATATTGGAAATGTAATAATTCCTATATGTAAAATAAGAGAAAATACAATTATAGTTAATTGAATCAATACATTAGGTATAATTCCTATTAAACTAGATATAAAAATAAAAATTTGTCTTTCCCAATCTTCATTTTTAGCTTTATAATAATCTAATTCATTCTCTAAAGTTTCAATACTTTGATTCATATATTTATTATTTTTCATTTAAATCATCTACCTTCTTAATACAAGTTTCTCTTCATATTCTTTTTTATATAATTCAATATCTTCAATAACATCATCTATTTCTGAGTCAACTTTATTTACTTTAGTTTGCGCTTCCAATACTTCTCTCATTTCTAGTCCAATAACCGATATTTCTTCGCATATATCTCCTTTTAATTTTTCATAATTATCACTTTCTAAATCTATAACTTTAGAATTCATATTATAACTAATATTTTTATATCTTGTTTTATAATCAGTTGATATTCTTTTAAGTCTATCTAAAAATTCAATACTTCTCTTTCCCTCTATTAATTTACATACTTCAAATAAAGTTTTTAAATCATCTGCTATTTTATCTTCAAAAGATTTTTGTTTAACTGCTTCTTTTTCTTCCTTCATTTCAGGTTTTGATTGAAGCGTTTCTTCTTTTTCTTTCTCTATTTCAGGCTTTGCTTGAAGTTTTTCTTCTAATTCATTTGTATTACTATAATCTTTAACATGCTTTTTTCCTACATATAATTTAATATTATCTACTACTAACATAATTAAAGAATATATACTAGTGGGTATATCTAGAAAAACTACTTTTAATGTAGTTACAAGAGCCAAAATAGGACATAATGTAATTGAAATTAAATACATATGATATTCTTCAATATCCATATATCTTGATGTCTCACAACTTGGCACAATTGAACAACCAAATAGAAAAAGAAATCCTTGAAGTAAACCATAAAAAGATGCAAATAGATAAGCAATTGGAGTTCCTATAGCATATGGTAATATATTTGCTATAAATACTACAAGTTGCATTAACGCACCATGTAATAAAAGTGTTAATCCAAAGGTTAATATTAGCTTTATCAATACAGAAACGTCTACTTTAAGATTTTTTAATACAAGTTTATAATCATCTATATCTTCTTCTAACTTTTTTATATCATTTTTTGTGTAACTCATAAATATCTCCAAAATTCCTAATATCAATGATAGATTTGTATTATCATTTTTTATAATATCATTTCTTTTTAAAAGCAAAAAAACAAGACTTTTAAAAATTCATAAAAGTCTTGTTCATTAATCTACTATCGAATATCATATGATATTGTCTTGACGAATAATAGTACATCTAATGATGTGAGCTACTCCCTTTTAACAATAAAAATTATACCATAAATTACTTGTTTTTTCAAGATACTGTAAATAACTTGCTAGACTTTTACTTCTCCATATGACATATTTTAAAAATATGAAATGGATATTTAAAAAATTTCTTATGACATCTCATTATTATACATAGTTTTTATTATTTTTCAATAGAAAAACAAGACATAAACCTACATTATATCTTGTAATTTTATATAATCTTTTCTATAAAACAATCGCAATTAAATTATTACTTCCTTTATTAACCATTTTAGTTATTGTTTGTTCTAATTTTACTTTTGAATTTTCAGGTAATTGTGCTAATTTAGCTTGAATACTTTCTTGTACAATATCTTCAAGACTTCTCCCAAATATTTCACTCTTCCACATATCATCATTATTATTCATTAAGTGATCTATTAATTCTTTACTTTGACTTTCACTTCCAATAATTGGTTCAAAACTACTTTCTACATCTACTTTAATCATATGTATACTTGATGCTTTAGCTTTTAATTTAATTCCATATCTTCCACCTTGTTTAATCACTTCAGGAGTTTGTAATTTCATATCTTTTGTAGTAGGAAGTACAATACCATATCCAGTTTGATACACCTGTTTTAAAGCACCTTTTATTCCATTATATTCATTTCTACCCTCTTTAAAATCTTGGAAAATTTTAAGTAAATCACCCTTAGAATTAATATTCTCACCAACTAATTCTTTTAATATATCATTATATAATGATTCATCTGCTTCTAGAGTAATACTAACTTCACTATTATCTGTATCTAATGATGATATATATGCTTTAGATATATCTGGTGTATCTTCTAAATTAATATTTATATTTTGAGCATCTCTTAACTTATTTACATTTACAACAGATTCTTTCATCTTATTTAGAAAACTTTGTTTTAATGGATGATTATTAGATAATACTCCTACCCAATCTGGTATTTTAAATTCAATATTTTCAATAGGAAATTCATATAAAGCTTCTTTTAATATATTTATTATATCATTTTGATTCATATCTTCTACACTAATACCAAGAACAGGTACTTTATATTTTTCTATCATTTTATCTTTTAATTCAATAGTTTCTTTTGAATTTGGATGACTACTATTTAATACTACAATGAAAGGTTTATTAATTGATTTTAACTCATCTATTACTTTTTCTTCTGCAGCAATATAATTATTTCTACTCATTTCTCCAAACGAACCATCAGTTGTTATAACTATTCCAATAGTTGCATGATCTTTTATAACTTTATGTGTACCAATCTCAGCAGCTTCAACAAATGGTAATTCTTCTGTAAACCATGGTGTTTTTACCATTCTAGGATTTCCAAGTTCATCCATATATCCATTTGATTCTGGTGTAATAAATCCAACGCAATCTACAAGTTTAATACTTGTTTTTAATCCATCTATATTAATAATAGTTTTATTTGATGGTACAAATTTTGGCTCAATAGTCATAATAGTTTTTCCACTAGCAGTTTGAGGAGTTTCATCCAGACATCTTTTCTTTTCTATTTCATCATCCATAAAAGGAAGTATTAAGTTTTCAATACATTTCTTGATAAAAGTTGATTTACCAGTTCTAACAGCACCTACTACTCCAAGATAAATCTCACCAGAAGATTTTTTATCAAGACTATGCAATATATCTTTTTTATCCATAATAACCTTCTTTCTAGTCTTAATAAAATCTATGATTATTATTTTTTATTATGACAAAAAAAAGAAAGTAATTAATTACTTTCTTTATTAGATCTATCTTTAGTCCAAAATGGGCCAAATTCAATAGCTTTAAAACTTTTTCTATTATAATGATATATTTTATATCCTAATCCTAAACAAGAATCAACACTACCATCTGTATAATTCTTTGTTTCTTTTTTTATACAAAATAATGGTTTTTTCTCTTGTCTTGTTCTACTAAAATCAATTATACAAAACATCATCAATATATATAATATAACCCATATAACTATATTTATTATTTTAATATATAATGATTTTTTATCTATTTTACTTTCCATTTATAATAACCTCACTACTTTGTGATAATATGCCTTGTCCAATTCTGTATTCTCCAAATTTTAATTTAGGACTATTAGCATAAGTTAACATCTCATTATATATATTTGGTATCAATTCACAATAAAATCTTTCATTAGAATCACTTTCATAATTTTTTAATGAATCAGAAATTATTAATAAATCATTTGAATTTATATATATTGTCCAATATATATCTAATATATTTATTAATTTCTTTTTTAAATTAAGCATATATTTATATGACTCATATTTATCAATACTAGCAATTTCAAATATTGTACTATTGAACTTTTTAATAAGTGCTTTTGATAATTTTTCTTTAAATATTTTCCTATTTGTATCATAACATTCATCTACATTTATAATATGACCAATATATGATTTAATTATATCTATACTATAATTATTAACTAATATTGTTGAATATTTTATAGCAATAGAATCTAGCATTTTCTTTATTTGTACAGTACTAGAATCAATTATAGAATTTCTTGTTGCATATATTATCTTCCTTTGTTTCATATATGGATTATTTAGTTTAGCTTGTCTTATTCTTAATAATGAGTCCATGTGTTCTTTAGTACTTTGACATTTTTTTGCTAAATTTATAACTTTTTTATTTCTAATTTGTTCATTATTATCAAAATGCTCTTTTAAATAACCTAGTATATTATCTTTATAATAATCTTTTACAATATCATCTTCTAAACTATAGAAAAACTTTGTTCTACCTGGATCAGCTTGCTTACCAGCTCTAGATTTTATTTGTAAATCTATTTTTGAACTTCTTGATTTACTAGTTCCAATTATATAAAGACCACCTAAATCTTTAACTATTCTATAATCATCCACAGAAGCATTTAATCCTCCAAGTTTTATATCTATTCCATGGCCAACCATATTAGTAATAATTGTAACACTTCCATATAATCCAGCATATTTAATATCTTCATTTCCTTTTTGAGTATTATCTTTTAATAAATTATGTGTTATATTATTTTTCTTTAATAAATTAGATATTTCTATACTCTCTTGAACAGTGGTAGTAACAATTAATAGTGGTTGATGAGTAATTTGACATATCTTTACTTCTTTTAAAATAGCTCTATATTTTGCTTCTATAGTTGCATATAACTCATCTTCTTCATCAATTCTTATATTTTTCTTTCTACTAGAAACTCTATATACATCAAAACCATATAATTCTCTTAACTCTTTTTCATCACAAGCATCACTCATTCCTGATACTCTTCCATTATATAAACTTAAATAATCTATATAACTCATCATAGCCCTTTTAGGACATTCACCATTAAAAGTTATATGATATCTACATTTAGCATTTTGAGAATATTGTTCCATATATTCTTCTTTTGCTTCAATTGCTTCTTCAATTCCATTAATGTTTTTATTTGATATTTTCTTTTTTACATCCCTAAAAACAATCTTATAGCATTCTTTTTTTGTTTCAAAATTATATTCTCTTTGTATAGTATAATCCACATCTTTAATAAATGCATGTTTAGCAACAATACAATTCATTAATGCAAGATATGCTTCATTATACTCATCACTATCACTAAATATACTAGCTAGTTTACTTTCAGTTTTTTTAGATATAATAATATCAGATGTATCTTTATAATAAATATAATCTTCAACAAAAGATTCACTATTTCTTTTATTTTTATAATATTCATCAAATACTTTTGAACTTAATGGTTTATTAATAGACTCTCTTCCATATAATAGATCTGTTACTTTAGCATAAATATTTCTTTTCTTTATTTCATCTTGAGTTAATACTATATCATAGTCATCTTCAAGTCCCATCATCTTTTGAGATAAACTTATTGAATTATTAGTTTGATCTATTAATACTAACTCAGCATCATCTATGACTACAAAACCAAATGGTTTATTAAATAATCTATATTCATTATTAAATATAATATTATCATGCATATAATCAAAAGCTAGAGTTTGTAATGTAGCATAAACTACATCACAATCATAATTCTTTTTTTTACAAATAAATATTTCTTTATCGCTTAATGATTTAGATGTGTCTTTACTAAGTACATAACCACAAGAAAATCCTAGTAAATTAAACACTTTACTACATTCTTCATAATTCTTTTTAACAAGTTCATCATTTAAAACAATAATATGTACATTCTTATATTTACTTTTATCTTCATCTATTTGTGCTTCAAGTAGATTTATATATGAAACTAATATTTGAACTAAAGTTTTACCTTCTCCAGTTTTCATATCAGCTATTATTCTTTGATAAACATCTATTTGATTATTATTTTCGTCTAATGTTTTATATTTATTACCAATCATAGCAATACTAGCTTCTATTTGAGTATCATATGCAAAAACATTTAATACTCTTCTACTTGCTTCTCTTGCAACAGCAATAGCTTCAGGTAATATATTATCTATTGATTCCCCACTTCTTAATCTTTTTTTAAATTCATCTGTTTTTAATAAAAAACTTGTATTTGTGAACTTTTTACATTTTGATTTATAACTATTTACTTTACTTACAATATTATCTATATTACTTTTATTAGAATTTGTATAATCAGTAATTCTATTTAATACATTTTGTAATCTATTCTTAATATTTGTTACACGTAAAAGAAAAGAACTATGTTCTTTTTTTGTATGAGATATATTTTGATAATTTAACTCATCCATATCTTTCACCTATCTTATATAAATATATCATTTTTATATTATAAATTCAATAATTCAAAACAAATTAAACACTTAATAAAATCATATTATATATTATTAACTGATATGTATTATTTCTTCTTTCTACATGAGCATTTATTTTATATACATTATTTCTATCAATATCAGAAAGTTTTTTTAATTGATTTGGAAATACTATTCCTTCAACACTATCATATTCATCACTTAATTTAATAAAAGCCATTTTTTCATTATTCTTAGTTTTAATAGTTTTAATATTTTCTACATATAAAATAGTAGTAATTGTTTTATCAAAGTATTTTTTATAATCTTTTAATGTTATAGAGTTTGTTCTATCAAATTTAGTAACTGGATGAAATGATAAATAAAATCCAAAATAATTAATTTCATTATTAATTAATTCTTTATCAGTATAATCATCTATTTCATCTAATACAGGTGGATTATCTAAAACTAAATTTAAATCTTTACATAAAGTTACATAATTTAGTATTTCATCTATATTTAAAACCATTTGTTTTTTATTAATATTAAATTCATCAAATACACAAGAATCTATTAAAGAAATAATTACTTTTTTATTAACACTACCATGATAACATCTTATCATAAAATCATAAAATGATTTAAATGGTCCTTTTTTTCTTTCATCTTCAATTTCTTTTGATACATTTGCGGCTATTGATTTAATCATACTAAATGGATATACTAGTTTATTATTGTCAATTATAAAAGAAGAGCATGATTTATTAATACTTATTTTTTCAAAATCTATTCCCAATATCTTTGCTTCATCAATATATTCTTTTAGTTTTAAAGATGAAGAATTCATATTTAATAAATTTTTCATAAAGAAAAGTGAATAATTAATTTTTAAATATGCCATTTGAAAAGCAACTAATGAATATACAACTGAATGTGATTTATTAAAACCATATGAAGCAAATTTAACTATTTGTTCAAATAATTCTTCACCTATTTTACTATCATATCCAAGATTAATAACTCCCTTTATAAATATGTCCTTTTCACTATTCATAATATCCAATTTTTTCTTAGACATTGCTCTTCTTACTATATCTGCTGATGCATATGAAAATCCACCTATTCTTTTTAATATTTCTAATACTTGTTCTTGATAAATAATTATCCCATAAGTACTTTTTAAAATAGGTTCTAATTCTTTAATTAAATATGTTACTTTCTTTAATCCTTTTTTTCTAGCAATATATTCAGGTATCATTTCTCTTGGACCCGGTCTATATAATGCAATCGCATCAACTAATGTATTAAAACTATCTACTTCCAAATTCTTAAGAAATGATTTCATACCATCACTTTCAAATTGAAATATTCCTGTAGTATAAGCATGCTTAAATAATTCAATTGTCTTCTTATCATCTAAATCTATATTATCTATATTAATATCAAATCCACTTTTTTTAATATCATCAATTATATTTGAAATAGTATTTAAATTTTTAATTGATAAGAAATCCATTTTAAGTAAACCTAAACTTTCAATATAATTCATAGAATATCCAGTTAATATCATATTATTAGATTTATATAATGGCATAATATTATCAAGAGGAATATCACTAATAACAACACCAGCTGCATGAACAGAAGTATTCTTTTTAAGTCCACATAAATGCTTAGAAATATCTAATAATTTTGATATTTCATCATTATTTCTTATTACTTTATTGTATTCATAATTATCTTTTAATGATTCAAAATCTTTTTCATCTTTTATTGTTTTACAAATTCTATCAACTACTATATTGGATATATTTAATACTCTAGCAGTATCTCTAATTATTTGTTTAGGAAGCATAGTATTAAAAGAAATAATTCTTGCTGTTTTATCATGACCATATTTATTAGAAACATAATCAATTACTTCTTCTCTTTTCATATTATCAAAATCTATATCAATATCTGGCATAGTAATTCTATCAGGATTTAGAAATCTTTCAAATATTAGATCATATTTTAATGGATCAATATTAATAATACCAAGAGCATAATTAACTAAAGATGCAGCACCACTACCTCTACCAGGGCCAACTAAAATATTATGTTTTTTAGCAAATAAAACAAAGTCATAAACTATTAAAAAATAATCAACATAATTCATACTTTCAATAACATTAAGTTCATATATTAGTCTATTTTTATATTCATCACTTACATTTCCATTAAGTCTTTTTTCAAGACCTTTCTTAGCAAGAGCTCTTAAAAACTCTTTTGAGTTTTCTTTATATATTGGAATATGATATTTACTCTTGGGTATTTCTATTTTTATAAGATTAGAAAATTTTATAGTTGTATTTATATCAAAAGAATTATTATTATCAATCATATAATTATTGTCAATAATAATCTCTTCATTAATTGTTTTACCCTCTTCAATATATCTAAGATATTTAAAATAATTAATATCTTCTTTATTAAAATATTGTATAACTGGTAAATATAAAACATCTTCACTTAATAATAATGCATTTGTTTTCTCTTCTTCATTTTTATAATAAATATATATATATTCAAAACTATTTTTATATTTTTCATAATCTATATATGAACACACAATTATCAAGTCTTTGCTTAATGATTTAATATATTCAATATTAATATCATTTTCAATGTTTTTTTTACTAACTATTTTGCATAATGAAATAAACCCTTCATAGTTTTTAGCATATAAATAAATAATTGAATTATCAATATTCAAATCAATACCAATAATACCATTAATACTATTTTCTTTACATTTATTTAAAAATTCATATGAAGAAAACATATTACTATCTGTTATACCAATACTATTTAATTGATTATTTTTAGCATATAAAATTAACTCATCAATTCTGATAAGACTATTCATTAAATCATATTCAGTTTTTACATTTAATGGAATATATTTCATATGTACCTCTTTTTATATTTTATCAAAAAAACATACAAATAAAAAGATGAATTACTTCATCTAAAATACAATTATTTTATTTATTCACAAAAGAAATTATCTCCTTCAAATGTTGTTTTTTCATTCAAATAACCAACTATTTTACTTTCTAATTTATCTTGGTTTAAATCAATATATGATAAAATAGCATTCTTATTAATTGAACAATCTATATGTATATAATATAATTTACCTTCATTTATGAAAGGAATTGCCCAAAAATAATCATCTAAACCATCTATTTCTTCAATTGCAAACACTTCAAATTTGACCATACCCTCTTCAAATACAGTATTACCGTTTTTATCAGTTATTTTAATTTTGCTTCCAATATTACTTGTCATTTTACCTTCAGTTGGATAATCAATTATATAATTTTTATATTCATAAATATCTCCAGCTTTTTTTATAACATCTTTATCATTTTCTCTAGAGAATAATTCATATAAATATTTATCACTAATATGCATATCTTCTTGTTGATTATTGCTTTCTTCTTCATTAGTATTAGTATTATTAGTATTATTATTAGTATTATTATTAGTATTATTATTTGTTACATCTGTTTGTTTATCATTTGGTGTTATATTAGTGTTTTCACTAGTTTTAATATGTATAATATATATTGATAATCCCACTATGATTAATGCAAATACTATTATAACTGCATATAAATTTTTTATTTTTGATTCATTATTCATTTTTATCCTCTTATCTTTACTAATAATTAAAAAAAGTAGATTTAATAATCTTTATCAATTCTTTCAAAATCTACTTGATCTATTTCATTAATTACTTCTAATTGGTTTTCAATAATTTGTCTTAATCTTCTTTTTAACATATTGGTGTTTCTTTTTAATTGGTCTGCATGATTTTGTGCTTTTTCCGCTTTTAATAAAGCGTCATTTATTATTCTACTTGCATTATGTCTAGCTTCAGTTATTAAACTTTCTGCTTCTCTTCTTGCTGATGATTTTATTTGATCTCCAGCTGCTTCAGCAGTATAAATTGCTCTATTCATAGTATCTTCTATTCTTTGATAGTATGCAATTTGTTCTAATAATTTTTTATTTTCTTCTTCTGTCTTCTTGCTCTTATTAAGTAAAGATTCATAATTTGCTATAACTTCATCTAGAAATTTTTGAACCTGATACTTATCATAGCCACGAAAAACAGTATCAAACTTTTTCATGCTCCACCTCTATATTATTTTTTTAGACTTACTATTACCAATCTCCTAAATCATCTTTTTTACTTGATTTTTTTCCTTCTTCTTCAGAAATATTTCCTTCAATCTCAAATCCCTTAGGAGCACATAATACAATTCCAGGACCTAATTTTTCCATTTTTCCTTCAATTGCATAAACTATACCATTTAGAAAATCCATAATTCTTTTAGAAACATCAGATGTAACTCTCTTAAAATTTACTACAACTTGATTTCTAGCTTTAAGATAATCAGCTATTTGTTGAGCCTCACTAAATGCTCTTGGTTCAACTAGTATAGTTTTATTTTTATATGTTTCTTTACTACTACTTTTCACATTATCAACTTCATCTTCAAATTCTTCGTAGTCTTGATCATCAGGGTTTAACATTTTCTTTAATCCTTCAAATGCCATTTCAATTCCTCCTTTAGTCTCTATATTCTATTTTATCATAAACTCTTTTTTAAAACAATATTATTGTAAAACTATTCCTGCTTCTTCTTCAGTAATTTGCGTTAATAATGTATTACCATCATAAACCACAACTGAATTAGCAGTATCATCTACAGTTATAGATAATAACATATCTTTTAAGCTAGTATCACCAATATTAGTTGAACCTGCTAATTTATCTAAATAAACTTTAATAACATCTCCAGATTTTATTACTTTAGTTACAGATGAATTTATAGACATAGCTACATTATTATAGTAAACAGATACATATGTTTTACCATTACTAACTCTATAGCTGTATCCACCCTTTTTTATAGTTGTTAATAAGGTAAATCTGCTAACATCTGAAGTATATGTTACTTCATTTTCAGTTGAATGTATTGAGCATCCTTTAACATTTGTAGCACCTTGTGCACTTGTTGACCCAGCAGGACATACCATTGGTTGTTCTATTCCACCAGTACAATAATATCCTTCCATGCAAATATAACATTCACCACCACTTAAATAATATCCAGCATCACAACTAGCTAAACGTCCTGGTCTTAATGATGTAGTTGTTGTTGTCGTTGATCTAGTAGTTGTTGTTATTGAACTTGGTCTAATTGTAGGCTCTGCAGGTGTAACTGGTTGTGAGGGAGTAATTCTTCTTACAGACTTATCTATATCTTGAAAATTAACATAATCTGCATCTCCACCATCTTCACCTAACTCAATTTTATGTCCATCATCTTCAACTAAAAAATAATAAATCTCTCCATCATCATTTAACTTAATTAAATACTTTAATCCTTCTCTATTATCAATATTTAATGCTTTTTTATCAGTACTAACTATAGGATCATAACCATAAACATATGTAATACCTCTAATTCCCTTAGCAGTATCTAATACATATTGATTCTTAGCTGCTTTATATAAACCTTGTGATTCAGAAATAAAAGTATTATCTTTACTCTCTTTAAATGAATCAATAACATTTGGCAAAGCAATTAAAACCATAATACCTAATATTGCTACTACAGCTAGTAATTCAACTAACGTAAATCCTTTTTTCTTCATTTATTTTTCACTTCCTTATTATATATTCTATTATAATATATTTTATATAAAAAGAAAAGAATTAAAATTTAATTCTCTCTTCAATATACTTAATTAATTCATCAACACTTATAGTTTCTTGTTCCATTGTATCTCTATGTCTTACTGTAACTGTATTATTATTAATTGTATCATCATCAATTGTTATACAAAAAGGTGTTCCAACTACATCAGCTCTTCTATATCTCTTACCAATTGAACCAGATTCATCATAACTTACATTAAAATGTTTACAAAGCATTTTATATATTTCATTTGCTTTTTCACTATGATATTTTTTAACAAGAGGAAGTACAGTAGCCTTTAATGGAGCTAAATATGGATGTAATCTTAATACTTCTCTTTCATCATTTTCTAATTTTTCTTTTTCATATGCATTACATAATATCATTAAAAATGTTCTTTCTACTCCTAGTGATGGTTCAATTACATATGGAATATATTTTTCGTTTGTTTCTGGATCTAAATATTCTAATGATTCTGATGAGTATTTCATATGTTGAGATAAATCATAATTTGTACGAGAAGCTATTCCCCATAACTCTCCCCATCCAAATGGAAATTTATATTCAATATCAGTTGTTGCATTGCTGTAAAAAGATAATTCTTCTTTTTCATGATCTCTTAATCTTAAATCTTCTTCTTTTATTCCTAAATCAAGCAAGAATTGTTTGCAATATTCTTTATAATATTTAAACCAATCTAATTCAGTACCTGGTTTACAAAAAAATTCTAACTCCATTTGATCAAATTCTCTAACTCTAAATATAAAGTTACCTGGAGTAATTTCATTTCTAAAACTTTTACCAACTTGACCTATACCAAATGGTAATTTAAGTCTCATACTTCTTTGAACATTCATAAAATTAACAAATATTCCTTGCGCAGTTTCAGGTCTTAAATATACAGTACTTTTTGTATCTTCAGTAACACCTTGAAATGTTTTAAACATTAAATTAAAGTTTCTAATATCAGTAAAATCTTCTGCTCCACAATTTGGACATTTTACTTTATTATCTCTTATATAATTCATTAAATCATCATTAGTAAATTTAGAAATATCTACTCCTAAATCTTCAAGTAATTTATCAGCTCTATGACGAGTTTTACATTTCTTACAATCAATTAATGGATCAGAGAATGTTTTAATATGTCCACTAGCTTCCCATACTTTTGGATTCATAAGTATAGCACTATCAAGTAATACATTATTTGCATCTTCTTGTATAAATCTTTTAATCCATGCTTTTTTAATATTATTTTTAAGTTCAACTCCAAGTGGACCAAAATCCCAAGTATTAGCTAGTCCTCCATATATTTCACTACCTTGAAATATAAATCCATAAGTTTTACAAAAATTAGTTAATTCTTCCATTGTTATTTTATTTTCCATTTTATCCTCCTTAAAATAAAAACTTCTAAAATAATTATAGGGGTCCATAAGGACGGTTCCACCCTATTTATTCTAGAAGAATCACTTTTTTATTATGACCTAGGTATTTTACCATCATACCATCTTCGTCTTCAATTTATTACAAATAAATTTTATCATACATAATTATATTTATCAAGTTAATTTAAATTTAGTGACGGAGTAACTTTAATATACCCAATAGATGATATATACTCATTAACAATATCTACATAATCTTCATAAATTGCCAAATCACAAGTTTCAACATTGTCTTCATCTACAGTATTAGAATAAAATCTATCTTCTTGTATATTCATTAATATTTCTTTCTGTAATTCATATAAATTTACTCTAAAAGTACTAATTTCTCCAAAAGATAAATTATCAAAAATAATATTTATTAATTTTTTTAATTCTTCTTCACCACTAAAACCTAGTAGATAATCATTTTTAGAATTAATTATTATTTTATTTTCATAAATAAATATCTTTGTATTCATAATAATACCTCTTTTCAAAAAAATACTATAACAAACTGTATTATTAATGTCAAACAAAAAAGTCTATTCAGACTTTTTGTTTAATAGCATTCTTTTAGAAGTTGGTGAAAGTTTCTCATATAGCATACTTCTTGTTTCCATGTAAGGTTTTATTTCTTCATTA
>Ga0247611_10005160_pt1 | contig 17527 bp, 26 predicted proteins | sample 177DNAGHGhighgp2_FD_192422 | JGI IMG/M metagenome (GOLD analysis project Ga0247611, IMG submission 192422) | Sheep rumen microbial communities from Palmerston North, Manawatu-Wanganui, New Zealand - 1770 DNA GHGhigh gp2 | ecosystem: Host-associated > Mammals > Digestive system > Stomach > Rumen... | reverse complement strand
AGAAACCGGATAAACGTATAGGATGGAGGAAAACATACATAATTACGATTTCTTATCCATCACGTAATGAGTCATATCCAATAGCATTTACAAATAAACCATTTTATAAATTAAAATCTAATCTTTCAGATAATGAAGAAATTACACGCAAATATCCTAATTTATTACAGTGTGTAGCAGAAATGAAAACTGGAACAAGAGATGAATCTAAACTTTATCGAAAACATCTAATAGATATATTTAAGGAGTAAAAATATGAAAAACTTTTTAGAATCAAAAAAAGGACGATCTGAAGAATTTCGGATTCAAAATGAAATGAAAATTTGTCAACATTTTTCAAATGAAGAAAGAAATAACGATTCTAATGGTAAAATCTTAACATTATTGAAAAACGATTTACTTTATTCATTAAATGATGAAGAAGACAAATTAATTAAAAGAGCTATCTCCAAAATCTTAATTAGATATTCTACATTCTTCAATGAACCAGCTTCTACTAAATATCACGGTGCTTATAAAGGAGGATTAATAGATCATTCGTTAGCTGTTTATTTAGCAGCTATAAGAACGTCATTCCATTATGGAATACAATCTGATGAAGTTAATCCAATAACATGTTTATTCCATGATATTTGTAAAGTTGGTAGATATAAACTTGTAAAAGATAATAAAGGCGACGATGGTTTTAAATACGTTTATAACAGCGAGTACAATGGAATTGAACATGGTGCTGAAAGTTTAAGACGTTTATTAACTATTGAAGGTGTTGGTGAACTTATACCGGAACCTTGGCAAATTGCTATCGCATATCATATGGGTGTATTTGGTGTTTCTAGTACAGAAATGCAGAATTTCAGCACTATGAGTAAACGATATCCTGAAGTTTTACTTCTCCATCATGCTGACATGATTGCTACCAAAATCTATGATCTTTAAAAAAGAGGTTAAATATGAACATACCGTCATTAATAACATTAATTTCATTAATTGTAACAATTATAGCTTTAGTATTTTTATGCGTTTTCTTATTTAAAAAACCATTTAAAAGAAACAAAGCATTAATAGGTTTTATAATTATTACAATTGGTTTATTAATTTACACATTTCTATCTAGTTATTGGAATAAATAAAGAAGATAATAAAAGGAGTAAAATCATGTATTTACTAAAAATAAATAGACCAGATGATAATGTTTATTGTACAATAACCTATGATCGTGGACAAAAAGGTTATCAATTTGTAAATTTATCACATAATCATATTTGTCCATGTGTATTCAAAACAATAGATGAAGCTTTTAAAGACTTGGATAGAATGAAAAATGAAGGATCGGTTTTATCATATAATGTGATTAGTCCATCTTTTAATATAGATGTTGTATTAAAACATTTATTCGAATAAAAAATAAGGGGGAATCACATCCCCCTTATTTTTTTACATTGTTTTAGCTACTTCACATGGTCTTTTTGCAAGGTAATCGTTATAACAAAAATTATTTATGTAATGAACTATACGAACAATCGTAAAATATTTTCTTTCAACATCAACTACGAGTTCGTAAACATATTTTGATTTAAAAGGATTTCTAGATGTAGCAGTTATAACGTCACCATCTAAATCCATTCCAAATACACTTGGTTTGAATTTCTTAGATTGTATAAATCGATTACTTGGAACATATCCGAAATCTTTAAACATAAAATTTATATATTTCAAAGGAATATGTTTACATGTTTCACTTACCAATTTCAATTTGTTTAATAGAACGTAAGAAATTCTTAATTTCTATATTGTCCATATATCACCTCACACTACTTTATAAACAATGTTCCAACCAGAAGGATTACTTATAACAAAAGTTTTGTTTGGCATGATTCCTGCTACTTGTTTAACAAGATGTCCTAAACTGATTGCAGCTTGTTTATAAGCTTCGGTATAAATTTCATCCCATGTCCATTCAGGATGAGTCTTGGTATAACGGTTAACCCATGCATGATAAATACATTGAATAGGTTCATGACTTTCATACCAATCCCAATTTTCATAACCGAAAATATCTTTTACTGTAAAAGATTTAGCATTTGTGGTATTCAAATATTCATTTATCTGAGATTCAATATAAAATTGACAATTAATTATTTCAGATGCGCTTAACACTCTAGGTGTTCTATACGATACAAGTGGATTATTTTTATACATATGTTTTCCTCATTTAAATTAAAACATTAATCCTTTAGTTGCTTTATATGGCTCTCTAGGTTCAATTATTCTCTCTTCTACTAATTCTTTTCTTAATAGAAGTAAAAATAATTTTAATTCATCCAATGATAAATCTTTGTTACAAGTATTGGTTCTACCCATATGCTTATACCAATTTATCATAGTTCCACTAGGTTTGTGCAAGATATAAAATTCACTTTCATCTCTAAATGCATGAAATGAATTTGTATCTCTAAAATCACAACACCAAACATCGTCCCAATCCCATGCCTGAGAATTTAATGGGAATACTTCTTTGAATATGTTTGTCATTTCATCTCTTGTAAAATGATATTGACGATTTTCTTCCAAATTACGATATCGATGTTTTACACCAAACTTATCATTCAAACGAATTTCAGCAGTGTCTATTCTTCCAGGATTATGTTTTTCTTCATCTCTAGTTAAATTTATTTCTTCGACTTTATCATCTGTTAAACGAATAACAGTTTGATTTTCCTCATCTTTCAAATCAAAGAAATCATCAACTACAACAAACGATTCATCTTTTAATTTCCAATATTCCATATTAATTCTCCTTATTTGGATTTGGTTCATATTTAGTATGAACCAATTTTCCATCTTTAATTTTATAACCACAGTACTTTAAAGTTTGCTTACTTAATACACTTTTTTGATCATTATGAAGTGCATCAGAAATACGTTTCTGCATTTCTTCTTCAGTGGTTTCAATATTATAATACATAATAGGTTTACCACTTTTAATTGCATCAATAATCCTTTTCATTAAAAAGTAACTCATATTTACTTACCTCCTTATATGACCGTTCTTTTTTCATTATTAAAATATATAAATAAAAAAAAGAAGGAGAGATTTTATTCTCTCCTTCTTTAAAAACCATTAAATTAAACCGAATTTAATTAATTATATTGATACATTCTTTTCCCTTGTATTTAATCCATAAACGCGATACATTGATAAAGACCAGATTTAATCATGTATTTTGATGCATTTCCATGTTATGGATTTAATTTGTGCTATCAATACATTTCCATACTCTGAGTTTAATAGAGAATCACGATACATTTACAACCATCGGATTTAATAATTGTTATTGATACATTAATTGGAAATGGGTTTAATTTATAGTCTCAATCCAATTTTCATAAATTATTCCTTAATACCAGAAAGTTTAACAAGATTGTCAAGTTCTTCTTTTAACTCGGCAATCTTTTTAATGGTTTTTTCTTTATATTCCTTCTTTTCTTCTTTAGACATATCTAAGAAGATTTCAGGAGTTGTCCAGTTGTTTCCAACATGAACCATTCCAAGTTTCTCCTCTTCATAAGATTTGATAACTGGAATATCCATTATAGTTCTAAAGGCTACATAGTAGTCTTTGATGAACTGTTGAATCATTTTTCTATTAGCCATCATGTGTTGATGTGCTAATGATAGATTCTTTTTACCTTCTTCGTCAGAATTCATCCAACGATTCAGATACTTAATTCTTGCCTGATAATAGATTACCGAATATGGCGATCTAGCTTTCAGGAAAGAACCAGGAAGAACGCCAAGAAGACGTTTCTTCAGGTAAACATTGTAATTAGCTTTTTGGCCTTTTACACGTTTAGTTGAACCAACGATTCCAGCATACTGGAACAATTGTCCAATGTAATAAATCTTCTCTACTTTATATTCAGCAAGAAGATCACCGGCAAGAGCTGGGCCGATTCCAGATACATTTGTAAGCCATCTTGTATAAACAGGATGCTTTTTAATACATGTGTGAAGGTGTTCAACCCACATGTCTTCGAATTCACGTAAACGATTTGTCATAGCGTTTACGAATTCCTTATGCTCTTCTGAAGTTTTCATTACTTCAGCAGCTTCAGAAGCATTCTTAGTAGCAGTTCCGTCAGCCTTTTCGTGATTTCTATTTGATTCACGAATACGCTCTTCTTGTGTAACCCGGATATTTGCAACTGTTTCCTTAATGTCTCCAACTACCATCTGATAGTTGAGATCATTCTCTAACTCTACAGCTCTCTTGTCACACAATGTTTTTTCTGTTAATGTTAACATATTTTACCCCTAGTTTATTTATAGATAGTATTCTTTCTATCTTTAATAATTTTATTAGAATTCATACAAATTCTATTCATTATTATAATATATAATAAAAATTGTTTTTTTTTGTAAAAAAAGATAGGATCATTATGATTCTATCTTTCTAAAACGCATCATTTAACACTTAAGGATTTAATTATATATAACGATACATTACATCTCCCAGGATTTAATTTTCAAATATGATTCATTTTGTTATTACGGATTCAATTTTCTAAAACGATACATTTTTGCATTACGGATTTAATAGAGAAACTTAATACATTCTGATTTGACGGATTTAATATTTTGCTCTGATACATTCCGAGTCTATGTGTTTAATTATTTAATTCGATATTGTATTCAAGTTTATAATATATAAATAAAAAATATAAGTGGTAGCAACGCTACCACTTTATTTAATTAAGCAAAATCCACCTCACCAGCATAGAAAAGTCGCTTGAATTTTATGTCTGCATCAGTCATAAATATTTTAACAGCTCTCTTTGCTTGTTCAGCATATTCCATAGTAACTTGAGTCAATCTACGAGTTGTTGGATTTGTTACAGTTTCAGCCAAATCAGCAGATGACATTTCACCAAGACCTTTGAATCGTGTAACTTGAATCTTAGGTCCAAGAATAGAATTCATATACTCACATAACTGATAGATTGTTCCATGATACTCATGACCACTTCTGATACCTTTAAGATATACACCATAAATATGAATATCATAAAGTTTCTCAATAATTATATCGAAATGTTGTCTCAAGAATTCTTTATCCAATCTTAACGATGCATGATAAATACCTTGGTCAAACATATACAGATTTGTATTTGGAACCTTTCTTACATCATAACCAGAAATCCGTTTAAATTCTTTATTGAATTTGTCTTCATGATTTTCACTACATTGAGAAACAATATTGATATTAACAATGATTCTTTCCAACAAATCTGGACGAATTGCTAAAGCCGATGCATGATTATCAATAAGATTATTGTAACCAGTAGTAGCTTTAATAAAAGTTCTAAATAAGCCATCACTTAATTCCTTATTTGTTTTCTCTGAATAAAGTTTAAATGTATTACAAATAAACTCTTCCATATAGAAATCGAAATCCTTTTCAGTATGAATAAAGAATGATTGTTTATTAGCCAGAGTGATTTTCTTAATAGGAGGATTAGCAATAAATACATGTCCTCTACGAATCATTTCTGGATAGAACGTATAGATAAATGCAAGTAACAAAGTTACAATATGTGCACCGTCATCATCAGCATCAGTAAGTAATATGAATGACTTGTACTGAAGATTATCATAATTTAACTTACCTGTTCCAGGGAATCCGATACCAAGCAACTGAATGAGATCAAGAATTTCTTTACTCAAATTGCTTGTACTTCCATTAGCAACATTCTTTAATTTACCACGAAGTTTATAAAGTGCCTGAAAATCATGGTCCTGTGCTTCAGAAACCTGACCACCTGCAGAAGCTCCTTCTACTACAAAGAGTTCTCTTCTATCAGGATCTGTAGAACGACACATTGTGAATTTACTTAAATCAATCGCATTTGCACCGAATGCCGATTTAGCAGCTTTAGTTTCAATGAGATTCTTCTTAAGTTTCTTACGTTCAAATTCATATTTAGCATAATCGATTGCTAAGTTTATAAGTTTCTTAGCCTGATTAGGATTCTTTCTTAACCAATTTAAGAATACATTTCTAGATGCTTTCTCAATAGGAGATTGTACATCAATTGATTTCAATGTATCTTTCATCTGGTTATCATAGTTAGGATCCTCGTGACCAACACCTACAATAGCTACAACATTATCATTCAATAAAGCACCAGTTACACTAAGTTTTTCAAACTGTTTAGGTATAACTGTTGGGTTTTCACTAATGTATTGAGTTAATGCTAAACCCAAACCCTTCTTAAATGATGATACGTGGAATCCGTGACCTGGAGTTGTATTACCGTTTACATAAGAAATGATATTCGAATCACCACTATTAATAGGATTATAAGTAAACATGATGTGATAATCAAATGTTGTTTCATCACCCTGGAATTCAATAGGTTCAAACAAACAATTAAGACGTTTACTATTAATAAAGTCTTTCATTTGTTCTTTCATACCACCAAGATGTCTGAATGTATGAACTTTTCCATCAACTATAAAGTTAAATGTAAATCCAGGTGTCTGATAAGCAATATTGTTACAAAGATCACAAATACGAGGAATATCATGCTCAGTAGTGTGCATATATTTTTCACTCGATTTATATGAAACTGTAGTACCAGGATGTTTACCAGCAGGAATACCATTAGGTAAATCTTCTACTACATATTCTTTACATAGACCGTTTTCAAAATATACTCTACCATAACCAGCTGGATGTTTATTACCTTTCTCATCAACATAACCTTCACGATAAACTTCACATTTAAGCCAATCAGAAAGTGCCATAACAACTTTTGACCCACATCCATTGGCCCCCGCATGCCTATGATAAGTATTATTATTAAATTTTGCACCGACATGTTGTTTTGAGAAAATATCTTTTAATTTACCGATAGGGATACCGCGTGCAAAATCCTCAACAAGCATAGTATTGTTGACGGTATCTAACACGATATTACACCTATCACCGTATCCAGCCATAGCTTCATCAAGCACATTCTGAATAGGTTCACAGTCTAATTTATACAAACCCGGTTTTCCCAAGGCACCAATGTACATCGACGGACGTAATTGGATATGTTCGATATCATTCAATTCTTGAATTGATGAATCTGTATAATTACTCATTTATATCCTCCACAAATCTAGTATAATCGGTTATATCATATTCAGCATCAGGATCAAAATCATCTAATCCTAATTCTTCATTTTTAGTAAATATAATGCTCATTATAGGTTCTATAATATCTGTAAAAGTTTCAGGCGAAATATTATATTTATCACAAATTTGAGGTTTTGTTAAATTATTATCAATATAATCAGTTTTTATATTTTCAACATCATATAATTTTTCTAATTCATCATATGGTATTCTGTCTCGTTTTATATTTGATTTAAATCTACTAGTATGTTGATATATTGGCGAAGAATTATCACTTCTAGACAACCATCTAAGATTATTAACATTATTATTCAATCTATTACCATCGATATGATCTACTGTAGGATCCGCCATATCTATCTGCTGGCGGTTGATTTCCAAATGTATATATAACAGCACGTTGAATTCTAACAGTCATACGTTTGTTTGTTACGGTATTATATAAACATAAATAAAGATAACCGTCTTTATCTTGTCTAGGAACCATTAATTCACCGCTTCGTTTAGTGTACACATCACCTACTGAATTAACCATGTAGTTTTCATAGCCAGGAATATTAATATTCTTAAATAATGTACCATTATACATCATCTCTGCTCTATTCACACGATTTAAATATTCGGTATCTTCTTCGATAAGATTAGGAAATTCTTTCTTATCTACGACAATATTCCAAGTTTTTAATAAAAGATCACAAATTCTAAACTTATGACTTTCACAATGTTTGTCAGTTTGCATTACAATTTTATGAGTTCCATATTCATCAATATGATGTTTAATTATACGATTTCTATCAATAGAAAACATATCTCCATCTTTAGAAATCATATAATTAGAATATCCTGGAATATTAATTGTTTTAAATTCTTTTCCCATGTATTCCATAATTGTTAAATCCTTATTTAATTTCCAGATACTGAAGTTATAACCGTCATTTATTCATCAGTTATTATATCCGATACATCTTGTTGAGGGATCGGAGGAATATCTGGAGTATTATGCCTTGGTACTAATCCATATGGATTAGGATCAAGAATATCTCGTTCATTTTCTACCAAAGGTTTTTCATCACTTTTTATAACATTTCCTTTTTCATCAAATAAAACAGGATCGAATTTAGAATCAGGATCAAAATCATTATTTTCTTCTAAAGGTTTTTCATCTGGTAAAATTTTACATTTTACACCTTTAGTATTAGCTTTATTATGAATTTCCATAGAAGAAATATGATCTCCATCCCAATCACTACCATTATTAACTGGTATTTTATTCATTTCGGAAAATTCACAATATTTAATTTCCCAATGTTCTTTATAATTCTCATCTGTTACAGAATCTGCTGTAACCATATAACCATTTCTAGCTAAACCTACTGTAATAGCCTGCATAGAATCGAAATCTTTAACTTTAATTATATTCATAATCAAATTCTCCTTATTTCAGTGTTATTTTACATAATGAGAATATATAAGTATTGTATTCTTTAATTTTAGAAAAAAAAGAAGGAGATAATAAATCTCCTTCTTAACAAATTTACGCAACTGGTGTTATTGGATCTATACCGTTATCACCATTAGATGCTTCAATTGGTACAGATTCATCAGTTATTTGAGAATTTGAATTATTTTCACAAAAGTTTTCTACAAGAGCAGCTCCTACACCTAATATTACAGCCCAAGCATCTTTTCGACGTTTGTCTATCATTTTTATAGCTTCAGCTTCTTTCTCCCGTTGCCACTTCATATTCTTAGCTTCTTGTTCACGTTGATATTTTGTTAATTCAAATTCACGTTCACGCTGTAAATTAAGAGATTCGAATTCTTTATCTCGTTGTTTTCCAGCTTCAACAAACATAGTTTCCTGAATTCTAGCTTTATATTCGAGATAAATTTTAAAGCTTTCTGGATTTTTAGATAACTCCATTTCTTCTGGAGTTAATGTAAATTTGTTTTCATTAATAATTGTTCCATCAGTATCCATAAGATTTTCTCCTTAATAGAATTATAATATTTAAGAATCTATACAAATTCTTTACATTATAATAATATATAAAGAAAAAAAGAAGGAGAGAAATCTCCTTCTTTAATAAAACTTAAAGATATTTCATTTCTTTAAGTTTTTTCTTAAGTTGTTTTAACATTCCGGGATGATAATCTTCGATATACTCTTCACAATTATCACCTTCTTCTTTAGAGAATGTAAAATCTTCTGTTCCAGTATGCCAACCCCAAACAACATCAACTTTACCATCAATTATTTTAAATGTAAAAGTTATTTCATTATGTAACACATATGACTTTCCATTTATTATAGCAGTTTGACACATAGCTGTGAAATTTTTATGCTCTGGTATTTCCTGTACAGTAATTTCATACTCTACAGTTTTTGGTACAGAATAAACTATTCCTTCGCCTTTCTCCATTTTGATATACCTCCTCAGTTCTTTCGAAAACATATTTAGAAAATTTAGTATTTAAAATGTCTAGAATTTTAGATTTATAGACTCCTAACTTTTCCATAATAATTTTAAATCGTGATGCGCTTATCGAATTTCCTTTTTCAATAGCTCTTCGCATATTACGGTATTCAGTTTCGGTATCGAATAATTCTCTAAATTGTTTTGGAGTAAAATCTTTCAGAGCTTTTTTAACTTCGATTAGTAAAAAATCATCATCAGGTTTTATTTCCAAATCAAGCGGCTTTTCAATAGTTCTTACATATAATGTACCATCGATACTGTAACAACATTTACATTTTGGAAGATTTTTTGGATCTTTAATATTTCCAAGATATCGAAATAGTTCATTTTTATATTCGAACATATCTCCAGCATTTAATTTTATTTCAATTATGTCATCCATAATTACTTACCTCCATTATTATAATATATAAGAAAATCCAATATAAAGATAGGTGGAATTTTTCCACCTATCTATAATTTAATTAGTTAGATCCGGTAGATCCATGTCCATTTTCACCACGTTCATTAAGGAATTTATCTTCAGAAAATTCTTCAACTTCATGGAATTTAGCATGTTTAACTGGAGCAAAAACAAGCTGAGCGAAACGATCACCATGTTTAATAGTGAGTGCTTTGGGAACTTTTCCATTTTCATCAGCATTGAGTTCTGCTGTTGGAATAAGATAAAGATTAACTTTAACTTCTCCGCGATAATCAGCATCAATTGTTCCAGGAGTATTTGTAACCATAAGTCCCTGTGATCCAAGACCAGAACGAGGTCTAACCTGAGCTTCAAATCCGAGAGGAATTTTAATACCAATTCCAGATGGAACAAGTTTAGCAAAATCTCCAGGTTTAAGAACCAAATCAGGACCAGCATTACGAATATCACAACCTGCAGCAGGACTTGTTTTGTATACAGGCATAAACTGTTCTTTGTCCTCACCATCATAGAAATATTTTACTTCTACATGGAACTTACGCTTAAACTTACGGCGATTTTTATAGAATGGTCTACGTATTGTTTCATTAGATGTTTCTTCAACATTGTCCATTGTTTCTTTATTTTCCATTTTTCATTTCCTCCGAAAATGATTTATATTAATTTAATCATTTAAAAATTTAAACTTACCAGCTTTAATAAGCCATGAAAGACCAAAACAAAGCTGAGCAACAGTTTCAAGAATAAGAGTTACATATCCCGGCCAATTAAAAACAGATTTAATAAAAATAAGAACTCCACTTAATCCCATAACAATTGCAAAGGTCAAATATAATCGATTTCTAATTTTCTTTTTATCTGTCATTTCACCAGATGATTTTCTAAAACGTAACATCATTACCAAGAAAGATCCGTATAATGCTAATGCAGAAGCACAATGAATAATGTGTGAAATATTATTAGGTAAACAAAATAAACCCACTAATTTAAATTTATTTTCACACAAATCTAATTGTGTAGGGAAAATTATAATCATAAATGAAAATACTGCACATAGTTTAGTTACAATATTATCAATTTTATCATATCCTGCATATGCCCAAAAATAAATTCCTGTTGTAAACAATAATCCAATAAGAATTACATTACTGTTTGTAAAGAATGTTGCAGAAATACTGTACCACCATGATGGAGGATTACACTTTGTAATTTCTCCAATCATTCCAAAACCAATTGAAACAAATGGTAAAACTGTACATAACCAACCAAGGATAAACTGTTGTTTTCTCATTGTTTTTTCTTCTAATTCAGTCATAATATTTATTTTCTCCTTATATGATTAGAATTATTTTTTTAAATATGGATTTCTAATGAAAAGAGATTCAACATAAGGAAGATTTTTGAAATATACATTAATCAAAACTCTCCATTCTTTAAGTTTATGTCCCATCCTCCAGACATCCATATTCTTAATTACTTGATAATTGAGTTTAATGGTTCTTTTCTGTTCGAAACCAACAAGATTCATTTTACTAAGAATTCTTGTTTTTTCAATTACAGATAATGATTCATCATTAACAATTTCGTTAAGGATCGGTAACCATTTTTCTTCGATATTCTTAATATCTTTTTCACGAAGATCTGCTGTAGAAATATTTTCGATAGTAATAGGATGTTTTGTAATTGTGTGCATAGTTGAACATGAATTAGCAACTGTTCCTACTTTATAAGTATCGAATTCTTTCCAGAAATCGAAAGATGCTGTAATATCAAGAGTTACTGTAATATCACGAAGATATTTAGAATTTGGTTCTCCACCGTTAATCGATGTTTGATCATGAGATACCAATCTCTGCATAAGATCTATATCATTTTTACCAATAATAGCAACTCTATCAGTTTCAACATTAATATTACAATTATATTCTGGATATTTTTCAGAATCAATTGCAGTTTTATTAATATTGTAAGTTTGAGCCCAAGGATTATAATGAATACATTCAGATGTTTTTTCAACAACATGTGTAATCGTATCACCTTGAGATAATAATTTAACTGGATATGTTTTTAATTTGTTTTCAAATTCTGGGGTTCCAGGAACGACATTTGGAATAATATAACTGTCAGCTTTATCCCAAGAATCATAAGCATTACGCATTCCACGCATTGCTTCTTCTATTCCAACAACTTTTAAATGTTCAACTTTCATTTATGTTTCTCCTTAAAATTAAGTTGTAATTTTTATAAAATTATGTGGTGTGAGAACTATTTCAAAATGTAAATGGACACCTGTGGCTAGACCGGTATCTCCAATTACACCTATTTTTTGACCTTGTTTAACCTTTTCACCTGTATGTACAGTTGTATCACTCATATGAGCATAAACAGTATAAGTTCCATTATCATGTTGTATTACAATATATCCACCATAAACAGGATGACCTTTATAATATCCATTAGGAGCTGGCCAATGTTCTACAACAATTCCATCAGCAGCAGCTTTAATTTCTGTATTTTTAGAAATACCTACAAAATCATCACCTCTATGAAAAGTTTCAGATGTAATTTCTAAATTTCTAGGACCAACTGGAGATGAAACCCATACAGGTTCATTCATAGGAGATTTATAATAATCGTTAAAATATTCATCAATAGTTTTTTCAACAATTACTTCTTTTTCTACAATTTTTTCAATTTCTACATATTTAGTTTCAGGTTTCAAATTACGTTTACAAATGAAAATAGTAAGACATAAAGTAGATATACATAATACAATACTTAAAATACAAAAAATGTAAAAATTCTTAGCACATTGTTCACTTTTATTACTAAACATTTTAATTTAACCTCCATAATATTAAGTATAAGTGATATATTTAAATATGCGTTAATATTTATAAAAATATAAAACTGGTGGAGCCGCCTAAGCTCCACCGTCAATTAGAAAACATCGGGAATCATTTGCAAAGAATAGCTAATTCTTTTGTTATATCAAAAGATGCTAAACTTAAATAATCTTTAATAAGCATATCATTATAAATACCAATTGAAGCTTTTCCAAATAGTAACATAATGATAAAACTAATAGAATGATCCAAACAAAATGCACTATTTTTATTCATTCTTTGAGTAAATTTCATATTAAAGATATTTGCATTAAATTCTGTAGGTTTAATAAAGTTGGGGAATTCTTCACAAAGAATATCACATAAAATATCAATAGGGAATTTATCATTATAATTAGCAGATGATGTAAAATCTTTATTAGTCATAATGAAGTTAGATTCACTCATAACAGCATTTTTATCTTGAATTAATCTTGATTTTAATGCGTATTTAATAGCATCATCATGAGAAATATCAAACATAACTTCCATACAATATGTTTGAAGAATCATTTGAAGTTTATTCCAATCTGTTCTAGATGTCTGAATAATAGGGAACATATTATCAATGATTTTAGAATTGATTAATGCATAACATTCTGCTACTTTAGTTACTAAAGATGGATTTGAAGATAATTCTGGTTGAGATTCAAGTTTATATGTAATATAAGCTCCCATTAACATATGGAATAAAATAATATCTGGAATATTGAAGAATATTAATTCTCCAGTTGGAGCATATTGATATTTTCCTTTAGTTGAAAGGTCACACATTACAATTAAATTACCTTTTTCATTCATTCCAGTTAAATTAAATATAGCATGTGGCCATTTAAGATCAGTGTGTAAATTAACATTAACTTTTTTAGGATTATTAGATTCTGAGAAATTACAAGGTATAATTTTACCAGATTTAACAGCTTCAATAATTTCAGTTACTAAAGGATATTTATATCCTTTGAAATTATTTAATTTATCATTTATAAGATCAGATGGAATATAATAGTCTTTAAAATTGATTTTTGAAAGTTTACTATTATAATTATATTTTTTATTTACGAAATTGAAAAATTTTGTATCAGATATTCTATTCATAAAAGTATTTCTCCAAATAATTGTATTATATCTAAATGTCAAAAATATAGATATAGAAAAAAAAAATAAATATTTGAAAGTTAAACTATATTATTTCTTTAATAAGAAAATATTCCCCTTAATTAATCTGAACTTTCGTTATATAAATCATAATAGTTTCCAATGATCGACTTTTCAACGAAAAGTCGAAATGATTGAAAACTAAGTTAATAGGATAATTTGAAATCATAATAAACAATAAAATCAATTATTTCGATACACAATAAATAAATGAAAATTTTTTTGATTTACAGGGTATAAAAAATAGAAAATATAAAATCCTGGAATAAAATCCAGGATTCATTTAATATTAGTCATCTTCATAATCATCTGTATTCAACTTAATATTGTTAAAACTATCTTCTTGTGGAAGAGGTTCATGACCATCGACCATCGCAGTATAATCTAAATCTGGTTCATCCATATTACCATCAAGATTATATTTAGTAAAATCGAATCCTGTAACATCAGACATAGCTTTAATATAGCGTTTTCTAAACATTTCCTGAATGTTTCTATTATTAACAAGAACTTCATCTCCATTCTCATCAACAACTACATATTTATTACAAGCTACATTAATACCGCCACCATTCATATTATGCATTTGATCTTTTGAAATAACAACTGGTGTATCATCTACTAATTTTTTAGCTCGTTCCAGAGCTTCTAGAGACATGCCTTCAATTCTATTTCTTTCAGCAATTTGCCAATTTACCAAATTAGGTGTTTCAGGATCATAATCAACATTTTTAACATTGTTTACATTGTAAGTTTCAGCCATGTTTACACCACGACGTTTCATTTCATCAAGTTCACGGATTTTAAATTGCCAAGCTACAAGATCACGTTGTTCACTAGTTAAGATATCTCCCGCTGAACCAGAAATTAATTTTTCAAGATCTCCATAGCTCATGCTTAAAAGACGATCGTTGAATTTTTTATAATCTGATTTTTCTTCAGCAGACATAATATTTACTAAACCGAATTTAGAAGTATAATTTGGTTGTTTATTTTCGTTACTTTGTACCATAATAAATTCCTCCATTAATTAGTAATGGTGTTGTTTATAATTCGTATAGAATTATTAATATTAGTAAATTCATATTCGTAAGCATATTCTATACCTGTAATATGAATCGATAGTTTTATAATTTTTGTATCAGGATTTAACTCATATTGAACAGTACATGATTTATTCAATTGTTGTTCAATATCAGCTTCCATATTACTTGCTGCTTCAGCTACGCCAGATTCATCTTCGAATGAAAAATTAAATAAGTGTTGTTTTAAACCTAAATTAGGAAATAAAGCTAAATCACCTTTATAAATAGATAATCTAGTTGTCAAAGCATTAAATATAACAGTTTCCTGAATATCTTTATTGGTATCTTTATTTTTGAAAAGTTTACCATCTATATCTGATCGAAAAGTTGGATTTACTATTACTTTATCCATAAAATATTCCTTAGAAAAATATATTATATCGATTTGTTTTTATATACAATATGATAATTTTTGTCTTATATATTTTAATAATGTAGGAATAAATAAGTTTGTTAAACTTGATTTTTACGAAAAATATTAAGGAGATTAAATATCATGGATAATACAAATTATTGTGAATATTTAGAAAATGTTTCTAAATTATTATCAGAAAAAAAGATTTCTGAAGAATTGGCTAAAGAATTGTTGAAATCATTTAATGATTTAATTCAATCTATTAAAGAGATTGAAATACATCATGATAATAATTTAAAAGAAATTGAATTAGATCGTAATAAAACTCAAAAAGAAATTTTACAAGTTAGATGTACAGAATCTGGTACAAAAGTTACAAAATTACAAACGATCAGTGATGTGGCTAATGCTGTTACTATTGTTTGTAATACTATTAATGGATTTGATGAATCAAACCCTATAGTAGAACAACCTACAATTAATAATCAACAATCAGTTGGTTAATAATTAAAAGAAGGAACTATTAAAGTTCCTTCTTTTTTTATTTTGCGAAGAATGACAATTTGATATATCATAAAATAAAGGGTAGAATATTATGGCTAAAAAATACTCTAAAAATAATAAACGAGAAGTAACCGGACGTCGTAGATTTAAATGTGAAGATTGTGGACAACGTTTTGGTACATTCGATCAGTTATTTAAACATGCTACTAAAATACATGCTGATCTTATAGGTAATGAAGATCCTTATAAATATCTTTTTGATAAACGAAATCCTGGAATTAAACTCTGTGTAATTTGTAAGAAAAATACTTGTGAATGGAATCCTGTTAAGCATAAATATGCTAGATATTGTACAAATCCCGAATGTAAAAAGAAAGCAAGGGAAATGTTTCAGAAAAATATGAAACGTATTTATGGAACAGATAACTTACTTAATGACCCTGAACATCAGGCAGAAATGCTTGCTAATAGAAAGATCTCTGGTAAATATACTTGGCAAGATGGTGTACAAATTATCTATGTGGGTAAGTATGAATTGGACTTTTTACAATACTGTGAAAATACTCTTCATTTTACAAGTTCTGATGTAATACCATTCCCTACAAATATGGCTATTAAATATCTTGATAAATTTACTAATGTAGAACGTTTTTATATTCCTGATTTCTGGATACCTTCATTAAATCTTGCTATAGAGATTAAAGATGGGTCTAAATATCCTCTTGATTCTAAAGCTAAGATGGCTATGAAAGAAGAAGCTGTTATTAAATTGGATAAATTTAATTTTATTAAGATCGTTGATAAAGATTATACAGATTTTAATGATCTTATAAAAACATTAAAAGATTTAAATTGTGCCGAAGTTAAAAAAGATGGTAATCATATCTTTATAATTCCTGCTCCTGGTAATGATGTTTTATAATTTTTTACAATAATATAACATAAAAGTATCATAATTTATTGAAAGATATAAGTGTAAATTTATCTTTTTTTGAATTATATATTTTATTGATGATTAAGGAAAAAGTCGTATGACATAATTACCTTAACAATATGAACCATAAGCAACTTGGCGCCAAGGTTCAAAAATAATTATCTAGGAGGTCTCCAATTATGGCAGACACAAAAGAAAACAAGTTCGTTACAACAATCAAGAGCATCCCTTCAAAAGTATCAAAGGATGTAAAAGCAAGTAGCAAAACAACAAAAGTTGTAGTTGCTGGTGGAGCTGGAATTCTTACAGTAGGATCTTTCTTACTCGGAAGAGTTACAAAGAAAGCTCCAAAAGCTGCTAAGGTAGCTCCAAAAGCTGCTAACTAAGCTGTAATTTGTAACAATGTTTTGAGAAAAGAGGCGGAATAAATCCGCCTCTTTTTATTTATTTTTTCTTAATATATTATATTTATGAATAAGAAATATTTGAGGAGGTAAGTAAATATGACTTATTATGAAAAA
>Ga0247611_10005159_pt1 | contig 17531 bp, 7 predicted proteins | sample 177DNAGHGhighgp2_FD_192422 | JGI IMG/M metagenome (GOLD analysis project Ga0247611, IMG submission 192422) | Sheep rumen microbial communities from Palmerston North, Manawatu-Wanganui, New Zealand - 1770 DNA GHGhigh gp2 | ecosystem: Host-associated > Mammals > Digestive system > Stomach > Rumen ... | reverse complement strand
TAGGTCATCTGACGAGGAGCACTCATTCCCTGCTTATAGAGGTATACAGAGAACTCATGATAAACCTTGCGGTCAGCAGTTACCTCCTCACCTGGGTCAGCCACGTAACCAAGGATGAAGGGGCGATAAGTGCCAGAAGCGGCTGGATCCCACTGAGGACTTGCTATGCCGTCATTCTTATACCATTTAGGCTCACCGCCTACCTCATCACCATCGACAGGAACCCATGAGGCATACCCTTTACGATAGAAAGCAGGATCGGCACTTTCATTAACATACTCCGTTGCTTTCGTGGCATCCGTCCAAGAGCCCCATGAGTTAGCGAAATCATCATTGATAAGTCCCCAAGAGGTGCTGCTATACGTACCTGTTGGTGCAGTAGTTGCAAAAGGCACGACAGACGAGTCACTCAGTTTCTTCACGACAGGCAGCAGATGGAAATGCCCGTAGTCGTGGAAGTTGATGGTATAGAGTCCGTCCTCCTCCTTCACGCTTGCCGGATAAACACCAATGGCAGGGAAGTCGTAAGGAATCATGTCAAGTTTATAGTCATCGAGCACGATAGGGATGATGCGATAGTCATTACGGGCGATGTAGTCCCACTTTCCAGTTGTACCATCTCCACCACTTGCACTATTGTTATCATCATCTATCAAAGCATAACGCTGTTCTGCCTGCCCGTTAATATCTACTTTCAGGAAGAAACGACGGAACTGGTTATTAGCAGTCAATGCCGGTTTCTCGCTCTCATTGACATAGAAAGCCACTGATTGGTACTCTCCATTTGCCAATGTTTTCGCACTACCTACTGTCGTATTCACATTCAATTTCAAGTCTTTCTGGGATTTTCCCGTACCGAGGTTGGGCTGAATGTCACCATGATTTACGACATTCATTACATCATGACCTGTAGCACTATTAAGACTGGGCAGGAGTTTCAGGTTATCATCAGCGTTACCATTGATGTCGGTAAGGGTGATACTGTTAACTGTAAGATCAGCCCCTGTCTCATTATAGAAACGCAGTTCTATCTTCGCCATCAGACGAATCACGATAAGATCCACATTAGCACCGTCTGTGACGGTAATGGTCTGCACATTACTCATAGGAATACCTATGGCTCCATAGCCATTATCAGCAGTAATATCGAAGTTGTTACCAGCAACATTGACAGTCTTGTTATTGACAGACTCTGCAGTAACAGTACTTCCTTCTGTAAATGCTATGTCGTAATAAGTATCATCTGTAAAGGTATATCCCCCGATGTTATCGTTATCACTGTCACCTTGATTATCACTTGCAACATAATATGGTGTCACAGAACCTGCGGCACTTGCCGTTGTTCCGGCTTGATTTCCGTCTCCATCTGGATATGATTCACCAGCCACTGCGGCATGATTCGTTGCGGCACCATCACCTCCTATACTCAACAGACTCATCACCACTTTAGGTGACATGTTCGCAAACGAATAGAAACGATATTTACCAGCCGCTGGCAAGATAACATCATCGACCTCACGAGAAGGGTCACCAGTTGGCTTGCACGCATAGATGGCAGCCACCTTATTCGCATTCGTACCTTCATCATGCACGGCAACCACTGTCCAGACATTCATCATCTCTGCATCAGTAGCATTTTCATTGTCCTGCCATGCTCTCATCGTCTCAGAGCCAGCGGCAGACACGCGGAGATGTACTTTGATTTTGCCGTCCTTCTGGGTAGGTGTCTCTCCCCCATTCGCCGCATCGTCGCTGGAGCATGCTGTCATCAGTGGCAGTGCCATAGCGAGCATCAGGGCATATATCAGTTTCATTTGTCTCATCATCGTTGCTTATGATTTACATATATATCCAGGAGTGGGTAAAGGTATCCCACTTCTTCACTTTAATCTTCAGTTCCAAGGTGCCTTTCTTATCGATGCCGTTAATAATGACTCGATAGATATTATTTCGAACGATGCCAAAGTTCATTGGCGTTGTAGTTCCCATAGAGGCATCAGCAGGAAGTGCCGTAGTATAGGGCTGGATGTTATAAGTCTCCGCCTCTCCTTGATGGCGCAGGTAACCCAGATACACATAGCGAGTACCTGTTCCTGTTCCATTCACATAATAGTAGCCTACGATGGCAACACCTGTGGCATGGTAGAACAACTTAGACGTTGGCAGCAGACAGTTCTCCATAGGATAAGCCACCACGACATTCTCTTTGTCTTCTATAGTCGACTTGGAGGTACTGGCATGCATGGTTGCTATAGAGTGATAATAGGGATTATCCGTTGTATTCTCAATCTTATCATTACCGATTAGGGTATAGACATCGCCCAATGAACTCGTCAGACCTGGGTAGGTGTCGTCGGTTTTACTTATCGTCATTGGGTCAATCACATAGTTCGTCAACGATTCATCGGCTAAATAACTGGTAGTTGTAGCATCTGCTATATTTGTCCTTAGTCGTTTAAGCAGATACTCATTACCATAATTAGCAATACCATTGACAAGGTTAAAAGGCACGATACCCGTCACGACAAACTTGTCGGTACTACTGGTCACATTGTACTCATAGCCGGGAATGGTATATGCGGCATTATCTGATGAGGTCTTGTAGCCATTCGAGTTCTTCGACCAGAAGTCGATGCGTGCGGCAAGACGCTCGATAATGACTGGCTGTTCTGTCAGGTCATAATACATATCCTTACCTGGTGTATGAGTAGAACCGTCTAAATTAGTTCCTGTCACTAATGCGAAATCAATCATATTGTCCTTCTCTGACGACATGGCAAAATTAGTAATGTTATCAGCAGAGTAAGAAGGATTGCCTGTGTAAATAGTACTCAAAGTCACATCACGGATATCGTTGAGTTTGCTGGTTCCTTCCGTGAGCGATGCAGCCACTTCCGGAGCATTGGCAATGACGATAGCATGATATTTCTTCGTAAGGTCGAGGTTATGCTTTCCCAATGGCTGCTGACCAGTTGTATAGGTCACCTCGATAGGCGTGGTGCCTGCTGCTCTTTCAGAAACAGGGAAATAGCGAACGAGGTCGAGCGTAGGATTAGCCGCTGTATTGATGCCTGTAGCGTCTTGATATAAGATAACCGTGATACCACTGATGGTGTTCTCACGTTGAAAGCCTGCTTCGCGTCCGTCACCGTTCTCACCTCCAGTAGGTGTGGCACGCATACCACTATTCCCATTCGTGACGGAAATAGCGAAATTGACATAGATATTGCCAACGTTTTGTTGATTGTCCACGTCTCTTCCGTCACTATCGCTACAGGCACAAAGCAAAAGGACAGAAGTTAACGTGCAGAGAAGTCTATATGGAATTCTACGAAGCATCATTATGATATTCTATTATAGTTCTTATTTCAAATTCACGTTCTGGATGCGCATTGCCCATGAGAGCACATTGATGCGTACCTCGGCATACTGCCAGACATCATTCTTGATGAAGAAGTCAAGGTAGTAGTCGTATGAACGGTCCAGATATTCCTGACGGCTGTAGGCGTAAGCGTCGTAAGCATTACGTCCCTGAGCCAGTGCATCAGTCAGGTTGATGGCGGCAATCTCCTTGCCTGTGTTCTTGTTGCGGATAATCAGCAGGGCATTCTGATTCGGGTCAGCCGACCAGATAAGGCGGTTGAACGTCAGTCCTGCGTGTGCTGTAGCCTCCGTAATGGCTCCTGCGCTATTGGTAGCATAGGTGTTCCACTTGTGGAACGGGGTATATACGAGGTCGTCGTCTGGCAACAGGTCATTGTTATAGGCGAGTCGACCATTATTGTCTACGATAAAATAGTCGAAGTCATCCGTGTCCATATCGGCACGTTTGTCCTCGTCGAGGTTATGCAGTGATACGGTGAGCATCTTGGTGTCACGTACCATGGATATCTTAGTAACGGTCTTACCGTTGTTCTTCACCTGAACAGGCTCCGCGCCAGTCATGCCGTGCCAGAGGGTGTCCAGAGGAGCCACGTTGCTAACCATCGGGTTGGCGCCTCCCGTGCCAGCCTCACGGTCGAGGGTGACTTGCAGTTTCTCATTGTTATCTCCAGAGGAGAGTGTCGTGCGTACATATTTAGCGCCTGGGGTGGCAAGTGTCGCCTCATAACTTTTCTGATTGGCAAGTGCGATGAAGCGATACTTCCCGTTAGGAAGGTCCAGGATTTGCATGGCGTGTACATATTCGCCATCCAGCATCATCCCCATCGAGGGAATGTCGTTGCTTTCGTAACTACGCAGGTAGCGGCCGTCGCTGTCGAACACATACAGCGTAACGCCTCCGACGTGGTCGCCGAACATATCAGAACGCTGTAGGTTATAGTCGTACTTGAAGGTGACGAAAAGACCGCAGTTCGTCAGGTCCTCGTCCTCTTTCATCATGTTGCAACTGGAAAGCATTGCAAGTGATACAAGTGCCAAAAACAGTTTTTTCAGTTTCATATTGCTTTTTATTCGTCAGCGATGTTTATTGTTTCTTTTTTGTTTAAAAGCGACCGTCCCGCCTTTCGAGACGGTCGCTTATGATAGTATTCAGTAATTGTTTACTTCAGGTTCCAATTCTGGGTGCGCTTAGCCCATGACAGGATGTTGATGCGAGCCTTGATGAAGAGTTCGTCCAACTCATCGTCAGGAGTACCGTCACCAGTTACGTCAGGAACGGTAGAACTACCAACCTTCAGGATCTCACCCAACTTGATGTCATACCAGTTGTTACGAACCATACCGTAACGACCAAGGTAGTTGGCATCTCTTCTTGTATTATTAGGATAGATAGCGTCAACATCACCATTAACTGGCTTAGTTGTGTACTCACCGCTATTCCATGGGGTCAGAGCATCACCGAAGTGCTTTACACGGATCACATAATAGGAAACACCACCCTTGAAGTACTCAACCTTTGCGAGTTGGGTGTTCAAAGTTGTAATGGCACCTGCCACTTCTGTATTAATCGAAGGATCATCAGAAGGATGAGTCTTATCACACTTTGCCTTATCAACTGTAACATCTGTAACTGTAACTACACCAGCATTTGTAGAACTGAAAGTAACAGTCAGATCTGCTGCAGTAAGTGTACTTGTACTCTGAGTTCCCCACCATGTAACAAAAGCAGTTTGCTCCATCAAATAGGTCTTTACCAAATCGGTTACATTTGCTAATGTATACATGGTCTTACGGTCAGCACCGATAGTATAGAAATCGGAAGCAGAGAGATTAATCTTCACAATAGCACGAGTAGTGTTCTTATGAGTCTGCTGAGCAACAGGGAATGTGTTCTCATGGCAGTACTGAGGATAATCATTTCCCACAGCAGTTTTTGCTGCGAAAGTTGGATTCGTAGTGGTTGTCTTACCTGTTGCCTCAGAAGTATATTGAGGATCCTCTGCCCAGTATGTACGGAAGAAATTAGAGGTGCCATAGAATGCATCAACAGCATTTCCACCTACAAAACGATATTTGTCAGTAACTACACTTGTAGCATTGGTAAACAGATTCCATGTGAATGATGCAGGCACCTTACGTACGATGTATGCCTCATCCTCTGTGTTATCGAGAACCCATCCCTCAAATGAAACAGTTGCAGCAGCACCATCCTTTGTTTTCACAGCGCTTGTAGAAAGTCCAGTTGCATCAACAGTAACCTTAGCGACACCACGCTCTACATAGATATCAGTAGCAGCAGTACCTGCAGTAGCAGCAGCCTCAGTCTCGTAGATATACTCAGACTTTACAGGAGCGAGAATCTGAAGTTCAGGAGATGCTGAAGGATCTGTTACACCACCCTTTGCTTTGCTCAGCACGGCATTGGTCATAAAGAACTTGTCTGAAGTAATCATAGCATTAGAAGTGGCTACCTGCAAGTCAGCAAGTTTAATACCAGCCACTTCTGTGCCACCATTAATCTTCACCTTCGTATTATCTGAACCTGCCTCAATGATACCAGTACCATTGATGACTGCTAAGGCATAAAGGTTTGCTGTAGGAGCATTGTCCAACTGAGCAACGTACTCTTTACTCGTAGTGATCTGATTAGGAGCATCATCAACATTAGCAAAAGCACCTGTAGGAGTGATCACCTGCTTCAAAGTAGCAGCACTCTCATTAGCACCATCGAAGATCAGCAAGAGTACAGAACTTACATCATACTCCTTTGCCAGACCATCATCTAAATTAGTTGCCTCACTCCAGTCACGCATAGAACCGACAACATTCGTTGGCAGGTTCAAGTTCACCTTGAAGTAACCTCCCTTTCCTGTCAATACAGGAGATGGGTCACCTGCAGCATCCTTGTCGGATGAGCACGCAGCGAATAGCATTCCTGCTATTGCAAGCATCAAAAAACTAAGTTTTTTCATAATTTGTTAAGTTTGTTTGTGAATTAATATGTTATTTACTCTCTATTTCTTCATATTTTCGAGAATACGGAGATTATCACTGATGTCCATGCCCTTAGCCTCTGCGCGACGGAGAGCCTCCTCAGCCTCGGCATAACGCTTCTGCTGCATATAGAGGATGGCACGGGAGTTCTCTGCCTCAGGACCGTCACCGGCATGCTCCAGCAGGGTCTCTGCCTTCAAGGTGTCGTTCTGACGGAGAGCGACATTGGCAAGGTTGACGGCTGCCTCGGTGCTGTCGGGATAGACATTAAGGGCAGTCTGCATCACCTTATTATATTCTGCAGAGCCTGGTGTGTAGGTCTGGGCGACATCCCACAACTCACGCAAGGAGAGTTGGTAAGGCTTGGTCTTATAGATCTCCTTTGCCTCCGCTAAGGTGAACTCCTTGAACTCGAAGGTAATCTCGTAGTCGGAGCGACGGAGACCAGGATATACGTTCTTCAACAGGTATCTGTACTCAGCAGGATAGAGACGCTTGATCTTCTGCTCCTTCGGATCGGGTTTCATCGTCACGTCGTCGATGATCTTCAGGATCTCGGCACGGTGTGGCAGCGTAGTGGTAGACATCTGCTCTACGGCATTACGCAGTCCAATCCAGTTCTCCGGGGTTGCCTCCGGCTTCGCAAACACCTCTGCCGGCAGGTTGTAAGTCTTGCGCACATACTCGGTGAGCGACTTGGCACGGTTGTTGGCAAGCATCTCATTGTGCTTGTAAGGACTCTCCGGCGATGCCCATCCGTGAATCTTAATCTGATTGATAGACACGTTCTTGTCAGCATACATCACGTCGAGGGTATCGGTAATCTTACGCAACTCACGACGGTTGTCCATATAGTCGGGCTTCATCTCCCAGCGGTCTACGACGAAGGTGATATAGGCAGTGCCGTGCAGGTTACGTATCTTCTTGCCGGGATGCGGTATCACGTCCACGAAATGATAGTTGGGCTTGACTTCGACAACGGCTGTCTCCGGGAACAACGGACCTAAGTATGCCTGCTCCGACTTCAAGGTGTCGCCACATCCGCAGAGGTCGCACTCCAGCCATACGTCAGCACCATGGTGCCAAGGCTGCAGGTCGACGATATCGGTATAGTTGACACGCTGCGGTGAGTTCTTCTCACGGCGCACACTCATATAGTTATCGACATACAAGGGGTCGATACCGTCACGCTCGAAGATGATATCCTGTACACGACCGGTCACCAGCAATGACTTCAGACGCTGCTTCTGCTTGCCGTCCTTCGTACGGATCACTGGGGTAAAGGCACGATAGCGTGCGGACTTCACCTTCAGGGAGTCAAGAATCATGTCCATCGTGACTACCGTCTTGTTGTTGGTCATCGACACTTGATAGTTTGACACGGCAACCTGCGTATTCTGGTTTGCCTTCTTGCCAGTCAGCCTGATAGGTCCCTGAGCCATGGCGAAGCCGACGGCGAACAGGGCGATGCTGAGAAATATATTGCGTTTCATCTTGATTGAGTTTTATAATTGTTTTTTTAGTTTCTCTAGATTGTTCTAGAATGTTCTAGATTGTTCTAGAGCGTTCTAGAATGCTCTAGAACATATAAAGAATGGAGAGCACTGCCTTGGTGGGACCCACGTAGGTGGTATGCCCGTCATTGATCTGACGACCACACTCGCCACACTCATAGCCCTTGTACTTGGCATAGACAACGCCGACACCCATGGAAGCCTCAAAGTTCCAGTGACGGGAAAGCACCCACTGATAACCGTAACTGACACCGCCGCCGATGTACCAGCCTTCGTAACGATGGTCACGCAAGCCTTTGTACATGCCAAAGGGTAATTTCACATTAGCAGCGTCGAACTCACCACCCAAACCGTGAATACCCACGAAAGAGCCTTGGAAACGATGACAGAACCAATAACGATACTCGGGAGCAAGCATCCAGTGCTTGAAGTACTTCTTACCATTGTCAGTATTAAACTTCCAAGGGTTCAGTCCATAGTACAACTGCATGGAGTGTTTCTTGCCTAATCCTACTTCCGCACCCAGGTTAGGGGTGGTCGTCGCATCATACAGAAGATTGGTCTTCAACGCCACCTGTTGGGCGGATGCCTTCTCAATACAGCCTGCTGTACAAAGCATTACAACAAGCATCAGCGCTTTCACTCTAAAGTTCATTTTTTATATAATTAGGTACTTAATTCTTATTAATTAGCAGTTTCTCAATCGTTTTTTATCGCTAGACAAAGGACAAAAGTAGACAAAACATCAATACTAAGCAAAAATTTCAACAATAAATATTAATATATTAACTTTATTTAACTTATGTGCGGTATCAACGAAAGAACGCCCCCGATTTGGGAGCGTTCTGTGTTCTCATGACACTTTTATTACTTTTCTATGGTTCAGGCGTTGGAGACGGATCGGGAGTGGGGGCAGGAGCCTCATACTTCTCTCCTATCACGACATGGGTATCACCCGTCACCTCCGCATTGTTTCCACCGCCATAGACATTACCACGGATATCGGCACCAACAGGTGTGATCCCGGTACGGGCAACGGACTCGCCCGATGCCTTGGTAACATAATCGACAGATGACAACGTACCGATATTCACATGGGTACTGCCTTCAACCTTGGCAGCATTACCGCCTCCGAAGACAACACCTATACTACCAATTTCACCTTTTTTGTGGAGCGGTATATCCACACTGATGGTATTGGCGTCGTCACCATCGCCGTCTTTGAACGTCTTCGTTACCCCTGTATTGATCGACACCTTGTCTGTCCCTGTAGTCTGAGTGGCAGGGTCAGTCACGGAAGCAACAGTTTCTTTCATGAACTCGTCCTGAGATGACTTGTCACCCACTACCTCATTGATATTCACATAGGTGTCGCCTGTGACTACCGCTCCTTCACCATAGCCACCGCCATATACCTCACCGATACTGGTAAACGACCTGATATTCAGCGTCGGACCATGTTGTCTCACTTCAGTATCGTTTCCTCCATCATCCTTGACAAAGGGAGCGGTATAAGGAGCCTGGTTGCCACCACCATAGAGCTGTCCGATGATGACAGGTTTACAGCCTGTCTCCTCAATATTCACTGTGATGGTACCACCGATTCTGCCACTTTTGTTATTACCACCAAAGACACAGTCGAAATTACCATTGGTGATATCCAGCGTCACATCACCTTCGATATTCGCTGCCTCAGCACCGCCGTATGCCGCTTTCAGACCAGGAATACATGACATCAGCAGTTTCGCCTCAGCATCCATCGGTGCACTCTTACCCCCACCGTATGCCTCATCGACACAGAACTCACAATCATTATTGTCGTCGAGCAGGGTGACGGCAGAGATACGAACGTTACCCTTCGTGTTCGACCCGCCGAACACCTGATGGATAGTTCCACCATAGATAGTTACATTAGCGGCACCAGATCCATAGACATAATCACTTTCAAGACGTTTTTCTTTTGTGTTGGCATCCGCCTTGTCTTTTGCGACCACAGTACCGCCCTCTTCTACATATTCTGTATAATTCTTATACCCGACGTTGGCACCGGGGTTCGGTCTACCGTCAGGCAAAGCAGTCAATCCATTACCACCACCGAACAGTTCCTTAATCTCAAACGTACCCTTCACCGTCACGTCAGTGGCAGGTGTAGAGGCTGCGTTACCACCACCATACACCGTCTCGATACTCGTCAGGTCGCAACCGTCGATGATGACATGTGTAGAAGCATTATTGGCTGTTGGCACATACGCCGCCAAATTACCACCACCATAGACGGCAGTCAAGTCATAGCGATTCTTCACCTTGGCATTTGTCACGTCACCAGTGTTACCAATCTGCGCAGCAGCGGCATTCTGTGTCTTATAGACATGCACCGTAGCATCACCCAGCGGTGTACCATTGATATTGTTGCACCCGAAGATGCTACCGCCTACGACACATCCCTTGGCAGTATTGGCAACTGTATAAGGCTTCCCTTCCCCTTCGTTCACCAGCCCCCAAGAATTATAAGCCTCCTTATACTCTGAGGCATCCATACCATTCAGGTTGACCTTTGTAGAACCGACCGTAGCGGCAATAGGACTGACATAACCGTCTTCTCCTGCCTTTCCTGCTTCTAAGCGTCCCTGTCCGCCACCATAGACATCACCATTGATCGTGCCACCAAGCAGGGTGACTTTTGTTTGTCCAATTGCATCCATACTTGCCAATGCGCCACCACCATAGACATCACCAGAAACAGTCGTCGCACCCTTAATAATAAGATTAGAATTCTTGACTTGTCCAAGGGTGGTTAGGTCTTCATCGGTATAGACAAACTTGCCAGCAGGGTCCATACCGATTTTGCCATTGTCTGGCATATTATCAACCTGCTTCCATTCGTAGATGACAGAATCTGCAATCTCACCCTCCTCAAACATACCGATGTTTATATTCTTGTTCGGTTCCTTGCCAGACTTGAACGCTGGGGTGTTTCGAACTTCTATTTTTGGGATTGTAGCAGAATAGCCACCGCCAAACACATTGCCGTTTATCGTACAATCGTCAAGTATGGAAGTAGCAGTGCCAAGCACCTTACCCAAACTACCGCCGCCATAGAAATTGTTGTTGACAGTGCATTTGGTAAGCGTTGATTTGACATCATTCGTCTTGGCAAGAGAGAACGTGATAAACTTTACAAAAAAACGGGCACCTGTCTTACCAGTAGACCATACAAAAAATTCGTAGTCGAAGTCCGTTGCCACGCCCTTACCTTTTTTACCGTAGTCTTTATTAGAGTCATAGGATGCTTTGGTTGTCACTCCATCAAAATATTTTCCGCGGTCTTTGCCATCATTGGCATTTGTGCCATCACTATAATAACTTTGAAAGTTGGATGGGCGTTTATCTGATTGATCTGTGTATTTTACCCTGTTATATGAGTTGCCACCAAAGCCAGCACCAAAGAACGTGCCGAAGGTACAGTTGGTAGCATTGGTCGTCACTGTCTTGTCAGGTGACATGTCACCGAACTTCGGGCCACCGCAGAATCTTTCCACATGACTGTTGGCAATATCTGTCCTGATATTTCCTTCTACTGGTTTGTTGGCATTGACACCGCCACCATAGAAATTGGTAATGTCAGCATAGTTGATGTCCCATCTCACAGAACCCTTCAGCGGTTCTAATGAGGCACCAGCCATCTCGCCGAAACGACCGCCGCTGACATAACACTCGGCACTGTCTACTTCTAATGTACTATTAATATCCGGCTGATAGGTACCGGTAAGGTAAAATTCATCATAGTCGCCCCCCGTCACCGAAACGGGGACATGTTTAGTAAAGTTTCTGCCATCGCTATGGGTACCGGGACCGAACTTTGCAAACCAAGCATTACTACCTACGTGAACATATTGGATTTTATTGTTGATATTACCGTTTGTGGAAACGATTTGTTCGTATGTGCCACCTAATAAGATTACAGGAGCATCCGCTTTTCCACTCACTTGATCATCATATTCCAACTGCGAGAAATTCACCACACAGGTGTTCGTAATCTCAAGCCAGCCTTTCGATCTGAAGATGGACACATTACGAAAGGTCATATTGGTATTGTTGTTCTTAGGCAACTGAGCCTCCGCTATACCCATGATATTCAGGAAATCAAAACGGATAGGCGAGATGTCCTGTCTATTATTATGACCGAATATGTAAGTGTAGTCAGGCTCGTTATCCTTATTCTCGTCAATAGACATGATGGTATAGGGAGTATTGGCTGTCGTGGGATTACCTTCCTGATGCACATTACCCACCAGCACGACGGCATAGTCATAGACGGTGGCACCATCGGCAAATTTACCATTCACTTCCATCGATTTACGTGCATTTTCAATACTTGTATATACCTTTTGGGAGTCATCATTAATAGTTTTATTTGTATTGTTAGTTGCTTGCGTACCCATGTTTTCAACTCCATCGGCACCATAACCGTCCGAATATGCCACATCATACCTATTATCTGCCACGTATGCTGCCGTTGCCCAGTGAGGCTTGATGGTGATACCTGTCACACCGTTGGGCACATCATAATAGGCACCCTGTGAGAATACGCGACCAGTCTTGCTATACAAATCCTTACTCGTACAATCACGGTCAGCAAAGTTGTATGCTCCCCACTTATCGCCAGTGTCGAAGGTGTCCTTTGTACGACCTTTAAAACCAGTTATCTCCCAACCTGTCACGACACGGTTCTGGGTGCAGTTGCCTTCTCCCATCTCGTTGAAATAAGGCAGTTGCACTTTCTTGTAATTAAAGTTGAAGCGGTCTTCATCCTTGTCTGTCATCACCAATGTCGTGTCAACACTGGTACGGTTCTTCGTGAACTTAGCCAGTGAAGATGCATTATCGCCTATGCCGCTGATAGTAACAGAAAGTGTACCCAACTGAACGCCCTTATTACGTCCTACAGAAGCATTTGTTGGTGCGTGCTTCGCATCATAATTGATAATAGACGGATATTTACCTTGTGCCTTCAATATGGGATAGGGCATTGGGTGCGCGTTTGTTCTGTCAGCCGTCTCCAATACCCACTTGGCTATTATGGCAGTATCATTAGCATTGCCTGTAATATACCATGCCGCCAATTTCTTGTTGCTATTCAGAAGCAGGCGATAGCGTTCGAAACGATTGATGAATTTTTCTTCCATCGCCAACGCACAATTATATTTTGTAATCTTTTTCTGGATACTGTACCGAGACCTATAACGGTAGAAGTTATAGTTTGGCAGACCTCCAGAAGCATTTGTAATTTCCGTTCCCCCATAGATAGGGGCTATCGTATTTTCGTCAGCAATATCTCCATAGAACATGCAGTTCATCACCATCGTTGTGATGGCACCTTGTTTAGAAGTCTTATTATTATTACCGACAATTCCTCCCTTTGTGATGCCTCCTTTTATATTCGCATAACTGAAACAGTTGATGACACGGGCTGTACCATCAAGCAATCCTACGAGACCACCTACATTGCCAGAGCCTCCCACACTGCTTCCATAGAAACCAGTGATATTCCCTTTGTCATCACGCTCAACCGAGGTGGGCAGGATGCCGCAGTTATAAATACGAGTTGCCCCTTTAGCCTTAGATGTCACGGCACCGGCATCACCATCGTTATCACCAGATGTGATATTCACATCTTCAAAGATGATATTGCGGATGATAGCACCATCTGTTGAAGCAAACAACGGTGCAGAAGAACCGATAATCTTATGCAATCCACCATCGAGCGTTCCTTTAAATTCCCCTAAACTACTGGATACGCCTGAAACATCAGCAGTTAACTGGTACTTACCATCCATATCCGTAATCTCTGACAGAGATGTAATTTGAGTAAAGCCCTCTGCTTTTTTATAGAAATTCACCGTCACATAAGCACCCGAAAAGCCTTCTGGGATAGTGAAAGAGTATGTGTTTCCTTCTCCCGGAGTCACTTCAAGCCCCGGAGCCATACCTGGTGCACGACGAGACGCAGCCATAGGATCCACCATTTTCTCGACCAAAATATGAGCTGCATCAATCGTATAGCCCGTAGCAGGAGTGGCAGTGATAGTGACTGTCATACCAGATATATTGGTTACACTCACCGTTCCCGCGGCTTTATTCGGCGACACATTGATGATAATATCGTTTTCAGTGATGTCAGCCCAGGCATCGCTTACACCCGTCATAACGAGTGAAAAGAGTAGAATGATAAATCTTATCGTATGCTTCATATCTTATTTCCTTTTTATAATCACCTTTTGTCCTTTATGGATATAGATTCCACCTTTAGTTGGTTTACCACTCAAACGACGACCATCCAGAGAATACCAGCCTGTCAACTTCCATTCCTCTGTTTTTTCATTCTTCAGATCATCAATTCCCGTGGTCTCGTCTTCGAAGACTATCCGTAGAACGCCACGTGAGCCTGCTGGGTTATCTCCTGGCTCTTCCTCGTCCTCATCTTCTGATGGAGTTACTTTGAAGTTAGGATTGTAGAGGTAGTATTTACCTTCTCCCAAGGTACCTGCCTTCGTCAGTACAAACTCACCTTTGTAGAACATATATATCTGTGCGGCTTCTACAGTCTCACCACCTTGAGAGACTTTCAACTGATTGCTGTTTTTAGTTTGAACTGTCACTTCTGGGATTGACGGATCCTTAGGAGAGGCGACAAACCCCTCAGACTCCGCATTTGACAACAAAAGGACAGGAACGTCCTCTGGAATATAACCCAGTTTACTGATTACCAGAGTGCCAATAGAAGGATTGACCTTTCGCACAATATACGGTTCGATGCCTGCAGGTGCAGACAAGTCACGTGATGCCGTATAAACTGCGGCAGCTTTTTCTGAGCCTGTGCCATCAGGATCAGTGAAAACAGGATTAGCGAATAATGCCTTAACAGAACCTGTATAATTACCCATGCCTGTTATCGTTATAATCTTGTCATCACCATCCACTTCCGTTTCCTGGGTGTAGTCAGTATTCTCTACGAGTATCTTTTCACCCTGTTTTACTACACTTAATTCTCCTTCAGGTGATAATTCTATGATGATATCATCTGAAGCTTTGTTACCGTCACCAATACTCTTTGGAGTGATGGTGAAGGAGTGTGTGAGTCCTTCTGGCAACTGATAATTATCTTTCTTCTCTCCTGTAAGAGCAGAAGCCGTCGCAATGTAATCTGTACCTACATTCGTCTGGGCACCTGTCACTGTTACACCAACCTCATCATTATTCACCAATCCAGTAGCTGTTGCCGTAGGAGCCTGTTCACTACCATTATATGATAATTCCGTTTCTGTCCAGTCAACACCTATCGTCTTGGGGGTGACTGTCAAAACACCTGGGGTAAAAGTAATATAATAGTTATCACTGGTCAAACCACTAGGCGTAATGGTATAGGTGTTACTCACATCACCATACTGCGTATAACTGTAAACATAGTCGAGGGTTCCTCCAAGGTCATCTGCTGTCTCATTATTCACAAAGCCTTCGTAAGTCACACCATTACCAGCAGGAACATCTCCGTAAGTGATGGTATGGTTTTTGGCAGTAACTGTCAGTTCAACAGGAGTAATAGTAAAGGCATGAGTTTTTTCAGTCGGCAGTTTGTAATTACCTGCTTTCTCGCCTGTAAGTGCAGAAGCGGTAGCAGTGTAGTTACCTGCATTTGTTTGAACGCCAGACACCGTAACATCGACCTCATCATTATTCACCAATCCAGTAGCTGTTGCCGTAGGAGCATGCTCTAAACCGTCATAGGGGAAAGACGTCGTTTCGCTCCAAGAGAGCCCTACTTCTTTCTGGACAACAGACAAAACACCAGGGATAAAAGTGATCTCATAGTTGGTACTTGTCAAACCACCTGGCGTAATCGTATAAGTATTACCTACATCGTCATATTGCGAATAGCTATAGGCATAAGTGAGAGTTCCTGAGAGATTATCTTTGCTTTCTCCTGTTACAAATTCACCATAGGTAACACCATTACTCGTTGGCACACTTCCATAGTTTATAGTATTGTCGTTTGCTGTGATAGATAACGGTTTAGGATTAATAGTGAAAGTCGGAGAACCACATATGATGTAATCACCTCCTGTATTGTCGGAAATAGTAACCGTAGCAGTGCCGGCATTTTTGTTATTGCTATATTCACTTATCGTATATTCACTCTCTGGGATGGAGGTTTCACCATCCAAAAGGCTGAACGTAGGCTCTTGTTTAGAGCCGTTATAAATTAGAGGAGAGGAATTCAAAGATATCGTAGGGTTGGGGACCACACGTATCTCAGATATGCAAGATGGCAAATCGTCGATTGTTGCTATCGCCTTAAGCGTGACTGCATTTTCCGGCATATCAATCTGAAGAGGGGCAGCTCCACTTCCTGTATGGTTCGTTGTTGTAGGATTAGTACCATCTATGGTATAATAGATTGTGGCATTATTCCCTGCAGAATGTTCAATTACAATTTGACTACTGGTACTGGTAAAGGTCGGACGATCAATGGCTTCTTCTAAATACCATACACCTGTAGCATCGTTTTGCTCATATATGCCAATCAAACCACCACATTGAATAGTTTTACTTCCCACTGTAACTGTTCCTGCACCAGAAATAGATACACCTTCCGCATTATCTATATTGTTCTTTGCAGGATTCAGAGAGCCAATAGAACTTTTTGAACAATTGACTTCTTTTAAACAAATATTATAGTCATTATCTCCTTTGTTTCCTTCTGTGAAATAAAATAAAGCTTTGTCTTCATTCAAGGTTGACTGAAGATGCAATCTCACACGATCAGTTGCATTAGCTCCTCCACCTATTGACATTGGATCATGCCAAGTCAAGTATTTTTTGGAACTGTGAATCAGATAATAATAATCCGTATTACCTTCTGTTTTTGCAAATTTAATCGTCCATTTTGCAACGTCTGGGCTTGGAGTCTCATTCGTTCTATCTTTCTTTGTAGTAAGAAATGGTTGTTCACCTCCTTCATCATAAGAATCTGTTGAGGGACGCAAATAAAAATTCTTAGTCATATCAGATGGATCATAGCCATCATAGCCAGAAGTGCCTTTTCTGTTATGATTAGCAATATAATATGTACCAGAAAAATCTTTATTCTGTTGTCCCCACACATTCACATCCCCAAATACTAGCATCAAGAAGAGAAGGAGCAAGGGAACAATGCGTCCCGCCCGTTGGGAGACTTTTTGAGACGCATTTAAATATGTTATTATCTTATTACTCATATCTTGATTCATTAGGGTTATTTGAGTGCGAGTTTCTTCTGGATACGCCCACCATCGGCACGGACGATATAGACACCTGCGACAGGAATATATCGTTCGATGGTCTCACCCGGCTGGATAGTGAAGTTAGCTATAGTCACACCACTGATATTGACGATACGCACATCAGCGGCACGACGAAGTGACGAGGTGACGGCAATCTCATGTTTACGGATGGTGAAGAGCAGACCACCCTCGCCTATCTCCTCCTCTGACGGATCTTGGTCGCCACCGATAGCGAACGATGAGCCTTCTCCATCAAAGAGGATGGCACGGGCAGCCTGACGGGAACCTGATGTCTCTACCTTCTTGAAGTACGGACGGA
>Ga0247611_10005158_pt1 | contig 17539 bp, 3 predicted proteins | sample 177DNAGHGhighgp2_FD_192422 | JGI IMG/M metagenome (GOLD analysis project Ga0247611, IMG submission 192422) | Sheep rumen microbial communities from Palmerston North, Manawatu-Wanganui, New Zealand - 1770 DNA GHGhigh gp2 | ecosystem: Host-associated > Mammals > Digestive system > Stomach > Rumen ... | reverse complement strand
TACAGCTTTAAGTATGTACAATGATAATCTTATAATGTTTCAAGAACATGGTGTTGCGAGATTAGGGTATAATGAAAAGACTGCTATATCTACAGAAAATGGTATTCCTCTTGAGATAGCCTCATCGAACAAATTTACAGGATTTGCATACTTATCAAAAGAAATTGGTTGTCAAAATAAATGGACAATCAATATCTCGAAGAATGGCCTAATGTTTATAGATACTTCTAGAAAAGAGTTAAATCTTGTTGGAGAAACTATAATACCAATTTCAACTAAACAAGGTTTTGACAGCTTCTTTATAAATGAATTGAATAGGGACGCAAACTTCACTACATATTATGACAAAGTATCTAAAGATATATATTATTTAAATAGTAGGTGTTGTTTGGCTTTTAATGAAGTTTCTAGTACGTTTACGAGCTTTTATAGCTATGAAGGTATAACAGCATTAGCTACTATAAATAATCACTCTATAGCGGCTAAAAATGGGTTTATTTGGGCTTTAAGAGAAGGGTCTGACTATAGTAATTATTTTGATAATGTAAGGCCTTATAGAATGATTGTTTGCTGTGATGGTAATAAATATTTTCAAATGGATAAAGTATTTAATACTGTAGAAACACGCTCTGATGTATTTAATCCTGACAGCCTAGGATCTTCTGTAGACGAGAATCCTTTTGATACTATTTCGGCGTGGAATAGTTATCAGAAACCAAAAGACTTTCCATTAGATGGAACTGATATACTATATGAATGGCCTGCTTCTAAAAAATATAATATATGGCGTTATGTAATACCTAGAGCAACTTATGACGATGAGTCTATAACTTTTGATAGAATACGTAACCCTTTTGCTTTTATTAAAGTAGAGCGTAAATTACCAGATGGAAACAGAGCAATTATTCATGATATGGTTATTTATTATGATATAAAATAATTGAAGTACAGGGTTTGATTAATTTCAAGCCCTGTTTTTTATTAATATAATATCTATAAAATTTATTAAATATTTGTATAAGTTAAACTTTTTATGTAAATTTGCAATTTAAATTTATGACAAACTTTAATATTGTAATATATGGATAAAATTACTTATATAGGGTCTTTAGTTAATCCTACACGAAATGTTTTAGATCCAATGGATAGTGAGGCTTTATTAAAGACTTTAAGAAAAACAGAGCTTAGTGATTTGAGCAGTAATCCTATATTTAATTTACAAACATTAGGAACAGGACTGGCTGGCAAAGCATTGGATAAGTATAGTGATTATTTATTATCTAGAACAGAAGACGATTTAAATACTAATAATGTTCAAGATAGGATTTATGGAAATTCTTGGGGAGATATTTTTACTCAAGGTTCTAGAAGATCTGAAATTAATTCTAATATAAATGATGCTATAATAAACTATGATAATGTTGATAATAATGCAAACTTAGCAAGTTTATGGGATAATAATGATTATCAATTAGGAGTTAATAAACTAAAACCTTGGGAACAAGTAGGAGCAGTTGGTACAAGCTTAGCTGGCGGTGCTGCAGAATGGGCATCTACAGCAGCCAAAATTGATCCTATGCTTGCTCTGCCAGCAGCTATAGCTGGAGGTATAGTTAATGGTACTAAATCACTATTTAATGTTATACAAGGTAATAAAACAGCAGATATTGCTAATGCAACTATAAATCGTGCTAATAATTTGCAACTTAATAATTTTTATGATCAAGCAAGAAGTAATCGCAGAGCTATGTATAGGAATTTTGCAGATGGTGGTCCTCTAGAATCAGAAAACGGCGTAGAGTTTTTTAATGTTGGAGGTACTCATGAATCGAATCCTTATGGTGGTATATATCAAGGTACTGCAGAAGACGGTTCTAGTAATTTAGTTGAAGAAGGTGAAGTCTTGTATAATGATTATGTCTTTTCTAAAAGACTTAAAGCTAATGGTGGCTTACTTAAAAGACATATATTACCAGATAATTATGCTGGTATGACATTTGCAGATATAGCTAAAAAAGTCCAAGAAGATTCTGAACAGAGACCTTATGATCCTATTAGCAAGAATTATCTAGAAGATGTTATGACTAAATTACAAGCTGCACAAGAAGAGGTACGTGCTAAAAAGGCATCCAAAGAAGCTGCAGCTTTTGACAAGTTTAATAATATATTTGCAAAAGGAGGTTCAATAAAAGACAATGTACCAGATTGGGATAAATTGTCTTATAAAGAACGAATACAGCTAGCTAAGCAAATTAGAGATTCAAGACGTTCTAATTTTGAAGACACGAATCCTTTAATAGATGCTGCTAACAGAATTGTAAATTCTTATGATTTTCAAGCATATAAAAATTTTGCACAAATTTTAAATCAACGTCGTGTATTTGATCAAGATAATTTAAACCTTTATGCTAGAAAAGATAATACAATGCCTAGTGATTTAAAAGATGCTGGGTTTTACTATAAAGATGCTCAGAATTATATGAAAGCACATAATCTTCCTTTTACTGTAGAAAATTATAAACGTGCTTATAATCAAATGCGTCTTAGTGGTTCTCCTGAAGAATTTAGGAAATCTGGAGTTAACGCTCCTTTAAGAAATAGTTATGGTGCTAAACCTATAATAAAATCTAATAGTAATAAGCAGCCTGTTAATTCTTCTTATAATTCTACTGTAGATATTGAAAGCAATGGTAATACTACTTACAAAGTTACATCTAATGGCAAAACTTATCGTGTAAAAGCAAATTCTCCAGACGAAGCTAGACAGGTTGTTAGATCTTATATGTCTAGTAGTCCTACAGGAAGTTCTGAAAGTACTAGAACTTCAGTTAAAGTTTCTGAAAAAGTCAGAGTTCCTGGTACTAGAAAAGGAAGTACTACCACTACAACTAAATCTAAAACCGTTACAGCAACTGAGCCTTTAGTAGAGCCTTCAAAAACTACACCTACAACCCCTCAGTCTAGTAGTCTTCCTGATCAATATATTCCCGACTTAGAGCAGGAACCTGAATATACTACTACAACATCTGCACCTACTCCTAGATATAGAAGAAGCCCTTATGCAACTGCTGCAATGTTAGCTCCAGCTATTGGTAATATAGGACAAGCATTTACTGATGCTCTAGGCATTACAAATAGACCAGATTATTATGTTGAACGAGGCATTAGAAGAAATGCTTCACAGCTTAATCCTATAGCTCCTAAACTTAATACTGATTACCAAGAATATAGACCGTATGATGTGAATATAATGAATAACCAGTTGCTGGCTCAAGAGTATGCCGCTCAAAGAGGTGCTAGAGAGAATTTTAATAAACATACTCAAGCTGCTCAACTTTTAGCTCTTAATAATACCTTTGGTAATATAGGTTTTATGGCAAATCTTCAAGCTCAGCAAGCTAATGATGCAAGAAGAACATCAGCATTACAATGGAATCACGGTATCAATAAAGAAAATGAAGCTACTGTTACTGCTTATGATGAGATTAATCAAGGCATTAAACAACAAAGACTTAATATGCTTAATCAAGCACTTCAAGCAAAAGATGCTTCTGATACTGCAAGAGCTCAAGTTATTTCTGCAAATAGGTCAGCAGCTTTAACAGATCTAGGTAATCTCGGTAGATATATAAATGATACTGGATTTACACAAGCTTTGATTAACTCTGGTGTATTTGGTCCTCTTAATACAGATATGTCAGATGCCTATAGAAATTTACAAATTCTTAATTTGCCTATATAATTATGCCTTATTATACTACAACAGCTGCACAATTTCGTCCATACACATTTCAAGAGTTGGTGCAGCCGCTAGCTATGTATAAAGCTAGATATGATGAGATAGATAAATTAGCACAGGCTCAAGAGGATGCTTCTGCAGCAGCAAGAGACCAAGCTATGGCAGATCCTACAGTAAGAGCTATGTGGATGAAATATGAAAACTCTCTTAATCAACTAAGAGATAAGATTGCTACTCAAGGATTAAGTAATGAAGACTATGCTTTATCAAACGAAGTACGTAAGCAGTTTAGAAATCAAGTGATTCCTATTACAGGAGCCATTGCACGAAGAGAACAACAGCGTAAAGAGTGGTATGCTGCTCATGGTGCTGATGATACATATTTTGGCGATAGACCAGAGAATCATAATTTAGCAGAGTATTTAAATGGTAATACACCAGTATTAAATGCTTACAGCGGGGATAAAATTGCAGCAAGAGCTGCTATGGGTGCCAAAGCTATTTCAAGCAGACAATTTAGCCAGGCTATTAATAGTGTGTTCGGTGGTGATTTTATAGACTTTGTTAATAAGAATGGTATTGAAACTGCTAATAATACTATTATGGAATTAGTTAAATCTTCTCCCGAATTAGCTGAGCTATATAACGGCCTTATGAAAGATGTTAATCCTAATTATTGGGAAGATGCTTCAAGATATATTATAAGAGGTATTACTGATGGTATAGTCTATAATGAAACACATAATTATCAGCAAAATCCTGATGCTATATTTGAAAGACAAATGGCATTAACCCAAGCACGTTCTGCTGGTAAAAAAGGAAGTGGTTCTGGGAGTGATGATGAAATTAATGCATTAAGACCTTATGATGTTATAGAAAAAATTAAACAGGGGATTAATCCAAAAGATCATACTTCCAAAGGTGAAGCAGTTACTTTCTTAAAAGAACTTACAGAACATCCTAATTGGTATGGTAATAGAATTGTAAGAACTGGTAGATACTATAAGCAGGAAGAGTTTGATAGAATCAATAAGAAATACAATCTTAATCTTAACTTAGATTCTATGAAAAACTCTGATGGTTCTATAAATCAAGCTAAAGTAAGAGCGGTAGCTCAGAAAGCCTATGATAGATTATATAATGAATGGAATTCTGAAGTATCTAAAGCAAACGATTACCATTTTCTAATATCAAATGATAAAAATATGAGAGAGCTTATTCAAGCTAGAACTTCAAATATGGGAGAAGAAGGTGGTTATGGGATGCATAGAGTTAAACATAATGGTGTCACTAAAAAGTTAGATGAAGATAGGTATAATAATATTGACTGGTCCAAGGATATTAATCTATATATGCTTAATGATGGTACTTGGCAATTAGAAGCAACAGACAGTTCTTCAAAAAAGCGTGTTAAATATACTATAGATCCTCAAGCTTTGACAGATAGTCCTTATTTTACAAGCTTAAATAATCATTATAAAGCACTAAAGGATAAAACTACAGAAGAAGCCGCTGCAATAGTAGATGAATTAATGAATACTTTATATGCTCAATTTTATGCACTTTCTCCAGTAAAGGGTGATACAGATAAAAATGCTGAGGCTATTGGTTTTGTTAATCCTGCAGATATGTATTATTATGGAGAATAATACCTTAAATAGTAAAATATACATTATATGAGTAATGGTTTAAATACACAAGAAGGTCAACTTAGGGAGAAGGAGCGTATAGGTGCTCCTATCCCTAGAGTACCTTATGATTATGCTGGTTGGAGAAGACAATCTGCTCCACTTCCTAGAGTTGAAACTCCTATTGGTAGTCAGACTCCTCAAGATTTTGGTGAATCTAGATTTGATTCGAGAATTACATTACCGCAACAGCTTGATAACCTTAACGAGTTTAGAGCAGAAGAGCAAACTGGTCTTGGCAAGATAGCTAACGGTATCGCTAAGATGGGAATCTTTGCTGGTACTACCTTCCTAGACGGTACTATAGGTATGTTGTACGGCGCTGGTAAAGCAATTTCAGAAGGAGATTGGTCAGGTCTTTGGGACAATGAAATCTCAAATGCAATGTCTGATGTACAAAGATGGTCTGAAAAAGCTTTGCCTAATTACTATACAGAATCTGAACTAGATGGCAATATACATTTCACTGCTAACTTCTTAGGAGACAAGTTTCTCAAGAATCTCGGTTTTACATTCGGTGCTATCGGATCTGCTCTCCTTTTTAATAAAGGTGTTGGGTTATTAAAACTTCCTAAGATTGCTGAATATTTAACAAAGAGTAAACAAGCTTCTGCAGCTTTTAGCTTTATTCTAGGCAACGCAGTTCAGTCATTAAATGAGGCTAGAGTAGAGGCTAACAATAACTCTAGAGAATGGTATGAGATGCAGAAACAGCAGCTTGATGAATATCATGAAAAGCGTAAAGAAGAGCTCCTTAATACTGCAGTAGATGAAGCTGATTATGCTAGATTATCTGCTTTAGAAGATGATGCCTACCAAAGAGCATTACAAAGATTAGGCGAAGACACTGCAAGAATGGGTAATGCTGATATGGCAGGAAACTTTGGTCTCCTTATGCTTACTAACTCTATGGGTCTTGGTAGAATGTATGCCAGAGGATTCAACACTCAACGTAGAATATTAAATGCTTCTAGAAAACTAAATAAACTACAGGCTGGCAAAGGCCTTTCAGGTGGTACAATGAGAGGCATAGCTACTGGGCTTAAGGATACTTTCGTAGAAGGTGCGGAAGAGATGTCTCAGTCTATGATTGCAAAAGGTACAGGCAATTACTACGGCAATGATGTAATGAGTTTTTACGATGCATCTATAGATTTTGAGACTACTAAGAATTCTGTTGATATGCTAAATGCTATGGGTAAAGGAATTCATGAGCAGTTGAACGATCCATTAGCTTGGGAGGAATTTCTTATAGGTTCTCTTACTGGTGCTACAGGTGTTATCAGAGTAGGTAAAAACAATGTAGATGTTCCTCTTATTGGTCCTGTAGGATTACAAGGTGGTATATTAGGTGCAACTATGGAATCCCGTCGTAATGCTGCTAGAGAAAATGCTATCATAAAGCGTGTTAATGAATCTATGGCTAATCCTAGAATAACAGCAATGCTTCGTGGTATAAATAGACATGTCACAGAGCAGGGTAAAATGGATTTAGCTGCTAAAGAAGGAGATTCAAAAGCATTTAAAGACGCTGAGTATAGTCAGTTAATAAGTGATATAATTACCTTTGACGCTTGTGGCATGTTAACTGATTATAAAAATCTTATTAATACTACTTTAGGAAATGGTCATCTTACCGATGAACAACTTCAAAGTATCAGAGAATCTACTAAAAATATTGTAGATGGTAAAGACGTTGGGCCTTATGCAGAATTTACTGAAGACGCCGATGGTAATAATAAGATGCGTGAAAAGCTTGAGCAAACACGCAAAGCTTTGCTAGACGCAGTAGACCAATATCAGGATGCATATAAAGAGATTGACATGCAGACAGATGGTATCTTTAGTGAAGATCAGTTAGCAGAGCTTGTATGGATGAAGACAAGATTAGGCGACTGGGCAAATAGATCTAAAGAACTTACATCTTCTATAGTAGATAGACTTCGCAATCTTAAGGAGCATGTTTATACTAACAGAGACGGTAAATTAAATGAGTTTATTACCGTAAATGCTGTTGAAGGAGAGGAACTTAATCTACAAAAACTTAGTGCCTACCTTAAAAGTTCTGGCAAACGCCATATAGATATAGATAAATCTGTAGATGCTCTTGTTGATATTATTGAAAAGAACAAGAGAATGTTAGGTCCTATGCTTATTTCTAAAGCTGATCCTAGAAGCAACAGCACTTTATATATGGGTATTGAAGCTTGGTTGCAAAATCTTAAAAATAAAGCAGGTGAGCTTGTTACAGATGGTACAGATATTCATATAGACGAACTTCTTCAAGAGCTTAGAGATCTTCAACAAATGACTTTAGACGCACAGGAATTCAATAGTAAGCTTACTGAATTTATGGCAGATCCTAAAAAGTTCGAGGCTGCTCATAAGAAGTCTGACAGAAAGGCTAAGAAAGCTGAGACTAAGCATAAAGCTGAGAAAGTTGTTGAAGAGGCTAAAACACAGAGTAATGCTGGTAACGATAGCGGTGCTAAAGCTACATTAAATAATGCTGAGCCTGAAGTAAAAGTTGCTGCAGAAAATGATCCTTGGGTTAAATATTTTAATAATAAAATAGGTTATCTCGAGCAATTATCTGCTAATATTGATTCTCTAGAAGATGTGCCTCAACCATACAGAACTGCTGCAAGAGAAGCTTTGGAAGAAGTTTTTAGATCCATTCAAACTCCTAAAGCTTTCTCTGATTTTGTAAATAATCCTTGGGCTATTATATCTGATTTAGGCCTTGACTCAGACCCCTATAGAAACTTTGTAATTAATGCTGCTTTTCAAAAGCAAACTGCTAACGAAGAGTTTGCAAAGTTATTCTCTCAATATACACAGCCTACTGGTGCAATTGTTTTTAGTGATCCTAAAGTATCTAACGATGGTGTAGATTCTACAAATCCCTCTGTAAGTGAAGAACCTCCTACAAAAGAAGATCAATTTGCTCCTGCTGGAAATGCAGAGTTAAGTATACCTAATTCTGCAGATTTTTCGCAAGACGCTACAGATTCTTCTCAACCTATAAATAGTATTTCTTATCTCCAGACAGGATTACCTTTAATTGCTTTAGAAAGTCGTCCTAGAATAAACAAATATACTAATACTTGGTCAAATATACCAGAGGCATATAATACCCCTTCTTATGTTGTAATAGATGCACAACTCCCTGTAAACCGTCAAGCAGCTTGGGAATATATTTATAATACAGACGATGGTAGGCCTATTACTTATAAGAGTCTTTTAATGTCTCCTGAATTTACAAAAGGTTCTGAGATATATTTTGGTATAAAAAAAGATATTACATATAAATTTGATAATGACCCTATAGAACATTATGTTGTATTTATGTATTGGAAAAATCCTGATACAAATACATATATTCCTGTAGGAACAGTTATTACAAGACCTCAGTATAAAGATGCTGTAGCTCTTATAGAAAGAGTGTCAGAAAGAGACATTGCTTTGCTTGAAGAGCAGCAGGATATGCTAGATAATACTATATATATTCATCCGAGCCTCAAAACAAACGTTCATACTATAAAGCCTGGTTTTATACCTTACATAGACCATGAAAATAATCTTAAAGATATTATTAAACCAGAATATATCTCAGGAGATAACCCAAAAGTACGTTTTGGTATTGTAAAAAATAAATCTAGTAAAGAACCTGGTATATTTACAATTGCTGGTGTATCTGACATATTTAATAAGATTAGAGGATATAATCCTATGAATCTTAATACTTGGTCAGGTAGAATAGTTATGATGATACCAAGAGCGGATGATTTGTATACTGCAGTTCCTGTACGTACAAAACCTGTATCTGCTGATGATATTATTGCTAATAAGAATACTCCTTTTTATCATGAGATATATGAAGCTATAAATACTCTTATAAATACTACAGATACTTATAATGCTGGAGAAGCTCTAAAGACTTTAAGGCAGCTTCTTTATATGGGTAATATACGTATTGGTTATTACAATATGAACCCACAAGTAAATCAAGATACTGGAGAGGTTATAAACAACTTTACCAAAGTAAAAGATGAGGATGATAAGAGTACTGAGACTAATGCTGATTATGATGTCTTAGGGTTTGTAAATAGAACAGACTATGATACTTGGCAAGCTGAAAGAGAATCAGATCCAAATAAGATTCTTCCTACAAGACATCTTATAAAAACTGGAGATACAGATTCTGATATAAGAGCATTTTTAGATCTTGTAAAAGATTCACGAGAAGAGAATGCTGGTAATATTGTTTATTATAACATAGATGTAACCAAGTTAAATAATTCTGAGTATATTTCAAATATAATACAAGGTGGTATACTTACTTGCAATATAGAGAAACCTGAGACTTATGGAGATTTCTTTACTATTCCTACTTATGATACATCTACTGGTAAAATGTATGCAAATATAGAGGAATCTCCTGCAACTTCATCAACTCCAACAAAAGTTTTATCACCTACTTCTCAATCTGGTATTACTATAGAATTGCCTGAGTATATTAATTTCAATAATTCTGGCAATAACTATAAAGTAATAAAATATCCTAATGGTATCATAAGAGCCCATAAAGGTGATAATTCTATTGTAAGTACTTTAGAAACAGTTAATTTAGGAAATGGAGTTACTGCACATCTTTCACAAGTACTCGAGCAATTGTCTTATCTTCATGATAAATCCAATCAAAATCTTTATAAAAGATTCCAAGGATTTTTATACAAAAATCAATCTACAGATGTTTGTATATTTGACGGTATTGATAATTATCTTTTTGTAAAGAATGGTGATAGGTATGATATTATAACAGACCCTGCAAATATACAAAGTATAAAAACTGTAGTTAATTCTAATAATATAATTAATAATATAGCTACAGCAAGTAATAACATTACTCCTACAAAAAATGAAAGTCTTGCTTTAAGTTATACTGGATCATTTACAGATAGTGCTTATAATATTGTAAAAGAAAGTACTTGGAAATGCACTTACAAAGATGCTTCAGAGGATGATGTTAAAACTATATACTATCTTACAGATAATGGACAAGTATCAAAAATAGCTGGTATAAAAGTCAATGATAATATCTATCTTAGTGGTCAGTTACATAGTGTAAATAATGCTCCTTATATAAATATATTCTTTGTAAATGCAAATGGCTATAGAAGTAACAGAACTTTTGACACAGATATACCTTTAGTTCTTGAAGGAGAAAACGTTGTACCTACTGCAAAAACTCTTGAAGAACTCATTTCAAAAGTAAACCAAAATGCTATAGCTGATGTTGCAAATGCAATGGCTTCACCAAATACTTCTAAAGACTTACGTAAGTTCTTTAAACAGGAAGCTCCTGTAATTGTTACTACACCAGATACTACTAATACTGAAAGTGTTATACCAGATAATAATACAATTCGTATATTTTTAGAAGCAATAACAGAATCTTTTACTAAAGAAGACTCTTCTGGAAATAAAGTTATCAATAGAGATGGAGGCGTATATATTGATAATTTTGGTAAGAACTATTTAAGATTCCATTGCTTACAAGGATTTTTTAATAGCCTAGAAACACCGTCATTTAATGTAGCATCTAATGACACTTCTAGAAAACAGCAATTAATAAGTGATCCTATAATTGAAGGTAATATATATGATGCTTATCTCAGAAGTTATTTCATGCATGGAGACGCTGCTAAAGCAGAAGCTGATGCCAATAAAGCTTATAGTGACTTCTTTGCAAATACAGATCCTAGTATTAGAACTAAATATTTAGCAGATAAGGATAAATACTTATCAAATCTAAATGATAAGTTTAAAGATGTTCAAAATATCTATAATAGACTTAAAAATGCTGGATATAAGTTTCTAACAAATAATCTTATAGTATCTGCTCATGTACCTTACTCTAAAGACAATTCAAATGTTAATCCTGTAACTAGTTATCTTCGCATAGCAGGAGAAATGGATATGTTGATGGAAAAGGACGGAGAATATTATATCATAGACTTTAAGAATTCAAAGAGTGATCCTAGTTTGAATGAATTTTATAGGATGCAATTAGCTTTTTATAAATATGCTCTAGAAAATTCTTCATCTAATCTAAGTGGTAAAGTACATACTTATGGTTGGATATGGCATGATAAGAATTCAAATCATGATTCCCTTGTTAAACCTAATGATGATATAAACCTCGCAAATTGTTCTATTCCTATAACTGCAGAAGAATCTTTAGCTCTACTTGGTGGTAGCAAAGCTCCTAATACTTTATTCTTTTCTAGAGTAGCCGAAAAAGCAGCTATGGAGATACAAGCTAATGCTGGTACAGTAGTGCAGACTAGCATTGAGCCCCAACAAAACAATAAACAACGAGCTCTTGAAGAACTCATTAACTACCTTCGTGAAAGTGGTTTTACTGTAAAAGGTAAAGCGGATATGGAGAAGTTCTTACAGGAGAATGGTTTAAATGATGTACAAGAGTCTTTGGTTACTCCTGAAGTTGAGCAGGAGATGAAGCAAATAAAGGATAAGGCCATTGCTGATGGTACTTTCATGAAAGCTCCTAATGGTAATCCTACTAATCTTAATGAAAGACAATGGTTACAAGTTAGAACTAAAGCTTTTAAAGATTGGTTTGGTGATTGGACTAAAATTACTTTTAATAAAGATGGAAAAGTATTAAATATTCCTGATGATGCTTCTAAAGTAGTAGATGAGAATGGTGAGCCTTTGGTGGTTTATCATCATACGGATAATCCTAACTTAACCGAATTTAGTACTGATTTTGACAACTATTTCTCTAAAGATGGAGGTACCAAAGAAGCTATTTTCTTTGATGAGAATGAAACTGGAACTTTGAATAGAAAATATGATATTTCTGTATTTCTTAATATAAGAGATTTGCACGAATACAATGAAACTAAAGAGCAGTTACATCAAAGAGGAACCACATATAGACAAGTTGTAAATGAGTCTGTTGCTGTAAACAATGTTGATGGCGGTGTGCATATGAAAGATTTTGATGATAACCAAATGGAGCATCAAAGTATTTGGATTGTACACAACCCCAATCAAATCAAATCAGCTACTGATAATAATGGTAACTTCTCACCTGAAAGTAATAACATTCAAGAACTTCGTACACCTGATGGTAATCTTTATGGCTTTGTAGATAAAAATAATAATATTTATATTGATGAAACCTCTGCTACATTAGATACTCCTATTCATGAATACACTCACTTGTGGGATAGAGTAGTTGCTAAAGATAATTCAGAGTTATGGCAAAGAGGTGTTGAACTTATGAAGCAACTTCCTTTATGGTCTGAGATTGAAAAAGATTCTAATTATGGTGCTAAATGGGATAATCGTGATGATAAAGAGTTCTTGATAGCTTCTGAAGTTCATGCTAGACTTGTTGGTAAAGAGGGTAATAAGGAGATAAATAAGAGCTCAGACAAGAGTGCTATTGCAGCTTTGAAACAATGGCTTAAAGACTTTTGGGACGCTATTAAATCCACATTCTCTAAATGGACTAAAAAGGATCTTGATGATTTGACAATCGAAGATTTCGTAAAAATGCCCATAAAAGATTTTTTAAATAGGGAGAATTTAGTTGCAAGATTAAATGATACTGAACCTACTGTACAAGAGTCTAATGATGAAATAGCAAATGCTATTGATGAAGAACTTGGAGATCTTTTATTGAGAGAAGCTTCTGATACAGACACATTTGATAAAGCTGATATAGATAAAGAAGTCAAATGGTTACAGGATAAACTTGGTATTAGTGAAAATGATGGTCTTGAAATTGTAGATACTTTAATTGAGTTGAACAATGAACATGGTACTAAAGCGTATGGACAATTCAAAGATGCCACTATTACACTTTCTAGAATGATGGCTAAAGGCACTGCTTATCATGAAGCTTTTCATACAGTATTTCATCTAATGCTTAAACCATCAGAGATATGTGATATAATTGATGAGGCTATTAAAAGATACAATACTTCTGATTCCATTAAATTAGAAGAGAACCTTGCAAATGATTTTATGGATTATATGATAGACGAAGAATATGTAGAACCTACTTTATCTTCGAAGATAAAAGCATTCTTTACTAAACTTAAAAGATTCCTTAATCATATTCTAGGTCTAGAAGATTATATTGACGGTTTGTTCTACAGAATAAAGAATGGAAGTTTTGCAGATTCTTATAATGAAGATATAGCCAAATCAGCAAACACTGCCACGCTCGTTTCTAAGGCCATTTTAGCTAATAACAGACAGACTCTGGATACTGCATCCAATGGGCAGAAATCAGAGCTCTACGAGGCCTTAAAACGCGAATTAGGAGGTAATGATGAAGCTATTGTAGCAAAGGCTATGGCAATGTCTCCTGATTTTATAGGATGGCTAAGTATAAAGCAGAGTTCTGAAGGGTTATCTAATGAATCTTTATATGATAAAAATGGCGAAGTAAAAGCTCCTTTTGTTCTAGAGAGATTACAACAATTAGGTATGACCGACTTACATTCTTATATACCTTATAACAGTAATGCATCTCAAGATGACAATCTATCGATTGAAAGATATACAAAGATTGTAAAATCTTCTTTACAGAATATTCCTGTATCTAAATTAAAGGATGCTTACAATAAGTTTGTAAATGACTACTTGAATAAATATGGCATTCAAATCATTGGAACAGTTAAGAACAAAGCTATTACAATCAAAGATGTCCTAGACAGACGTAAGATTACCAAAGTATTTAATGACAATGGTGAAGTTAAATCTATCAATCAGATTATTTCTGAAGATAATTCAGTAACTCAAAATGCTTGGGAGACACTTACACCTAGACAACGACAGTTGCTTAGCAATGATAATCTAGATTCAGATACTTGGAATAGCCTGAGTTATGAAGAACAACAAAGTATTATTGAGTGTCTATAGACACAATAAAAAAAGGGAGGCTCGCTTGAGTCTCCCTTATTTTTTTTATATATTAGTTAGCACCGTAGGAACCAAATGCTGATTTGTAGAATGGTATCACATATTCAGGATGTCCTAAGTTTACAAAGTCATTGTAATAGAACATCAGTGGTGATTCCATAAAGTATTTATATGCATAAGAATGCCCTTTATATTTACCAGACTGTATCAAGTCTTCTTCGTCTAATGCCCAGTTTGTTGGTGATATACACCCTAAAAGATGTATACATTTTTCTATGGTACTTAAATCTGCAGATGGTGTTCTCAGTAATTTCAATCCTTCTGACAGCATGTAATGAGAAGGCATTAAAGCTCCCATTTCTGTACGCATACGATATAAACTCCATTTAAGCATTTGTATATGCCATGGTGAGTTTTCTGTATCGTTGTAATCAAGAAGTAACAATCCACCAAGTATTGATAAGAACTCTGTAACCTCAGTAACAGCTCTTCTTACATTAGCTTTCTCAGCATCAGATAATTCATTATATGTAGCTGTATAATTTAATTGCAGTCTTAATAAATCCTTAGTAAGTAGTTTGAGGAATTTAAACGCTGTTCTATAGTAACCTTCAGTCCACTCATCTAAGTCAAAATTAAATGTACCATTGGCATATTTTTTCTGTAATGAAGGTGCAATCCATTTACGGAATATAAGAGCCATACGTCCTATTGCATAGCGTTGTGCAGCATTTATATCCTCTGCATTATAAATACCATGCATCTTTTGATTAATGCTTGCACATTTTCTAGAGACATAATTAACATATAACTCTTCACTTATTGTATCTCCTTTATAACCTCGATAACCTCGCATTGATTTATTGCCCTTCTCTTCCATAGTTATAATACGTCTGCCGTGATTATCATATAAGCCAGTTTTCATAACTAGTTTTGCACCTAATCCAGCGTCTGTATCACCTAACGAATTGTCTTTCTGTATAAACTTTCTTTCATAAGCATCTATCAATTTAACGTCGTTACCTTCAGAGTCTTTTAATACCATTTCGTCAGAGTTTGCTAATGCAAAGAAAGTTCTATGCTGCATCCAATGCTCACCGATATTATTAAAAAGATATAAAGTGTCGCCCCCAAACATTAGTCTATAGAACTTATTATGTTGATAGTTTATATCCCTTATTTTACGATCATAATCCTGTAAGACATTAAATTTTTTAGACCATAAATCAAGTTCATTAGTCTTTATACTGTCACCCATCTGACTTAAAAATGATGGCAATAATTTTGTAAAGTACATTTCATCAGCTTTAAGTAAGTCTCTTTCATCAAAAAACTGTCTTGCAAATGTCTCTACATTCATGACAAGAATACCTTGTTCTATATTTGCTATACCAGCGAGTGAGTTGAGAGCTAAACCACTAAGAGATGTCATCTTATTTAGAATGTTAGCTGCCTGAGCTTTGCTTATACCTAGCATCTGTATAGTACCCTCATTAGCAAACCAACGTTCAAACACCTGAGCTTCAAAGAAATCATTACGTTGTGCTACAATTCTTGACTGAGCATTATCTTTAGGAATGCCTCGTATGACAGATTTGTCTGCTCTTTTAATACGTTCTATAATAGGTCTATCACCATCTGTTTGTGCTATAATTTGATTGTTGTCTGCATAGTATTTACACATCATGAGAGTGTTGATGACCTCATTCATCTCATTATATTTAATAGCCATGTCTGCATAAGCTATCATTGTAGACACTACATCAGTAGATAAATCATTAGGGTCATCAGCTTGACAAATAACTCTACCCTCTTTATTCTTAATCTCCTTACGTAACTTTTGATAATGGATAGGAAGCATATCAATAGGCTTATTATTGAAGTCTACAAGTCTTACTTTACCATATATACTTAGATTTTCATCTGCATCGTCTTCATCCATTTCATCATCAAGCTGACTATCATGTAAACCAAATCCAAGATTATCAGATAAGTTTCCTGCATAATCTTTTATTGCTTCAACCTTATGTGCAATTGCTATTCCGAGCCCTCTGTCTTTTATAACTTCTACCAAGTCTTTCATGATAATAGGTGCTCTGAATTGTGCATATTGCCCATTAGGCAAGTAAGAATCAAAGATGGCTTTGTTTTTCATTACAAATTCATAAAAAGCTTTCTTTGCAGGGTTGGACATTATAGCAGCATAATCTGGGTTTAGATAATATACAGGATTAGGAACATGTTCTTTTAATTGTGGATTATATGGTCTATATACAGCATCCCATTGATTCAATGCATTTCTATACTGTGCCTTTTCTTCAGGAGTCCACTCTTTAAATGATTTGTTTTTAAAATGTTCCTCCTTATAATGTTGCTTGAAATTTTTTCGATCAATTTTGCACTGACCATAATTAAGTGATCTTACAAAATTGCATGTTATGTTACCATCTTTATCTTTTTCATACAACCACTCATAATCTGTAATACCAGCATCTTGAAGTTTACGAGCTTCTGCTCTCATTTGGTCTGCAAATGTTTCAGAGCGTAAACGAGCTTTAGTAACGGATTCTTTAACAGCTGTAGAAAATAACTTGTTTATAAAGTCTCCGCTATTAGACATACTACTGAACCATCTGTCAAGTACACCAATATCTTTAACTGCATTTTTTACAAACATTTCCATAGAGATCTTTTCACCCTTACGAACCTTTCGGAGCTTCCCTGGATTATTTTCATCTTCTAGAAGAAGGTTTAAAGCGTCTGTAAAAGGTACTTCTATATCATCACCAAAGTAAGGTTTCATAAACTCTAGGAATACTGGTGCTGCAGTATTTTGGTATATAGTATCTAGATTGTTTATATTTGCCATAGTTTTAGCAACTTGTTCTAGAATATCAAATATAACACCATTTTCATCTTGCACTACATTTGGAAATTCTGGATCTGTTAACCTAATCTCAGTATAAAATTCTTGTATACTTTTAAGAATTCTTCTATAATAGTCTGCAGTAGTCTTTGCTCTTGTTAAATCTGTTGCTAATTGATTGATTGGATATGTTCCAGATTTAAGTCTTGCAGTAATGGTCTTTGCATTGTTGTTATACCATTTAAGATAGTCTGCAAGTTCTAAATTTGCAAAGTCTAT
>Ga0247611_10005157_pt1 | contig 17540 bp, 15 predicted proteins | sample 177DNAGHGhighgp2_FD_192422 | JGI IMG/M metagenome (GOLD analysis project Ga0247611, IMG submission 192422) | Sheep rumen microbial communities from Palmerston North, Manawatu-Wanganui, New Zealand - 1770 DNA GHGhigh gp2 | ecosystem: Host-associated > Mammals > Digestive system > Stomach > Rumen... | reverse complement strand
CGCCAATTGCGGCTTGAAACTGCGGGACTGTTTTGACAGTTCCATGCGCTTCGCCAGAAAGAAGGAAACTGTCGCCGGCTATCGGGATGTGCTTAAGAAACACGACAAGGCTGTTGTAGATAGTTACAACTTGGTGGAGGCCGACACGGAACTTTACATTACGGAGCATGTAAACAATCTTTTGTTTGTAAAAGGCTGATGTACCGAGAAAAATGCCGACCTATTTCCCGCTGGACGCCTTCTCGACAAACAGCGCGTTATGCTTTTGCAAATTGGCCAAATAATCCGCAGGAATCACGTGGGAATGAACGTCGATGGCACCGCCGGCAAAGGCGGCCGCAGTCAGGGAGGTTGTCAAAACAACGCTTGCAGTTAAAAGTTTTTTGAAATTCATAGAACGTCTTCCAGCCATTTTTCGATTTCTTCGCGGCTGGTGCCGATGGCGAAGCGTTTGCTTTCGAGCCAGGTGGAATTGGGCGTGAGTTCCTGCAGCAGCTTGGCGCTTTGGCCCAGCGGGCTTGAAGCCGACGTGCAGAAGGTGAGCAATGTCTTACCCGAAAAGTCGTAGCTTTCGAGGAACGTGCTTATGATGCGGGGTGCAATTCCGTGCCATATCGGGTGCGCGATGATGACGGTATCGTATTCGTCCATGTTCTCGACAGCGGTTGCGATTTCGGGGCGGGCGGATTCGTCTTTCTGTTCGCGGTCGGCACGGCAGTCCGTATAGTAAGCGATGTCTTCGTCGGTGTAAGGGATTTTCGCGGTGATTTCGAATAAAGTTGCGCCTAGGTATTCCGCAGCGTATTCGGCCAGGGGCTTGGTGTTGCCCGTTCTGGAGAAGTAAGCCACGAGCGTTTTGCCACGGGGTTTAGTCGCCGTTGTCGTGGAACTGGATGTCGCCGAACTTGAATTAGCCGAGCTGCTCGAAACGGTTGATTCCGAACTTGAAGAAGTTTCGTTCTTTGAAGTCGCTGGGCTTGAAGTCGCGGAGCTTTTGCCATCTTGCGAGACACTGGATTCGACAGCGTCCCCAGCGCCTGTCGGAGAAGACGAGCCATCGTCGGAACACGCAGCAAAGAGGCTCAAAAACAGAGCCAGGAGCAAAGTCGAAAACAACGCGGGCGATTTCATCGGACTACTTCCTGATGAACTTTTCGTCGGTCTTGGGCATGGTGTTGTCGGGCGTGTAGCGTTCGACAGTCATTTTCAAGTCGTACTTGTCGCGGAGTTTCGCAATCGTCTTCATCATGGGCGAGGCGTGGTGCACGTCGATGGCGGCCTGGCTTTCCCACGCGTCAATCAGCAAGATGGTCTCGGGATCGTCCAGCGACTGGAAATATTCGTAACGGATGTTGCCCTTTTCGGCACGGATTTTTTCCACCGTCCCGCTAGAGACCATCTCTTCGGCGAACTTCTTTGCCGCCCCGTTCTTACCCGTATAGCGCAGGTTTACCGTAATGTTGCTCATGGCACTCTCCGCAAACACGCTCGCAGCGAGCGCAAGGATTGAAAATAGTGTTAAAAATTTGAGTTTCATTTTGCCACTCCGAAATGTTTCGCATATAATATAAATATTTTCGGAGCATGCGCAAAATGCTTATTTTTCATGCTCAGTATGCGCAGTACGCATAGTGAAGCGGGCTTTTTCTAAGGATTGTTATTGATTATCTGACTCGCAGAATAACAAAGTCTTCCAAGGAAAGACTGGTATAGGAGAAAATGTCATCATGCGAAAGTTTTCTGTTGGCAATCTTCACCCGATTTTTATTATGTAATCAATTCTTCGTTTTAATTGCTTTATCGACTTTCGAAATGCTATTGTATTTTCCGACTAGGCCACGGGTCTTCTCGGCTATTTTTTCGTGGAATACCCAGTATTTCCCTTTCAACTTGAAAATCAGATATTCATCGCCGTTGTCCTGATGCTGCCTCAATTCCGCGTCGTTTTGCGGGTCTGTTTCATGCCAATGTTTCGGGTGGAGATCCTGGAGCATGACGTCGTAGGACAACTTTTTGAAATCGGATACGGGTGTGTTGAACATTGGGGTGTTGGCGTAGTTCCCTTTTCCTCCGTTGACTTTGATTGCCCTTGCGCTAAGTTTGGCTACTTCTCCTTCTTTTAGCGTGAATCCGTCGGGCTTGTTGCCAAAATCCCTGTTCAGAATCGGAGTCCACTTGTGGAACCCTTCATAACGAGAATATGCGTAATATGTACCCTCGATACAGATAACATAATACGTTAACTTGCCGGTCTGTTCTAATTTAACATTTGGATCCTTTAACGTATTGAATCCGGTTGCATGTTCAAATTCCAGTGATGTCTTGTAGCTCCCTAAAAATTGTCCGTCTTTATATAAACGATAGTCTCCGTATTTATACCTTGTTACGCAATACGTCGCGTTTTTTGTTTTTATAAGGCGAGGCCCAAAGAATATGTATTTTTCGGGGTCGTAATCTGCAATTTTGCTGCTGCCGACGAGTTCGTCAAAAGAAATTGCTTGCGGGTCGCGAATTGCCGTAATGCTCGGCGTGCCTTCATGACCGACGATTCCCCCGTACAGTCTCACGAAATCTACATTGACGGATGCAATTCCTCCGTCATCCAAATCAACGGCCGAAGTATCTACATGGTCTATGCCAATCCATTTGTTGTCTTCCGTGTAGGCAAAGTAATGTTTTCCGTTGCGGAAAAGAATCATGTTGACGTTTTTCTCGACATCGCCATAGCTTAGTTCGTCTTCGCTTTGGACAACGCTAACGATTGTCAGCATCAATGCAACGACAAGGAATACAATTTTTTTTAGGTCAAATTTTTTCATGTGCGAATGCTTTTGGCGAAGGCGAGTGTTCTATGAATATACATTTTTGTCGCGTGCTGGAGGATGTCGGCGAATTTCGTGTCGAAATTCGCGTGATGTTGTTCTATATAGGATTTGTGTCCGTACTATAAAGGACTAAACTACGGCCTTGCTTTTCCAGCGGCCGCTACGCCAGCGCCAAATGTTGGCAAACGAACGGTAGAATTCGTCGGCGGCCATGCCTAGCCAAAGACCGGGGAGCCCAAGCCCAACGACAAATGCGAGGATAAGCGAGGTTGCAAGGCCGAGTGTCCACATCATGCCGCTACCGACGAATGCCGGGAATTTGGAATCGCCTGCGGCGCGGAGTGATGTGGTGACGATAAAGTTTACGGCCTTGAAGGGTTGCACGGCGACGTCGCACCAGAGGCAAATTTTGCCGAGGCGGAGAACTTCGGGGTTATCGGTGTAGAGCCTGAGCAGGTGCTCGCCGAGGAGCGCGATGATGACTGAAAGCAAAAAGCCGCTGACGATGCCCACGGCGAGCGTCTGGCGTACGCGGCGGTTTGCCTTATCGTAATCGTGGGCACCAACGAGGTGCGCTACGAGAATTTGGTTTCCGCTGCCGAGGCCAACGCCGAGGATTATGGAGAGCGCCGCGAAGTTCCCGGCGAAGACTCGGGCGGTCATTGCCGTGGTGCCTACATAGACGACCATTGCTGTGATGAACACCTGGAAAAGCTGGAAACTGATGGGTTCTGCGGCGGCGGGGAGACCGATACGGATCCAGTCGGGGAGGAGAATGCGGGAACGCTTCCAGTCGCGGGTTTTGCTGTGGTGGTGCACTTTGAACTTGAGCACCAACCAGAGGATAATCGAAGAAATGAGCCACGAGAGCGCTGTGGCGAGGGCGACTCCGTGTACGCCCATCTTGGGAATTCCAAAGTATCCTTCGAGAAACACGACGTTCAGTGCTGCGTTGCTTGCTATGGTGAGCGTGTTGCCGACGAGGTTCCAGATAGTAAGTCCGTGGGTCGCGATGAGGGCGGTGAGGATGGTTTGCAGTGCGCGGAACGCAAATCCGAACGAGACAACGCTGAGGAACTGCTGCGCGTAAACGGCGGGAGCTTCGGTCAGTCCCATCCAGTGAGGAATTGAGCCGGAGAGCGGATAGACGATAAGTGTGAGTGAAATGCCGAGCAGGACGCTCCCGAAGAGGACCATGGTCTGTGTGCTGTTGGCGTGGCTGTTTTGCTTGGCGCCGATGTACTGCGAGACGATGCTTGCGCCGGATTGTGAGAAGGCATGGAGCGCTGTGAAAAGTGCCCCGAGAATGGGGAGCATGGCGCCGACGCCCGCGGCTGCGGTTTCGGAAGTGCGCGACAAGAACCAGCTGTCCATCATGGGCTGAATCATGCCCACGGCGAACGTGAGGATAAGCGGCCACGAAAGGCTTATCAGCGAACGATCCTTGACGTCGATCTTTTTCATGTGTAAAAATCTAGAAACGGGAACCCTAACGTCAAAGGGGCATTTTGGTGAAAATGTTTTCAAGTGTAACCAGTGTTCTAATTAGACGAGAGAGTACTGACTAAAGACGAATGATGCAGACGAGTGAACGGGTGATGCTCTTTTGTCATCCTGAGGGGATTCCCCCGAAGGATCCAGTTAAGTCTTGAATTGGAATAAAAAGTAACAACTTCGCTATGTTCGGAATGACGGTGACTAGAGTTGAAAGATGTGGTTGCTTCGCGATGTGTCTCGTGGCGACTTGCTGTGTTTTTTGTGCTGGGGGTACCTATAAAACTGAAATAATGTGTTTTTTATAGGTACTGTTCTCGTTGCATTTGAACTTGTGTACCTATAAAATTGGAAAAAATGTCTTTTTATAGGTATTTTGTTAGTTTATCTGCTCTAAAAAACGCTGAAATTTAGTGAAAATTGCATATGTTTTAAGTTTTTTTTGTTTTATATGCTTCTTATTTTGTTGTAAACCAGAGTAGGAGAGTTTTTTTTCACCGAATCGTACCTATAAAATGCGGCTTATCGTCTTTTTATAGGTACGGGTGGATAAAATCGGGCTAAAAAATTGACTTTTACTTGCTTGATAGTTGTTCGGCGAGTTTTTTTCGTGCGTCGCGGCGGATACCGGCTTCTTCGAAACGGCGGATTTCGTCTTCGGTTTCGGGAATAATCGAAGGTATCGCTGTCGGTTTGCCGTTTTCATCGAGAGCGACGAATGTCATGTAGGCGTGGCAGATGACTTCGGGTTGCCAAGACACTTGCGGATGGACTCCTACGACTTTGAGACCGACTTCCAGGGACGTGTTGAACACGCGGTTTACGGAAGCCTTGATGGTGAGAATGGTGCCGATAGTTGCAGGCTTGAAAAAACGCACGTTGTCGATGGAAATCGTCGTGACTCTGCGCTTTGCGTGCGTGTAGGCGGCAATGCAGGCGGCTTTGTCGAGGAGTGACATCATGTGTCCGCCGAAAACGAAATTGTAGGCGTTTACATCGGAGGGATGAACGATGTCGCGGGTTTCTACTTGCGATTGTTTGACTGTCTTTGCGTTTTCCATGTCTGAAAAATAGATATTGTAGGAAGTGGCGAGGCGGTGAATTTCTATATTCGGGGCATTATGGAAGAAAAAAAGACTTACAGAGAAGTGATGCCGGGGGAACTCCCGTGCGAAGTGCCGGAATGTGACGGCGTGATGGTTGTGGATCCCGATAACAGCTACAAGCTCACCTGCGACAAATGCGGGCATATTAAGGAATGAGCACGCTCCTTACAGTCGCTTTGGGCTATGGGCGCAGAGCAAAAGCTCCTTTGAAATTGCGTTGGACTTTTCTTATTACATTAAGCTCATTCCCCATACCTCAAAGTGCCGAAGGCACGACCCCATAGCTCATACCTGAAAGCAGCGTAGCTGCGACCCCATATCTAGAATGTTTTTGTCTGATTTGAAAATTGAATACCCTGAGCTTCCCGTTGTTGAACATCGGGAGGAGTTTTTTGAGCTTTTAGAAAAACATCAAGTTATCATTGTCAAGGCGGACACGGGGTCCGGCAAATCGACGCAGTTGCCGAAGTTTTTGCTGGAATGGTTTTGCCACGCGGAGTCTCCCTTTAAAATTGGCGTTACTGAGCCTCGGCGTTTGGCGGCGATTTCCATAGCGGATCGCTTGCGCGAGGAACTCAAGGACGAGGAGCTTGTCTCGACGAAAATTCGTTTCTGGGAGCAAGGTACAAATGAAGCCCCCATCAAGGTGATGACGGACGGTATCTTGTTGCAGGAGTTCCGCAAGGACCGCTTGTTCCGGCAGTACAACGCCATCATGATTGACGAAGCGCACGAACGTTCGTTGAACATCGATATCTTGCTTGGCATTTTTAAGACGGTTCTTGCGCGGCGTCCGGATTTCAAGTTGATTGTAGCCTCGGCAACGCTGGATGCAAAGCTATTCGAAGAGTTTTACGACAACAGCTGTGTGATGGAGGCCGAAGGCCGCACGTACCCCGTCGATGTGGAGTATTATTTTAGAGAAGAGACGAGAGACGAAAGACGAGAGAATTGTGTCATCCTGAGCGGAATGCCGTCAGGCATGAAGTCGAAGGATCCAGGGCGTGACCTCAATATCTCCGGCAAGGGCGATTCGGGGCTGATTGAAGAAGCTCGCGATGCGATTCTTGATTTGGAAACGCGGCACCGCGACCATTTGCTTTGCTTTTTGCCGACGGAACGCGATATTCAGGACTTGATGGGCGAACTTGCACATGAGCTTGATACAGCGACGTTTGACGTGCTCCCGCTTTACGGGCGCATGAGTCCCGATGAACAGCGTCGCATTTTCAAGCACACCGGCAAGACGCGTGTGGTCTTGGCGACGAACATTGCAGAAACGTCTTTGACGATTCCGGGAATTGCTTACGTTGTCGATACCGGCATGGCGCGTATTTCGAGATACAATGCGCAGGCGAGAATCCAGGGGCTTCCTGTCGAAGAGATTTCGAAAGCCAGCGCGCGGCAGCGCACTGGACGCGCGGGGCGCGTGAAGCCCGGCGTGTGCATTCGTCTTTATTCTCCCGAGAATTTTGAAGCACGCGATGAATTTACGGAGCCTGAAATTCGCCGTAGCAATTTGGCGAACGTGGTGCTGCAACTTCGCAGTCTCGGACTTGAACTCGAAAACTTCCCGTTCTTGCAGTCGCCTCCGCATTCGGCTTTCCGTGGCGCTTACAAGACGTTGTTTGAACTTGGTGCTCTCACCGCCGACAATTCCAATGGCCATGTGACAAAGCTTGGTCGCGAAATGACGCGGCTCCCGATGGACGTTTCGCTTTCGGCGGTATTGCTCCGTGCCCGTGAATCTGGCGTGTTGCAGCCTGCACTTATCGTGTGCTCGGCGCTTAGCATCCAGGACCCGCGTGTAGTGCCGAACGACGAACCTGAACGTACCCGAATTCGCCAGTTGCACCGTAAATTCTGCGGTCACAAGAGCGATTTTCTCGTTTATGTTGCGATGTGGAATGCGTTCTGCGATGAATGGGATGGTAAGTCTTGGAATAAACTCCGTAAGTTCTGCGACAAGAATAGCATGCATTTTTTGCGCTTGCGTGAATGGGTGGATTTGTACGAACAGTTCAGTCGTATTCTCGACGTGAAATTCGAAAATAAAATTTGTCCGTTCGATTCGTTTCATCGCGACAATTTGCACATAGCGCTCCTTTCGGGATTCTTGGGCGGGGTGGCGCACCGCGATATCGAAAACGGCTGTTACCGTTTGGTGAGCGGACGCGAAACGCATGTTTTCCCGGGTAGCGACCTTTATGCGAAAAGCGTAGAATGGCTGTTCAGTGCTGAAGTCCGCGAAACCAGCCGCATTTTCCTCACGAAAACTGCTGAAATCAAGCCGGAATGGATTTTGCAGGTGGCGGAGCAGTTCTGTACGCGTCGCTGGTTTGAACCGACGTGGAACAAGGAACGCGGCTTTGTGGAAGCCGTCGAAGAAGTGAGCTTTAGAGGGCTTGTCATCAGCCGTGGTCATCGTGTGGATTACGCCCGCGTGAATCCTGAAGACTGCGCCCAGATTTTCTGGCGCGAAGCGGTGGTGATGGGCGAGGTGGCACGACCTTTCCCGTTCATGACGCATAACGAACGTGTCGTTGAAAATCTCCATGCGCTCGAAGCTCGTAAACGCCAGTTCGGGCTTGCTCCAAGTGAAAATGCGCTTGTGGAATACTACACGCGAATTGCGGGTAAAGTCAATTCCATCAAGACGCTCAAGGATTACATTCGCGAACACACCGACCAATTCCTCAAATTTGACGAGAAATATTGGTTGGATCAGTTAGATGGTGGCACGACTGGAACAATTTGGACAAGTGATGCAGACGGGTTCCGCACTGGATCCTTCGCTGCGCTCAGGATGACGAATGTAGCGCTTGGGAAGACGAATGCAGGCAACGTCATTCCGGGCTCTGACCCGGAATCGCCTTCTCGGCAAAGAAAGGGGAACCCCGAACAAGTCGGGGTTGACAAGCGTGGAAAATCTCCAGCCCCTACTCTTGGCGGCTCCATCGAACATTTCCGCATTGGCGAGCGCGTTGTCACTGGAGAAATGGTCTTTGACGCAACTCGCGATTGTGATGGCATTACGCTCAATTTGCCCTATGACTTGCTGACAGAAATTTCTCCAGCAAAATTTGCGATGAGCATGCAGCAATGGCGCGAATGGATGATTGAATCGGTGATTCGTGAAATGCCGAAAACTGTCAAAAAATCGCTCGAAGCCAAACGAACTGCGATTGACGATGAATTTTACGCCGCACTCGAAAATTTCCCGCATAAGGCCCCGCTGTTGCTCCTTTACGAAGTACTTTCGAATACAAAGGAAATCCGCTCAGGTGCAAACGGCGCAAGCATTGATGTTCCGACGGTGAATCCAGATAAGGAAAATCATTTGCGCTTGCATTTGGTCGTCTCAAAGCCTGGGTTCCCGGAGCCGTATAAAATCGAAGTGTCGCCAGAATGGGGTTCTTATCGCATGTTCCTTGCGGTGCGTCCGGCTGTGGTTACTTTTGGTATAGATTTCTCGCTCGAAAATATGCGCTTTGGCTGGCGTCTCGGTGAGTCTGCGTTGATGGACGCTGAAGAATCGCGTTTTTGGCAAGGGTTCCGCAAACGTCTGGAAAACAGCAAAGTACAAGTGGCCGAAGACAAAAAGCAGCTTATTGCCGACCGTTTGAACATGCTCGAAACAGGCGGCCTTTATTCTGATGGCTTTGAAACGGTGCTCAAAATTTGGGTGGCAAAATCGCTTGCCGCCGATGCTCTTGACGCCAATCGTTGCGTTCGTTTTACGGGACTTGAATTCTCGCGTGGCAAAAAGATTCGTGACTTCAAGAGTCTAGCAGCGAATGCACGCAGCGAAGATGAAGAAATCCGCCTTTCGCTTGTTCGTGCAACCTACGAGGCAGGACTCGTTGGAGCTGATGCGTTTGTGAAATGCTGGAATCTGCTTAAAGATTTTAGCGTAAACATGCGTAATGTGAGCGGAAAACCTCTAATCCGAAATAAAATAATAATAACGGTTCACTCTGCATACCAAAAAGAATCTACTTTGTTTGAAAGATTGCTTTCCATTGCGGATGCTTTAGATATGACTTTACCGATGGACGGCACTGGCGAATCTCATGCTATACTCAATACGGACCCGTCTCGTGATGAATCAAACCGTTCTGCCAATACTCTCCGCGAATTTTTCCGCCCGTACTTGAAGGCTCGCTACCTCAAGGATCACGAACTGAAAAATGCTCGCGAACTCCTTGGAAAAATTGACCGCACTCCGACTGATAACAATGAATATGCCGATTTGTATCTCCAAGCGAAGGCTTTGCTTGAGGACTTTGAAATTTTGCGGTACAAGCGCAAGGGCTACGATGCCGAGGATGTCGTAGAGGAAGACGATTTGGCGAGGTTGAAAGGCCGTTTTGGGAGACTTTAACTACTTTCTTGGCCTCGAATTTTCTAAATTTGTCGCAATGAAATCTCTTATCCGTATATTTCTTGCCTTCTGTCTGGCGCTTTTGTCTGCTTGCAAGACAAAAGACCCCGTCATCGTTACGGTGGGTGATTCCAAGTTGCACCAGTCAGAGATATACACGTATGCCCCAGATTGGGATTCCTGGGGCGATAACGAACGTATCTTGTTTTTGCAACGTTGGATTGACGAAGAACTTATTTACCAACAGGCCGTGAAAAACGGTATATTGAAGGATACGACACTTATTCGCGTGCTGGAACGCACAAAGCGGAAAATCGTGGCCGATTACTACATGCAGACGTTCCTTGATACGATGTTGGTGAGCGATGGCGAAAAAATTGACTTTTACCATAAAAACAAAAATTTGTATTTGAACGGTAAAACCTCGGTCTCCGGCGCAATTCTTTCCTTTGCCGACTGGAAGTCTGCAGTTATTTATTACAAGGAATTCAAGAATACCAAGTTTGAGTCTATTCCGCCTAACCATCGATTGATTAAACGCATGAGGGAATTTGATGGTGTCGATAAAACGCCGGATCCGTGCATGATTCCTTCGATTAGACGTGCCGTGGTGGGTCGCATTTCGCCGATGAAGGTTTGCGATGGTGCTGCCAAAATTGCCGTTGTGACAAGCCGTTTGGATTCCGCCGATGCGCGACCGCTCGACGAAGTCATTGAGGATGTTTCAATGCAGGCTTGGGTGGAACATCAGAATGTGGTCTTGAAACGACTCAAGGACGAATGGAAAACGGGTATTCCCATAATTACGAAGATGAATGTTCTTAGCGAAAAGGAAAAATAATGATTAGTAATCGAATTGCCTCTCTTGTTTTTGCTCTGTCTGTCGCCTGCTTTGCCGAACCCGTGTTGATGGAAGGCATTGCGGCTGTCGTGGATGGCAAGCCGATTATGCGTTCGGAGTTCATGAACAACCTTTACAGGTTTCAGGATACGCCCGAAGCAGCGAACATGACGGAACAGCAGCAGAAAGAAGCTGTGCTAGACCGCATGATTGAAGAAAAAGTTTTGCTCAGCCGCATCGACCGCGATTCCATCGTTATTACGGAATCCGAAGTGGATCAGCGCGTGACGGCTCATCTCCAGTCCATTGCCGCAAGCCAGAAGATTGACATGGCAACGCTTGAAAAGGCTGTGCGTGCGCAGCTTGGCCTTTCGATGATCCAGTACCGCGAGCAACTCGGCAAGCAAATCCGCAACCACATGGAAATTTCCCGCGTGCGTCAGCTCCATGTTGGCTCGATTCACCCGACGAAAAAAGAGGTGGATCTTTTCTACAAGGATTACAAGGATTCCCTGCCGCGCCAGTTCAACTGCGTATTGCTGAGCCACATCCAGATTCCGGTGAAGCCGGATTCCATGATTGTGGATTCTGTGAAGCATGTGGCCGAGTCGTTGATTGATAGCTTGAACCTTGGAATCAGTTTTGAGCTTTTGGCTAAGAACCATTCGCAGGATAGTACTGCTGCCAAGGGGGGAGACCTCGGTTATTTCAAGCGTGGTCTTTTGGACCCGGCTTTTGAAAAGGCGATTGAACGTTTGAAAAACGGCCATTATGCAGCGACTCCAGTCAAGACGGACTTGGGCTGGCACATTGCCCGCGTGCTTGGCCGTAAAGAAGATGGTGTCCGTTCTGCACAAATTCTCTTGCGTACGATTCCGACGGCAAAGGATACTGCGGCTGTTGTTGCTCTCGCCGATTCTCTCCGTAAAAGTATCAAGAGCAAGGAACAGTTTGCTGCCGCCGCAAAGACCTATAGTGAGGACAAGTCCAGCAATTTCCAGGGCGGTTTGCTCGGCTGGTTCCAGCGTAATGAAATGGAACCCGCTTACGTCGATCCTGTCGCGAACTTGAACGTTGGTGAAATCTCGGAGCCTGTCTTGATTGATGGGGCTTATCACTTGTTCCGTCTGGATGATTCTCGTCAAGTGCGTGAACTCACGCTCGAAGAAGACTACGGCAAGATTGAAATGATGGCGGCAACGCACCTTGAAAACGAAAAGCTTGAAAAGCTTATCAAGAAGTGGCGTAAGGAAGTTCTCGTCGAAATCAGAATGACGGAATAATATGATTCATTTCACCCATGTCACGAAATCTTACGAAGCCAACTGGAAGGCGTTGAACAACGTCACGTTCCGTATAAACAAAGGCGAGTTTGTTTTCTTGACGGGGCATTCCGGTGCTGGAAAATCGACGGTGCTCAAGCTCATTTATATGGACGAACGCCCGGACGATGAACGCGGTGGCCAGGTGATGGTCAAGTTTTCGGACAACGTATTGTACGATAGCAAGAACACTCCGGACGATAGAATCCAGGCGCTCCGCCGCAAGATGGGAATCATTTTCCAGGACTTTAAACTGTTGCCGGACCGCAATGTTTTCGAAAATGTGGCGCTTGCGCTCCGCATTGTAGGGACGCCAAGTAACAAGATTAACTCTGCCGTATTTGACGCGTTAGCACTTGTGGGAATTACGCAAAAACGCTTTGCGATGCCTTACACGCTTTCGGGCGGTGAACAGCAGCGCGTGGCGATTGCCCGTGCGATGGTGCACAACCCGTATTTGCTTTTGGCGGACGAACCGACTGGTAACTTGGACCCGAAAAACGCTGAAGAAGTCTTCTGCATCTTCAAGGAAATCAACGCCCGCGGCACGACCATCCTCATGGCAACGCATAACCCGGACTTTTATCTGAACAGCCCCTTCCGCCGCCTCGAACTCAGCCACGGCGAATTACTTAACAGAGATATTCTTTAGATTGCATCTTGTGTGAATGTTTTGGAGGGGGTGATTTATGCGTTGGTTAGTGATTCTATGTTGTTTGATATTCTTCTGTTCCCATACCTTTGCTGATAGCTTCTTTTTTGGAGGTGAAGGTACAGGGTGGACTGCTCATGTCAATGATAAAGCGGTTTATAATGAAGATTGTAGTATGACCTTGGAAGGGGGAATTCCGGTTGGGAAAAATCTTTATCTGAATGCTGATGTTTTTAGTTACCACATGATTTCGGATAGAAGTGATACGAGTCATTTTGACCATAGAGTATCAGGAATAAACTCGTTTGTTTCTTTTGCTTTCCTTCCGTTTGTTGTGTTGCGTGGTGAAGGCCACCATGATGACGATATTCTGATGAATAGTTTTTTTTGGACGTTGTTCTTGTTGAATCCGACCGTGGAATATTTCTTTTGGAAGGGCTGGGTCCCTGTATCGGTGAGTGCGGGCTATAAGATGGATTGGTTTGCTTTTAGTCCCGGTCGTAAATTCTATTTCAGGCCACATGCTGATTTGAACATTAATCTTATGCTTTTAAGAGTTTCTGCATCGTATGCTTATGTGGTTACGAATACATACGAACTTAAAAGGGGATCGCGATTTTATTTGAAAGTTTATTTGGGGTGGGTGGATCGAGATTTTAGTGATTCAAAATTTTAAATAACATGTTTTCTTAAATGCAAAAAGACCGGCTCACCACCGGCCTGTTTTTTTATACTGTCACCCCGGATTTATTCCGGGGCCTCCTTTTGGGGCTTCGTCATTCTGAGAGGCCGTAGGCCTCGAAGAATCCAGTCACAGTTATTAATTTAACTGGATCCCTCATTGCATTCGGGATGACAGCTTACCATTCCGTTGTCATCCTGAGCTGCGCGAAGGATCCATGAATTCCCTAGAACAGACTCGGCTCTTCTTGCGAGTTGTCGCTGGCGTCGCCGCTTCCGTCGCTAAACGGGTCTGCCGGCGAAATACGGCTCACACGCTTGATCTTCTTGGCGGTGAACTTGCTGCCGAGAGCCTTGTAGCCCTTGACTTCCGCAATTTCCGTCAAGTCGAGTTCTTCCTTCTGGACTTCGCGACCGACCTGGTATTCCATCAGTTCTCGGGCGTCATCTGTTGCAAAGAGCTCGATGAACTTCGTGTCCTTGTGATCGGAGACCACGCTGAATTCCGTTGTCATGGGGCAACCTTCAAGATTGAAGCGCTTGACCATGTAGTTGTAATTCGAGCCTTCGAAGTAGAGCACCGTAAAGACCTGCGCGGGGTCGTACTTGTGCAGATACTTGATGTTCGAACCCACGAGAATCGGGTCTGCCATGTTGTGCACGCGGGCGCTACCGTCTTGCTTGATAATCAAGAGCTTGTCGTTTTCGCCGAATTCACCGAGGCAATCGCCCTTCTTCTGTGTCGAGACGATTCCGCTCGGAGCGTCAAAGTAGAGCACTCTTGCGCCAAGCGTCGAAACGCCCTTGCGCAGCCTCTTGACCGTCTTAATCGGGTACTTAGAAACGATATTGCCAATGGCTCCACGGCCCTTGACTTCGACTTCGCTAAAATCGACCTCGAAATTCAGTTTGATGCGCGGACGCGGTTTCAAGATGACTTCGACCACTTCGGCTTCGCCGTTCATGTTGCTCGACATGTAAAGGATCTTGCTGCCGGGCTTGTTCTTGCCCATGTAGTAATCCTTGTCGCGAGTCACGCCGCCGACGTTGAAGCGCTTGATGTAAGCGTAGCCGTCCTTGCCGTCCTGGTGGATGACGTTATAAATATGGCGTTCGTCGTCCTTGTTGAACTTTTCAACGAGAATGATGTCCTTACCGACAAAGTCCTTGTCGCTGACTTTCACAATCTTGTAGCTGCCGTCGGCCTTGAACACAATCAGGTCATCGTATTCCGACACGTCGAAGAGGTATTCTTCCTTCTTCATGCCTGTGCCCACGAAGCCTTCCTTGCGGTTCACGTAGAGCTTCTGGTTTGCAAGTGCCACGTGTACGGCGTTCACCTTACCGAATTCGGCAATCTGCGTGCGGCGTTCCTTGCCTTCGCCGTACTTCTTCAAGATGTTCTTGAAGTGGTTCACGGCGTAATCGATAATGTGTTCCTGGTTGTACTTGCAAGTCGCAATGCTATCTTCTAGTTCCTTCAAGAGCTGGTCGGCCTTTTCGCGGTCGTAATGGCTTATACGGCGGATCGGGATTTCGATGAGTTTGCCAATTTCTTCGTCTGTAACCTCTTTGCGGTGCAAACGCTTGAGGTACGGCGTGAGGCCTTCGCGAACGAGGCTGATAATTTGTTCACGGTCCTTCGCCTTCTTGATGACCTCATAGACTTCCTTCTCGATGAAAATCTTTTCGAGCGTGGTCATGTGCCACTTGTCTTCGAGGTGCTTCAGTTCGTTAGCGAGTTCCCATTCCAAAAGCTTCACGGTGTGTTCCGTGTTGAGCTTCAGGATGTCCGAGACGCCCACAAATTTCGGGTGCTTGTCGATAATGACGCAAGTGCTCGGAGAAAGCGACTTTTCGCAGTCCGTAAAGGCGTAGAGCGCGTCGATTGCCACCTGCGGGTCCGTCCCCGGCTGCAAGTGCACCAAGATTTCGACGCCCTGGCTCGTGTTGTCATCCACGTGCTTGATCTTGATTTTGCCCTTGTCGTTTGCCTTGACAATGCTTTCAATAAGGCTCACGGTCGTGGTGCCGTACGGAATTTCGCGGATGGCGAGCGTCTTGTTATCGACCTTTTCGATCTTCGCGCGGACTTTGACCTTGCCCCCGCGTTGACCGTCGTTGTAGTCCGACACGTCGATGATGCCGCCCGTGAAAAAGTCCGGGTAGAGCGTAAACTTTTTGCCGCGCAGGCAGGCGATGCTAGCCTCGCAGAGTTCGCGGAAGTTGTGGGGGAGGATGGAAGTCGAGAGACCGACGGCGATACCATCGACTCCCTGAGCCAAAAGCAGCGGGAACTTGACCGGGAGCGTGACCGGTTCTTCGCTACGGCCATCGTAACTCGGAATCCATTCCGTCGTTTCGGGGTTGAACACGACATCGACAGCGAACGGCGTGAGGCGGCCTTCGATATAACGGGGAGCTGCAGCGCGGTCGCCCGTGTAGGGGTTGCCCCAGTTACCCTGGGTGTCGATGAGCAAATTCTTCTGACCGAGGCCCACAAGAGCATCGCCGATGGAGGCGTCGCCATGCGGGTGGTAAGCCATCGTTCGACCGACAATCGTCGCCACCTTCTGGTAGCGTCCGTCGTGGTTTTCGAACATGGAATGCAAAATACGGCGCTGGACAGGCTTGAGCCCATCTTCAAAATATGGGACCGCACGGTCCAAAATCACATAGCTGGCGTAATCGAGGAACCAGCCGTCATAAAGTCGTTCTAGGTGGTTGACGTTAGATAAACCTAGAGTAGTATCGGGTGTTTCTTGATTCATGGCTCGAAATGTAGTAAAATTTTCCCGCGAAGAAAAATTTTAGTGCTCATTAGTGCAAAAAAGACTTTTAAAATAAAAGTATTTAGAATGATATTGCAAAAAAGAGACCGGTGACTCCTAGAGCAAGCATTACGGAACTTAATACAATTCCTTCTCGCTCTTTACTTTTTGTACCCTCTTCACCATTATCTGTAAAACGTGCGATGTTTACAGTTAAGCCAATAATTCCATAAAGTGTCAAAACTGAAGATAGTGGTCCTACAACAGCTTTCCATGAATTGTCTGGTGTACTTTTAGATGTATTAATATCTGCTTGTACAGACTCTTTAAATTCATTTGTTTGAATGAGGGGAGGATTTAGAGAAATAGCAAATGAGTGAGAGGTACTCAATGCAATAATTAAAATGATGATTGGAGTAATTTTAAGATTCATCGTAAAAATCATTTGTTTAATATAGAAAACTAATTTGATGAATAAATTTATATCCCCTTGACATTGAAATTATTTGAAATTATATTTTATAGTGCTCAAAAGAGCAGAGTATTAAACTCCGCAGTTTCAGCATGTCTGCGGAAGGAGTTAAAATGAAGAATAATATCGCTATAAAACCCATTAAATACTTGCAATTGCTTTACAAACGATGTATATTTGATAGCATGAGTACCGTGGCAAAAAATTTTCGCATTGATTCTGATTTGAATAATCAAGCGACAGCTTTGTTGGAAGGGCTTGGCCTTTCCATGTCTCAAGCGGTATCCATGTTCCTGCGCCAAGTTGTGCTGCAACGAGGTTTGCCCTTTGAAGTGAAATATCCGGAATATCCTAAAGGTTTACGCGAGGCTGTTGCCGAAGCGGAACGCCTAGAGGCTGATCCGAAAACAAAACGATATACGGATATGAACGAAATGTGGGCGGACCTTGACAAATGATATATAATTCCGACTTATTTTCAAAATAACAGATTTGTGCGACAGCGTCTCGCAAATTGCAAATTATCTCGCGACTCTAACGCTCTTCATCTTGCCTGTGGTGCGGTTCCGCAAGAAATAGATTCCCGACGGTTTCGCGGCACTGACGGACTTGAACTTGGCGGCGGCATCTTCAAAGCCGTATGCCGAAAGCCTTCCCAAGCGCACGCCTTGCACGTCAAACACGTCGTAATTCTGGAGCGTGTTCTGCTCTAGGCGAAGCTTGCTGCCGAAATTTCTGCCATTATCGCCAATGCCTTCCGGTTTTTCCAAAGCGATTGAATCTAACGAGTCTAGCGGGTGTGTCGGAATGCCCAGGGGCCACATGTTCTTGCTGTCTGCCCAGTGCTTAATGAAATATTGTTCAAGCCAGTCCATAGCGGGGCGATTATTTCCATTTTTGATGAGGCCTGTATTTGTGGGGCTCATCCGCGGCGTTTCCCCGTAAATGTAGCCCCACAGAGTGACTCCCGCAACATATTCCGATTCCATGAA
>Ga0247611_10005156_pt1 | contig 17542 bp, 15 predicted proteins | sample 177DNAGHGhighgp2_FD_192422 | JGI IMG/M metagenome (GOLD analysis project Ga0247611, IMG submission 192422) | Sheep rumen microbial communities from Palmerston North, Manawatu-Wanganui, New Zealand - 1770 DNA GHGhigh gp2 | ecosystem: Host-associated > Mammals > Digestive system > Stomach > Rumen... | reverse complement strand
AGGGCTTCCATATTTTTTTAATAATTCGTGAAAAAAATTATTTGCTTGCATATTATCTTTCATCTTCATTCTCCTTTACTATTAAAACAAGTAGAGGTTTCCTATAAACAAAAAGAGTGAATATTAAAAATACTCACTCACAATAAAACTAAATCATAATAATTATGATCAAAAAGCTTATATTATGATAGCTCTCCACTACTGTAAGTGACAGTCTATTGTATGTTTTACAATAGCCCAGCAGTATTTGTTTAGGATTCAAATACCCTTCGGCAACATTCCCTTTCAAGCTATATAAGCTCCTATGCCTTTAAATAGCTTTACTCTTAAATATCGCAACCTCTATCTTTAAATTGTTAATTATTATAGCACGTTAAAAATATTATGTCAAATAAAAATTATAAAATTATTTCATCCATATCATTTGGGACGATAATGTTATTACTAAAGTATAACTTTCCTTCATTAGTATATAGTTCTTTTTTATCGTTCACATGTGTGTCTTCTGTATGATATAAAATTAAGTTTTTTATATTTAAATTATTCATTTCTTGGCATACACTTTTTACAGTCGAATGATGTTTTTCGTATGCTTTAAATACTGGTTCTTCAGAATCCAAACAAAATGCTTCATGCATAACATAATCAGAATTCTTAATTCTTTCATATAAATCTGGATTGCAAGTTTCATCTCCTAAAAAGACTAGTCTTTTACCATTATTTAACTGTAATTCAAAACCATACAACATATTTCCTCTAGGATGAACATCAAAAAATTTTACCTTATATCCTATTATATTAACTATTTGATTGTCTTCTAACACTTGAATTTTGACATGCTCTTTAATTGCCGAAACATATGGAGTACTTAATGTAAGAGGATACATGTTTTCTATGGAATAAGCAACTTCTTTATTGCAATATATATTAAACTCTCCAGTATATCCCCTTCTATAGTACATAGTTCCGAGTCTTTTAAAAATCCACATTAACCCTAGTAGATGGTCAGTATGACAATGAGAAATAAACACATCATGTATATCATATAAACTAAGTCCAGCTTTCTCAATTCTTCTAACTATTTCGGCTCCACCACCACAATCTACTAAAAAGTTTTTATTATTATTTTGTAAAATAAAACAAGTATTATATAAGTCATAAGTAAATCCATGTCCAGTTCCTAGCATTATTATTTTTTCATCATTCATTATAATTCTCCATTACTTTTAAAACTTTAATAATTTGCTAAAGGGTTCTTTTCAACAGCATCTCTTACTTGATCATTATCCACGTGTGTATATATTTGCGTTGTTGAAATACTTTCATGTCCTAACAATTCTTGAAGAGCACGAATATCTACATCGCCATACTTATACATAAGAGTAGCTGCTGTATGACGAAGTTTATGTACTGAATAAGTATTGGCTTTCTCAATTCCTGCTGCTTTTATTTCTTCTTTTACGATATATTGGACTGTCCTTCTACTAATTCTTCTTTTTTGTTCACTTAAGAATAAAGCATCTTTTGAATTAAAGTGCACACCCTCTTTAGGTCTTACCTTAAGATATTGATTTATTGCAGAAATACATGCTTGATTTAAATATATGGTTCTTTCTTTGTCGCCTTTTCCTATTACAGATAGTTTGCTATCTTCAAAATCTATATCGCTTATATTTATATTTATAAGCTCATTTAGACGGATGCCACAATTTAGTAAAAGAGTAATCATTGCATAATTTCTCTCCATGTTATTATGATTACCATGACCTTTGCTATTAACTGGATCTGCCACTGTATCGAGTAAGCTTTTGCTTTGCTCAAGTGTAAGATATTTTGGAAGCCTTTTTTCTGGCTTTGGAGTTTCTAAATCTAATGCAGGATTATCCGGAATTAGTTTCATTTTATTACACATGTATTTAAAGAATACTCTTATGCTAGCAACTTTTCTTGCTAATGTTGCAGGTTTGCTTCTGTAATCTGCTTTTAAATACGCAAGAAAAGCATGGATGTCTGGAAGCTTAATTTTCTTGAGCGTATCAAGAGTCATGTCATCTATTTTAATATCTTTAACATGCCCTTCATCTTCATATTCAGACATCCCAAACTTAAATTTAATGTATTTTAAAAAATGAGCAATATCATAATTGTACTCTTTTACAGTATTTGGCGATTTATTTAGAATCGTAGCTGTATAATCCAAAAAATCATTTAAAAAATATGGATTATCTTCTCTATCTATCATTTATTTATCCTTTGATACTATTATTTTCTAATTCTTCTATAAGCAAATACAAATATTCCAATCAATACAATGCACATAGGGAATATAAATATAATTGCTAAAACTACCTTACTCTGAGTATCTGATGGAACATATGCAAATTGTGAGCTTGCAGATGTTTTCCTAATTGTCATTGTATATTCCTTATTTGCTAAATATGAGAAAGAGTTTAATATAAGGTCTTTGTTATTTCCAGAATAAACGTTAGGATAATTTGAATTTGCTATTGATGGTTCATCATTAAAGAATGTTGAAGAGGCAAATACAACAAGTTTTGACTCTAGTGTTTTTCCATCTCCACCTTCCTCAGTAGTAGGTGCAGAAATTGTTTTCGTTAGCGTTGCACCTATATCACAAACTCCCATTTCAGCAGATGCAATTGCTTGTGCAGCGTCCTTTGAAAAATCTGTTGCAAATCCTGATGTGTCTGAAGAACTAACAATAACTTCTTTAGATACATTAAGATTTGATAAAGTAGCATCATCTACAAATTTTAGTCTACCTGTAAATGACATTAAAACTTTAAGCCTACTTTGTTCCTTATATAAATCTGCTGTTATCTCATGAGTACTTGATAATTCAGGGAAGAATACTACTGGAGATGCAACATTTTGTTCTGGACTTGTGTATGCTTTAGACGCAGATGTTTCAACAACTAATCCATTATTCTCTATTGTAACACCATATAAGTCTAATACTTTTTGTAAGTTTGGAAACTGAGCTTTTGCATCATTAGACATGTCTTTAGATACAAACAAATTTTTACCTTTATTTATATATGCAATAACTTTATTCGCTTCATTCTCTGAAAAATCTTGTGTAGGACTAACTATAGCAAGTATATCGCAATTGTCTGGTATATCAGTAGTTAGAAGATTTATAGTTTCAACATTATATGCTTCATTTGCAAGTGATGACGTCATATTATAAATCATTCCATCTTGGCCAGGAACAAATTCATTATGGCCTGTTGAAAAATAAATATTAGGTTGGTTTTCTTCAGCAAGTGAAAGTATTGTATTTGTCATTTTTTCTTCTGTTGTATCTATAGTGTTTCCTGTGACATAATCTGCCGTTGCAAAATCTTGTTCTGGAGTAATGATAATTCTTTTATCACCACTCATAACTATAACAAGAGTAGAATTATATGAATCACCAATTTCTTGCATAAGTTCTAAATTGGTTTCATTGTTAAGCATTAGCCATTTAATATTTGAATTTACTGCGGTATATTGCTTTACAAATTTAACGAATGGTGATTCTTCTTCATACCCAAATGTATAAATTGTTATTTCTTTATTTATATCTTTTATAGCCTTTTTAGATTCCTCTGATAATGTAAAGATTTGACTATCTGTAACATCCCAGTTTGGTAAATCTGTATCAACAGCCCAAAGATTGATTGATATATATGCAGCAATAATACATAATACCAATAATAACGTGATAGTACCACTTACAATCCATCTTTTTCTAAAGGCTAAAGAAAGTCTTTCTCCAAGCTTAGCTTTTTTTATTTTGTTATCTTCATCTTCTGCACCGTTTTCGACTTTTATCATGTCTGTGCCTGGTTCAATTTTCTCTTGATTAATAGTTTCAGTATTTGTTTCTGCATTTTCTGTAGTATCTTGAGCTACTTCCTCATTTTTAACTATTTCATCATCTTTATTTTCCATCTTCTTCTCCTTTCTATTTTACACTTTTTCTTCTTTGTAATGTAATAATGGTCAATAATATAAACATTAAAGTAAAAGAAGCATATGTAATTATATCTGATAATTGTATTAATCCTTCTGGAAACATTTGGAATTTATCAATCAATGATAAAATTTGATCTTTAGTTGGAAAAAACCAAATTAATAGAAATACTCCAATTGTAACTACTGCTGATATTACCTGACTTTCAGTAAGACTTGATACAAACATGCCAAATGAAACATAACAAATTCCAAGCAATAAAAAGCCAAATAATGTAGTGACTGCAAGTACTGGAGATGGATTTGTGAAATATTTTAAAATTGCATAATATACAAATGTAAATAATTCAGTAATTATTAGCATAATTACCCCTGCAAAAAACTTACCTAATACAATTGATGTTATTCCTCTTGGAGAGGTAAGTAATAGTTGCTCTGTACCATTCTTTCTCTCTTCTGAAAACATCCTCATTGTTAGAATAGGTGTCAAAAATGTTAATATAGTAGCACCATTGTAAAACAAAAATTCAAAATTAGGCGATCTATATGAAAAAACTGTTGTGTGAAAAAACACACTAAGAATTAATAAGAATAATCCAATAAATATATATCCAACAGGTGTTAGAAAATAACTCTTTAATTCTTTTTTTAGTACTGCCAACATTATTTTTCTCCTCCTTCTTTAGACTTATTATCTTTTTTTGCTTCTTTCTCAGCTTTTTTTCTTTCTTTAGCTTCTTTTTTAGCTTCCTTCTTTAGGGCTCTTTCTTCTCTATTTCTTCTATCTTCTTCTCTTAGTTCTTCAATTTCTTTGTCGTATTGCATCTTTCTCATTTCTCTCATGCTATATTCTTTTCTGTTTTCTACTAATTTAATGAAAGCATCTTCAAGTGAAGTATCGACTGATTTTATCTCAAGCATCATAATTCCAAGTTTTGAAATCTCACTTGATATACTTCTTCTAATATCTTCATTAGATTTAGTAGTAATTGTATATTTTTTACTTCCATCTTCATTAACACTATCTGAAATGACTTCATTAATTTCTGGAATAGAATCTTTAATACTTGGTAATTTACCTTCTGCATCATCAACAGTAATACTATATGTAAAGGTTTCCCTAGTTTCTTTTTCAAGATTCTCTGGTGTATCTACAGCGATTATTTCTCCATTATCAATAATTATTACCTTGTCACAAATTTGTCCTATTTCTGATAAAATATGTGAGCTAATGAATATAGTGTGTGTCTTACCAAAAGATTTGATTAATTCTCTTATTTCTACTACTTGTTTTGGGTCAAGGCCAACTGTAGGCTCGTCCAAAATAAGAATATCTGGCTCACCAACTATTGCGCCCGCAAAACTAACTCTTTGCTTATATCCTCTTGATAAGAACTTTGTAAGGTTATTCTGAACAGTTTGTAATCCAGTAACTTCTATAGCTTTTTTTACAGCCTCTTTTCGCTCTTTTCTAGGAACACCTCTAAGTTGAGCCATGTAATTAATAAATTCTTTTACAGTAAGCTCATAGTATAATGGTGTTCCTTCTGGCATATATCCAATTTGTTTTTTTACCTTATTAGGCTTGGTATCAATATTAAATCCATTTACTAATATTGAACCAGATGTTGGCTCTATAAAACCTGTAATCATATTCATTGTTGTTGATTTACCAGCACCATTTTTCCCAAGAAATCCAACAATTTCTCCATCAGCTACTTCGAAGCTAATGTTTCTAACAGCATAAAATTTGCCATATTTTTTTGTAACGTTCCTAACTTCTATCAACGTCTATTCCCCCTTCTAATAATCTAGCATTTTATATATAATCGTAACCTTAAAATAATCTTGAAATTATAATATAGGTTTAATTATCCTTATTGTATACAGCAATTAAAGCTTTAATCTTTATACCTTCTTCAGAAAACATTTTCTCATGCTCAGTTTCTATATTATTGCCAAATATATCGTTGCTATGCAAATCATAAGTCTCAGATGTAATATTGAATGAACAATCTTTTAAGTATAATTTACTTGCTTCAAAAAGTTCATCTGAATCGGTTTTAAAATATATCTCACCCTTATCTACTAAAAAACTTTTGTAAGATTCTAATTGTCTAGGATGAGTAAGTCTTTTTTTATTGTGCTTCTTTTTAGGCCAAGGATTGCAAAAATTGATGTAAATTCGACTAATTTGGTCAGATACATCAAATACATTACATATCTGTTCTACATTGGCTCTTATTAAAAATAAATTGTTTGGTTGCTCAAAATTATATGCTTTTTCAATGTTTCTTTTAGAAAGCCCAAGCATAGCTTCAATCATATCGACAGCTATATAATTAACATTGCGATTTTGACTGGCTAAACATGAAATAAAGCTTCCTTTACCACAACCCAATTCTACATGAAGGTCTATATTAGAATTTTTAAATTGATTCCTCCATTTTCCCTTATATATATCAGGTTCATCTATATAAAATGTGCACTCTTCTAGCTCTTTTTGAGCCCATTTCTTTCTTCTTATTCTCATACTAATCTCTCAATTTTAATGCTTTTTATATGTATCTCTATATAGTTTTGTCTTTTTTACTATTCTACCATCTTTTTCAAATACTCTATATGAATCGACAACTAAGCTATTTCCTGAATTTTTTATTGTTTCTGTAGTAATATATATTCTGTCATAATCATCATCCGTATGTAATCCATAAATCTTAACATTTGCAATACCATCTGATACAGACGTTTCAATTTTTATTGGATAATTTCTTCTATTTTTGAATTGAAAATCTTGAGATCCCCATACTACCGTTGCATCTTTCCCAGCATCAGCATATGAAGGAACAAACATATGATTTCTTCTCATTTCAATTTCCATATCTGCAGCTATACAAGCATTATATAAGGTCGTAGATATCTGGCATATTCCGCCACCCAATCCATCAACGACATCACCGTCCTGATAAATTGCGGCATTTTTATATCCAGCTGATGTAGTTCTTTTCCCTACAACTCTATTATAAGAAAAAATATCACCCGGCATAACAACCTTTCCATCTATTTTGTTGGCTGCAAGCCTTAAGTTTGTAGTTCTATTTGTATTACTTTGAACGTATTTGGTTGAAAAAGAAGCAAGCAAATCAGGAAAAGCTTCTCTTCCAAGATCATCAATTGTTACTCTTGGATACGTATAATCTAAAGCAATCTCATATTTTTCTGCTTTCCCATCTTCTTCAATCATATTTCTTAATTCATTTGTATCAAAATCCACTCCAGTCACATCTGGATAAACTGCATAAGGATCTGTAGTAAAGTATGCATTTTGCATTTCAGTATATAAATCATCATGTATTGAATCTATGTCTATCGGATCAGGATATTGCACATAAGTAGGAATATCAATAATTTTATTTTTAAAGCTAATATCCTGAATATTTTTTAAAACCAATTCTTTTAATTGATCGTACTCTATACCAGCACCATTTACGCCATTAATAACAATCAAGTCTCCGTCTTCTACGTAATAATCTGCCTGCTGTAATTGGTCTGGTAAGTACATCTCTATATTGGAAATATATCTTTTTAATTCGTCTTCGTTATATGTAAGTATAGGATCAATATTTATGTTACCAAGTGCAACATTTAAATACTCACTTATATTAGACTTAAATGTACCCGTCTTTGCAATTTTGATTGCTAAATCAACAGATGCCTCAACATCAAATTTTGCTTCTATTTGCTCTATTTCCAAGTAATAGACATTATTTTTATAAGATAACTCTAAATGATCATTAAGAGTATCTTCTAAATTTTTACTTACTTTTTCAATTGCTTGTTGTCTAGTAAGTCCTGAAACGTCAATTCCTTTTATAAATACTCCATACTGAATAGTATCAGAATTCTCAATACTTGTATAAAACTTATATATAGCAAATATGCATATTAGAGCCACTACAAGAATAATTATAAGTAGATGTATAAAAATATTTGTTGTTTTAAATTTTCTAAGAAATTCTCTTGTATTTCCTTTAAAAACTTCAAAATCTGGCATCCTATTTCTATTCTCCCAATTTCTCAGCTACTAAACTATGATCACTATCATCGCTTTTATCTTTTGTAACAATAAATCCAGTAGCTATAGGTCTAGTTTTATGTGCTCCTGTACTGTCTATTGGATCATTAACAATTGTATCATTTACAACTAGTACACTTGATGTACCGCCATCAAGATTTGCTGCATTGTATGCTCCATATCTTTGCATTACTTCAATTAAGTCATCCATATCTGCACCAAGTTTTCCTGCTCTACGTCCATCTAATACTAAGAATAGGACAATACCATCTTTTCTTTGGGCAATAACTGTACGAGGTGCATCGCCCCATCCACCATTACCTACAATTTTTGATGCTTTACCATTCACTATAAGAAATGGTCCGAATGTAACAGCATCTCTAATTCCTTTTTGTTTTGCTTGAGAAACAGACATCTTCTCTAAGACTAAAACGTTGTCTTTATTAAATCCTATCAAACCACCTGCTCCGTTATAGCTTTTTGTCGTGACAAAGTCGCCATCACAAACAGTAATTCCAAGAGGTGAACCACCTGTACTATTAAAATTAGGGTCATCAAATCCTCCACCATTGATAGCTATAAGTGCATCGCTATTCTTAGCCATTTTAGTAAGGTATTGACCAGATTTTCCTAAATTGTCTGTAACTACAGTCTTTATCCTTGAAGCATCATATACAGCTACTAGATAACCAAAGTAATTTTTTTCATTTATTTCTATAATTTTGTAGTCATTATTATTCTCATCTCTTTCAAGAATTTGACGTTCATATTCATTATCATATGTTGTAGTATTACTTGCAAAATCAATAGCATCCAAATCAGTGTCTTCAACAATTTCTTCAACTTTATTCTTATTAAGAATATATTGAATCGTATCATCGTCATAAAACCACGTAGCCAAATATTGGTGAGTCATGGTTGTCATCGCCGTTGTTACCAACCATTCTCTAAATCCAATAAAAGGTCCATATAATAAGAAAACTAGAGCAATTAGGCCTATAGACCCAAGGCAAAAATTAAACCTAAAGAATTTATATGCTATATCACCCTTTGAATTCCTTTTTTTTCCTTCCATTCTACTTTTTCTCTTTTTGGATTTATGTGGATGGTCAACATTCACTACTATTTCTTCCTTTTCTATAATAGACTGGGCTGGTATAACAGTTTCAATTGTTTTCGTTTCTTCTTCATCAAATGCGTTAAAATCTTTCATATAATTCCCCTTCTAATTAATCATTTGTATAAGCAATGTACTCGATGTCAACGTTTTTATTCTATAAAAAAAATATCGATTTGTCCATACTTTTTGACTATTTGTAACACAGCAATTGCTACAATGTCGCATCTTTCTTAAGATGTAAGGCACTTTTAATTTTGTCAATTAGTTTAATTATACTATCATCTTTTAAAATAATTAATGTAGTAATGTATGTTATCACCCCTAACAAAACTTGTACTACAATTGAAAAGATATTAAACATAAAGTCATAATTAATATCTAACCTTATGGCTAAGTTCATGATTCCTCTAGAAAAGATATTCATGTTCAGCATGGCCTTTGAAATTAAGCAAACCAAAAACATAATTACACTTGCAGTTATATATTTGTGCGATAATTCAAATAAACATCTTACATCAAAATCGTCGTTAATAAGTCTTAATTGAACCAAAATAACAACCAGTTCTGATAACACTGTCGCAATTGATGCGCCTATTGATTTATATTTATTTATTAAAAAATAGTTTAAGAAAAAATTAACAACAAGACCTATTGTAACTGATATTGTATATTCTTTTTGCCTTTTGGTTGGTAATAGATATTGTGTTCCAACTACATTTCCAATTCCCATCAAAAGAACAATTGGGCAAATTATTCTAATAAGAACAACAACTTTATCATATCCTAAGCCAAAAAATACTGGCACAAAATTACTAGCAACAACTGAAATACCAAACATTAATGGAAATGACAAAAAGAAAACAAATTTAAATGACATCTTTAGATATTCATTTATTTTTTTCTTATCTCCACTCGCAAATGTATTTGCCATTCTAGGAATCATAACAATTCCTAGAGATGTAACAATTGTAAGTAAAAGCCTAATTACTTTTTGACCCTGTTCATAAAATCCCGTTTCTGTTTTATCATCTACAATTTTTCCTATCATTGTAGTATCAAGAATCTTGTATATTTGATTTGCAATTTGTGGTATAAAAAGCAAAACAATTTGAGGTATGTGTTGTACAACATTAATATTTCTTACTCTTATTCCCTTCAAATATCTAGGTAAATATAACCATAAAGAAAGATTACCTATCAAATCAGCTAACGAATATATTAGTGTAAATTTTGCTAAATCCTCTCTTGTTTTAACGAAAACAAATACCAATGTAACGCTACAAATTCTTACTAATACATTCCTAGTAACAGTTCTTTTAAACTCTTCTATTCCTTGGAAAAACCAGCTAATATCAAATGCAGCTGCAACTAGTTCAAGTAATAAAATTCTATAATATAATTGATATTTTTCTCCATTCATAAATAGAAAAAAATATATAATAATTGAAGTAAAAATGGTAATAAATCTAAATATTAATATTTCAAAAAATGTTTTGCCTCTAACTTCCACATTATCTTGTGCATATGCAATCTCTCTTTGCCCATAAAGTGCAACGCCTAAAGATCCAAAGAGAATAAAGTATGTTACTATAGCATAAGTATAACTGTAAATTCCTATACCTTCTGCTCCTAAAACACGTGATAAATATGGTGTAGTAATTAATGGTAAAACAAGTATCAATACTTGATAAACCATGTTGTATATGTAGTTTCTTGCAATACTCTTCTTGCCCATCTATTCTCCTTATTTTTTCTTCTTTGACTTTTTATCTTTCTTGCTTTTCTTTTCTACGTCATCATGCTTATAGAACAATGCTTCTTTTCTTTCTTGCTTACGTTTTTGAATCCTTGAAATCTTAAATAGTATAATTCCAAATATAATAACAAAAGCTATTAACAGTAAAACAAAATATGCTAGCTTAATTGCTCTTTCTATTGCATCATAATCTTCTTTTGAAACATAATCCATTGAAATGTTGTATTCATCAATATTAGATACCAATTGACTATGTGTTAGTTGGTAATCAGATACATTAATTATTTTAATGTCGCCAAACTCATCTACCATAAACTTGATAGATGAACAATCAGCATCTAGAAAATAGTCTTTAAGTATCACTCTATATTTGTTTTCGTTGTTAAGGTTTATACGGATTTTAACATATTTAGCACCTTCGTAGTCATAGTAGTCAACTACTTCATTCTTCCCTATTGCAACGCAATATTGTCTAAATTCAATCTCATTATCTTCAACCTTATATGGTTCATTGGCAAAAAAATCTAAATAACCTATATAATCTTCTTTATCTAACAATTTTTGAAGTTTTTCTGCTATCTCTCTCTCAGTGTCAAAATCGTTAACTATATTATTACTTATAAACTTTTCCATATTGTATTTTAGTAATTCTGTTGGAAATAATAAATAAACTTTACATCCTCTTGTAAGATTATTCAATTGTAGATTAATATCTTTTTCAGGAAGCACCAATGCTTCTATATCATGAAAATTTTCAGCAGGTGTAGCTGCCCTCACACTTCCTATCATAACAATAAAAAGAATACCTACAATTATAGTAGTAACAATATATTTACTCTTTTTCATAAAAACCCCTCATTTGTAAATTATCAATAATGTTATACCATAAACCCAAAATTATTACAATATTGAAACAAAAAAAGTAAAAGTGGGGCCGTCCCTTTTTGGCAATTTTCTGTCAAAAAGGGACGGCCCCACTAATCATATTAATCTCTACATCGAGAAAGTTACAGTAAAGCATCTAATCCGATCGGATACTGCTTTGACAACATGCCCATCAAGAGTACATGGACCATGACGGAACATTTTAACTCGAGACTGTATACTCTTATCAAAACTATCCGTACTTTTTGAAATGCAAATATTTGTGCCTCCATATTTTTTCACCAGTTGCTTGATTTCGCTAGGAAGTCGTGAAATACTATCCACTCCATATCCCCATCTGTCATTTGCATCCCGAACAAGATTTGTTATATCCTTATCTCCAGCATTTTGCAGGATGATATGTACAGGATAATAACGAATTCCGGATGTATACGTCTTTAGAATTACTTCTTTTGACATAGCTCCTCCTTCTTTTCTAACAACAGTTAACATAATTATTATACTACTTATTTCTGAAAAAATCAAGCAAATACATGATACATCAAACATTTAATGAGCCGTTCCTTTTTGACAAACATAAGGTCAAAAAACGGAACGGCTAATATAAATTACTTTAATCTCTTTTCTACTTCATTTAATATGATCTTCTTGGCTTCTTCAAATTCCATATGCATTGGAGATGCTGCTGCTTTTATATGACCTCCACCTCCATATAACATGCATATATCTGCAACATTAACATAGTCATTAGATCTAAGAGAAACCTTGTATCCTGTTGGAAGTTCATATAAAAATACTGATACTTCTACACCTTCAATGTTACGACCAATTTCTACAATTCCATCTCTATCTCCAGGTTTAAGGTCTAATCTTCTTACATCGTCCATATTAATATAAGTAAATGTAATCTTACCATTTGCATAAAATTCCATTCTATTCATTGCTAACTTTTGAACTTCAAATTTCCCCATTGATAGACGTAATAAAGAATCTTTGTAAATTGTAGATAAGTTAATTCCCATTTCTAATGTTGATGATACAAAATCAAATGTCTCTATAGTAACATTTTCAGATTTAAAACCATTTGTATCTGTTATGATTCCTGTAAGTAGACAGGTTGCAACATCTTTTGATATCTCATATCCCATATATTCAATACTTGAAACTAATATTTGACATGCTGCTGGGGAAATATGATTTACAATGTTATAATCTGCAAACATAGAATTTTTATCATGATGGTCAAATTGTACTTTATATCTTGCACCTTCAAAGAAGTGAATAAACTCTTTGTTCACTCTATTGATGTTAGGACAATCCATAACTATCGCAATATCAAATACTTTATTTTCATCATAACTGTCATAAACGTATTCCATACCAGGTAAAAAATCAAATTGTGAAGGTATGTTTTTCATTAACACTACAGCATTTTTCCCAAGTTCTCTAATCAATAAGCACATAGCTAATGCACTACCAATCGCGTCACCATCAGGCATTTCGTGTGCTAAAACTACTATATTTTCTGAATCATCGATTCTTCTCTTTATATCATCTAAAGTCATATATTCTCCTTTTTACTTTATCATTAGATATTAATCATTATTCTTATTATCGTTAAGTTCCTTAGAAATCTTATTAATTATTTCATCTATTCTTGCACCGTATTCAATTGAATCATCAAATTCAAAAACAAGTTCGGGTGTATATCTCATATTTATTCTTTTGGCAATAAGACTTCTAATAAAACCACTTGATTGTTTTAAAACTCTAAGATTTTCTTTTTTATCTTTTTCGTTAATCATTGTAACATAGACCCTTGCATACTTAAGGTCTGGCGAAGTTTTTACTTTGCTAACACTGATTAGACCTGTAAGATGTGGATTTTTTAATTCTAAAGAAATAATACTACTTATTTCTTTTTTTAATTCTTCGTCTACTTTATTCATTCTATTTGTATTTTTTTTCATAATAATATCCTCAATGAATTATTTTTTTACTTCTTCCATAACGTATACTTCAAGTTGATCTCCTTCTTTTAAGTCATTAAAGTCTGCAATTTGTAGACCACATTCATATCCCTTATCAACTTCTTTAACGTCATCTTTGAATCTTTTTAATGAAATCAACTTACCATCATGTATAACTATATTATCTCTAATAACTCTTATTCCAGCATTTCTTGAAATCTTTCCAGTAAGAACATAAGAACCAGCAATTGTACCAACATTTGAGATTTTGAATGTTTGCCTAATTTCAGCAGTACCAATAACTTTTTCTTCATATACTGGATCAAGCATTCCTTTCATAGCTGCTTCAACATCATTGATAGCATCATATATTACAGAATATTGTTTGATTTGAACGCCATCTTTTTCCGCAATTGTTTTAGCTATTACTTCTGGTCTAACATTAAATGCAATAATGATTGCACTTGACACTTTTGCAAGTGTAACGTCAGATTCAGTAACACCACCAACATTTGAGTGTATTACCTTAACTCTTACTTCACTATTTGATAGCTTTTCAAGTGATTGTTTTAAAGCTTCAACAGAACCTTGAACATCTGCTTTAACAATAAGATTAAGTTGTTTTAAGTTTTCACTTTCAATCTTATTGAATAAATCATCAAGTGTAACTATAGTATTTACACTAATTGCTTTTTCATGTTTTTCAGCTTTTCTTCTTTCTATTAAATGCTTAGCAGTTTTTTCATCTTTAACTTCATAGAAAGTATCACCTGACTCAGGAACTTCAGTAAGACCAGTAATAGACACTGGCATTGATGGCCCTGCAGATTTTATCTTCTTTCCTTTATCGTTAACCATCGTTCTAATTCTACCTATTGTAGAACCAACTATAATTGTATCTCCAACATCTAACCTACCTCTTTGTACAAGCATAGTCGCAACTGGACCTTTGGTTTTATCAAGTCTAGCTTCAATAACAGTACCTTTAGCTTGTTTGGTTGGATTAGCTTTAAGCTCTAAAACATCTGCCTCCAATAAAACCATTTCTAGAAGCTCATCTATACCTTGTTTCTTCTTTGCAGAAATAGGAACAAAGATTGTATCTCCACCCCATTCCTCTGGAACAAGTTCATACTTCATAAGCTCTTGTTTAACTTTATCAATATTTGCATCTGGTAAATCCATTTTGTTAACGGCAACTATTATAGGAATGTTCGCTGCTTTAGCATGGTTTATTGCTTCTATTGTTTGTGGCATAACACCATCGTTAGCTGCAACAACAAGAATAGCAATATCTGTAATCATAGCCCCTCTTGCACGCATTGATGTAAATGCTTCATGCCCTGGTGTATCAAGGAATGTAATATCTCTATCATTAATTTTAACTTGATAAGCACCAATGTGCTGTGTAATACCACCAGACTCACCTTCAATTACATTAGTACTTCTAATTGCATCAAGCAATGAGGTTTTTCCATGGTCAACGTGTCCCATAACAACAATAACAGGTGGTCTTGGTTTTAGCTCTTCTTCTTTGTCTTCTGTTTCATCAATTAAAATATCTTCATCAGTAACAATATTTTTCTTTGTCGCATTAATTCCATATTCTTGAGCAACTAAAAATGCTGTATCAAAATCTAATTGATTATTAATAGTAGCCATAATACCAAGATTTAAAAGCTTTTTAATAACATCTGTACTTGTTATTTTCATTTCTGCAGCTAAATCTTTTACACTTATATTTTCAGGTATTGTGATTTCTGTAAGCTTAAATATTTTTTGTTTATTTCTATTTTCTTGCTTATTATTCTTTTTCTTACCACGTCTTCCTCTTTCTGTACTAAGATCATAATAATCAAGCATATCCCCTTTTTCAAACATATTAGAAAGTTTGTTTTGTCTTTTCAAATCATTTAATTTATCAGAGTCAATTTCTCTGCCAGAGTTTCTTCTATTTGGTTTTTTATTAGCGTTATTAGTCTTTTCTTCTTGACGAGTTGCTTTAGCTTTATCCTTTGCTTTATTACCAAAGTCTCTAATGACGTTGTCTTTTTCCATTGGAATATCGACATCTAGTGTTGCCTGTGGTTTTTTATCAATTCCATGATTTGGACGTCTTTGATTCCCTTCAAATCTATTTGAACCAGATTTATTATCACGATTAAATGGTTTTTTGAAATTATTGTTGTTATTATTTCTATTATCCCTATTATCTCTACCTGTATTTTGTCTCATATATGGTTTTTGAGTTTCTTTACCATCATTATTGACTGTTTGATTTTGGACATCATTAGTAGAGGTTTCAGTTTTAACTTCAGAAACCTTTTCTTCCTTCTTTTCAATTTCAGGAATTTCTTCCTTCTTTTCTTCTTTTTCTTCTACCTTTTCTGGTTCTTTTTTCTTTTTAGCGATACCCAACAACTCACTAACAGTAAGGGGTTTTGTAGGTTTATCACGATAAACAATATTGTAGTCTTTATTTCGTTTTTTCTCAATAAAACCTACTTCCTTTTTCTTATTCTTTTCTGGTTCTTTTTTTTCTTCGTCATTATTAATGATTACAGCTCTCCTAATAATTACTGGCTCATCATTATTATTTTTCTTTTTTTCTATATTAATTATTGAAACTCCTTTAAATTAAATACTTATCTATTTAATACTATTTCTTATCTCTTCATATATTTCTTGAGAAATACTCATTTCAAAGACTCTTTCTAGTCTTTTTGATTTTATTAGTTTATTAAGGCATTCTTCACTATTACAAATGTAAGCGCCTCTACCATTTTTCTTTCCTGTCAAATCAACCTCTATAATTCCTTCTTTAGATTTAACAATTCTAATAAGATCTTTTTTAGGTTTTTGCATATTACAACCCATACATGTTCTTTCAGGAATCTTTTTATTCATAACTAATCCCTCTATCCTTCTGTTTCAGTTTTCTTAGGTCTACCTCTTCTTTTTGGTTTAACTTCTTGTTCTTCTTCTTTTTCTGCTTTTTCTTCTACAGGTTCCTCTATAGTAACCTCTTCAGTAGTTTGTTCTTCAACTGGTGTAGTGATATCTTCGTCAATAATTTCTTCTTCTTTTTCTTCTTCATTTTCAACTTCTTCGCTCATTTGGCTTAAAAGTATTTCCCTGATTTGAGTTTCTGACTTAATATCGATTTTCCAATTTGTTAATCTTGCAGCTAAACGTGCATTTTGACCAGATTTACCAATTGCAAGTGAAAGCTGATCATCAGGAACTATAACCTGAGCAAATTTTTCATCTTCATGTACGTCAACTGCCATTACTTGAGCTGGAAGAAGTGCTGCTGCTATATAAATAGCTGGATCTTCATTCCATTCAATGACATCTATTTTTTCACCATTAAGTTCGTTAATAATGTTTTGAATTCTTACACCCTTTTGTCCAACACATGAACCAACAGGGTCAATATTTTCATCTCTAGAATAAACAGCAACTTTACTTCTTGATCCAGGATCTCTTGAAACACTTTTAATTTCAATTAATCCTTCATATATTTCTGGTATTTCAAATTCAAATAGTTTTCTAACAAAATCGTAATGCGCTCTTGATACTGTGACAACAGGTGTACCTTTTAATCCTTTTTTTACATCAAAAACATAACCTTTTATTTTATCGTTTACTCTATATACTTCTCCAGGTATTTGCTCTTTCTTAGGCATAACACCTTCAAGCTTTCCAAGGTCCATTACTATCATTTGGTCATCAACTTTTTGAATAAGCCCTGTAAC
>Ga0247611_10005154_pt1 | contig 17546 bp, 36 predicted proteins | sample 177DNAGHGhighgp2_FD_192422 | JGI IMG/M metagenome (GOLD analysis project Ga0247611, IMG submission 192422) | Sheep rumen microbial communities from Palmerston North, Manawatu-Wanganui, New Zealand - 1770 DNA GHGhigh gp2 | ecosystem: Host-associated > Mammals > Digestive system > Stomach > Rumen... | reverse complement strand
CGTATATGCCAAAAGCATCTTTACTCTATCCCTAATAAATCTTCGTCCACTCTTCTGGAACAAAAGGCACATCAGCCCATTGACAAAGCTTGTCAACAAAGTTCCAATTTTCATCTTTTGGCGCCTCGGCAATCATTGTACCTATACATTCACGACAAATAGGTAGGACGCCATTATGGAGTTGAGAATTAACACCTATAAAATGAGCTGTACTTTTCTCTTCTCCGCATTTTGTGCATTTTCGTAATGCCATCGTATCACTTCCATTAAATTTTTACCAATTGTTGCAACTTGGTATAATTTGAGGTGCCGCGGCACAATTTAACTCTAAGAATTTCCAACTTCCTTTGCTTTCTTCTCTTTGCTCTCTTCAACAACTTGTCTTGCTAATCTTAAAATTCCTTTTCTAGTCTTTCTTGGAAAATCTCCATAACCAACTAAAATATTAGTAATATAGTCTTCAAATTTTGGGGCTTCTTCAGCTCCAACAATTTTCCCGAAACCATAAATCTCCATAATGCTCATTTGTTCTAAATAATCTAACATTTCTTTTACATCTTTAGTCACTTGCTTTCACCACCGGTAGGGCCGCACTTTTATTTTGTCTTACTTCTTTATCGCATCGTTTACATCTACCAGTAAGACCATCCGCGGCCTTACTCTTTCTAACAAAATTTCGCGGATCCCTTAATAATAATTTCCCGCATCTATTACATTTTTTCCAAGCTTTCTTATAATCTTTACACAAGTACTCATCATAATTAAGTTCAACAGCTTCAATAATTAAATCAATTGCCTTATTCCAAATCGTACTAATATAATTCTCTCTATGAGAAATACCAAGTTCTTTTTCTAAGTGTGCTCTAATCTCCCTATTCTAAAATCTAAATTTCTTATCTTCAACAATAAGTCTTTGCTAATCGCTTAAATTAGCCTTATCAATATAAAAATCCAATGTCCATAATAAATTATGAATAATAGAGTCCGGCTAATTCTCAGCCGAAGCCTTTAAATCTCCATAATACTAAATTAAATAATATAAGTGGTCTTTATTTCTAAAATCTAAATAGGGCTTCCCACTATTAATAATTTCTTGTTCTCTTTCTAAATTGGCCTGTGCCGCCGTAGCGGTAATTCTAAAAGGTTCCATAAAAGCCTAATCATTTTCCTAACTAAAAATACCCCTAGGTAAAATTGGGAAGCTTAACTAATAATCTAAAGGATTATCATGAAAATCGGCTTTATTTTTCTTTCCAAAAACGGTTGGAAATTTAATATCTTTTAACTAATATTGTTGCTAATATAATTCAATTAACTAATGATTTAAATAGTATAACTGAGTTTGGTTTAAAATTGGCGTATCTTTTTCTCGTGGTTTTTTACCACTATTCTAATCATAAATATTTTTTAGCCTATCAATTGCTTCCCATAATTCTTTCATCCCCAAGATATCTTTAACTTGTTCCCTATCAATTGTCGGTTTAACTTTTTTATAAACTACTTTGTTTTTCTAAAAAATTCCTTCATCAAAAGTGGGAGACTCCATTAAAGCATCTAATGAGGTAGTATGTTCTTTTTGATAACTGTCAAATTTGGTTTTAATCTAAATTTCTTTTCTTTGTACAACAGAAGTCCCATCTTCATCTTTTCCATATAATACGTAATTTGTTACTGTTTCTAATTCTTTCTTAGTTAAAGTTTCTAGAGGGATAGATTTGATAGCTTCCATTCTATCTTTACTACTTTCAATAGAGAAGTCAAGTTTAAATTTGGCCATTCTCATCACCTCTTTAATTAAAGTATAACAAGCGGAAAAGCAAAAGTCAAGGAATCGGGATTTAAAAAATTGCTTCTGGAAATTGGCCGATTCGGGTTTTAAAAAATTGCTTCTGAAAATTGGTTGCTAGGGCCGGCGCCCGTGAGCCGATGAATTGGTATTTTTTGGAAAAAGACCCCCCCACCTTTGATTTTTGTCAACCTTTTGAGCTGCTTTTTTATGCATTATACACAAGCCCTATGTTAATACGCAAGCCCTATTTGTATAAATCTCACAAAAAAGATTTTGCTGCAAAAAACTATTGTAATTCAAAATGGATATGCTATAATACAATTAAGGAAAGGGAAACAGAGCCCACACAATAGACCTAAAATCGGGCGGTCGAAAATATCGAAACTCGGGCACGTGCCTGAACCGACTTGTACTGTATGCGGTCCTTGAGTAAGACCGGCCGGCTGGGTATAGCTATGCCCTGTCGTAGGATAAAGCTGCCGATTAAAACGTAGGGGCGTAAAATAAGATAGCTACAAATTTATTAACAATTATCAAATAAAAAGGGGCTGTTAATTATGACAAAAATCGATTCTAATCCTGTAACTCTGAGAGAAATCCTTGGCACCACTCGTGTTGGCTGTGACACGCTCGTTATCGCTTCCGACTGGTGGGGCGATAGGGGCGATCACCTGCTTTATGGTTTTGCCTTTGACCGCGATACGCTGAAAAAGCTTGAGCCGAATTTCGATGTATACTTCAAGCGCACTTCAAAGGGCTTCCGTATCACTAAGCCAGGCAAAAAGGTGCTTCGTGGAAGCGGCAGGCTCGTACAGAATGGCTTTACTTATGCGAGCTTGTATGCTTATAGGCTGCCAGGCGAAAATCAGAGTGGTAACGCCTATGAGCGCTACTCGGGCGAAGTCTGCTCTTGGTATGAGGACAAAATCCTCAAGCGTGATGTTAAGATGACTGCTTACTTCACACCAGGCAGGCTGTCAACACGCTATGTACAGTGCAAGCTGATGTACACAGGCACAGTGGCCAACGTCTAACAACAAACGAGCAGGGCGAGAGCCCTGCTCACAATTTAAAGGAGGATTCAATATGTTCACTTTTATAAAAGCTATGATCGATTCTATGATAGCTGATATGGATGCAACTACAACAATTTCACACACCTATGAAGGCATTGGACTTCACACAATTCCTGTTCATAGCTACATCATTAATTATAATAGTATTACAATGTTTAATGAGCGCTTTTGTCAGGCTTTAGAGCTAACAAAACAGGCTATTCACGATTCACATTCAAGCTATAGCATATCTACAGATACAAGCAAAGATGATATGTGCTATATGGTAACATTTTTGTATCAAGTCAATTACCACTTTAGAAAAATTGAATTAACAGTAACTTACGAAGGTTGACGAAAGTCAACCTTTTCTTTTTATAAATTAGTTAAAAATTTTAACTAATTCAAAAATTATGATACAACGAGTTCGTTCATATTTCATTCATATATTAAATAGTTAAAAATTTTAACTAATTCAAAAATTATGATACAACGAGTTCGTTCACATTTTATTCATATCATATGTCCAAAATATGAACAGACTCGTAGGGCAACCGAAATAGTATTTGACAATAATCAAAGATCATTGCGAGCTGGATAGTTCACAAATTATTTACAAAAATTAGTTAAATCTTTTAATCAATTCAACCCCTATTTATGAAATTAAAATATGAATTAGGAATGAATTAGTTAAATCTTTTAATCAATTCAACCCCTATTTATGAAATTAAAATATGAATTAGGAATGAATTAGTTAAATCTTTTAATCAATTCAACCCCTAAAAGTATGTTCATAACTTAGACATATATGGATTAAGTATTAACAAAATTGTAGGCAGTCCTACGAGTACGTTCATAATTTGTTCATTTCATATGAACCCCATATTAACAAACTCGTAGAGCGACCACAGCAATATTTGACAATAGTCAAAGTTCAGGCGAGCTGGATAGTTCACAAATTGTTTACAAAAAGTAATGAATTCTATTCATATTTTTTTGATATAATTGAAAATGAAGAGAGGGGATGACCACAAGGGTGAACCCCTATTATAAGGAAGGATGTGTCCTCTATGTTAGTTTATCGTACTGTATTTATGACCCGGAATCTCGAAGTTGACCTTATCAACGAGGTCGCCCTGTCTGATAGCTTTACTATCAGTGATGCCCTCCGCAGGGCGAAAAACTATGCCAAGTCTCACGACTTAATGATAATGTCAACAGATATTATCGAGGTCGGCGAAGACTGGTAGGTTGACGAAAGTCAACCTTTTCTTTTCTTTAATTAGTTAAATCTTTTAACTAATTCATCTCTCAATACTGCAAGTTCGTTCACATTTTGTCTATATATATCTAAACCATGAACATAGATGCACCCCTCCGCAAGTACATTCATATTTTATTCATACTATATGTCCAAAATATGAACAGACTCGTAGACACCAAACCACCAATATTTGACTTTTATCAACTATTGGCGAGCTGGGCTGGAGCTACGGAGATTTTTAATCTCCGTAGAACAGCAGGTAATTGTAAATATCTGTTTTATTCAGTCGGGGAAATACTTCACTAAAAATATCCGCAAGTTCTCCGACGTCCTCATCTTCAAAAAAGGGTAATCTCATAACATCTTTCACGGTTTCTGTAAAAAGTTTCCAAACTTTTTCACCCTCTTTTGTCAGCTTTCCGTAAGCATACCCATTAACTACTTCATACAATGCTTTCATTTAGAACACAACCTTTCATTATTTTGAGGTATTGTTTCCCTCTATATATAGTATATCACATTTCAAGTGAAATGTCAAGTTACAATTTGATTACAAAAAACTACAAAATAGTTACAATCCTTTGCAAAAGAGATTAACCCCATACAAGTCTATTAACATTTTATTTATATATATTTAAATTATTAACAGAGTTGTAGTTCTCTGCAAGTTCGTTCATACTTTATTTATATTACTATTAAAAGACTATGAACAAAGTCGTGCGGCGGTATCAAAAATTATACGTCATTATGCACAAAAACTTATAATTAAATTTGTGCAATTTAACTATTGACTTTTTAATTCTAATATGGTATAATTAAATCATAGAAAAGAGGAAAGTCCTCTTGAAGATTTAGAAAGGTTGTGTTTTTATGAAGAAAAGGTATGTAGTACTTGATTGGTATGAGGATTTATGTAACCCATATTACATCGGCGAATATGACACATCAGAAGAGGCAGAGACGGCGGCAGATAAGTTTGAAGAAGATACGGACGGCGAATGCGACGTTATAATCTATGACCGTCAGGGCAAAATCGGCGCAAAGGTACTTGAAAAAGTAGGGATTTAATTCCCTACTTTTCTTTTGTCGCACTGCGAGTATGTTCATAATTCATTCATCTATGTAAATGAAATATGAACGAAGTTGTAGATAAAAAGAAAGGTTGACTTTCGTCAACCCTCACTTAACTCCCTATATTCTTTTTCAGAATAAACCTTTGTACCTTCGCCGAAATGTGCTATTGCTTGCTCAACAGTGTTTTTATAATCATCTTCAAAATCAAATCTGTTGCAAGTCCACACATCATCAGTTGGCGTTACTATTATCCAGTATCCTGTCCACTTAAATTCTGCCGTTGTTATCATAAGAACACCTCATTTAAAATTTTTTGAGTTATCTTTAACTCTATATATATTATAACATACTATAGTCAATTTGTCAACCCCTTTTTAAAAATTTTTTCTATTCTCTAAAATTGAATTGAGTTAAATTAAATCAACCCCTATTTAATTGAGTTCAATTTAATTCAACCCCTTGCTCTACGAGTATGTTCACAATTCGTTCATTTTGTTTTGACCCCTTTTATTAATAATATATGAACAAACTCGCGTGGCGGCATTAAAATAAAAGAGGGGATAAACCCCTCTTTATTTATCAAAAGTCAACTATTGTTGTGTGATTAGGTGTAAAGTATTTGAACTTTATAACACCAGTTTCCTTGTCAACGAATAGGTATCCACAAGTAAACATAAAAGTATTATAAGTGAGTACTTTTAAACCCCAACCAGCATTATTTACCATATCACGGAGGCAATCAAACCATATAGCGGACTTTGCGGCGGAAGGCTTGTTATAAGCGTCGGTAAGTTTAAACATTGTTGATTTCTGATAAGTATTGATGTTTGCCTTTGCTGTTTTTTCATTTCTTGTCATAAAGAACACATCCTTATTTTTTAATATTCAGTATCGGTTTATTTCCTTTACTGTAATTACATTATAACATATAAATCCTTATTTGTCAATGACAATTTAATTACAAAAGGTTACAAAATGGTTACAAAGTGCCGCGGCACCACTGCGACTATGTTAATATATCGTTCATTAAGTTATTAAGTAATTATAAACATAATCGTAGTTGAGATAGCAAAATATGAATAAGTTAAAAGAAAAAATTTTAAAAAACCCCTTGACAATTTCCCTTAAAAGTGATATAATGGTATTATAGAAAAAGGGAAAGGACGTGTTTAATATGACACACATTCAGTTCATTAAATCCAATTTTGACGTACTCGCCGAGAGTGGTGAATCCATTCTGTTTCTCGCTTGCGGCGAGATGTGCGCCGAAATCAACGGCGTGCCTCATTCCTGCAACTCCGTTGAGGAGTTTTGGGAGTTGGTGGAGTTCTTCGGAGACGAAGACTTCTCCGAGTAAAGGCGAAAGCCTTTACTTTTGCCCTACATCTTTGTTAATATTTAATTCATATATGAATAGAATATTAACATAGTCGTGGGCACAAGAGTCCGATTAATCGGACTCATCTTCAAGCATATAATTGTTATATGCATATTCAAGACTCATATTCCAATGAACCTTATTGAAGTCATAATCGAAGGACTGAATGTCAGCAGGATCGCAGCCGAAGTACTCTTCAAACTCATCCCTTGATAATGAATATACGCAGTTCTCATAAAATTCTTTTCTACTCATAATTAACACCTCATTTTTAATATTCAGTATCGTTTCCTTTACTGTAATTATATTATAACATATAATTACTATTTTGTCTATTCGCAAAATGCACAAATTTTAAAAAATTTTTTGTATATATTGCTAACTCTATTGTAAACGATTACATACTGCATACTGCAAGTATGTTAATATTTAATTCATATGTGAATACAATGTTAATATACTTGCAGGCACCACATCTTTGTTCATATTTTGTTCATACCATATGTCTAAAATATGAACGGACTTGTGGCACGACAATTGTCAACTATTGACTATTATCAAATATCAGCGAGCTGGGACTGTTAATTAAAATATTTAACTATTTAAAAAATTTTTTAATTTAGTATAATATCTATTTAATAAAAATGTGATATAATAATAATGTGAATTGGAAATATGAATAAAATATGTATAACAATAGTTAATAGTTGATAATAGTCAAGTGTTCATTTGAATAGTTGACAATAGTCAATAGTTGACAATAGTCAATAGTTGATAATAGTCAATAGTTGACATAAGTCAAATGTTGGCGAGAGTTAGTAATACTATTGACATTATACACTTGATACAATCACCAATGCTTATTAAGATAGGCGAGCTGGGAGCTACGAATTGAGCTACAACTTGCTCACAAAATTTTCATATTTTATTTATAAATTCCCTATTGACAAAATAAAATTTTTATGTTATAATTATTATAGTAAAAAGAAAGGTAGTGGTCTTAATGAAAATCTTTATTGCCGTAAGAAACATAATTCTGATTATCGGTATATTTCTCCTTGCATGGATATTCGTATCCTTTTGTGATACAAATGTTCATAATGACCCTTTTGACGAAGATTATCAAAATTATGCAAGTTGGAATTTCTTTGAGGTTTTCTTTGGAGAGTAATCTCCAAAGGATGCCCGCTATTATATTCATAATTTATTTACAATTGCCATATTGACAAATCATATAAAGTGTGATATAATGTATATAGTGAAAGAGAGGTGAGTATAATGAAAAGAAATGTAACTGAAAGACGTTTTAAGTGTCCAACTTGCGGTTATATTGCCACTGCTTATAAGAAGTCAAGTAGAAGAACAAGTACGGCGCATTTGAAAGTTATGTGGTGTCCTTTTTGCAAAGATGAACATAATTTCTCACAAATAAGTAAGTATGAATAGGGGTTGTTAATATGACTAATATGGAGTATATTTTATTGAATGCAAGTGATAATGATTTTGCTAATATTCTGCAAATAGCATTTGGTTACAGAAACGCACAAGACCATACCGAATTATCAAGTAGAATTCAAAATGCTATTCTCAATTATGAAATGAGTAGAGGTGATTACTGGAGCGATACTATACAATTAAAACAAACAAGATTAATAAATGTATGGTTATCTTTACAGTATAATCAAGAGGAATGGGATAGAGAAGATTGACAAAAGTCAATCTTTCTTTTGTCCTACGAATTTGTTCATATTTAATTAACATAGATAAATTATGAATAAAGATGTAGGGTAAAAAAGAAAAGGTTGACTTTTGTCAACCATTCTTTACTTTAAATGTTCCGTCCTCTATAATAACTTCGTCTATAGTCAACATCCCCTCTATAAAACCGAAATCATTGTCGGCAAACTCCATTAAGAGTTTTGCCTGCTCTCCTTCATCATTATAACTATCTTCAACGAAATCTCGAACGGCAATTAATACTTGAGGAAAAGTATCATAAAACCCATGAATGTGAGTAGTACCACACCACGAACCCTCAATAATAAGTGCATATTTTGTCATAGTATCAAATCCTTTCCGGTTTATTAGGTTTTCCTTCCTTTATCTTGATTATATTATACCACATAATTCTCAATTTGTCAACCCCTTTTTAAAAATTTTTTCTTTTAACTAAATATCAAATCAACCCCTTACTGCAAGTTTATTCATAAATACTTCCTGTTTTAAAACGACCCCTTAATAATGGATTAAATATGAATGAAGTTGTGCCGCCTTTAGTTAAAAATTTTAACTAAATAAGCAAAAAGAAGATTGACTTTCGTCAATCCTCATCTTCACCCCAAAACTCAACATACATGAACTCATTGTCGGGGAATGGCGCAGTTTCATTATCGAAAAGGTGGACATCACACTCGCCGTCAGTATCAGCATACCTCTGAAGTGCCACCTTATACGCAGTATTGAGGTCATCAGTTTCAATAAGTGTTTCTTCAAAGTCATAGAAATCTTTTACTACATATCTTGCCATATTATCAAATCCTTTCCGGTTTATTGGGTTTTCCTTCCCTTATCTTGATTATATTATACCCCTTATCATTCAATTTGTCAATTAACTCACTGTATTTATTTTATTATTAAAATATGAACGTAGCCTTTAGTTAAAATTTTTAACTAATTAAAGAAAAAGGTTGACATTAGTCAACCTCATATTCTTTTATATACAGGAATTCATCAATATACCCTTCTTTTTCAAAAGTGTCAAGTATCTCTTTAATTTCTTTTTTATCCTTTTCAGGTATAACGCAACAGTACCAATTAGCAATAGTTTCAATAACTTCTTGCCTTATACTATCCTTTGCCTTTTCAAAAGAAGAACATACCTTAGAAACATAAGTATAACCGTCATCTTCCTCAATTTCAACTATCCATACTTTCATAATATAAATTCCTTTCTGCGGTTTAGGGTTATCCGCTTCCCTTATCTTGATTATATTATACCACATAATTATCAGTTTGTCAAGGGGTTTTTAAAAATTTTTTCTTTTAACTAAATATTGAGCCAACCCCTTACCACAACTTTGTTTATAAATTACTAATATATATTTAAATTATGAACAAAGTAGTAGAGCAAAAAGGTTGACATTAGTCAACCTTATTATATTTCTCAAAATGTGGAATAATATTAATATCAATATAAGCATTCTCTTTCTGATAGTTTTTAATAAAATTTTCTGCTTCTTCTCTTGTTTCAAAATCACCTAAAACCTTTCTGCTTTCAACTATAGTTGCCATACCACATGTACCGAGTTGTTCTGCAATAACAGCGTATAATTTGATATAAAGTTCCATTTAATCAACTCCCTTTCTTATCTTGATTATATTATACTACAGTTAAACCAAAATGTCAATATATATTTTGTATTTAATTTATGTCTGAATTGTGAACGACAACATCGCGCAACCTTTGGTTAAAAGATTTAACTAATTAAATAGAAAAAAGGTTGACTTTCGTCAACCAATATATTCCTTTAAATTTTCAGTATTTATCCACACACTTTTTACTTTTAAGTTTTCGGGTCGCGGCATTAGAGAAACAAGAACTTCCCATTTTATAATTCCCTTCCCTTTGCAACGCTTAATGTAGTTAGAGTGTGCTTGTGCGTCATCTATATATATTTGTTCAATTTTCGCAAGCGCATCCTCGTAACTTAATTCTTTTAAGAAAACCTTATCAAGAGCGTGCGTATACATATACTTTCTATCTTCTGTCTCTCTTATTGACTGCATTCTGATAATAAATTTCATAGCATTAACCTCTTTCTGATTTTATAGAGTTTACTCTCTTTATCTTGATTATATTATACCACATAATCTTTGATTTGTCAAGAGGTTTTTAAAAATTTTTTCTTTTAACCAAATATTAAGCCAACCCCTCACTACTATTTTGTTCATAAATGGTTTATATCTAAATTATGAATAAAATAGTAGAGCAAAAAAGGTTGACATTAGTCAATCCTTAATATCATTCATACATTCCGTCATAATACAAAACAATAAGTTTCTCAAGTTTTTTTGAATAAGATTCTACATTCAAATTATACAAATCTCCAGTATCATAATCGTGAATTACAATTTCTGCATTTGTATCATATCCCATATCCAGCAAATCCTGAATTGTCATAATATTATCCTCTTTCTATGTTTTTAAGAGTTTATCATCTCTCTTTATCTTAACTATATTATACTATATAATGCCTGCTTTGTCAATCGTCAAAATCAACAAATTAACTACTAAATTTTTGTTTATTCCTCTATTTGACTTTTTCAAAAATCTATGCTATAATTATTATAGAAAATAAGAAAAGAGGTAATATAAATGAGATACTGGATTTATCGAATTATATGGGCATTTGGTGAACTTTGGGCAACTTTTCCAACTTATGTAGAAATGCTTTGCCTTGTTTGGTCAAGTACATTCAACTAAAAGGAGGAATTTAATGGAAAAAAGTATTAAGTACAGAAGTCCTGACAAAATCTGGAAGATGATTAATCGCAAAGAATTTCACCGACTTGTAAAACATTGGCAAAAAGTTAGAGAAGCCGAAAAATTAGCAAAGGCAATAGAAGAGGACGAGTAATCGTTCTCTTTTCTTTAATTAGTTAAAAAATTTAACCAATGCCGCGATACCACAATTTTATTCATATTTAGTTAATATAGATAAATTGTGAATAAAATTGCAGGCAAAGAAAAGATTGACTTTCGTCAATCCTTTGCTTATCTTATATTTATCTTTTTAACTGAAAGAATATCAAATGTATGAGTACCGATTATATGTACTATATCAAAATATAAACTCTGCGGACGAAAGAGTATCTCACCCCCTAAATTCCACATTCTTACTCTCCCTCGATAATTTAAAGTTTTGAAATATCTTGCGGGGAGAAAACCTGTACCACCAAAGCCGAATGTTCTCATAAGTCTCTTATCCATAGTATCAAATCCTTTCTGCGGTTTTGGGTTATCCGCTTCCCTTATCTTGATTATATTATATCATACAATGCCTGCTTTGTCAATTGGCATTTTCACCAAAAAATTGTTGTTATTCCCACTTTTATTATGTACATTATGCCAACAAGTCCACTTGTCATAAATAAGCGAAAACACCATAGGATAATAAATCCACAAGTATCAAGACATTTGAAATACTTAATAAGATGAAATTTTTTATTGATTTTTATAACGCAGGCCGCGAGAAAAGCCAACACTAATGTTACAACACATATTATCATTACTGCATACATAATTATCATATTAACAACTCCCTTTTTATTTTCTATAATTATTATAGCATATAATGCCTGCTTTGTCAATCGGCAAAACATACAAATCTTTCTATTATTTTTGTATAATTCGCCGACGTCAAGTAAATTTACTTGACAGGTAAGGCGGCGCAACTTTATTCATAAATATTCCTTATTTTAAAAATCTCTAATAATAAAATAAATATGAATAAAGTTGTATGCCTTAAAAAAGGTTGACATTAGTCAACCCTTTCGACCATTTTGAACTCTATGCCGTTTTCATACATGGTAGTAACTCTGTCATATTCAATTACTACATGAGCGCAGTCACAGTTTGGAACAGGCGCAACATAGGTAATAACGTGACAACTACTATAAAACTTTTCGCCGTAGGTCATTTCTGTTAAAGTTTTGGCATAGCCAGTTAAAATAATGTTTAAAATATTAGTACAATTGATTTTTGTCATATTATCAAATCCTTTCCGGTTTATTAGGTTTTCCTTCCTTTATCTTAATTCTATTATATCACATTATATCCATTTTGTCAATCATCAAAATGTACAAATCTCCATATTATTTTTGTGCAATTTGTTATTAAATATTTGTCTCAATAGATAAGGCGACACAACTTTATTCATAAAGTATTTACATTTACCCTATTGACAAATCAGATAAAATGTGGTATAATAACTATAGTAAATAAGAAAGGAAGTCGGTATTATGGCAAAGTTTACTGATTTAATGGAACTCAAAAATGATACGGAGCGTAAAAAGGTAATTCGTGAGCGCACTATAGCAGAACTCACAAAAACCTTAACTGCAATGTTCGGTGATGATACAATCTGTTTACCGAAAAAAATTACCGTATTCAATGCTGATATTCCAAAAGGCACAATAATTTGTGACGTTGGTGATGTTCTTGACAGCGACAAAGCAACAGTCGGTGCTATTATAGAGGTATCAGTAAAAGTAAAATCGTGGAATACAGTTGCAACGAAAAAGGGTACACGTTATGCAGTTACAATGGACGATATTTTGCTTGCCCTTGAAAATAATGAAGATAGTTGACGAAAGTCAACTATCGCACTCTACAACTTCATTCATAAACTATCTATATATTAACAAAGTAGTGGTACCGCAAGTCTGTTCATATATTAATTAAATATGAACAAAGTCGTAGAGCAAACAAAGGTTGATTTTACTCAACCTTTTTGATATTAGCAGATATTTCATTGATTTTCTCTGCTCTGCGATTGATAACTGTTACATAGTCTTCAAACAGACGGCAAACGCAGTCATCATAAATATATACTTCATGTGGAGTATCAAAATCAAAATCAATGCGGTAATAGTCACAGTCATCAAGTCCCGCACTTTCGTTTGAACAGTAATCAGCGAAATTATCAATTTCGTCCTCGGTGCAGTCTGTAAAGCGAAATGGTATTTCTGCATTGATTACTTCATCCATGAAATCATCAAAATCGTAACCCTCGACTTCTTCCCATTTGTTGTTCAAAAAAATTTCAATTCTCATAATAATACCTTTCTGGTGTTTAGGATTTTCCTTTCCTTATCTTGATTATATTATATCATATAATGCCTGCTTTGTCAATATGCAAAGTGCATAAATTTAACTTCAAATCTTTGTATAAATTACCTACTTGACTTTTTCATTTATATATGTTATAATAACTATAGTAAAAAACAGAAAGGATTGATTTAAATGAAAGAAATCGTAGTAACACAGTATATGGCAGAGGACGGCAAAGTTTTTAACACAAAAGAAAAGTGTCTCGCCTATGAAGAAGAGCGCAAGCAAGTATCTGAACTCCGCAAAGCAATACGCAAAATTAGACAAATATGTAAAGATGTAAACTGTTCATCTTGCCCTTTCAATGATGATTGCGGTGACTGTTGCTTCCCTCATGAACCCCATACTCCTGAAGATTGGGATATAGATTGACGAAAGTCAATCTTTTTGCTCTACTACTTTATTCATAAATCATTAATATATCTAAAATATGAACAAAGTAGTAGAGCAAAAAGGTTGACTTTCATCAACCTTGGGCTTTAATGTCTGCTATTTCAAAAATAATAGACATTATTATATATTGCGCTTCGGGGAATTTTTGACCAGTTTTTTCTGCTAATCTCTCAAAACACGCAGGACAAATAATAAAATTTGATTTTCCGTAACTTTCATCCCAATTTGTTTTGCTATGACATATCTTGCATTTCATAAAATCAACTCCTTTACTATATATATTATACCATATCTTATTGAATTTGTCAAGGGGTTTTTTAAAAAAATTTTCGAGGTGAAGATTGACTTTCGTCAATCTTCAATCATCTCGTATTCGTATTCGATACCGTACCATTCGCAAATAGTATCATCCACAAGGTCGCAGACCACTTGCAGTCCTTTGTAAGTGTCGGTATCAGCAAGACAGACGAACATATAATGATGACCGTTCAAACCGAGAAACACCTCACCATATCGCATATCATTTAAACGTTTCCGCATACCTCTCACCTCTTTTCTTTACTATATATATTATATCATATAGTATTTATTTTGTCAATATCTTTTTTGTAAATACTTTATGAACATAGTTGTAGAGGTGAAAAGATTGACTTTTGTCAATCTTCAAAATCCATTTCAAAGGTAGCGCGGCAAGGTGCAGAAATCGGGATACAAGTGCAGTTATCATAGTCATTTATTACACTTTTAATACCCTCTTCCCTTATTTTTTCTAAACTCATCGCTTTAACATCTTCATAGGAGTATTCTTCATATCCCTCACACCCGGGAATACCCCAGTAAAAAGTTACTCCGTTAGGCTTTTCGGCATCCTCACGCAGGAAATATCTTTTTGCACCCTCTTCCGTTCTAAAAAAGATATTACCGTAAAAATACGGAACATACCAATAGGTAAATTTTGTATGCTTTTCAAGTGTCATAGTACCAATCTCTTTCCGGTTTGTTGGGTTTCCCTTCCCTTATCTTAATTATATTATACCATACTTTAACCGATTTGTCAAGGGTTTTTTAAAAATTTTTTCTTTTAACAAAAAGTGCCGCAACTCTATTCACATTCTATTCATATAGACTACAACTCTGTTCACAAAAGTTCTATAAACTGTTTACAAATTATTCATTGACAAACTCGAAAATTTATGGTATACTATTTATAGAGAAAGGGAAAAGGGGAGTCCGGGAGATGCTACTCGTCAGCGACGTGTGCTGTCCGCCCCACCCGAGTATCTATATCATACGAATTGGTTAAGTCAATGAAACAAATTAACGAAAAGTTCATAAAAAAAACTCTTGACAAACTCTGAAAAGTATGGTATAATATACTTGTAAGATAAAGGGAACGAGATACCCCGAGAGGGGTAGAAAGAGAGGTAAAGCAAATGAAATACAACGTACATCTTGAATTTAAGTCCATTGATTACGAGGTAGATGCCGAGACTTGGGAGGAGGCAGAGGAAAAGGCACGTATTCGTTATAAAAGATATGATAAAGCCGACATTGACGAAGAGTGTTCGGAAGTAGTCGAAATCGAGGATGAGGATTGACGTAAGTCAATCCTTTTTCTTTTATCAATTAGTTAAAAGATTTAACAAAATCCTACCCTATATCTATGTTCACATTTTGTTAATATGTCCGAATTATGAACATAACAGTAGAGCATATTTGACAATAGTTAGTTAAATATTTTAACTAAAACTTGTAACCAATTTGTAATCTTTTGTAATCAAAAAGTAATTGACAAACTCCAAAAAGTATGATATAATATATACAGAGATAAGGAAAGAGAGGTAAGGCTTCCCACTCCAAACCCTCTCTTGTGGATTGTCAACAGTTGGTGGGGCACGTTGACAACCACCCTTATTTCAAATTAAAAGTCAAACAACCAATCAAGTGAATTGCCTTTACAGGCAGAAAGAGAGGAAAATTATGACACAGAGAGAGTTTTTCACCGCAGTAATCAACGCTAATCTGTCCGCAGAGATGACCGCATTTGCAGAGGGCAGAATTGCCCACCTTGACGCCGTCAACTCCAAGAGGACTGAAAAGGGTACTCCCAAGCAGAGAGCCAATGCCGAGATACAGGCAAACATCATCGCCACCATTGACAAGGGCGTCGGCTTTACTGGAAAGCAGGTTGCCGAGAAGTACGGCATTTCTCCCAATGTCGCAACTGCAATTTGCGGAAAGATAGTTAAGGCAGGTTACGCAACTGTAGCCAAGGAGAGAGTTGAAAAGGGTAAGAGCAAGGTCAATGTTTACACCTTTACAGACGAACCGATTGAAGTAGAGGTTGACGAAACCGAAACCGAAGATTGATAAAAGTTAAAGGTTGACGAAAGTCAACCTTTTTTTATTTAATTAGTTAAAAAATTTAACTAATCGCCGCCCTACTATTTCGTTCATAATTTAGATATATATGAACAGTTCATTAATAGAACGGTAGGGCGGCACAACTTTATTTATAAATTATACATATATGAATTAAATATTAACATAGTTGTAGTAGAAAAGGTTGACATTAGTCAACCCATAACTTTTATATCAGTATCTTTATAATAAATTTCATAGGATGCAATATCATACCCCATTTTTTTATAATATGTTTCTATTGCCTGTTTTGCCTCCTCTCTTGTATCAAAATAATAAATTTCATTTGTTTCAAAATTTCGGAAATAGCAATCGAATTGTTTTGTACCGTCAAATTCTCCTACATAAAATTTTCTTTCAACAAGTACCTTCATTTTACATTACCTCTTTCTGCTTTTGTGGAGTTGTTTTCTTTATCTTGATTATATTATATCATATAATGCCTGCTTTGTCAATATACAAGTTGCACAAATTTTTATATTATTTTTATATAATTGTTATTAAATATTTGCTTGATAAGTGGCACAATTTTATTTATAGATTATACATATATGAATTAAATATTAACATAGTTGTAGTAGGAAAGATTGACTTATGTCAATCTTTACACTCTGCAATAACTCCATTCTATATACTCAATGTCATCTTCAAAGTTCAGTCCAAACTCACTATAGAAACTATTTAATGCTTTGTCAATAGCATCTATATCATTCGGAGCAGTTACATAATATGTTTGAGAAATATAGTCGTCTCCGTGTGCGCCAGTATAAGTTAAATTAACAGACCAAGTAAACATTTAATCAACTCCTTTTCTTTACTATAATCATTATACCATACTATAAAGAAAAAGTCAATATACAAATTGCACAAACTTTCCTAATTTAATTTATGTAATTTACCAGTTGACTTTTTCTTTTATATATGTTATACTATATATAGAGATAAGGAAGAGAGAACGAGTAATCGGATGCACTCTCCCCGAGTAATCCCTACGATTTCTCCATTTAAAGGCAAGAAATGGACGTTTCCGAAGGGCGATGACGAGAAAGTCCGGCGAGCGTGTGCAACTCTAACAACACAGTACAGGCAAGAGGTGAGCCTTTAGGACTTGCGGTGCGCAACGCAAGGCAACCTCTATATAAAGCAACCTCAGCACGGGTCAGACCTTCGGGCGAGATAGCAACAGACGCACAAAAACGTGACGGTTGCTTTTGATTTTTGTTAAGAGTTAGCATACGCTAACTGAATATGTCTAAATTGTGAATGTGCCGCAATACCTA